>WNFU01000716.1_pt1 | contig 45681 bp, 58 predicted proteins | sample 5400121 | NCBI WGS metagenome assembly WNFU01 (sample SAMN13153360, study PRJNA577476) | soil metagenome | isolation source: 100 cm soil or saprolite under grassland replicate 1 | place: USA:California | collected 2016-06-15 | reverse complement strand
CGAGCGCAAGGTGACGAAGGCGCGGCTCGGCCACCTCAAGAAGACCGAGGCGGCTCCGCACCGCCACCTCGTCGAGTTCCGCGGGGTGAGCGAAGCCGTGCTCGGCGAGGCGGTCACGGTCGAGATCTTCGAGCCCGGCGACAAGGTCAAGGTCTCCGGGATCTCGATCGGCAAGGGCTTCGCCGGCACGATCAAGCGCCACAACTTCAGCCGTGGCCCGACGTCGCACGGATCGCACAACATCCGCAAGCCGGGCTCCATCGGCTCCTCCGCGACGCCTTCGCGTGTCTTCAAGGGCATGCGCATGGCGGGACGGATGGGCGGGAAGCGGGCGACCCAGGTCGGCCTCACCGTTCATGCGGTCGATCCGGAGCTCAACCTGCTCCTCGTCAAGGGAGCGGTGCCCGGCCCGAAGAACGGCCTCGTCGAGGTCCGGGAGGAGAAGCGTGGCGGCTAAAGCCCCCTTGCTAGATGGGAAAGGCAAGTCGGCGAAGCAGGCGACGCTCGACGACGGTGTCTTCGGCGTCGAGGTGAAGCCGCACCTCGTGCACGAGGCGGTTCGCGCCGAGCTCAACGCCCGGCGGGCGGGCACTCAGGCCGCGAAGAGCCGAGGCCTGGTCGCGGGTGGTCGCGGCAAGCCCTGGCGCCAGAAGGGGACAGGCCGCGCTCGCGCCGGCACGATCCGCGCGCCCCAGTTCACGGGCGGCGGCGTTGCCTTCCCGCCCACGCCGCGCAGCTACGAGATCAAGGTCAATCGCAAGGCCTACCGCTCCGCTCTCCGTGGCGCGCTGAGCGCGCATGCCGCCGAGGGCACGCTCGGGGTCGTCGACGGCTCCGCCTTCGACGAGCCCTCGACCAAGGCCGCGGCTGCGTTCCTCGACTCCTGGGGCCAGGAGCGCCCGGTGCTGCTCGTCGCGAACGAGGATGAGGCGGGGCTCGTGAAGTCGTTCCGCAACCTCGAGCGCGTGGTCGTCGTCCAGCCGTCCGAGGTCGAGGTCGGCGCAATCGTCTGGGCGCAGGCGCTGCTCGTCAGCGAGGCCGCGCTCGACGCGGTCCAGGGCAAGGCGAAGGCGAGGGCCAAGTGAGCCTGCATCCGAACGAAGTCCTGCTCGCGCCCGTGGTCTCGGAGAAGAGCTACAGCCTGATCGAGGACCGCAAGTACTCGTTCCGCGTGCACCAGGACGCGCACAAGACGCAGGTCCGTCAGGCCGTCGAGGAGCTCTTCGGGGTCAAGGTGACCGCGGTGAACATCGTCCAGGTGCCCTCGAAGCCGAAGAGCCGCAACTACATCAAGGGCCGGCGTCCGGGCTGGAAGAAGGCGATCGTCCAGCTGCGCGAGGGTGACACGATCGAGATCTTCGAAGGAGCCCAGGTTTAGTGGCCCTCCCGACGACATTCGGCGGCGCCTGGCCCGCTATCACGCGGCGCCATGCGGCGTCCTCAGTCGCGCCCGGGCTGACTAGCCCGAGCGCTCCCTGCGTCCTTGCCTGGCTTGGTGCTAGCGACCCAGGCATCCACCAATGCCGCCGGGAGGCCCACTGATGGCCCTTCGCAAGTTCAAGCCGACCTCACCCGGCCGCCGCTTCATGACCGTGTCCAAGTTCGAGGAGGTCACGCGCTCGAAGCCGGAGAAGAGCCTCACGGGCGCCGTCAAGAAGAAGGGCGGACGCAACAACATGGGCCGCATCACGACGCGCCACAAGGGCGGCGGGCACAAGCGCCGCTACCGCGAGATCGACTTCAAGCGCACGAAGGACGGAGTCCCGGCGAAGGTGGCTGCGATCGAATACGACCCGAACCGCTCCGCGAACATCGCCCTGCTCCACTACGCCGACGGGGCGAAGGCGTACATCCAGGCGCCCGCACGGCTTCGCCTCGGCGCCGCCGTTGAGTCGGGGCCGGGGGCCGACATCCGGCCCGGAAACGCGCTCCCGCTCCAGAACATCCCGACGGGCACAGTCGTCCACAACGTCGAGCTGAAGCCCGGCAGGGGCGGCCAGCTCGCGCGCAGCGCCGGCGCCGGCGTCCAGCTCGTGGCGAAGGACGAGGGCTTCGGCGTCCTCCGCCTGCCCTCCGGCGAGCTGCGGCGGGTCCTGCTTCTGTGCCGGGCGACCGTCGGCCAGGTCGGCAACGTCGATCACGAGAACATCTCCGGCGGGAAGGCCGGCCGCAGCCGCTGGCGCGGTAAGCGACCGACCGTGCGCGGCTCGGCGATGAACCCCGTCGACCACCCGCACGGCGGCGGCGAGGGCAAGTCGAAGGGCGGGCGCCATCCGGTCACGCCCTGGGGCGTCCCGACGCTCGGCAAGCGCACGCGTGGCAAGCACAAGGAATCCGACCGCCTGATCGTCCGCGGCCGCCGTCGCGGGAAGGAGAAAAGGTGACGAAAATGCTGCGCATTTTCGTCACGCCTATGTTGACCCATCGCTTCGCTCGGGTGGATGGAGGTGTGGTTTGAGCAGATCCTCGAAGAAGGGGCCTTTCGTCGAAGAGCGCCTGTTCCAGCGCATCGAGTCGATGAACACGTCCGGCTCGAAGCAGATGATCCGAACCTGGTCCCGGACGTCGACCATCTTCCCGGAGATGGTCGGGCATACGATCGCGGTCCACGACGGCCGCAAGCACGTCCCGGTCTTCGTCACGGAGCAGATGGTCGGCCACAAGCTCGGTGAGTTCGCGCCGACGCGGACCTTCCGCGCGCACTCCGGCGACCGCAAGGTGGAGGTGAAGCGCACCACATGAGTGCCCCGGAGGTTCAAGAGGTGCGTGCGGCCGCCAAGTGGGTGCGGATCTCGCCGCGCAAGGCCCGGCTCGTCGTCGAGCACATCCGCGGACGGACCGTGCCGGAGGCGCGGACCGTGCTCGCATTCACGCAGCGGGCTGCCGCCCGCGAGGTGGAGAAGCTCCTGCGCTCGGCGGTCTCGAACGCGGAGGCGAATCACGGCCTGATCGGCGACGACCTCGTCGTCAAGGCGGCGTACGTCGACGAGGGCCCGATGCTGAAGCGCTGGCGCGCGCGCGCGCGAGGCCGGGCCGTCCGCATCCGCAAGCGGACCTGCCACATCACGCTCAAGCTGGTGCCTGCGCCGACGGCTACAGTGACTCGACCGACGCCGGAGGCGCCCGCGGCCGAAAAGCCGAGGCGCTCCCCGCGCCGCAAGGCCGCTCCGAAGGCCAAGGCCGAGACCAAGCAACAGTCTGTTGCAAAGAAGGACACGGCCGCTGAGGACAAGCCGAAGGCCAAGCCCAAGGCGACGGCCGCGAAGAAGAAGACTCCGGCAACGAAGAAAGCGAGCGACAGCTAATGGGTCAGAAGGTCCATCCCGGCGGGATGCGCGTGGGCGTCATCCACGACTGGAAGTCGAACTGGTTCTCGGGCACGAAGGAGTTCCCCGAGGCGCTGCTCGAGGACATCAAGATCCGCGAGCACATCTACAACAAGCTCTCGCACGCGGGCCTGTCCGACGTCCTCATCCGCAAGGACAAGCAGCGGATCACGATCGACATCTACACCGCGCGCCCCGGGATCGTGATCGGGAAGTCCGGCGCCGAGGTGGACGCGCTGCGCAAAGAGATCCATGGGATGACGCACAAGAACGTCCACATCAACATCAACGAGATCAAGCGCCCCGAGCTCGACGCCAAGCTCGTCGCCCAGTCGATCGCGGAGCAGCTCCAGAACCGCGTCAGCTTCCGGCGCGCGATGAAGCGCTCGCTCGCCTCCGCGATGCGCTCCGGCGCGCACGGGGTGAAGGTCCAGTGCGGCGGCCGGCTCGGCGGTACCGAGATGAGCCGCTCGGAGAGCTACTCCGAGGGCCGCGTGCCCCTGCACACGATTCGCGCCGACATCGACTACGGGTTCGTCGAGGCCAAGACGACCTTCGGCCGGATCGGCGTCAAGGTCTGGATCAACAAGGGCGAGATCATGCCCGAGGGCTTCGAGAGCGTTGCCCAGCAGAAGGAGACGCGGCTCGGCGAGCAGGACGCCGCGCGGCGCCTCGGCGGTCGCACCGAGGGCCTCTCCGCCTCGCGCGAGAGCAGCCGGAGCAGGGCGCAGGACCGCGAGGGCCTGGGCCCGGTGCAGAAGCGGCGGCCACGCCGTGGCGCGAAGCGGGGCGCCGGCCGGAGCAGCGCCGAGCGCCCGCGCACGGACGAGGAGGGAGTCTCGGCGGAGGGCCGGGAGCAGCCCGAGATCGAGCTGCAGGTCGAGGAGACACCGGCACCGGTCGCCGATGCGCCCGACACGACGACGCCGAAGAAACAGGTTGAGGATCCGACGAAGCTCGAGGAAAGCGGAGGCGAGGGGTAGTGCTCCTCCCGAAGAAGACGAAGTACCGCAAGCAGCAGCGCGGCCGGCGCGCGGGTGTCTCGAAGGGCCAGACACGGGTCCAGTTCGGCGATTACGGCATCAAGTCGATGGAGGCCGGCTGGGTCACGAACCGCCAGATCGAGGCGGCCCGAATCGCGATGACGAGGAAGATCAAGCGCGGCGGCAAGGTCTGGATCAACGTCTTCCCGGACAAGCCCGTGAGCCAGAAGCCGGCCGAGACGCGCATGGGCTCCGGCAAGGGCGCACCCGAGCACTGGGTCGCGGTCATCAAGCCCGGCCGCGTCATGTTCGAGCTGGCCGGAGTGCCCGAGGGCCTGGCCAAGGAAGCGTTGCGCCTGGCCGGCACGAAGCTGCCCGTGAAGACGAAGTTCGTGAAGCGGGAGGCGGATCTCTTTGCGAGCTAGAGACCTCCGGGACATGACCGACGATCAGCTCGAGGACGCGCTCGCCGAGAGGCGCCAGGAGCTGTTCAACCTGCGCTTCCAGTCGGCGACCGGCGCGCTCGAGAACCCCGCACGCCTGAAGCTGGCCAAGCGCGAGATCGCCCGCATCTTGACCGTACGCAACGAGCGAGAGCTCGCGAAGGAAGGCATCTAGTGGCTGAGAAGGACGAGCAGCAGATCGAGGAAGAGGCCGAGGAGACGCCCGTCGTCGAGGAGGAGCCTCAGGCGGACGTCGAAGCCGAGGCCGCGGCTGCGGAAGCTCCCGTTGAGGAGGCCCCGGCCGCCGAAGCCGACGAGACTCCGGCCGAGGAGGCTCGGCCGGACGAGGCTCCCGCCGCCGAGGCCGAGGAAGCCCCCGCCGCCGAGCCGGAGGAAGCCCCGGCCGCCGAAGCCGAGGAGGAGGCTCCTGCCGCCGAAGGCGAGGAAGCTCCTGCCGCCGAAGCCGCGGAGGCTCCTGCGGCCGAGCCGCAGGCGCCACCCACGAAGCCGAGGCGAAAGCCGCGGAGCGAGCGACGGCAGCGCACCAAGCCCAGGCGCGAGCGTGCCGAGGTGCGGAAGCCGATCACCCGTGTCTCGAAGCCCGAGCGCGAACGCGGTCGCCGTCAGGAGCGCCGCGGAGTCGTCGTCTCGAGCGCGATGGACAAGACGATCGTCGTCCGTGTGGACACGGTGAAGGCCCATCCCCGCTACAAGAAGGTCGTCCGCCGCTCGGCCAAGTTCCACGCGCACGACGCTCAGAACGAGGCGAAGGTCGGCGACGTCGTCCTCATCGTCGAGACGCGCCCGCTCTCGAAGACGAAGAACTGGCGCCTCGCGCGCGTCCTCGAGGTGGCTAAGTGACCCTCCCGGCAACAATTAGTGCGCCTCTGGAACGCGATCCGCGGCGCACTCCAGCGTCCTCACCCGCGCCCGGGCGTACTCGCCCGACCGCGGCCTGCGTCCTTGGATTGCTTGCGCCTCGCGCCCCAGAGACGCGAAATCGTCACCGGGAGGGCCACACGTGATCCAGCAGGAGTCGCGGCTCAAGGTGGCTGACAACACCGGAGCGCGTGAGCTGCTCTGCATCCGCGTCCTCGGTGGCTCCCACCGGCGCTACGCGCGGGTCGGTGACGTCATCGTCGGAACGGTCAAGACCGCGACGCCGCAGGGCGCGATCAAGAAAGGCGAGGTCGTCCAGGCCGTCGTCGTCCGGACGAAGAAGGCCTACGGGCGCAACGACGGCACGCTGATCGCCTTCGACGAGAACGCAGCCGTGATCATCGACACCGCACGCAATCCTCGCGGCACGCGCATCTTCGGCCCCGTCGCGCGCGAGCTGCGCGAGAAGAACTTCATGAAGATCGTCAGCCTCGCACCGGAGGTCCTCTAGTGAAAGCGATGAAGATCAGGAAGGGCGACACCGTGCACGTCCTTGCCGGCAAGGACCGCGGCAAGCAGGGACGCGTGCTCGAGGCGCGGCCGCGCGAGAAGCGCGTCGTGGTCGAGAACCTGAACATGATGAAGCGCCACGAGCGGCCGAGGCCGATCAAGAACCCGAGCCGGATGGGCGGCTCGCAGTTCACGCCCGGCGGTGTCATCGACAAGGCGGCCCCGATTCCGATCTCGAACGTGATGCTTGTCTGCCCGACGTGCAACCGGCCGACGCGTGTGGGGATCGCCACTCGCGAGGTCAAGGGCGAGCGCAAGCGGGTTCGCGTGTGCCGACGCGAGGACTGCCGTCAGGAGATCGACAAGTAATGGCGACGACCCGAAACGGACACATGCCGCGCCTCAAGGAGCGCTACGAGCAGGAGCTGCGGGCCCAGCTCAAGGACGAGCTCGGCTACCGCTCGGTCATGCGCGTCCCGCGCGTGTCGAAGATCACCCTCAACATGGGCGTCGGCGACGCGAAGACCGAGGCCAAGGCGCTCGAGAGCGCAATCGAAGAGCTGACGACGATCGCCGGCCAGCGCGCGCAGGTGCGGACGGCCCGCAAGTCGATCGCCGGTTTCAAGCTCCGCGAAGGGATGGCGATCGGCGCTCGGGTCACGCTGCGGGGCGATCGGATGTGGGAGTTCCTCGACCGCCTGGTCTCGATCGCACTCCCTCGCATCCGCGACTTCCGGGGCCTCGGGCCGGAATCCTTCGACGGTCGCGGCAACTACTCGATCGGCATCCGCGAGCAGATCATCTTTCCTGAGATCAACTACGACGACATCCAGACCGTGCGCGGCCTCGATGTCGCGATCACGACGACGGCGGAGAACGACGAGTCGGGGCTCGCGCTACTGCGCGGCCTCGGGCTCCCGTTCAGAGAAAGAGAGGAAGCACCCGTTGGCTAAGAAATCCCTGGTTGCGAAGGCGAAGCGCGAGCCGCGCTTCCGCGTCCGCCGCTACAGCCGCTGCAACCGCTGCGGGCGGCCGCGGGCGGTCTATCGCAAGTTCGGCCTCTGCCGGATCTGCCTGCGCGAGCTCGCGCACGAGGGCCAGATCCCAGGCATGACCAAATCGAGCTGGTAACCATGCACACAGATCCGATCGCAGACATGCTCACGCGCCTCCGCAACGCCAACAAGGCGATGCACGAGACCGCCGAGATGCCGAACTCCCAGCTCAAGGAGCAGATCGCCCGCATCCTCAAGGAGGAGGGTTACATCAGCGACTACCGCATTCTCAGCTCCGCCGACTACAACAGCGGGCAGGAGGACAAGAGAAAGCACCGCGCCTTCGACAGCCTGGTCATCGAGCTGAAGTTCGGTCGCAATCGGGAACGGATCATCACCGACCTCAAGCGCATCTCGAAGCCCGGGCGCCGCGTGTACGCTCGGAAGGACCGGCTGCCGCGGGTGCTCGGGGGCATGGGCACGGCGATCCTCTCCACGTCCGGCGGGGTCGTAACGAGCCGGACCGCCCAGGAGCAGGGAGTCGGCGGAGAGGTCATCTGTTTCGTCTGGTGAGGCAATGAGTCGAATCGGCAAGCAACCCATCGAGATCCCGGACGGCGTCAACGTCGCGGTCGACCCTGGCCGCGTCACGGTGAACGGGCCGCTGGGCGAGCTGACCCAGAAGGTGCCGGCTCGGATCACGATCGACAAGGAGGAAGGCCGCCTCGTCGTCACGCGCCCCACGGAGCGCGGCGACGACCGCGCTCTCCACGGGCTGACACGGTCGCTGGTCGCGAACATGGTCGACGGCGTGACGAAGGGCTTCGAGAAGCGTCTCGAGATCCAGGGCGTCGGGTACCGCGCGGCGCTGCGCGGGACGGCTCTCGAGCTCAACGTCGGCTTCTCGCACTCGGTCGTCGTCGACGCGCCGGCGGGGATCACCTTCGAGGTGCCCACGCAGACTGAGATCGTCGTCAAGGGCATCGACAAGCAGCAGGTTGGCGAGATCGCCGCCGAGATACGCGACGTGCGGCCGCCGGAGCCCTACAAGGGCAAGGGGATCCGCTACGCGGGCGAATACGTGCGGCGGAAGGTAGGCAAGCGGGCGTAATGGCCACGATGACCGTCAGGCAGGCGCGCGAGCGTCGGCACAAGCGGGTGCGGAAGTCGATCACCGGCACGGCTGGGCGGCCGCGCCTGGTCGTATTCCGCTCGAACCGCGGCATCGAGGCGCAGCTCGTCGACGACCTCAGCGGCAACACGCTCGCCGCCGCCTCTTCCTTGAACCTGAAGAAGTCGTTCAAGGGCAACAAGACGGCGCAGGCGGCCGAGGTCGGGAAGCTGCTGGCCCAGAACGCGGCGAAGGCCGGGATCGAGCGCGTCGTCTTCGACCGCGGCGGCTACCTCTATCACGGGCGCGTCAAGGCGCTCGCCGACGCAGCGCGCGAAGGAGGGCTGAAGTTTTAGTGCCCCTTCCAGCGACACTTGTCGGCTTCTGGCCCGCGATCACGCGGCGCCAGAGCCCACCCTCGCCCTTGCCAAGGCTTCTAGCCTTGGCCGCGGTCGAGTGCAGCCTCTGGCTTGGTGCTCGCGACCCAGAAGCTCAACAGCATCACTGGAAGGAGCACTAATGGCCGTAGACATGCGAGGACGGCGAGACCAACGCGGAGATCGTGACCAGCGAGAGCTCAAGGAGCGAGTCGTGGAGATCAACCGTGTCGCCAAGGTGGTCAAGGGCGGCCGGCGTTTCTCCTTCACGGCGCTCGTCGTGATCGGGGACGAGGTCGACCGGGTCGGGCTCGGCTACGGCAAGGCGCGCGAGGTGCCGCTCGCGATCTCGAAGGCGGTCGACGACGCGAAGAAGAATCTCTTCACCGTCCCGAAGCACGGGACGACGATCACGCACGAGATCGTCGGACGCTTCGGCGCCGCGCGGGTGATGCTGCGGCCCGCGAGCGAGGGCACCGGCGTCATCGCCGGCGGCGGCGTTCGGGCCATCCTCGAGCTCGGAGGGGTCCGCGACATCCTGGCCAAGAGCATCGGGACGACGAATCCGATCAACATGCTGAAGGCGACCATCAACGGCTTGCAGCGCCTGCGGCGCCCCGAGGACGTCGCCGCGGCCCGCGGGCTGACCATCAGTCAGGTGCTGCCCGTGGGAGCGAAGCGCGAGGAGGAGCCGCAGGCACCGGCCGAGCCGGTAATCGAGGAACCACAGGAGACAGAGCGTGGCGAAGGTGAAGATCAAGCAAGTTCGTAGCTCGATCGGCCAGAGCGCCCGTCACCGCGGCACGCTCCGCGCACTCGGGCTGGGCAGGATCGGGCGCACCGCCGAGCACGCGGAGAGCCCGCAGCTCGCCGGTATGCTCAGGAAGGTCCGCCACCTCGTCGAGGTCGTTGAGGACTAGCACATGGCGCAGAAGAAGCTCAGCCTCTCGTCGTTGAAGCCCGCCACTCCGCGCCGCGCCCGCAAGCGTGTCGGCCGCGGCCCGGGCTCGGGGAAGGGCCGCTACTCCGGCCGGGGCATCAAGGGCCAGAAGGCGCGCTCGGGCTCGAAGAAGATGCGCCCCGGCTTCGAGGGCGGCCAGATGCCTGCCTACATGCGCCTCCCGAAGCTGCGCGGTCAGTACTCGAAGGACGCGATGCCGGTCGGACCGCACCGGACGAAGGTCTCAGCGGTCAACGTCCGCGACCTCGAGCGCTTCGACGGCGAAGTCACACCGGAGATGCTGAAAGAGGCCGGCCTGATCAGGAACACGCGTCTCGACGTCAAGATCCTGGGCGCCGGCGACCTGACCAAGAAGCTGACGGTCTCGGCTCACCTCTTCTCGGCGACCGCCCGCGAGAAGATCGAGAGCGCCGGCGGCACGGTCACATGGCTCCGCGGGGAGCCGAAGCCGAGACCGCCCAAGCGCAGACAGGACCGCAAGCCGGTTGCAGAGGCGCCCGAGGAAGAAACACCCCCCGAAGAGACTTTGCAACAGTCTGTTGCAAAGTCTGAGGAGGCGCCTGCAGGAGAGGTCGAGGAGCCGCCGACCGACGAGCCGCCGCCCGAAGGAGACGACGAGACCTAATGTTTTCCTGGCTCACGAACGCCTGGCGCGTGCCCGAGCTTCGCCGGCGGGTCCTCTTCACGGCGGTCATCCTCGCCATCTACCGTCTCGGCTCCTGGGTGCCCGCCCCCGGCGTCGACCCGCAGGCGATCAAGGACTACTTCGGGCAGAACGGCGGCACCATCCTCAGCTTCCTGAACGTGTTCTCGGGCGGCGCGCTTTCGCAGTTCGCGATCTTCGCGCTCGGGATCATGCCGTACGTCACGGCCTCGATCATCCTCCAGCTCCTGACCGTCGTCGTCCCGAAGCTCGAGCAGCTGCAGAAGGAAGGCGAGGCCGGGATGGCCAAGATCAACCAGTACACGCGCTACTTCACGGTCGCGCTCGCGGCCGCTCAGTCGCTCGGATACGCCTACCTGTTCAAGCGGCAGGGGATCCTCGAGGCCAGCACGGGCCGGATCTTCCTCATCGTCCTCACGCTGACCGCGGGAACGACGCTCCTCATGTGGATGGGAGAGCTGATCACGAAGCGCGGCATCGGCAACGGCATCTCGCTCCTGATCTTCGCCTCGATCCTGACCAGCCTCCCGACCGGCATCAACGCCTGGTACTACGGCGGCGTCATGGAGAAGCTGTTCTTCCCGCTGATCGCGATCGTGATCGTCGTCGCCGTCGTCTTCATCCAGGAAGGCCAGCGGAAGATTCCGATCCAGTACGCGAAGCGGATGATCGGGCGGCGCATGACCGCGGGCGGCTCGACCTACATGCCGCTGCGCGTGAACATGGCCGGCGTGATCCCGATCATCTTCGCGGCGGCGGTAATGGCGTTCCCGCCCACGATCGGCCAGTACTTCCCGCAGACCCAGACCTTCATCAACAATCACTTCTCTCCGAGCAACCTGACGTACATGCTGCTCGAAGGGTTCCTGATCATCATCTTCACGTACTTCTACACGGCGGTCCAGTTCAACCCGGTCGATCAGGCCGACCAGCTCCGCAAGCACGGCGGCTACATCCCGGGGATCCGGCCGGGCCCGCCGACCGCGCAGTACCTCGACCGCGTGCTGACCCGCCTGACGCTCCCAGGGTCGCTGTACCTGGCGCTGGTCGCTGTGCTCCCGAGCGTCTTCATCCGCTACGGCGGTTTTTCGCAGGCGACCGCGGGCGCGCTCGGCGGCACCTCGGTGCTGATTGCGGTCGGTGTCGCCCTGGACACCATGCGCCAGATGGAGTCGCAGATGATGATGCGCTCGTACGAGGGCTTCCTGAAGTAGCGTGAACATCCTCCTGCTGGGCGTCCAGGGGTCGGGAAAAGGGACGCAGGCCAAGCGCATCGCGGACGAGTACGGGCTGGCGCACGTCTCGACCGGGGACATGCTTCGTGGCGCCGTCGCGGAAGGGACGGAGCTCGGCCGGCGGGTCCAGCCGATCCTCGAGCGCGGTGAGCTCGTTCCGGACGAGCTGATGATCGAGCTGATCAGGGAGCGACTCGGAGCCGAAGACACCGCCCCCGGCTTCGTCCTGGACGGGTTCCCGCGGACGACCCCGCAGGCCCAGGCTCTCGACACGATGCTCGCGGAGATCGACCGTCCGCTGTCCGTCGTCTTCGAGCTCCAGGTGCCCGACGATGTCGCCACCGAGCGGTTGCAGCGGCGTGCCGAGCTGGAGGGCCGCACCGACGACACCCCAGAGGCGATTCGAAAGCGGATCGATCTCTACCACCAGCAGACCGAGCCGCTCGTAGCTCATTACCGTCTCGCCGGCAACCTCGTCGGGATTCACGGCGGCCGCTCGGAGAACGAGGTCTTCGCCGAGATCCAGCAGGCACTCGACCAGGTGCCGTCCCGGTGATCATTCGGAAGTCCCGGGCAGAGCTCGACACGATGGCGCGCGCCGGCCGAGTCGTTGCGGACACGATCGCGCTCGTCGGCGAGCACGTACGCCCCGGTGTGACCACCGCCGAGCTCGACGAGCTCGCGGACGAGTACATCGGCTCCCAGGGCGGGACGTCGTCCTTCAAGGGCTACCAGGGCTACCCGGCATCGATCTGCACCTCGCCGAACGACATGGTCGTGCACGGCATCCCGAACGGAGCCAAGCTCTCCGAGGGGGACATCCTCTCGGTCGACGTCGGCGTCGTGCTGGACGGCTTCGTCGCCGACTCGGCCCACACCTTTGCCGTGGGCGAGATCGGCGCCGGGACGAAAACGCTCCTCGAGACCTGCCGGGCTGCGCTCGCCGCGGGGATCGAGCAGTGCCGGCAGGGTCGTCACCTCTCGGACGTCTCCCACGCGATCCAGACGGCGACGGAGGAGAGGGGCTTCTCGGTCGTGCGCAGCCTCGTCGGGCACGGCATCGGGCGGGCGATGCACGAGGACCCGCAGATCCCCAACTACGGTGCGCCGGGCCGCGGTCCGGAGCTCGCCGCCGGGATGACCTTCGCGCTCGAGCCGATGATCACAGCCGGCAGCCCCGACGTCTTTCTGCACGACGACGGCTGGTCGATCTCGACCGTCGACCGCTCGCTGGCGGCTCATTTCGAGCACACGGTCGCAGTCACCGAGGGCGAGCCGCGGATCCTGACGACGGCCGAGAGCCCTGCCGGCGCTCCGGAGAAGCCGGCCGGAGCCCTTTTGCTACCATAGATTTCGCTGCGCGCAGCACTGCTGCGCGTATCCGTATGTCCAGATAAACCGCGCTCGCAAGGCGCGCTTTGTGTGTTCCGTGCCAGATTTCAATCTGGCACGGGTGCTCAGAAAGGCCCAGATGAAGGTTCGAGCATCAGTCAAGCCAATGTGTGAGCGGTGTCGCGTGATCCGGCGGAACGGCCGGACGATGGTCATCTGCACCAACCCGCGCCACAAGCAGAGGCAGGGTTAGTGGCCCGCATTGCCGGTGTGAACCTGCCGCGCGAAAAGCGCCTCGAGGTCGCCTTGACCTACATCTTCGGCATCGGCCGCTCGACCTCGCGTCAGATCGCCGAGTCGCTCGGGCTCTCGCTCGACACGAAGGTCAGCGACCTCACCGACGGTGAGATCACGAAGCTCCGCGACTACATCGACACGAACCTCCAGGTCGAGGGCGACCTGCGCCGCGAGCGCCAGCAGGCGATCAAGCGGCTCGGGGAGATCGGCGCCTACCGTGGCGTCAGGCATCGTCGCGGCCTGCCGGTGAACGGCCAGCGGACGAAGACGAACGCGCGGACCCGCAAGGGCCCGAAGAAGACCGTCGGCCGCGGCAAGAGGGCACCCACCAAAACGTAATGGCACCCCCTCGCCGCCAAGCAGGGCGCGGTCGCACGAGGCGCCGCGTCCGCAAGAACATCGCCATCGGCCAGGCGCACATCAAGACGTCGTTCAACAACACGATCGTCACGCTGACCGACTCCGAGGGGAACGTGATCGTCTGGGAGTCGGCCGGGTCGGCCGGGTTCAAGGGCTCCCGCAAGTCGACGCCCTTCGCGGCCCAGGTGACGGCCGACTCGTGCGCGCGCAAGGGCATGGAGCACGGCCTGCAGAAGGTCGAGGTCTTCGTCAAGGGGCCGGGCTCGGGCCGTGAGACGGCGATCCGCTCGCTCCAGGCGGCCGGCCTCGAGATCCTCGGCGTCAAGGACGTGACGCCGCAGGCGCACAACGGCGTCCGTCCCAGGAAGAGGCGCAGAGTCTGATGGCTCGCGACCGTTCCCCCAAGTGCAAGCAGTGCCGCCGCGAGGGCATGAAGCTCTTCCTCAAGGGCGAGCGCTGCCTGACCGAGAAATGCGCGGTCGAGCGCCGCAGCTATCCGCCGGGCGAGCACGGCCGCGGCCGGATCAAGCAGTCCGAGTACCTGCTCCAGCTGCGCGAGAAGCAGAAGGCGCGCCGGTACTACGGCCTGCTCGAGAAGCAGTTCCGCACGTACTACACGAAGGCCGCGAAGGGCTCGGGCATCACGGGCGAGGAGCTCCTGCGGATGCTGGAGACGCGCCTCGACAACGTCGTCTACCGGCTCGGCTTCGCCGCGTCGCGCGCGCAGGCGCGCCAGCTCGTCCGCCACGGCCACTTCCACGTCAACGGGCGCCGCGTGAACATCCCGAGCTACCTCGTTCGGCCGGACGACATCATCACGATGGCGCCAGGGAGCTCGGCCGAGCAGGTGATCCGCGACGCGACCGACCTCACGGCCTCCGTCGCGCCCTGGCTCCAGGCCGACCACGAAGCATTGACGGGCAAGATCCTCAAGCTCCCCGAGCGCGCCGAGATCGACACGCCCGTCCAGGAATCACTGATCGTAGAGCTCTACTCGAAATAGTGACTCTCCGGGCAACATTCGACGGCGCCTGGCCCGCGATCACGCGGCGCCAGAGCCCACACTCGCCCTTGCCAAGGCAACCAGCCTTGGCCGCGGTCGAGTGCGGCCTCTGGCTTGGTGCTCGCGACCCAGTCATCCACCAATGTCACCCGAAGAGCCACTAGAAAGGAACGCATGGCGACAAGAACGTCTCTGATGGACTTCCAGGTCCCGCGCATCGTCCACGAGGAGGTCGACGAGCAGCGCGGCCGGTTCACGATCGAGCCGCTCGACCGCGGCTTCGGCTACACCTTCGGCAACTCGCTGCGCCGCGTGCTGCTCTCCTCACTCGAGGGCGCCGCCGTCACCTCGGTCAAGCTCGAGGGCGTCGCGCACGAGTTCACGACCCTTCCGGGCGTGAAGGAGGACGTGACCGACATCATCCTCAGCCTCAAGAACATCATCTGCCGCCTGCACGGCGAGTCGCCCGAGATCGAGGTGCGGCTGAACAAGAAGGGCCCCGGGAAGGTCACCGCCGGCGACATCGAGGCGCCGGCCGACCTCGAGATCCTCAATCCCGATCTCCAGCTCGCAACGCTCTCCGACAAGGGCAAGCTCGAGCTGACGATGACGATCGGCCGCGGCCGCGGTTACGTGCCGGGCGAGATGAATCGCGGCCCCGAGCACACGATCGGGGTCATCCCGATCGACTCGATGTTCTCGCCGGTGCGTCGTGTCTCGTACGACGTCGAGGCGGCCCGCGTCGGGCAGCGCACCGACTACGACAAGCTCAACCTCGACGTCACGACCGACGGCTCGATCGACCCGCGCGAGGCGATCGGGCAGGGCGCCGAGATCCTCATCCGGCAGCTCGCGATCTTCACCGACATCGAGAAGATGGAGGGCTTCGGCGAGGCCGCTGCCGCCGCCGAGGTCGCGGCCGAGGCTCCGCTCGCGCACGGGATGGAGAACTTCCCGATCGAGGAGCTCGAGCTCGGCGTCCGCTCGTACAACTGCCTGAAGCGCGTGGGCATCGAGACGATCGGCGACCTCGTCGTGAAGAGCGAGAACGAGCTGGCCGCGATCCCGAACTTCGGGAAGAAGTCGATCGAAGAGGTCAAGGAGACGCTGGCCACGCACGGCCTCAATCTCCGCGGCGACGAATAGGGGTAGCCGTGAGGCACCACCGCAAAGGGAAGAAGCTCGGCCGGGACTCGGCCCACCGCAAGGCGCTCTACTCGAACCTCGCCGGAGCGCTGATCGAGCACGGCCGGGTCAAGACGACTCTCGCCAAGGCGAAGGCCGTGAAGCCGATCGCGGAAGAGATGATCACGCTCGGACGACGAGGAGATCTCGCGGCCCGGCGGCAGGCACTCGCCTATCTGCGCTCGAACGACGTCGTCACGATGCTCTTCTCGGAGGTCGCCCCGCGCTTCACCGACCGTCCGGGCGGCTACTCGCGGATCGTCAAGCTCGGCCCGCGCTTCGGCGATGCGGCCGAGATGGTGTACCTCGAGCTCGTCGACTACGTCCCGCCGGCGCCGCGCCCGAAGCGCATCCGCGAGCCGGAGCCCGAAGAGGCCGAGCTCGAGCAGCAGGCCGCGGCGCCTTAGTTCGGTTGCGGCTGGCTCGATCGGGTCCGACCGGTCATTTCAAGACGGATACCGGGGAAACCCCGGCATCCTGATGGTCGGCGCCGTAAGCGGCGCCTTAGAGCCTCGACTCGAGCAGCACGAAGGCGGGGCTGGGGATGTCGTCCGGGTTCGCCTCGACCCAGACTTCCGCGTCCGGCAGCTCGTCGCGAAGACGGCTTCCGAGCTCGTTCGCGCGCTCCTCGGTGACGACGTCGACCGTCACGTAGCGCCAGCGCCGGTGCACGGAGTAGCCCTCGCCGCGCAGCCGCTCGGCGAGCTCGTTTGCGTCGGCCCGTGAGGGAAGCGCGACCTTCACGAGCCAGTCGAAGGAGCCCTCCTCCTCGGCCTCCTGCCACTCGGCCTCCTCCTTGCGCTCGAGCTCCTCGTGCTCTTCCTCCTCGGTGCGCGGCAGTGGAATCGACGCGTCCTTCCAGGCCTCCTCGACCGGGTGCCAGCGCGTGACGCTGACGCGCGCGGTCAGTTCGTCGGCGTCGACGAGCTCGCGTGCGACCCGCTCGGCTTCGCGCGCCCCCGGCTCGCTGCCCGTGTAGAGGAAGACGCGAGAGCCGTCGCGCGTGACGATCGCCCTCCCGCCGAGTCGCTCGCGTGCTTCGTCGTCGAGATCGTGCGAGCGGAAGCGCTCCCCGAGCCCGTAGCCGTGCTCCTCGTCGTCGAGCTCGATCTCGACGCGCCACTCGTCCGCGTACACGGGGCGGATGATATGAAGTCCGAGCGGTCGGCTGGCGGCGCAGACCGACGCGCGAGCGGAGCTCGCACGTCCTGAAGCGGCGCCGCAAGCGGCGCCTTGGGCGGGGATGATACGCACGGTGCGGCTCCGACTCACGCTCGAATACGACGGATCGAGGTTCCGCGGGTGGGCCGCCCAGCCGAATCTGCGGACGGTCGAAGCGGTGCTCCGCGAGGCGTTGAACTGGGTCTATGGCGGGCACGAAAACCTTGCAGTTGCAGGGAGAACCGATACAGGCGTTCACGCCCTCGGCCAGGTGGTGAGCGTCGACGTCGACGTCGGGCCTCCGCTGGAGCGAGCCGCCGAGGCCCTGAACACGGCGCTCCCCGACGACGTCTCGGTGATCCGAGCCGAGGAGGCGCCGCGGGACTTCCACGCGCGGCATTCCGCCCGCGGGCGCACGTACCGCTACCGCATCTGGCGCCGGAAGACGCCCTCCCCTTTCGAGCGCCGCCGGAGCTACTGGTATCCGAAGCAGCTCGACTACGACGCGCTGGCCGACTGCGCCGATCTGCTGATCGGAGAGCACGACTTCCGTGCCTTCACTCCGACCGAGACCACGCACGAGAACTTCACGCGGACGATCCGCGAGGCCGCCTGGTTCGAGCGCGGCGCCGCGCTCGAGCTCGAGATCGCCGCCAACAGCTTCCTCCGCCACATGGTGCGCGTGCTCGTGGGCACGATGCTCGAGCACACGCCTCAGGAACTGGAGCGCCTTCTCGAGGGGGCCGGACGAGATGAAGCCGGCTCCACCGCGCCGCCATGGGGCCTCTACCTCGAGCGAGTGGAGTACTAGAAGCGGTAGGACCGCTGCCTGCTGAGGAAGAAGCCGTGCCCGCGGAGGTTGCGGCAGCGCAGCCCCGACGTCTTCGACCTGCACGTGAAGGCGCCGCGGCGCCACGTAGAGCCGTAGCGCAGTACGCGTGCCCGCGGGTCGATCGCGGTGTCGCCGTGGCAGGTGACGCCGGCCCGTCCGGTCGCACCGAGCTCGTAGCTGTCGCCCCAGTCGAGGTCGCAGCCGCGCGGCCGAGAGGGACGCGGACGGAGGCCGCTCCGGATGTCGCAGCGCAGGTTAGGCCCCGGCGCGAGCCCGCTCGTGTAGACGCAGCCGATGTTGCCCGTGGGCGTGCGGAACGAGATGACGACGCTGCTGGCGGAGGCCGGCGCCGCAGCGAGGGCGGAGAGGACGAGAATCCCGAGCGCGACGCGTCTCACAGCCCGATCGTACGCCCTCGCTAGCATCACCACAATGGCGACGAAGCAGGTCGAAACGCGGGTGGAGAAGCTCCGCAAGCAGCTCGAGTACCACCTCTTCCGCTACCACGTCCTCGACGAGCCGGAGATCTCGGACGCCGAGTACGACCGGCTCTACGACGAGCTGCGCGCCCTCGAGGACGAGCATCCTGAGCTCGCCACCGACGATTCGCCCACCCGAAGGGTCGGCGCCGAGCCGGCGAAGGGGTTCACCAAGGTCGAGCACCTGTCCCCGATGGGCTCGCTCGAGAAGGTGACCACCGACGAGGGGCTCGAGAAATGGGCAGCGGACGTCCGCAAGCGGCTCGGCACCGACGAGCCGGTTGCGTACGTGACCGAGCCGAAGATCGACGGCTCGGCGGTCTCGCTCGTCTACGAAAGCGGCGTCTTCGTCCGGGGCGCGACCCGCGGCGACGGCCTGCGCGGCGAGGACGTGACCCGGAACCTGCGCACGATCCCGGCGATCCTCGCGCGCATGCAGCTTCCTGACGGCGAGGCGCCTCCCGCGGTGCTCGAGGTGCGTGGGGAGATCTACATGCCTCTCTCCGGCTTCCTGAAGTTCACCGAGCAGCAGGCCGCGGAAGGCAAGCGGGCGGCGCCGAACCCGCGCAACGCGGCCGCCGGATCCCTGCGGCAGCTCAACTCCGCGATCACCGCCGCGCGCCCGCTCTCGATCTGGGTGCACGGCATGGGCCACCACGAGGGCCTCCCTGCGGAAGGACACTGGGAGGCGCTGCAGTGGCTCCGCGAGCGCGGCTTCCGGACGAGCCCGCTCGCCGAGCGGCACGAGTCGATCGAGTCGGTCGCCGAGGTCTGCCGCGTGTGGGAGACGAAGCGGCTCGAGCTCGACTACGAGATCGACGGGATCGTGGTCAAGGTCGACTCCTTCGACCAGCAGCGGCGACTGAGCGACCTCCACGGCCGCCCTCGCTGGGCGCGGGCCTACAAGTGGGCGCCGATGACGGCGCAGACGCGGCTGCACAAGATCCACATCCGAGTCGGCCGCACCGGCGCGCTCAATCCGTGGGCGGCGCTCGAGCCGGTCGAGGTCGGCGGCGTGACCGTCTCGACGGCGACGCTCCACAACGAGGAGGACATCAACCGCAAGGACATCCGCGAAGGTGACAACGTGATCGTCCAGCGCGCGGGCGACGTGATCCCGCAGGTCGTCGGCCCGGTGCTCCCTCACCGGCGGGGGACGAAGCCCTTCCGGATGCCCGAGAAGTGCCCGCTTTGCGGGGCAAAGATCGTCAAGCCCGAAGGCGAGGCGATGCACCGCTGCCCGAATCCGAAGTGCGAGTCGCGCGGGCTAGAGACGCTCATCAACTGGGTCTGGGACATCGACGGCGTCGGCGAGCAAGCCATCCGGAGGCTGTGGCGCGAGGGGATCGTCACCTCGATGCCTGACCTCTACCGCCTCACGAAGGAGCGGCTGATGGAGCTCGACGGCTACGGGGAGATCTCTGCCGGCAACGCTGTCGCCGCGATCGAACAGTCGAAGAAGGATTTCACGTTCCATCAAATCCTGGCGGGGCTGAACATCCCGCAGACCGGCTGGGTCACCGCGCGCAACCTCGCGGCGCACTTCGGCTCTATCGACAAGCTCGCCGAGGCGACCCAGGAGGAGATCCAGGAGGTCGAGGGCCTCGGGCCCGACCGCGCCGAGGCGATCGCCGAGTGGTTCTCGGACGAGGAGAACCTGAAGCTCGTCCTGGAGTTGCGAGACCTCGGCCTTCGCTTTGAGACCGGCGACGAGCTGAAGCCCGTCGAGGGCCCGCTCTCCGGCCAGACCTACGTCATCACCGGCACGCTCGAGTCGTTCACCCGTGAGGAAGCGGCGAAGGCGCTCGAGGCCAAGGGCGCGAAGGTCTCGAACTCCGTCTCGAAGAAGACCGCGGGCCTCGTCGTCGGCGAGGAGCCGGGCTCCAAGCTTCAGAAGGCACAGCGCGCCGGCGTCCCGATCCTCGACGAGGCGGCGCTGAAGGCTCTACTGAGAGGCTAGGACGGCCGCGAAGCGGTCCTGAGCCAGGCGCGCCCAGTAGAGCGAGACCGGCGAGCCGTTCTGGATCACCGAGAACGCATAGCGGCGCCTGACGTACCCGGAGAGCGCCGAGGCCTCGTTCAGCGTGCCGGTCTTCGCGCGGACGCGACCGGCCGCCGCGGAGCCTCGCATGCGGCGCTGGAGCGTACCGCTGCGGCCCGCGACGGGCAGTGCGGCGATCAGGATCTCGCGCAGATCCTCGTCCAGCCAGCTCGACCGGAGCATCTCGACGAGCGCGGAGGTCGTCAGGCGATCGAGGCGTGAGAGCCCGGAGCCGTCGACGATGCGCACTCCCGAGAGCGGAATGTGCTGCTCCTGGAGGAGCTGCCGGATGACTGCTGCACCGCTCGCAGTCGTCCCCTGACCGGAGAGAGCGGCTCCGAGCTGCTTGAGCAGGATCTCGGCGGTGAAGTTGTCGCTCTCGTGGTCCATGAAGCGCATGATCGCCTCGAGGGGCACCGACTCGATCGAGGCCAGGGGGAGCGCCTCGTCGTCCGCCTGCCCGGTCAGGGGCCTGCCGGCGACCGAGATCCCCGTTCGCAGGAGCGCCGCTCGAAAGCTCATCGCCGCGGCGCGCGCCGGATAGCGGGTCGTCCGGCCCTGGTAGCGGGCGCGGTCGACCGTCAGCGCCGAGAGCGGCGGCGACTCGTTGATGAAGAAGTACGGCCTCCAGCCGGGAGCCATCCGCCGCTGGTCGAAGAAGGACTCGTCTCCGACGATGTTCCCGGACACGCGCCGGATCCCCTGCGCGTAAAGCTGCGAGGAGAGCTGGAGCAGGCCGAGCGTGGAGAGCGTGGGGTCGCCGTACCCTTTGAGGAAGATGTCGCCCCGCCAGACCGTTCCGTCGAGCTCGCCCTCGCCCAGGACGTCCGTCGAGAAGCGGTAGCTCGACCCGAGCGCGAGCAGGCACGCGTACGTCACGGCGAGCTTCTCGTTCGAGGCGGGGATCAAGGGGAGGCTGAGGTGGTGAGAGTAGAGCCTGCGGCCGGACGTCAGGTCGACGGCGAACGCCGCCGAGCGCGAGGAGGCGACGTGGGGGACGGCGAGCGCGCGATCGAGCCGTCGCTCGAGCGGCGTGCGCGCCCGGGCGCCGGCCGAGGCGGCCTGCGGGGCGAGGAATGCAAGACAGACGAGGAGGGCGGCCAGGCGGCGCAACCTGGCCATTTTCGAGGGCCGGGCAGGACAACGCAAGAGAGATAGGTCCCCTGGTCGCAAAGATGGGCCGAGCGACCCATGGCTTTCCGTCTGATGGGCTGCCAATAATCGGCTCAGCATGGCGGACGACCTTAGCCTCCTGCACGAGCGCATTCGCGTTCTGCTCGCTTCCGATGCCGACGGCATGGGGCTCCCGCGTGCCGAGATCGAGCCGACGCTGACCGAAGGCTACGCCCGTGCGCTCGAGCTCGACGCGGAGTCGTTGCGGCTCGAGCAGCGCATCGAGCGCCTGACGCGTGAGGTCGCCGGCGGGCAGGAGGTGCGTTCCGGGCAGTTCTCAGCCCTGCTTCGGGCCATGCACGAGGCGGAGGCGCGGAGCGCCGAGCTTCGAGCGGTCCTCGAGAGCCTTCGCCGGCTCGCCGCCAAAGCCGCCTGAGTCGACTCAGACGATTCCGCTGCGCACCGCGTATACCGCGGCCTGGATCCTGTTCTCGATCTGCAGCTTCATGAGGATGTTCGAGATGTGGTTCTTCACAGTCTTCGGGCTGATGTGGAGCGCCTCCGCGATCTGCGAGTTGTCCTTGCCGTTCGCGATCAGGCGCAAGACCTCCAGTTCGCGCTCCGAGAGCTCGGCGCGGATCGTCTGTGCTGCGCGGCCCAGTGTGACCGCTCGCATCCGCTGGAGCACCTTCGCCGCGATCGACGGTGAGATCAGCGACTCTCCGACGGCGGCCGCCTGGATGCCGCGCACCAGCTCCTGGATGGACGAGTCCTTGACGAGATACCCGCACGCGCCGGCGACGATCGCGTCCATGACGTCGTCGTCCAGATCGGAGATCGTCAGGACGAGGACGCGCGTCAGGGGCGCGAGAGACGTGATCTCGCGCGTTGCTTCCACGCCGGACATCCCGGGCATGTTCAGATCCATGATCACGACGTCGGGCGCAAGCTCGCGCACATGACGGATCGCGTCGAGACCGTTTGTCGCCTCGCCCACGACCTGGAGCCCCTGCTCCTCCAGCAGGTTGTGGAGCCCGGTTCGGAAGAGGTCGTGATCGTCGACGAGCAGGACGCGGAGCCCGCCCCCGTCAGCCTTCGCCTTCTTTGCCATTGTCATTCCCCCGCCCCGCGAACCGTCAGTGCAGCGTAATTGTGACGGTTCGCGTCCCCCAGCCGAGCGCTTCCGCATGCGTGGGGAACCAGAGATCGATCCTCGTGCCCACGATCGAACCGCCGGTGTCGGCAGCGACTCCTTCTCCGTACCCGGGAATCGTCAGGTGGGTGCCGAGTGGAATCACGCCGGGATCGACCGCGACGATTCCGTAGCCGACGGCGACGCCGGAGGCGGTCCGCCCCTGGAGCGAGTAGCCGGTCGCGGTCACCGTCAGTGCCTGCCCGGGGCCGGCCGCCATGGGACGCCGCTCGCTGAGCGAGGCGGCCCGGGACTCGAGCGTGGTGATCGTGGCCGAGTTCGAGCCTCGACGGGCCTCGAGCGCCGCGGCCAGCGCAGCCCGTTCGCGCTGCGCCGCCTCGAGAGCAGCGACGCTGGCAGCGGTTGCATCCTCGGCCTCGCGCGCCGCCGCCTCGCTGGCCGCGAGCGTCTCCGTCGCGTGGACGAGCCTCCTTCGCGCCGAGCTCGCCTCGTCGATGACGCGCTGATCCTGGCCCGCGCTCCGGTGGAGGCTCTCGAGATTCCTGATCGCCTCGTCGATCGAGTGCGCCCCGACGAGAACGTCCATCGTGTCCGCGTTTCCCTCTTCGTAGAGGAGCCGGAGGCGATCAGCCAGCCGCTCTTGCGAGGCGGCGAGCGTCCGGCGCGCAACTCTCAGGCTCTGTTCTGCTCGGGCACGGCGCGCCGAGATCGCCTGCGTCCGCGCCCGGAGCCGGACGAGGGCGGCCTGCGTCTGTTCGAGCCTCGTGCCCAGCGAGACCGAGCTCAGCCACGCAGCCCGTTCCCGGGCGCTCAGAGAGCTGTTCTGCGCGCGCAGTGCCTGCGCGTGCTCGCGCAATCTCGACGGTGAGTCCGCGCCGCTCGCAGCCGGAAGCTCGAGGATGGCGAGAAGCACAACGCAGACAGCGGCGAGCCCAGCCCGAAGGGCGGTACCTGGCGCTCCCACGGCGCGAAACCGTACCACAGTCGCCGATTCGGTCCCCCACCCCTCCAGTCGATGCTCCTCGGGCTCGAGTGGCTGCCACATCGACGTTTGCGGTCGTCCGCCGGGGTTGTTAGGGTCCCGTGCTCGTGACGTGCCGGCCCCCCTCCGGTGCGCCCGTCGTGGCCGGGAACAACGTTTTCAGCGTGGTCAAGCGACAGGCGTGGACCCTAGCCCTTTCCATCGCGGTGGCTCTCGTAGCCGCCCCTTCGGTCCTTGCTGCGCCCGGTTCCGTCGGGTTCAAGCAAGCGCAGGCCCGGGCTGTGCTGGGGCAGATCCAGGGACTCGACGCAAGTCTCGAGCGGGCCGTCGACGCCTACAACCTGGCCAACGTCAAGCTTGACCGCATCGAGCAGGAGCAGCGCCAGAACAAGCTCGAGCTGAGACTCGCGCGGACGAATCTTCGAGAAGCGCGGGCCACGCTCTCCTCGCGGCTCGTCGCGCTCTACACCTCGAGCGGCCGGGACAGCGGCCTCGAGGTCCTCCTCGGCGCAAGGTCGGTCGACGATCTGATCGCGCGCATGGACACCGTCGATCGTGTCTCCGACCAGAGCGCAGAGGTGGTGAAGGAGGTGCGGGTCTACCAGAACGTCGTCCGGACCCGGAAGGCGCGCCTCCAGAACGCCCACGTCCAGCAGGCGAAGCTCGTCGCCGAGCGTACCGCCGAGAAGGCGTCGATCGAAGGCCAGCTCGCTCAGCGGCAGCAGCTTCTCTCCTCGATCAAGAGCGAGATCACCCAGATCCAGGCCGCCGAGCAGCGGCGCCAGGCACAGCTTGCCGCCGAAGCTCGCGCGCGGCTCGCCCAGAACGGCGCCACGGTCCTGAGCGCCGGCGCAGGCGTGATCTCGACGCCCTCCGAGCCGACCTACGCGCCTCCGCCGGGACGGTACGGGGGCGTCGTCGGCATCGCCATGCAGTACCTCGGAACGCCGTACGTGTGGGGCGGCTCGACCCCCGCCGGCTTCGACTGCTCCGGGTTCGTGATGTACGTCTTCGCCCAGGTCGGGGTCTCGCTTCCGCACAACGCGGCGGCCCAGTACGGCTACGGCATGCCCGTCTCGCGCAGCCAGCTCCAGCCGGGCGATCTCGTCTTCTTCAACGGCCTCGGGCACAACGGGATCTACATCGGCGGCAACTCGTTCATCCACTCGCCGCACACCGGCGACGTCGTCAAGATCTCGAGTATGACCGGCTGGTATGACTCGACGTATGTCGGCGCCCGCCGCCTCTAACGTCTCGCTTCCCTGACCGGCGTCGGGCTCCCGCCGGGCGAAGCCCGGCTCCACCCGCCGCCTCGCGCCGCTGCGCACCCTCCAGCCGGCGGGCCGTGCGGCCTAGCACTGTCCCACCGGCATACGGGCACGCAGCGACGCGTCAGGAAACCGAGAGAGGGAGATTGCCCTGCTGTCCCAGGCCGCCTTTGATCAGCTCGCGTACAGAGCGTCGATCTCGGTCGCGAAATGCTCTTCGCAGAGCCGGCGCTTCAGCTTCAGCGTGGGCGTGATCTCGTTCTCGTCCGCGGAGAAGTCGCGCGGCAGGATCGCGAAAGCGCGCACCTGCTCATGGTGGGCCAGGTCGGCATTGATTCCCTCGACGGCCTCGTCGATCAGCGCGCGCACCTCGCTGCGCTGGCTGAGCTCCGCGAGCGAGCCGTTCAGGGAACGCTCCTTCGCCCACTTCCGCAACTCGTCCTCGTCGAGCGTGATCAGGGCCGTCAGATGCGGCCTCCGGTCGCCGACGATCAGCGCCTGCGAGATCCAGCGGGCGTTCTTGAGGCTGTTCTCGATGTTCTGCGGCGCAACGTTCTTGCCACCCGCGGTGACGATGATGTCCTTCATGCGGTCGGTCACGGTGAGAAAGCCCTCGGCATCGATCTTGCCGACGTCGCCCGAGTGCAACCAACCGTCTCCCGGCAGCGCGACGCGCGTGGCCTCCTCGTCGTTGTAGTAGCCGGCGAAGACGGTCTCGCTGCGGATGAGGATCTCGCCGTCCCTGCCGATCGTGACCTCGACTCCCGGCAGCGCAGGCCCGACGGTGCCGAACTTGAAGCGGGCCGGCAGGTTGACGTTCGACGCTGTCGTGCATTCGGTCATTCCGTAGCCCTCGAGGATGAGCACGTCGAGGGCGTGGAAGTACTCCGCGATCTCCTTCGCAAGGGGCGCCCCGCCGGAGATCGCGGCCCGTAGGCGCCCGCCGAGCCGTTCCTTGACCTTGGAGTAGACAAGCCGGTCGGCAAGCTTGTGTTGCGCCGCCAGGCCGGCCGGAAGCGGTCGTCCCTCTTGCCGGAGCGCGCTCGCTCGGCGCCCGACGCGCAGCGCCCAGTCGATCAGGCGCCTCCTCGCACCGGTCGCCTCGGCGAATTTCGCGGTCACCCCGGTGTGCACCTTCTCCAGCACCCGAGGGACGGTCGGCAGCACGGTCGGGCGCACCTTCGGCATGACCTCGCCGATCCGGCGGGGGTCGGGGCAGAAGGCGATCGTGAAGCCCATGTGGGCACCGAGCAGGTGCATCAGGCGACCGAAGTTGTGGGCCAGCGGGAGGTAGAGCAACATGATGTCGGTCGGGAGGAAGAAGTCATCGACCTGGTCGACCGCGTGCACCATCTCCCAGTAGTTGCGGTTCAGGATCATGCACGCCTTCGGCGGGCCCGTCGTCCCCGACGTGTAGATGAACGTGAAGAGATCCTCGTCGCCGATCTGCGACCGGGCCTGCTCGAGCGCCTGCGGCTCCCGCGCCGCGTGCTCCCGGCCGAGAGCGCGGAGCTCGGCGAGCGTCTCAGGCGTGTAGACGTGCTGGAGTCGCGCGCGGTCGATCCGGGCGAAGTCTTCCTCGTTCTCCAGGAGGCAGCCGACGGCGCCCGAGTGCTCCAGGATGTAGGTCACCTCCGCCGCAGTGTTCGAGGGATAGATCGGAGCGGCGACCGCGCCGATCTGCGCCAGCGCGAAGTCGAGCTGCACCCACTCCGGACGCGTCCGGGCGAGGAAGCCGAAGGCGTCGCCCTTGCCGATGCCGAGCGCGAGGAGGCCGTGCGCCAGCTCGTCGACCGCCTCCGCTGTCTCGGCCCACGAGATTTCCCGCCAGGCGCCGTCCTCCTCGACGAGGTAGGCGGGACTCGTGCGCTCCTGGGCGAGCGCCTCCTGCCAGAGCGACCAGATCGTGCGCATGGGGTGATTATGGAAGGAAGAGGGGTCCAAGTACAATTGGCGAAGTACGGTCTCCTCATGCGGACGATCTGGAACGGCTCCATCAGCTTCGGCCTGGTCAACATTCCGGTCGGCCTGGCCCTGGCCACGAAGCCCGCCGCCCGGCAGTCGGATGTCTCGTTCCGCACCCTGCACCGCGAGTGCATGACGCCGATCAAGCAGAAGCGGTGGTGCCCGACGCACGAGCGCGAGGTCGAGCGGGACGAGCTCGTCAAGGGCTGGGAGGTCGCGAAGGGCGAGTTCGTCGTCGTCGAGGAGGCCGACCTCGAGGCGATCATGCAGCTCGACGACTCGAAGGCGATCCAGATCACGCGCTTCGTCGACGCGGCTGAGGTCGATCCCGTCTACTTCGACCGCACGTACTACCTCGCGCCTGCCCGCGAGCCCGCCGCGCAGCGGCCGTACGTCCTCCTCCTGCGCGCGATGCAGGAGACCGGGAAGGCTGCGATCGGCCGCTTCGTGCGCCAGGGCGCCGAGCATCTTTGCCTGATCCGCCCGAAGGGCGATTCGCTCGCGCTGGAGACGATGTTCCTCGCCGAGGACGTGAACTCGCAGGCCGAGATCGAGGAAGCCGTCGGCGAGAGCGAGGTGAAGGCGCCGGAGCTCGACCTCGCGCGCCAGGTGATCGACAGCCTCGTCGGCGAGTTCGATCCCACGGAGCTGACGAGCGAGTACCGGCAGAACCTGCGTGCGATGCTCGAGGCGAAGCTTGCCGGCCAGGAGGTCGCGAGGCCGGAGCCGGTGCCCGAGACCCCCGTCGTCGACCTCATGGAGGCGCTCAAGCGGAGCGTCGAGGAGGTCAAGGAGAAGCCGGCCCGGAAGTCGAGAGCCGCCTCGAAGGACGGCTCTCGGAAACGCGTAGCGGCTCGAAAAACCGCCTAGCTCAGGAGGCGAGTGCCTCCGGCGGGCGGCTGCCCAGGGCCTGAAGCTGCGCCTGGAAGAGGGTCTTGTCGATCTTGCCCTGGTAGATCGGCACGCCTTCCTGCATACAGAGGCGGATCACGTCCTGCCGATCGATCTTGAGCTCCTTCGACAGCTCTTCAGGCGTCAGGTGGTTCGGCATGCCGCTTCCTCCTTGGTTTCGGGCACGAAAAAGCCCGGCGGCGCGGCGGCGCGGTCGGGCTCCGGTTCCAACTTGTATCTCACGCGGGACTCAGATACCCCGCGCGTAGAAGACAACCATCACGTCCTATTTTACTGACCTCCGAGGACGTCCGCAACGTCCAGTGTCGCGCGCGTTAAACCGGATTGGGCAGGTCGATGAACTCCCAGTCGAGGCCGAACCGGTCGGCGAGCTTGCGCGCGAGCGCCTGGACCCCCATCCGCTCGGTCGCGTAGTGCCCGCCCGCGACGAAATGGATGCCCAGTTCCCGCGCGGTGTGGAGGCTCGGCTCCTCGGGCTCGCCGGTGAGGAACAGGTCGTATCCCTCGCGTGCGGCGTCCGCCAGATATCGGCCCGCCCCGCCGGTCACGACCGCTGCCCGCTCGATCCGCTCGGGGCCCTGCGCGAAGACGAGCGGGTCGGCTCCAAGCTCCGTGCGGACGCGCGCTGCGAACTCATCGATGCCCGCCGGCTCGTCGAGCGGGCCGCCAAAGCCGATGTCCGCGAAGCGGTCGACCGGGTCGATGCCCAGGCTGCGCGCGAGCAGCGCGTTGTTTCCGACCTCGGGGTGCGCGTCGAGCGCGAGGTGGTAGGCGGCAAGCGTGATCTCTGCATCGAGCAAGGCCTTGAGGCGGCGCCGGAGGGAATCGTCGACGACGCGGGAGTCGCGGTCCCAGAGCAGGCCGTGGTGGACGAGAAGGAGCTGGGCGCCGGCCTCGGCGGCTCGCTCGAAGAGCTCGAGAGACGCGGAAACGCCGCAGGCAATCCGCTCCACGTCGCGTGTACCGGCGACCTGGAGGCCCATCGGCCCGTAGTCCGGGTAGGCGCCGAGGTCGAGGAGCTCGTCGGCGAAGGCGAGGATCTCGTTGCGCGCGGCCAAGGGCCGAGTGTACGAGGTCCCGGGACCGTATCCGGAGGAGGAGTAGCATCCTGCCGTGGCGCGGCGGCCCAGCTGGGGAGACCGCCCGATTCCAGAGCTGATGATCGGGCTGATCGCGCTGTCGATCGGGGTGATCGTGGCCGGAACCGTCGTCGCGCACGCCTTCCGCGACGTCAAGAAACGCAGGGACACGATCACGGTCACGGGCTCGGCCCGGGAGCCGATCACCGCTAACCAGGTGAGCTGGCGGTTGACCGTGACGGCTCAGAAGGCCGAGGCGGGCGATGCGTCCCGTCTTCTCCGGCGGGAGGTGACGACCGTTCGCGCCTTCCTGCGTGACCGAGGCGTCTCCGAGGAAGACATCACCTTGCCGCCGATCACGATCAGGCAGACGCAGAGGCGCGTCGGGCGCAAGCAGTTCGTCACCGAAGACGTGCTGGCGCAGAGCTTCCAGATCACGACAGGGGACGTGGGCAAGGTCGAGTCGGCGGCCGGGAACGTGACTGAGCTCCTCGAGCAGGGACTGACGCTGACCGTGGGGCGCCTCTCGTACAGCTCGACCGAGCTGACGGAGGCGCGCCTCAAGGCCCTCCAGGCTGCCACGGCGAACGCAAGCGAGCGAGCGAAGACGATCGTCGAGGGAGTCGGGGGAGATCTCGGCGGCGTCCGCAGCGCCTCGCTCGGCGTCTACCAGATCGTGCCGCGGAACTCGAACGAGATCAGCGACTACGGGATCAACGACACGTCCACGAGGGAAAAGGACGTCGTCGCCGTCGTCTCCGTCACCTTCGGCGTCGACTGACCATCTCCCTAGGCCGGCGCGGTCTCGAACGGAACGTCCGCGGCCGACTCGTCTGAGTCGGGCGGGGAAAGGAACTGCACGCGGTGCGCGACCACCTCGAGCGCGCTGCGGCGATTTCCGTCCGCGTCTTCCCAGGAGCTACTGCGCAGCCGGCCGTCCACGCCTACGCGCTTCCCCTTGCTGAGGTAGCGGGCACAGGTCTCGGCCTGCTTGTTCCAGGTCGAGATCCGGACGAAGTCCGCCTCGTCCTTGCCGGGCCGGTCGACGGCGAGCAGGAAGCTCGCGACCTGCCTCTCCTCGCCGACGTCCTTCAGCTCGACGTCCGTCGCCAGGTTTCCGATCAAATTGACAGTGTTCACACATCCTCCTCTGTTGACTATTCAGACAACAGTAGCGGAGGAAATGTGAATGAGATGTGCCGTCTTCGTGCCCTAACCTGTGTGCACATTGGATCGCGGGACGTCTGAGCATGTGAGGGGGCGAAGGTGGTGGCGCCGACCGTACTCGGAAAACTGGCGCTCGTGGGACACGGCCGTCCTGATAGCCCTACTCATTCCTCTTGTTAGCGTGCCTATCTGGTTCGAGGTGCCCTGGTGGGCCCCGTGGGTGGCGCCAGTCGTATTTGTGGGGCTGCTGTATGGATGGATCAGGTTCCGGTTTCGACTTGCCCGCCTGGACCCGGAAACGGGAGAACCGAAAAATCGGGGTGCCCAGATTTGAACTGGGGACCTCTCCGACCCGAACGGAGCGCGCTACCAGGCTGCGCCACACCCCGAAGCCCACACAGGTTAGCGGCGCTCGAGCTCGGTTGGTAGCCCGCGGGCGGAGCGGGGCTTTGCCCCGCGGGAGCCCTGGACGATGCCGGCCGTTGGGAGGTGAAAGGAGGGGGCCAACGGGGGAACCATGGGTTCACCCGTTTTGCTCTCCGACCCGAACGGAGCGCGCTACCAGGCTGCGCCACACCCCGAAAGCCGTCACAGGTTAGCTCAGAAGTCGGGAGCTATCCTGCCTCCATGGCCGATCGGATCAGGGTCGCCTGCGTCCAGCTGACCAGCGGCCAGGACAAGGCAGCGAACCTTGAGAAGACAGAAGAGCTCGTCGCCCAGGCCGCAGCAACCGGCGCCGATCTCGTCGCGCTCCCCGAGAAATGGAACGTGATCGGCCCGCCCGAGGTGCTGCACGAATCCGCAGAGTCGATCGACGACGGCGAGTCGGTGGCCGCGATGCGCAACTGGGCGAAGAGCCACGGGATCACGCTCGTCGGAGGATCGATCACCGAGCGCCGCGAGGGTCGCGAGAAGCTCTCCAACACCTGCATCGTCTTCGACCCGGAGGGCGAGCTCGTTGCCACCTACCGGAAGATCCACCTCTTCGACGTCGAGGTGGGCGGCCTGACCTACCGCGAGTCCGAGGCCGAGGAGCACGGGGAGGAGCCCGTCGTCGTCGAGATCGAGGGCTGGCCGGTGGGCCTGACGATCTGCTACGACCTCCGCTTCCCGGAGCTGTATCGCGTGCTCGCGCTCGAGGGCGCCCTGCTCGCGACCGTCCCGGCTCACTTCACGCTCTTCACGGGCAAGGATCACTGGCATCTGCTCCTCCAGGCCCGCGCCGTCGAGAACGGCTTCTACGTCGCCGCCCCCGCGCAGGTCGGCGAGACCGGCATCGGGCGTCCGAGCTACGGGCGCTCGCTGATCGTCGACCCCTGGGGGACGGTCGTGGCGCAGGCGCCGGACGAGGAGACCGTGATCTCGGCCGAGCTCGACCGCGCGTGGCTCGAAGAGGTGCGGCGGCGCCTCCCCTCACTTTCCCAGCGCCGTCCCGAGGCATATCGCTGGCCAGCCCCGGCTTAGATCGTGCCTGGCAGGAACGGCTTCCGCGACTCGTCGAGGAGTGCGCGGACGAATGGGATCTCGTGCTCGAGGAGCCGTTCACGGGAGGAGCCGTCTCGCACGTCATGCCGGCTGGGGACGCGGTTCTCAAGATCCAGTGGCCGCATCGGGAGAGCGAGCACGAGGCGGCCGCTCTCCAGCTTTGGGCCGGCGAGGGTGCGGTGCGATTGCTCGCGCACGACGAGGAGCGCCACGCGCTTCTCCTGGAGCGCTGCCGTCCGGGCACACATCTGCGGGAAGCCGACTCCGCTGTCGCGCTCGAGGTACTGAAGGCCCTTCTCCCGCGGCTCTGGAAGCCCGCGGGGCCGCCGTTCCGCCCGCTGGCCGATGAGGCGGCCTGGTGGGCGGGCTACATCCGCGACGAATGGGAGGCGGCGGGCCGGCCGTTCGAGGAAGAGCTTGCCAACGCGGCCGTGACTGCCCTGGAGAGTCTCGGGCCTACCCAAGGCGAGCAGGTGCTCATTCACCAGGACCTCCACGCCGACAACGTCCTGGCCGCGCAGCGCGAGCCCTGGCTCGCCATCGACCCCAAGCCGCTCGCCGGCGAGCGCGAGTTCGCGCTCGCGTCGATCATCCGGTCCGTCGAGTTGGGCCACAGCAAGAGCGCGGTCCTTGGCCGACTCGACACGCTGACGTCGAGCCTCGGCCTGGACCGGGAGCGGGCCCGAGGTTGGGCGATCGGACAGACGATTGCGTGGAGCTTCGGCGGGTGGTTCCAGGCTCAGCACGTCGAGACGGCTCGCTGGCTCCTGGAAGCAGGGAAATGACGCTCCGGGCCGTTCTCTTCGACGTCGACTTCACGCTCGCCAAGCCGGGCCCGGATCTCGGTCCCGAGGGCTACCGGCTGCTCGGGCGCCGCTTCGGGCTCGAGCTCGACCCGGATCGGTACGGAGCGGCGCGCGCCGCCGCGATCGAGACGCTCGAGAAGCACCCCGAGCTCGACCACGACGAGGAGATCTGGGTGCTCTTCACGCAGCGCATCATCGAAGGAATGGGAGGCGATACGGCCCGTTCCTACGAGTGCGCAGTCGCGATGACCGAGGCCTGGGAGCACGCCCACAACTTCGAGCTCTACGAGGACACGCTGCCCGTGCTGGAGGACCTGCGCGCGCGAGGCCTCAAGCTCGGGCTTGTCTCGAACACCGGCCGTGACCTCGACGCCTTCGTCGAGCACCACAAGCTCGACGTGGACGTCGCCCTCTCCTCGGGCGCCCACGGCAAGGTGAAGCCCGATCCGAGCATCTTCCGCGCGGCCCTCGAACGGCTCGGCGTCGCGCGGGAGCACGCGGCCATGGTCGGAGACTCGCCCGAGGACGACATCGAGGGCGCACGGGCGATCGGCATGCGGGCGTTCCTCGTCGACCGGGACGACCGCTTTCCCGAGATCGAGGACCGCCTTCGCGACCTCCGCGCGCTGCCGGCGGCCCTCGGGCTCAGCGGCAGACCCGCTCGGCCGCCCGGCTGAGCCCGAATCCCCAGATCTTTTCGTCGACGACGTAGAACGCGGTCGTCGTCCGGCCGCGCTTCAGGATCTCGGCCGAGTACGTGCCGCAGTCGACCCGGAGCAGCGGGCCGTACAGCCCAGTGATCAGGCTCGCCGAATCGCCGATCTTCAGGCCCCGTGTCGTGTGCCAGCCGGCTGGGGCCCAGAGCGTGAAGAGCGCGGCCGCCCGGCCTCGCCGGAAGGAGACGCCGACGCCCCTCTTGTCGAATCGGCGGTAGTTGAAGTACCACGTCAGCCGGTCGCAGTCGCGGCACACCCCGTAGCGCGATCCCCAGATGCTTCGGACCCGGCCGGGGGTGACGCCGAGCGAGAGCCCGCCGAGACTCCTTCCCGGGACGAGAATCCCGGCCCTCGGCGGCGAGGCGGCCGCGCTTGCGGTCAGGACGAGGGCCGCCAGGAGAACGACGAACGCTCGCATAGGATCGCATCATGAAGGTCGTCAACCTCTTCGGCGACGACTCGGACCGGCGGCGCGACCGCCCCGGCTGGCAGTGGAACCACCTGAGCGTCGGCCTCTACGAGCTCGAGCCTGGCCAGAAGACCTTCCCCTACCACTGGCAGTACGTTGAGGAGGAGATGCTGATCGTCGTCGACCGCGGGCCTGAGGGAGCGCATCAGCTCCGCAACGACACGGACGGGCCTGTGCGACTGCTGATGCTCTCGACCCCGTCGCAGGTGGAGATCGCCGAGTACCCCGATAGCGAGAAGATCGGCGTCTTCGCAGAGGGCCTGCGCTTGCTAGTCCGCCGCGAGTCGGCCGTCGACTACTTCGACGGCGAGGACTGAGCGCTGGCCCAGCTCGCTGCGCTGGCTCGGGTGCACGCGTTGTTCGAGCGGCACGGAATCGAGTACTGGGTCTTCGGCGGGTGGGCGGTCGACTTCTACGCCGGTTCGGTCACACGCCAGCACGACGACATCGACGTCGCCGTGTGGGCGGAAGACCGCGACCGGATTGCCTCTCTGCTCGCCGCGGACGGATGGAAACATGCGCCCGAAGAGGGCGAGGACGGCTACACGGGCTACGAGCGCGGCGGCGTCCGGCTCGAGCTGGCGTTTCTCGCGCGCGACGAAGACGGCCTGGTGTATACGCCGCTGCGGAAGGGTCGGGCCGAGTGGCCCGGCGGGGCGTTCGAGAACGACGTCCCGCAGCTCCACGGCGTGCGTCTCAGGCTCGTCAGCCTCCGTGCGCTGAGGGCCGACAAGTCCGAGGTCCGCGGCGACCCGATCGTCGCTGCGAAGGACCGCGCCGACGTGGTGACTCTCTCCCGCTGCGGCTGAGCGGCTCGTCTCAGCGCGCAGCTCCGACGCACGCGTCCGCGAACTCGGCGCTCTTCACGCAGCAGCGCGTGAGCGTTGCGATGAAGCCGAGCTCAGCGGGCGAGAACGGGCGCCCGGCGAGTCGGGCGATCGAAAACTGCCGGCGCATCGGGGGCCGGCCCGCCAGCCGGAAGCTCTCCAGCTCACCGCGCGCCACCTCGTCCATTACGGCGTAGCGCGAGAGGAAGGAGACGCCGAGACCTTCTCCGGCTCCGCGCTTGATCGCCTCGCTGGAGCCGAGCTCCCAGACGCCTGCCGGCTGGGCGCCCGCCGCCGCGAGCTCCTCCTCGACGATCTGCCTCGAGCTCGAGTCGCGCTCGCGGGCAAGAAGCGTGACATCGCTCATCAAGGTCGGCTCGAGCATGCCCCGCCTCAGCTTCAGCAGGCCGGGCTTCGCGACGCCGACGATCTCGTCCTCGAGGAACGGCTCGAGAGTGATGCGGTCGTCGGCGTGCTCGGAGCCGACGATCGCGAGCTGGATGCGGCCGTCGAGGAGCCGGCGGAGGACCGCGGCGCTCGCGGCGATCTCGACCTCGATCGTCACGCCGGGGTAGTCGCGCCGGAAGCAGCCGAGGGTTCCCGGCAGGAGGTACACCCCGGGTGCGGTGGACGCGCCGAGGTGGATCGTCCCGGTTTGCAGGCCGGCCAGCGCCGCGAGCTCCTCGTCGGCAGCGCCCAGCGTTGCGAGCGCCTGCGCAGCCCGCCCCGCCAGCACGCGGCCCGCCTCGGTGAGGCGGCTCCCGCGGCCGTTCCGCTCGACGAGACGCTGCCCGGCTGCGGCTTCGAGCAACCGCAGGTGCTGGCTCGCGCTCGGCTGGCCGATGCCGACCTCCCTGGCGGCCGCGGACAGGCTGCCGCGCCGCTCGATCTCGACCAGGAGCCGCATCCGGGTCGTGTCCCAGAGCTCGGCGAGGACGGTGCTTGGCATCGGCTCGAACGATATGCGCCATCGACGATTTCGTCTAGCGCGATGCTCGGAGTGGCCGTAGTCTCGGTTCGATGGCACTCGACGTAGGGCTCGATGTCGACCTCCTGAAGTCCGAGATCCGCAAGACCTACGCCTCCGTCTCGGAGGAGCCGGACCAGGCCCGGATCTTCCCGACCGGGCGTGCGTGGGCGGTCGACCTCGGCTATCCAGAGGAGCTTGCCGGCGTGCCCGAGACGGCGGTCGCGTCCTTCGCCGGCGTCGCCAACCCCTTCTCGCTCGGGCGACTCGAGCCCGGTGCGAGGGTGCTCGACCTCGGTTGCGGCGCGGGCACGGACACGCTGGTCGCGGCCCAGATGGTGGGCCCGGAAGGACGCGTGACCGGCATCGACATGACCCCGGAGATGCTGGTCAAGGCCCGCGCGGCGGCCGGCGAGATGGGGCTGGAGAACGTCGAGTTCGTCGAGGGCGAGGCGGAGCGACTTCCCTTCGCCGACGGGAGCTTCGACGTCGTGATCTCGAACGGCGTGATCGACCTGATCCCGGACAAGGACGCCGTCTTCTCCGAGCTTCTCCGCGTCCTGACGCCGGGCGGCCGGATCCAGATCGCGGACGTGACGATCCAGAGGCCCGTGAGCGAGGAAGGCCGTCGGGACATCGACCTCTGGACCGGCTGAATTGCCGGGGCTCTGCTGGAAGCAGAGTACGCACAGTTCCTCGAGCGACACGGATTCGAGCGGATCGAGAGCGGGAATCTCGTCGCCACGTACGCCCGCTCGGCGTTCGAGGACACGCGCCGGAAGGCGATCAAGTTCGGCGCTCACGGAACGACCGTGAAGGCCTTCAAGCGAACGGCGCTGACGTCTACGTCTGCCGCATTGCGCTGAGCGAGAGCGCGGCCCCGACGACGAAGATCGCGGTCGCCAGGTAGATCAGGCCCAGGTGGCCGATCGTGTCGAACCCCCACGGATAGTGCGCGGGTAGCGCGACTGCCAGGGCGAGCACAGGAGCGGCGACGGCGCCGATCCACGCCCACATGTAGCCGCGGCGGACGCCGAACCAGGAGAGGAAGACGACGGCGAGCCCCGTCGCGGCGATGAACCCAGAGAGGGCGATCTGGAGGTGGCTGATGTAGTGGTAGAGGTCGTTGTCGAAGGCCTTGATCTCGTCCTTGCCGCTCGCGACCTGGTGGGGGCCGATGCCGAGCTCGAGGAAGTCACCCGTGAAGTTGCGGATGAAGAAGATGACGCCGTAGCCGATGAAGCCGACGCCCGCCACGGCCATCAGCAAGGTGCCCCAGCGCAGCATCTTCGGTTCTCGATCGACGTCCGCCGCAGAGACGGTCATAGCTCACCTCCGGTTGGATTTGCGCGTGCGACGCTACTCCGTGGCTCGCGACCGTTCAAGGCGAGCTTCCTGATGGCGGGCATCGTCACCGCCGATGACATGGCGACCGCGCCCGTCAGCGTCCGGCGAGCGCCGGCGCCCAGGCGGCGATCGGCGAGACTTCGCCGTCCCGGCCGTTCAGATTGCGGAAGCCGAGCGCGTGCTCGGCCTGCATCATCTTGTGGATCTGCGTGGTGCCCTCGTAGATGATCGGGGCGCGCGCGTTGCGGAAATAGCGCTCGATCCCGTACTCGGCCGAGTAGCCGTACGCGCCGTGCACCTGGATCGCGAGGTGCGCCGCACGGAACGCGGACTCCGTCGCATGCCACTTCGCCAGTGACGTCTCGCGCGTGTTCCGCCGGCCCTCGTTCTTCAGCCAGGCGGCCTGCATGACGAGCAGCTTCGAGGTCTCGTAGCCGAGCACCATCTCGGCGATCATGTCCTGGACGAACTGGTGGCGGCCGATCGCCTCCCCGAACGTCTCCCGCTCCCGCGCGTACTCGACGGATCTCTCGAGGCAGGCGCGGATGACGCCACAGGCGCCGGCGGCGACCGTGAAGCGCCCCTGGTCGAGCCCGTACATGGCGATCTCGAACCCCTTGCCCTCCTCGCCGACGAGGTTCTCGGCCGGCACCTCGACGTTCTCGAAGAAGAGCTCGCCGGTCGAGCCGGCCCAGATCCCGAGCTTGTGCTCGGTCTCCCGCGTCGAGACCCCGGGCCAGTCGCGCTCGACGATGAACGCCGAGATGCCCTTGTGCTTCGCGCCCGGCTCGGTCTTCGCGAAGACGAGCTGGTGGTCGGCCACGGTCGCGTACGAGATCCAGTTCTTCTGCCCGTTGAGGACGTACGTATCGCCGGTCCGGACCGCGGTCGAGAGCATGGAGGCGACGTCCGAGCCCGCGGCCGGCTCCGTGAGCCCGAAGCAGGCGAGCTTCTCGCCCCGCGCCTGGGGGACGAGGTAGCGCTGCTTCTGCTCCTCGCTCGCGTAGCGAAGGAGCGCGAGTGAGTTGAGGCCGACGTGGACCGAGATCAGCGTGCGGAAGGCTGCTTCCCCGCGCTCGATCTCCTCGCAGGCGAGCGCCTCGGAGACGAAGTCGAGGCCGGCGCCGCCGTACTCCTCGGGGATGACGATTCCGAGCAGGCCCAGCTCGGCCATGCCTTCGATGACGCCCAGGTCGAGGTGGTGGTTGATGTCGTTCTCGATCGCGTTCGGCAGGACCCGCCGGTCGACGAAGTCGCGGACGGTCTGCTGCGTCAGGCGCTGCTCGTCGCTGAGCTCGAAATCCATCGCGGCTGAGTCTATTGACGCCGAGGCCGCCGCGGCTACGATTGACTGACTAGTCAATCAACGCTGCGATTCTGAGCGCCGGAGCCGCCATGACGACCGTGGACGAGACAATCACGACCGGAATCTCCTTCGCCCTCACGGACGAGCAGCGGGCGCTGCGCGACCTCGCGCACGAGTTCGCCGAGAAGGAGATCCGCCCCCGCGCGGCCGAGTACGACACGGAGTCGACGCACCCCGCCGACGTGATCGCGAAGGCGCACGAGCTCGGCCTCATGAACGGGCACATCCCGGAGGAGCTGGGCGGCGTCGGGCTCTCGATCTTCGACGGCATCCTGATCGGCGAGGAGCTCTCCTGGGGCTGTGCCGGAATCGCGGTCTCGATCGTGGCTAACCAGCTCGGTGCAGCCCCGATCATGATCGCGGGCACCGACGAGCAGAAGCGCGAGTGGCTCCCGCCGCTCCTCGAGGAGCCGATCCTCTGCTCGTTTGCGCTCACCGAGCCGAACGCCGGCTCCGACGTCTCCGGGATCCAGACGACGGCCGTCCGCGAGGGCGACGAGTACGTCATCAACGGCTCGAAGATGTTCATCACGAACGCGGGGCACGCGGGCTGGATCATCGTCTTCGCCTCCACCGACCGCAGCCAGGGACAGCGCGGGCTCTCGGCGTTCATCGTCCCGACCGAGCTGGACGGGGTCGTGATCGAGAAGCACCTGGACAAGATGGGCCAGCGGGCGACCGACACCTCCGCCGTCGCGTTCCAGGAGGTCCGCGTCCCCGCCCGGAACCGCCTCGGCGAAGAGGGTGACGGCTTCAAGATCGCCATGCGCACCCTCGACCACACGCGTCCCGGGACTGCCGCCGGCGCGATCGGCGTCGCCCGTGCCGCCTTCGAGCTCGCAATCGACTACTCGCGCGAGCGCGTCCAGTTCGGCCAGCCGATCGCGATGAACCAGGGCGTGAACTTCCTGATCGCGGACATGGCCGCCGAGATCGAGGCGGCCCGGCTGCTGACGTGGCAGGCGGCCTGGCTCCTCGACCAGGGCCGGCGCGCGACGCTGCAGTCGTCGTACGCGAAGCGGTTCGCCTCCGACACGGCGATGAAAGTCACCACGGACGCCGTTCAAATTTTTGGCGGGTACGGGTATATGCGCGAGTACCCCGTCGAGAAGTTGATGCGCGATGCGAAGCTTTTTCAGATCTACGAGGGAACGTCGCAGATCCAGCGACTCGTCATCGCGCGAGAGATCTTCTTTCCCAGAGAGCCGTGAGCCGCCTTCCGATTTCGCCTGGCTGACGCCCTTCGAGGCTCGTCTCCGCGATTCGGATCCGGCGGATGCGACCGCTAGAATTCCGGCCTTGTCCGTGCGGGTTGCAGAGCTACCTCGAGAGAGGCGCCGTCGTCGCGCCCGCATTCGGCTGCTCTGGCAGTGGAGCCTCTTTCTCGTCGTCCTCCTCGCTCTGGGCGGGACGGTGCTCGGGCTCGCGTTCGCGGGCTCGTCGGAGCGTCTGCCTGACGGAACCCGCATCGCCGGCGTCGACGTCGCCGGCCTGACTCCGGGCGCCGCTCGGGCGCGGCTCGAACAGCGCGAGCGCGAGCGCGGCAGCGTGCCGGTCGTCTTCACGGCGGGCGGGCACCGCTGGCGCGTGAAGCCGGCGACGGTCGTGCTCGACACCGACTGGGGAGCCGCCGTGGAAGCGGCGCGCCGGCAGGGAGAGGGCTTCGCCCCGCTGCGAGGCTTGAAACGGCTCGGCGTCCGCGTCTTCGGCGCCGACGTCGTGCCGCGAACCCGTGTTTCAGAGCCCGCCCTCGATGCATATCTCGACCGCTTCGCGCGCGTGATCGACCGCCCGCGCGTCGAGCCTGCGCTCGCGCTGGACGGGCTCGAGCCGCGCGTCGTCCCCGGGCGCTCGGGCCGCGTCCTCGACCGGGAGGCAGCCGCACAGGTGATCGTCCGCGGGCTGACCGGACTGCCCCGCCAGGCGGTCGACCTTCCCCTGCGGATCGAGCGCCCGCGACTCGCCCCGTCGGACCTCGCGGGAGCGCGCGCGAAGCTTGCGACCGCGCTCTCGGCCCCGGTCGACCTGACGTACGGCCCGGGCGGATGGCATCTCTCGCAACGGAAGATCGCCCGCCTCCTCGAGCTGCCGCACGACGGCTCGCGCTCGTTGCAGATTGCCGGGCCGGCCGCGGATCGCTTCTTCCGCAATCTCCGCAAGCGCGTCGAGCATGCTCCGAAGGACGCGAGCTTCGCGGTCGGCGCGCGCAATGTCGTCCGGGTCGTCCCGGCAGAGGCCGGCCGTGGGGTCGATGCCGAGGAGACCGAGCGGGCCCTTCTGACCGTGATGCTGTCGCCGACCGACCGGCGCGCCGAGCTGAGCGTCGTCTCGGTCGCTCCGGAGCGCACGACGCGTGAGGCCAAGGCGATGGGGATCACGGGGCTCGTCGGGGCGTACGAGACCTTCTACGGCGGCGTGCCGAACCGGATCCACAACGTCCAGCTCGTCGCGCACCTGCTCGACAACCACCTGATCGCCCCGGGCGCGGAGTTCTCCTTCAACGACACGACCGGAGAGCGCTCGTCGGACAAGGGCTTCCTCGAGGCCCCCGTGATCATCAACGGCGAGCTGAAGACGGGGCTGGGGGGCGGCGTGTGCCAGGTCTCGACGACGACGTTCAACGCCGCCTACGAGGCGGGGCTGTCGATCACCGACCGCACGAACCACGCCCTCTACATCAGCCACTACCCGCTCGGGCGCGACGCGACGGTCAACTACCCGGACACCGACCTGAAGTTCGTGAACGACACCGGGCACTGGCTCTGGCTTCGCACCTTCGTCGGCTCGTCTTCGCTGACGGTCGCGCTCTACGGGGCACCGCAGCACCGGCGCGTCGAGAGCGAGGCCGCGCCGCTACGAGTCATGGGGGGTCCACCGACGAAGCGGGTCCCGGACCCAAACCTGTACGTCGGGCAGACCGCGCTCGAGGAATCCGGACAGCCCTCGCGCGCGACCAGCGTGCGGCGGCGCGTCTTCGGCGAGGACGGCGAGCTGCTCTACGACCATACGTGGTACTCCTCGTACAGCGCGGAGCCACGCGTGATCCGGGTCGGGACGAAGGAGCGGCCGCTCCCTCCGGTGCCGAAGAAGAAGAGGAAGCAGCCGCCGCCTCCGCCCCCCGGGCCGCCGGTCTCACCGCCGCCGCCTACCCAGTAGGCGCTTCGGCCCCGGCGATCGCCTCGGCCAGCCAGGCCGGGACGCGGGTGGGCCGGTGGTCGCCGACCGAGACGCAGGCATGCGTCGTCCAGCCGTCGGCGATCGGCTCGCCGTCGCGCTCGACCAGGTAGTCGAAACGGAAGCGGGCGCCTCGCACGTCGGCGCACCGGGCCCGAATCGTGAGCCTGTCGTCGAAGCGCGCCGCGGCGAGGTAGCGTGCATGGGCCTCGAGCGTCAGCGCGTCGATTCCCTCCTCGCGCAGGCCAAGGTAGCCGCCGCGGAAGCGCCGCAGGTATTCGATCCTGGTCGCCTCGAACCAGACGAGATAGGCTGCGTGGTGCGCGATTCCCTGCGCGTCCGTCTCGGCGAAGCGGACGATGACCTCGTTGGCAAACCGGAAATCGCTCACGTCCGCGTAGCATCGCAGCGGTGTCCGCGCGCCGCCTCGCCGAGCTGATCCGGGCCCGTCAGCCCTGCGTCGTCCTCACGGGGGCCGGCGTCTCGACCGAGAGCGGCATCCCGGACTTCCGCTCGGCGACCGGGCTCTGGGCCGAGATCGACCCGATGGAATACGCGTCGGTGTCCGCCTTCCGGGCCGATCCCGAGAAGGTCTGGCGCTTCTACGGGCCGCGGATCGAGATGCTGACGGGCGCGGAACCGAACTCGGCGCACCTGGCGCTGGCCGAGCTCGAGCGGCGGAGCCTCGTGAGCGCTGTCGTCACGCAGAACATCGACCTCCTGCACCAGCGGGCCGGGAGCAGCGAGGTCGTCGAGGTGCACGGCTCGATCCGCACCGCGAGCTGTCCGGCCTGCGGCACGGTGCACCTGCTGGAGGAGGTCGTCGCGCTCGTCGCGGCGGACGGCGTGCCGCGCTGCCGCGAGTGCGGCGAGGTGGTCAAGCCCGACGTCGTCTTCTTCGGCGAGCTGCTGCCCGAGACCGCGATCGACCGCGCCTACGAGCTGGCGCGCGGAGCAGCTCTGATGCTCGTCGTCGGCTCGGCGCTCGAGGTCTTCCCGGCGGCCGACCTCCCGCTCGAGACGCTGCGGGCCGGCGGAGCGCTCGCGATCGTCAACCGCGACCCGACGCCGTTCGACAAGAAGGCAGAGCTGAGGATCGGAGAATCAGCGGGAGAGACGCTGAGCGCGGTTCTCGCCGCTCTGAGCCGCTAGGCGGCTGCGCGGCGCAGCGGCCTCTCGCCCAGCACGCGCTGGCAGGACGAGCAGACCTTGCGCTCCACCTCGTAAGGGACGCCTGCTCGCTGGCGGAGCACGTGCGTCGTCACCTCGACGTGGCGGTGTGATTTCACGGGGCTCATCTGGCTCATTTCCTTCAAGTTAGCTTGGACGTCGGCCGTTCCTGTCTCCAGGTTGTGACGATCTCGTTGAATGGTCGTGAACACTCCGACGCCTACATCTTCGGCTTGTTAGCGGAGAAGGATTAGCCCGGGCCGAGTGGGGGGTAAGGTGTACGCGATGGCGCAACAGAGCAAAGATCTCCTGAGCCGGCTCGCCGACCGCGGCGAGCAGGTGGTCGGCCGCATCACGGAGCTCCCCGGAGCGAAGACGCTCGTCGACCGGACGACGGCGCTCGCCAAGCGCGTGGACGAGCTGCAGAAAGGGCTGCGCAAGCTCGATCCGCTCGAGCGACGCGTGACCGCACTCGAGCGCCGCCTCGACAAGGTCGAGGGCAAGGGCGCGACGGCCAAGCGGCCGGCGACTCGCCGGACGACTAGGGCCAAGGCCTCGACCGCCAAGCGGTCCGCGGCCAAGCGGTCGACGACACCCCGGCGCACCCCGCGCCGCCGGCCGAGCTCGCCCTAGCGGCCGACCAGGCGGCCTAGATAGAGGGCTCCGGAGGAGTCGTAGTGCGAGACGCGCCACGGCTCGTCGTACCGGGCGAAGACGACCCACGCCCCGGGGCCGATGAACGCTTCGCTGTCGGCGTTGCCCGCGGCAAGCAGAGTCGACGCCCGCTTTTGTTCCAGATCGACGGCTTCGAGGGCCTCGAGGCCGTGGACCTCGGTTCCGGTCGGCTGGTAATAGACGAAGAGGAGCCCGCCGTCCGCGCTCCAGGTTGCGCCGTGGCCGCTGAGGCCCGCGATCTGGTCGCCCGCCCGGTTGTAGAGGACGTCGTAGGTGTGGTACGCCCAGATTGCCTCCGTCTTCGGCTTGCAGTCCTCGGCCCATTGCAGGACGAAGTGCGTGCCGTCCGGAGACCACGCCCGGCCCGGCACGAACATGTGCCCGCTCAACCGCCGTGTCTTGCCGGAGATGCGGTCCAAGAGGAAGGTCTCGCACCGGTGGTTGTAGAGAAGCCGGCGGCCCCTTGGGCTGATCGACCACGTCCCGACCTTCGAGACGCCGGACATCCTTCGCGGACGATCGCCCGGCCGGACGAGCTTCAACCGCCCGCGATCGCCGAAAGCGACCCGCCCGTCGGCCAGCCAGGCGAACTGTCCCCAGGAGCTCGTCCTGGCGACCTTCGTCGTCCGTCCCGTTCGTAGGTCAAGCAGGAGCAACTCGTCCCACCGGCGGTACAGAAGGCTCCTCCCGTCCGGAGCGAAGAGCGCTTGCGGGTACCACCCGGCCGGGCGCGACGTCGCGACCGGGCGAATCCGGTTCGTTCGCAGGTCGAGCACGCCGATCTCTCCACGCCAGATGAGAGCGAGAAGCGCGCCGTCAGACGAGAGGTCGGCCACGGTCGGTCGCTCGCTATCCGACGCGAAGCGTCTGAGCAGCCGGACGTCCGACAGGCGAGCGCGGCCCTTTGCGAGGTCCCGTGAGTACGTGCGGATGAGCCTGGTCGCCGTCGGCCCGGAGCCCGCCGAAGGAGGTGCTGCCCTCGCGCCGCCGGGCTCCCACTCGATGTCCTGGATGTAGGTGCGCTCGACCAGGCGGCGAGGGCGGCCACCCTTTACAGCAGCCACGTAAAGCTCGTCGAGCCCGTCGTCGTCGGCATCGGCCACCCACGCGAGCGACCGCCCGCCGGGCGACCACTCCGGGAAGCCGCGCAGGTGGGGGGCCGGCGCGACCATGCGCTCGCCCGAGCCGTCAGCATGCATCACCCTCACCTCTCGCGTGTCGCTCCCCAGGCCGCGGTCGAGCGTGAAGGCGAGCCGCGTTCCGTCGGGCGACCAGCTCTCGGCCGCTTCCACGAGCCGTGAGGGCCCTTTCGAGCGCGAGCGGCTGACGTTGACCGCGCGGCTTCGATCCGGCCGCGCGACGTAGATCTGCGTGTCGCCGTGCCGGTCGGTCCGCTCGAACGCGAGCCGCGTCCCGTCGGGCGAGAGGACACCCGGCCGATAGCGCTCGATTCGCACGATCCGTCGGCGCCCACCGTGCACGGCGTCGACCGTGCTCACTTCGACCCGGTGGAAGCCGGTGTACGCGCGAGCCCCGATCGTCTTCTCCGAACGCCAGCTCAGCTGCGCCTCCGCCGAGGGCAGGAATGCGAGCCGCCGCCGGTTGCGGCCGTCCCGGCTCATGACGAGGACGGCCGCATTTCGCTCGTCGGGCACCTTCTCCGTCACGACGGCAATGCGGGTTCCGTCCGGCGACCAAACGCCGCGCCGCGCGCCCCAGTCGTTCCCCCGCGTGAGCTGCCTCAGAGCGTGCCCGCTCGTGTCGATCGTGAAGACGTAGCCGTCGTCCTCGGCCACGAAGAGGAGCCGCTTCTCAGCAGGCGCGTTGGCTGGAGCCGTGCCTCCTCCGAGACAGCCCGTGCCGAGGAACGCGACCAGCACCACGGTCGCGAAGCACCCCGTGGCGGCATTGCGGGCACCCGGCGGCACGTGATCGAGCCTAGACGCGAGCGGTATAGCGACGGTTCAGGAACGCTGTTGACGCGGGACTCTCACCCGCAGCGCGCTCGGCACGATCTCGAAGCTCGCAGGAGTCGTCCCCGGCTGCTCGCCGTCGAGCTCGACGGGCAGTGGGAGGGGCGCGTCGATCGCGACCTTCTTTCCGCGCAGGAGCTCCGCCTTGGGGTGGGGCAGGTGGGTCCCGCGGTAGGTCTTCGGCAGCGTCCGGATCAGATCGAGCTTGGTCACGTCCCCGATCAGGAGGACGTCGAAGAGCCCGTCCGCGGGCTCGGCCTCGGGACAGATCTTCATCCCACCGCCGAAGAAGCGCCCGTTGGCGACCACGACGTCGTACATCGCGCCAGTTCGCTCCTGCTCGTCGACCCTGACCGTGAGCTGCGCGTTGCGCCAGCGGGCGAAGACGGCGAGCGTGCTCCACGCATACGAGATCTTTCCGCCGAGCGCCTTCCCGGTCTCGTTGACGCGCTTGGCGACTGCTCCGCTCATCCCCGCGCTGGCGACGTTCGCGAACCACGTCGTCTCCTCGCGGCCCGCCCAGCCGTGGAACGTGGCCCGGCCGAGGTCGATCACGCGGCCTTTCCCCGCGCCGGCGACGTCGAGCGCGTCCTCCAGCTTGCGCGGGATCTCGAACGTGCGGGCGAAGTCCCCGCCGGTCCCGCGGTGGACGATTGCCAGCTCGACGTTCTCGATGCCCGCGATCCCGTTCACGATCTCGTTCACGGTTCCGTCCCCGCCGACCGCGACGAGCAGCCGCGCGCCCTCCTCGGCGGCCAGGGCGGCGAGCTCCGTGAGATGGCCGGGCCCCTGGGAGAGCAGGGCATCCCCCACGAGGCCGCGCTCGGCGGCCAGGCGGGCGATCTCAGGCCAGCGCCGGCCTGTCACTCCGTTGTCGGAGGCCGGATTGACGA
>WNFU01003393.1_pt1 | contig 45731 bp, 43 predicted proteins | sample 5400121 | NCBI WGS metagenome assembly WNFU01 (sample SAMN13153360, study PRJNA577476) | soil metagenome | isolation source: 100 cm soil or saprolite under grassland replicate 1 | place: USA:California | collected 2016-06-15 | reverse complement strand
AGTCCCGCCGCCAACGCCGCCGCCAGCTTCACATCCATCGTGATCACCTTCTGGGCCATGACCCATCGTCATGACCACCAGCTCAGGTGTCACCGATGTCCCGCGACAGCCCTGTGAACGATCTCCCTAGAGTCCACACTCGCCCGGGCATGTTCAGAAACGCATCAAAGATCCATCTACGAAACGCATCAAAGATCCATCTACGAAACGCATCAGAGCCCGAGCACGTGCAGCGCGTTGTCGCGGAGGAACTTCGGCCAGACGTGGTCGCGGAGCGGGAGCGCGTCGAGCTGCTCGAAGATCGTCTCGTACGACAGCCCCATGGGGAAGTAGCCGGCGAACAAGACCTTGTCGGCGCCGCGGGTGTTCGCGAAGTCGACGATCGCGCGCGGGTAGTACCTCGGGGCGAACGCGCTCGTCGAGTAGTAGAGGTTCGGCCACTTCAGCAGCAGCTTCACCGCGAGGTCTGCCCACGGCTCGCCGCCGTGGCGCATCACGACCGTGAGGTCCGGGAACTCGTAGCAGATGCGGTCCAGGCGCTCGACCGTCTGCGGCGCGAACGGCACGCGAGGGCCGGGGACGCCGACGGTCACGAAGAGAGGGAGCCCCAGCTCCACGCACTCCGCATAGAGGGGATACCAGCGCGGCTCGTCCAGCGCGCACTGTGGAGACGTTCCCGCCGCGAACGCGGTCGCCGCCCGCACCCCCAGCACCTCCACCGCGCGCCGGAGGTCCCGCACACCGTCGCTCCCGCGGTTCGGGTCGACGTCGAACGACCCGACGAACCGGTCGGCGTGCTCGTGCAGCGCGTGGACCGCGATCTCGTGTGCCGCGTGGACGCCGACGAGCGCACGGTCGACGCCGTAGCGATCCATCTCGGCGAGGACCGCACCGACCGGATCGTCGGCAGCACGGGCCTCGGGCAGGTTCTTGTACATGTACGACGCCGGGTGCGCGAAGCCCTCGAGCGACTCACGGTCCTTGAGCAGCGGTCGCAGCGCGTCGCGCCACGACATGTCGCCGGGGGAAGGCGGGAGCGCGACCATCGTGTCGACGACGCCGACGTCGCGCGGTCGACCCATCGCCGGCGGATCAGCCGAAGCCCTGCGCCGGCCCCGGCGACGGGAGCCCGAGCAGGTCGGCGAGGACGCGTGTCACCGCGTTGTTCTGCGCCATCTCACGCGACTGCTCGGGCGTCATGATCTCGAAGTCGAGCAGCAGCACCGCGAGGCGCATCATGACGACCGCGAACCGCAGCCCGGCGAACCGCTCGTAGAAGTCGAGGTCGCGGGGCTCACGGCCGCTCGTGCGCTCGTAGCGCGCCGCCATCTCCTCTCGCGTCGGGAAGCCCTCCATGCGCGGCGCGGGCATGCCCTCGTGGAAGTGGCGGTCGAGGAACAGCCACCAGCCGAGATCCATCATCGGGTCGGCCAGCGTCACCATCTCCCAGTCGAGCACCGCGACCACCCGGTGGTCGGGCCCGAACAGCTGGTTGTTGATGCGGGCGTCGCCCCAGCAGAGCGTGATCTCCGGGTCCTCGGCCGGCGCGTGCTCGCGCACCCACTCGAGCGCGGCCTGCGCGACCGGCGGCGCGGGCTCCCCGGCTGCGGCCCACGCGAACGACTGCTCGTAGTAGCGAAGCTGCTGCTCGAAGCCGAGCCGTCCGTACCGCGGTTTGTCGAGGAACCCGAGCTCGAGCGCCCGCCAGTCGACGGCGTGCACGGTGGCCAGCGCGTCGATGCCGCTGTCGACCAGGGTGCGGCGCTCCTCGGGGCTCGACTCGTCGAGCAGCCAGCCACCCGTCGTGTACGGCGGGTTGTCGGCGGGTACCCGCCCGTCCACCTTGCCCATCACGAAGAACGGCGCACCGAGATGCGACTCGTCCGCCTCGTACCACTTCATCGGCGGCACCGGCACCGGTGTGCGCTCACCGAGCGCCTTGATCACCCGGTACTGCTCCTCGAAGTCCTGCTCGAGGAACACCGTGTGCTGCGTTGGCTTGACCCGCGCCACCAGCGACTCGGTCGTCCGCCCGCCGTTGCTTGTCCACGACGCGTCGAACAGCATCGTCTCGTTCGAGAACCCGGTGAAGGCCGGGCCGCTGATCGGCCCGATCTCGACGTCGGTCGCACCCGGCACCTGTTGCGCGAGCCAGCCGGCGAGGATCCCGCGCGCCTTCTCGAGGTCACGCTGCTCCGGAATCGGCATCGTCGTTCCCCTCGGCTGCTCGTCAGACGAGCACGCCCGTGCCCACCAGGCGCGTGATCTCGGCGTCGTCGAAGCCCCAGTCACAGAGCGCGTCCGCGGTTGCCTCACCCGGGTGCTCCGGCGGCTCGGGCACGCTCGGGGCAGAGCGCGAGAACCTCGGCGCGGGCGCGGGTTGCGGCACGCCGCGCAGCTCGATGAACGCGTGTCGGGCCCGAGCATGCTCGTGCCCCAGTGCCTCGACCGGTGTGAGCACCGGAGCCACACACGCGTCCACGCCGTCGACGTGTTCGCACCAATCGTCGCGTGTCCGGGTGCGGAACACCGTTTCGAAGCGCTTGCGCAGCTCGGGCCAGCCGTTGGTGTCCATCTGGTCCGGCAGGTCCTCGTCGTCGAGCCCGAGCCGCTCGAGCAGCGCGGCGTAGAACTGCGGTTCGATCGCCCCGACCGCGACCCATTGCCCGTCGGCGGTCTCGTACACGTCATAGAACGGGGCGCCGGTGTCGAGCAGGTTCGTGCCGCGCTCGCCCCAGGCTCCCGACGCCCGCGCCCCGTAGAACGGGGCGAGCATGAGCGCAGCGCCGTCGACCATCGCGGCGTCGACCACCTGTCCTTCTCCCGTGCGTGCACGTTCGACGATCGCGGCGACGATCCCGAACGCCAGCAGCATGCCGCCGCCGGCGAAGTCGCCGAGCACGTTGATCGGCGGCGTCGGCGGCGCACCCGCCCGCCCGAGCATGTCGAGCGCGCCCGCGACCGCGATGTAGTCGATGTCGTGGCCCGCGCGCGCCGCGAGCGGGCCGTCCTGGCCCCACCCGGTGAGCCGGCCGTACACGAGCCGCGGGTTGCGCCGGCGACAGTCGTCGGGCCCGATGCCGAGTCGCTCGGCGACACCCGGACGGAACACCTCGAACGCCGCGTCGGCGGCATCCGTGAGCCGCAGGAACGCCTCGACGCCGTCCGGGTGCTTCAGATCGAGTGCGACCGCGCGCTTGCCGCGGTGCATCGGGTTGCCGGCCGGACGCGACCGGTCGATCGCGCTCGCCTCCTCCACCCGGTCGACTCGCAGCACGTCGGCGCCGAGGTCGGCGAGCAGCATCCCGCAGAACGGGCCCGGTCCGAGCCCCACCAGCTCCACGACGCGCAAGCCCGCGAGCGGCCCGGTCACGCGTCGGGTCTCTGCGCCGGGGGAGTCATCGGGTCGTGCATCCTAAACTGACGCTCCGTCACATCACCCGTCCACACGAGCGCAGGCGACAGGGGAGCACGCATGGGCCAGCCGGTGATCATCGAGGCGGTTCGCACGCCGATCGGGAAGCGCAACGGCTGGCTCTCCGGGCTCAAGGCGCCCGAGACGCTCCGCCACGCGCTCGAGCAGGTGATCGCGCGTGCCGGCATCGAGCCGGGCATGGTCGACGAGGTGATCGGAGGCTGCGTCACCCAGGCCGGCGAGCAGGGATCGAACGTCACCCGGAACGCGTGGCTGAGCGCGGGGAACGACCGGCTGCCGTACACCACCGCGTGCACCACCGTCGACGCGCAGTGCGGCTCCGCGCAGCAGGCCAACCACCTGGCCGCTGGCCTCATCGCCGCGGGCGGCGCGTCGGTCGCGATCGGGTGCGGCGTCGAGCAGATGAGCCACGTGCCGCTCGGCTCCAACGTCGTCAACGGGCCCGGTCACTACAAGACCGAGCCGTGGCCCTACGACGACCCGCCCAACGGCCAGTTCGGGGCGGCCGAGCGCATCGCCGACAACCGTGGCATCACGCGCGAGGACCTCGACGAGTGGGGGTTCCACTCCCAGCGCAAGGCGAAGGTCGCCTGGGACGAGGCCCGCTTCGAGCGCGAGGTCGCGCCGATCGAGACCCCCGTGATCGGCGACGACGGTCAGCCGAGCGCCGAGACGCAGACGATCAGCCGTGACCAGGGGCTCCGTGACACGACGATGGAGGGCCTCGCGAAGCTCAAGCCGGTCGTCGAGGGGTACAAGCACACCGCGGGGACCTCGTCGCAGATCTCCGACGGCGCGGCCGCGGTGCTCTGGATGGACGAGGACCGGGCCAAGGCGCTCGGCCTGAAGCCGCGGGCGCGCCTGCTGCACCAGCTCGTCACCGGCACCGACCCCTACTACCTGCTCGACGGGCCGGTCGACGCGACCTACAAGATGCTCGATCGTTCGGGCATGGCCATGAGCGACTTCGACCTCTTCGAGATCAACGAGGCGTTCGCCGCGGTCGTGCTCTCGTGGGCCCAGGTGCACAAGCCGGATCTCGACCGTGTCAACGTCAACGGCGGCGCGATCGCGCTCGGCCACCCGGTCGGCTCGACCGGCGCACGGCTGATCACGACCGCGCTGCACGAGCTCGAGCGGTCCGACCAGGAGCTCGGCTTCGTGACGATGTGCTGCGGCGGCTCGCTCGGCACTGCGAGCATCCTCCAGCGCGTCTGAGAACGCGCGGTGCGTCAGCCGGTGAAGGTCGGCTGCACGACGACGACGACCGGCGCGGGCACGACGCAGCCCTCGCCTTCGGTGAACGTGATCGTGACGCTGCCGTTCGCGGTGGGGTCGCTGTTGACGGCGCTCGTGAGGGTCACGTTGGTCGCGTCGCCGACCGCCCCGGCCGAGCCGCCACCGCCGCCCGCACCGGTGTTGGGCTCGAGTCCGCTGGCGCCGGCGCCCCCGCCGCCGCCGAAGAAGCCGCCGCCTGCGCCACCACCGCCGCCGGTGCCGCCCTCGGCGCCGGCTTCGCCGGGGCCGCCCTCGCCGCCCTGGAACGCGACGCCGTCGGTCGTGCCGGGGACGCCACCGGTTCCCGCCGCGCCGCCGGCGGTCGCCGTGCCGCCGCCGCCGCCCGTGACGGTGCCGCTGCTGCCGTCGCCGCCCGCTCCTCCGGCCGCGCCACCGCCGTCGCCGCCGAGCCCGCCGTTCGTGCTGAGGAACAGCCCACCACCGGCGCCCGCGCCGCCGCCCGCGGCCACCAGCGCGGTGCTCGCGCCGGTTCGGGTGACCCAGGAGCCGCCGCCGCCGCCGCCGCCGCCGTCGGCACTGCTGTTGCCCGCGTCGCCGCCGTTGCCGCCGCCGCCGAAGCCGCCCGCGCCACCTGGGATGTGATCGCTCGGGTCGAGCACCGATGCGCCGACTCCGCCGACCACGACCTCGAGCTGCTCGCCTGCGGTCACGGGAATGGTGGCCACAGCCTCGCCGCCGAGTGCCGGTGCCCCGCCGGTCTCGGTCACGCCGCCGTTGGCGCCGATGGCGTCGACGGTGATCAGGCAGACGCCCGTGGGCACGGTGAACGTCTGCACGGCGCCGGTGAAGTCGAAGGTGGTCGTGTCGGCGCCTGCGGTTGACGGCAGGGCGAACAGCAGCGCCCCGCCGAACAGGGCTCCCGCGAAGGTCGCACCCACCAAGCGGCGCATGGCCGTCCTCCCTCTCGCCGGGCGAGCCCCCGACGGACCGGCGCAACCTAGCCGACCGCGGGTCATCCGTGCCGGACTCACGACGGCCGGCTACCGGAACTTCGGGATCACCTCGTCGCCGAGGCGGCGGATCGTCTCGAGGCACGCCTCCTGAGGGACCATGCCCATCTGGATGAGGAACATGATCTCGTCGGCGCCCGCGTCGCGCAGGCGCTCGACGTACGCGATCGCCTGGTCGGCGTCGCCGTACGCGTGCTCGGCGTTCCAGATGCCGGTCGTCGTCGGCGTCACCGGGATCTTCGCCTCGTGGAGCATGGCGACGGTTCGCTCGCGGTCGGCGGCCATCGCCGACAGGGTCTCTTCGACGTCGTGGTCGTCCTCCTCGGACGGAGCCGGCCCGCCGCCGTACCAGTGCGCGATCGCCTCGGCGAAGAATCGCTGGCCGCGCGTGCCGATGCGGAGCGCGGCGTCCGCGTCGTCGAGCACGATCGTCGGGCACAGCGCAGAGAAGTGGTTGTTCACGACCGAGCTGACGAAGCGCTCTCCGGTGCGTTGCTCACGCGCCTCGTCGTAGATCGAGCGCAGGAGCGTGATCTCCTCGACACCGCTGAAGCCGAGCACGAGCGCGCCGATGCCGTAGTCCGCGGCGAGCTTGACCGTGTCGCGCTTCGTGCACGCGAGGTACAGCGGGGGATGAGGTTGCTGGACCGGTCTCGGCACGATCGGGTGGGGTGCGACCTCCAGCAGGTCGCCGTGCCACTCGAACTCCTCTTCGTCCCACATGCGGCCGAGCATCCGTAGCGACTCTTCGAGCTCGGCGTAGGTGCGCGATGGCTCGACGCCGAACGCCGACATCTCCTGCAAGGTCGCGCCTCGACCGGTGCCGAGGTCGAGGCGGCCGCCCGAGAGAACGTCGAGCATCGCGGCACGTTCGGCGACGCGGATCGGATGGTTGTAGTTGAACGGCACGCAGACGACGCCGTGGCCGACTCGGATCCGCTCGGTCTTCGCCGCCACCCACGTGAGGAAGACCTCGGGCGCGCTCATGTGCGCGTACCGCAGCAGCGAATGGTGCTCGACCGCCCATACACGATCGAACCCGACCTCTTCCGCCAACACGGCTTGCGTCACGCAGTCGCGGATCACCTGGTGCTCCCGGTCCCGCGTCGGGAACGCGAGCTGCGCCTCGAAGATCATGGAGAACTGCATCAGGCCCCCTCCCAGAACCGTTCGAGCGCACGCGCCGTCTCCTCGGGGTGCTCGAACATCGCCCAGTGGCCGCCCTCGAGGATCACCAGCTCGCCGTGCACACGCTCGGCGAGGCGACGAGCGAACGGCTCGGCCGGCGCGTACGGGTCGTCGGAGCCCCACAACACGAGCGCTGGCCGCTCGTTGCGCTCGACCGTCGGCTGCCACTCGGCCCCCACGTGCACCGCCGACCGGTACAGCGTGAGGATCGCCCCTTTCATCGTTTCGTCGACCCGGGTCGCGGCGCCGGCCGCGTCGGGGTGCCCGGCGGCGCGCAGCCCGTCGACGACGGCCGCGCCCTCCATCGCCTCCATCACCTGCTTGCCGACCTCGGGTGCCTGCCACGCCTGCGCGAGGTCGTGCCAGACGTAGTCGACGTCGATCGCGCCGTCGCTCGCGCACCACGTCCGTACGAGCCCCGGATGACCGGAGCCGACGTACTGGACGAAGATCGAGCCCCAGTCGTGACCGACGAGGTCGACGGGCTCACCGATCTCCTCGAGCCGTCCGACGATCCACGCCGCGTAGTCGTCCTTCGTCGCGCCGAAGCTCGCGGGCATGCTCGTCCCGAAGCCCGGCAGCGCGAGCGTGACGGTGTCGGCGCGCGACAGGTGATCGAGCACGGGCTGCCAGACCTCGGCGGTGTCGGGCACACCGTGGACGAGGACTGCCGGCACGCGCGCGACTACTCCGTCGCTGCGTGTCCGCTCACGCCGGCGCCCTGGGTCGCGACTTCCTTCGCCCACGGGTAGTCGGGCTTGCCGCTCGGCGAGCGCCGGATCTCGGGAACGACGTGCACCTCGCGGGGAACCTTGTAACCCGCGATCTTGGTCCGGCAGTGCTCTTGCAGCGACTCGAGCTCGGGCACTCCACCGTCGCGCGTCTGCACGACGGCCGCGACGCGCTGGCCCCAACGCTCGTCGGGGACGCCGACCACGATGCAGTCGTAGACGTCGGGGTGACTCTTGACCGCGGCCTCGACTTCCTCGGGGAAGATCTTCTCGCCGCCCGAGTTGATCGAGACCGAGCCGCGACCGAGCAACGTGATCGTGCCGTCGGCCTCGAGCATCGCGAAGTCGCCCGGCATCGCGTAGCGCACGCCGTGCCGGTCGGTGACGAACGTCTCGGCCGTCTTGACCGGGTCCTTGTAGTAGCCGATCGGGATGTTCCCCTTGCGGGCGACCTTGCCCACGACGCCTGATCCGGGCTGCACGACCTCGAGGTTCTCGTCGAGCACGACCGAGTCGACGATGGCACGCACGGTCGGCCCGCCCTTCATCGCCGTCTTGCCCTTCTCCACAAGCGTGTACCCGTTCGACCCGCTCTCCGACGACCCGATCGCCTCGCTGAGGATCAGGTTGGGGAACCGACGATGCAGCTCGTCCTTCAACGACGGCGAGAAGAGCGCGGCGGTGCTCGAGATCCCGACGAGCGACGACAGATCGAGCTCGCCGTGCGCGTCATCGAGCGCCTCGATCAGCGGGCGCGCCATGGCGTCCCCCGTGATCATGATCATGTTGACCTTCTCCGCGCCGACGAGCTCCCAGACCCGCCGCGGGTCGAACCGGGCGACGAGGACGACCTTGTTGCCCTGGAAGCTCCCGCCCATGACCCCCCACTGCGTGGCCCCGTGCATCAGCGGAGCGATCGGGAGGTTCGTGGTCGGTGAGCGGTCGAGCACCTTCTCCACGAGGGCCTCGGGCCGCTCGACGCGGGTGCCGGCGACGACGTCGATGCCACCGCCGAGCGCGAAGAACACGTCCTCGTGGCGCCACACCACGCCCTTCGGCATCCCGGTCGTCCCGCCGGTGTAGAGGATGTAGCGGTCGTCGGGCGAGCGCGGCGCGAAGTCACGCTCCGGTGAGCCCGACGCCATCGCGCTCTCGTACTCGACCGAGTCGAGGCCGCCGAGATCGGCATCGCTGCCGTCGTCGATCACGATCGAGTGCGTCAGGAGCGGCAGCGTGTCGACGACGCCGCGCACCCGTGGCGCGAACTCTCGCTGGTACACCAGCGCCTTCAGGTCGGCGTTGTCGAAGAGGTAGGCGAGCTCGTCCTCGACGTAGCGGTAGTTGATGTTCACCCACACCGCGCGGATCTTGAACACCGCCCACAGGGTCTCGACCCACTCGGCGCAGTTGTATGCGTAGATCCCGACGTGGTCGCCCGGCCCGATCCCGTGGTCCGCGAGATGGTGCGCGAGGCGGTTCGCCCGCGTCTCCATCTCGGCATAGGTGCGGCGCCGACCCTCGGCGACGACGTACTGCCGGTCGCCGAAGTGGTCGACCGCGTGCTCGAAGAGGTCAGCCAGGTTGAACTGCATGTTGGATCCTGAATCTAGGCGGCGTCTGACGGCGTCAGAAGCGATGTGTTGCAACGGCTCTCCTGGCGCGCCGAAACGGCGGCGTGCTCTACTGACACGCCCGTCAGCCCCCGAAGGGACGCCGAGAAGGACGCGTATGGACCGCACCCCGGTCATCGCCGGCATCGGCCTGTCCGAGTACCCGGTCGCTCCCGACCTCGATGCCGTGCAGCACCATGTGCTTGCCGCGAAGCGCGCGCTGGCCGACTGCGGCGTCGACAAGTCCGAGATCGACGGCTACGTCAGCGTCGGCGGGGGCGGCGGGATGATGGTCGACGACGCCGTCACGATGGCCGAGTACCTGCGCATCGACCACCGCTACATCGACGGGACGATGACCGGCGGCTCCTCGTTCGAATTCCACGTCCAGCACCTCGCGGCCGCGATCCGCGACGGCCTGTGCGACACCGCGCTCGTCACGTACGGCTCCGACCAGCTCTCGCGCATGGGCCGCAAGCTCGGCACTGGCGGCTTCCAGCGGGGCGGGCAGAGAGTCGCGGGGCCGCTCCAATACGAGGCGCCGTACGGCAACTCGCTCGTCGGCGCGTACGCGATGCACGCGATGCGCCACATGCACGAGTTCGGTACGACGTCGGAGCAGCTCGCGGAGATCGCGGTCGGCGTGCGCGAGTTCGCGGCCCTCAATCCCAAGGCGATGTACCGCGATCCGATCACGGTCGACGACGTCGTGAACAGCCGGATGATCGCCGACCCGCTACACAAGCTCGATTGCTGCGCGATCACCGACGGCGGAGGCGCGTTCGTGATGACCACCGCGGACCGGGCCAAGGACCTGCGCCAGCCGCCCGTCTACGCACTCGGTGCTGCCGGCGCGGAGACGCACTGGAACGTGTCGCAGCAGCCCGACTTCACGACCTGCGCGGGCGCGCTCGCGGGACCGGTCGCGTTCGAGCGTGCGGGCGTGACGCACGACGACGTCGACATGCTGATGTTCTACGACTCGTTCACGATCACCTGCCTGATCCTGCTGGAGAGCCTCGGCTTCGTGAAGCAGGGCGAAGGCGGCCCGTTCGTCGCGGAGGGTCATCTCGAGCGTGGTGGCAAGTGGCCGCTGAACACCGACGGCGGCGGCCTCTCGTCGTGTCACCCCGGCATGCGCGGCATCTTCCTGATCATCGAGGCGGTTCGGCAGCTCCGCGGCCAGGCCGGTCACGCGCAGGTGCCGGACTGCGAGGTCGCGCTGTGCGCGGGCTCGGGCGGCTGGCTCTCGTGCATCGGTGTCGCGATCCTCGGGAAGCACGCACCGTGAGCCGCGACCGTGTCGTCGACGTGGACGAGTGGGTCAAGCCGCTGCCGCTGCCCGACGGGGTGAGCGGGCGCTATTGGTCGGCCGCAGCCGAAGGGAAGCTGTTGCTCCAGCAGTGCCCGAGCTGCGGGCACAGGCAGTTCTACCCACGCGCGCTGTGCACGGCGTGCGGCGCCGATCCGGAATGGCTCGAGGCGTCGGGCCGTGGCACCGTGCACACGTTCACGATCGTGCGGCAGATGGGCATGAAGCCGTTCCGCGACGAGTTGCCCTATGTCGTCGCGACGTTGATCATGGGCAACGTCACCGACTGTGCCCCGGACGACGTGCACATCGGAATGCCCGTCGAGGTCCACTTCGCGCGCGTCGATGATTCGATCGGCATCCCGTACTGGCGTCCGTCACGCGACTGACGAACGCCAACGACGCGACAAACGCCAACAACGCTCGGCCGCACGGCGGGCCAGCGAGCGTTTCTGGGTTCCGCCCGGAGTTGACAGCGCGGGGGTGGCGGGTCACAGTCGGCCGGTCATGGGAGGAGCCTGGTGCTGCGCGGACGGTCCGAAGTGTGGCGCGTCTTGGGAGGGTGTCAGCGATGAGCGACCTACCCAGCGCCGTGTGAGGAGGACAACGGGATGAAGCCGTCGAGGAAGCTTCTGTTCAGTGCGGCGGGTTTGACGATTGCCGCTTCTGGGCTTTTGATGGGTGTCGGTTCTGCTTCCGCCGACGTTTGCGTGAAAGAGTGCGGTGAGACACCTTTGCCCGTCTTGAAACTTGAGAACGCTTTTGCGAGCAACAAGGTTCCAGTTTCCGAGTTCGTGATCAATAAGGTGCTCGAGGAAACCACGCCAGTGTTCTTTCCGTAGATATCGCCTGACCAGATTTGCTTTCCAGTCGGGCGCCGCAGCGGCTCGCCGAATTGCTGGGTGAGGTCGGTTATGCCGCTGCTCTCCTCGGAGGGCAAGGCGATGGTGAGGTACGGCTACGGCGCTTCGCCGCCGGATCGCCGTTGCGGGCGTTGCTCGCACTGTTTCACGCAGGACACGAGATCCCGATCACCGAAGCGTCGGGGTTTTTCGATTCGACGCTGCTCGATGAACTCGCTGATGCAGAGATCGTGCGGCGTCAAGCCGATTCGCTCGTTTCGGCGTATCGGATCTCGCCTGCGGACGGCCTCCTGATATTGCATGACCCCAGTCATCCGCTCCGACGCGAATTCGTAGGTGGCGTGGGTCCAGCCGCACGCACGTTGGCAAGCTTGACGTTGCGGCATTCAGTCGACAGTGCTCTCGACCTCTGTGCCGGTTGCGGGTATCAAGCCCTGCTGTTGGCCAGGCATGCTCGAACGGTTATTGCGACCGACATCCTTCCCCGGGCGCTCTGGCTGACCAACTTCAACTCTCAGTTGAATGGCGTCTCGAATGTCGAATGCCGTCAGGGGAACTTCTTCGAGCCGGTGGCTGAGGAGCGATTCGACCTGATCGCCTGCAATCCACCGTTCATCGTCTCGCCGGATACCGAGTACGCATTCCGCGACAGCGGTCTCGGTGGAGACTCGGTATCGGAGATGGTGTTGACATCTCTCACCGAACACCTCAACGACGGCGGTTTCGCCACGGCCATTGTTAACTGGGGCTTGCAGGACGGCGAGCAATGGGAAGAACCTGGCACGAGGTGGTTGACGGGCCGAGGCTGCGACGCGATCTTCATTCGGTGGGACGCGTCGGAGCCGTTGTCGTACACAGCGATGTGGAACGCGGACCTGCGTGAACCAAGTCCAGCCGAGTATGCCGCGGCACTCGACCGCTGGAGCGCCTACCTATCCGGCCTTGGATTCGAACGTATCGCTCAGCTCGGGGTTGTCCTCCGCCGCCGTGCCGGTACCAACTGGAACCTTGGCTTCGAAACAAGCAACGCACCCTCGGGAAATGCTGCGCATCAGATTGCCCGGATGTTCGCAGCACGAGACTTCCTAGCCGAGCACCACGGAGATCTTCTCGACCACCGGTTTGCACTGGTCGAAGGCCACCGGCTCGATCAGGGCATGAACTTCAAGAATGGGAGCTACGACATCTTCAGCGCGGCGATGAGTCTGCCAGACGCTGGCGTAGGGCTTCAGGGCGAGGTCCCCGCGAACCTGATTCCCCTGCTTTTCAGCCTTTCCAGCGGCACTCTGCGAGAAGTCACGACGACATTGGCGAAAGAAATGGATGCGGACCTAGACGAACTCCAGAAACAGACGCTCACGATGGTCAGACGGCTCTTCGAGCGCGGTCTACTGAAACGGCTCGGTCCCTAATGGGGTCGCCTCGGTCTGCGCTGTTGCGTGGAGGCGGTGCATCCTTCGGTCCGAAGCCTCCACCAATGGCCCCACTACCCACCACGCGCTCTTCGAGGCCGGCCGCTACGCTCACGCCTCTCGCGGGCTGCCCGCGTGCCGAGGAGCGATGATGCACAAGCTGGGAATCGTGGTGACAGCAGCACTCGTGCTCGGCGCGGTGACGTTTGCGGCCGGACCGGCCGCGGCTCGAGGTGCGAGCAAGAACACCAAGGTGTGCAAGGCGCTCCAGAGCGTCAGCTCCGACATCAGCAAGCTCGACTCCTCGACCTCCGGGAAGACGTTCGACAAGGACGCGGCGAAGGCAATCGCCAAGGCGTACGGGAAGGCCGCCAAGGCCGCATCGGGCGATCTGAAGAGCGCGCTCAAGACGATCGCGGGCATCTTCAAGCGTGTCGGCAAGGGCGACTCGTTCGTGACGGTCATCCAGGAGACGGGCCAGAAGTACCTCCGGGCGGCGACCACCTTCGCCAAGTACTACACGAGGAACTGTCTGCCGTCGAACCTCACGGTTCCGTCGAGTCCGTAGCCGTCGCACCTGTCACCGCGGCCGCGAGCCGTCCTCGGGGGCGATGAAGACGATCTCGGCTTCGGCGAGGAGCTGGTCGTCGCATCGCGCCCTACCCCAGACCCAGATCTTGCGTCCATCGAGTCGGTCGACGCCGGCCTCGTAGTCGATCCGCCGGTTCAGCGGCGTCGGGCGCCGCATGCGAACGGTGAGGGTGCCGGTATAGCCCGCGCTCCCGGAGGCGAGCTGTGCCGCGCCGAGCAGGTCGTCGAACGCCGCGGCGACGAACCCGCCGTGCAGGCACCCGACCGGTCCTTCGTACGACGGTGAGTAGACGGCCCGACCGACGGTCTTGTCGCCGACATGACGGAACTGGAGGGGCGCGGCGAGCGGGTTGCTGCGTCCGCTGATGCCACTGCGCTCGAGGATCGAGCTGTCGTCGCCACCGGCCGCGCCGAGCCCGCCCTTGGCGTGGAGGCTCGGGAGCGGCTCCATGCGGTCGGCCAACGCCCGCGTCGCGTCGATGAGCGCGTCGAGGTCGTCGAGATCGTCGATCAGCTCGACATCGAGATGAGCCGTCAGCTCGACCAGTCGCTTCACCTGGCCGACGAGCTCGTGCTTGCGCCCGCGCGGCGCATCCTCGACCGGCTCGTGGGCGTCATAGGTCGTGCGTGGATCGGGCGGGAGCGTCATGGCGGAAGCCTAAATTCGGCCCGTGGGCGTCGACCTGTCCGTCGTCGGGCGCGAGTACGGGCCCTGGGAGAGATCGTGGACCGCCGACGACGTGATGCTCTACGCGCTGGCCGTCGGCTGCGGCTGGGACGACCTCGAGCTCGTCACCGAGAACACCGAGGGCGTGACCTTGCGCGTGCTGCCGACGTTCGCCGTCACGGTCGGCATCGCCGGTCCGGGGTTCTCGTTCTCCGACTTCGGTGCCGTGCCCCTCGAGAGCATCGTGCACGGCGAGCAGCGCATCGAGCTCGACGGGCCGATCCCGATCGAAGGCACGGTGCGCGTGTCGGGGCGCGTTGCGGAGATCTACGACAAGGGGACGGGTGCGCTGGTCGTGACCGAGTGGGACTCGGTCGACGCGCACACGGGCGCAGCGCGCTTCCGCACGCGCACGTCGTTCTTCCTGCGAGGTCTCGGTGGCTTCGGTGGGAAGCGTGGCCCGGTGGGCGCGCCGGCCGAGCCGCCGGATCGCGGCTTCGACTACTCCGTGTCGTTCCCGACCGCGCCGACGCAGACGTTGCTCTACCGGGTCGCGTCCGGAGACCACAACCGCATCCACTCCGATCCCGGGTTTGCCCGGATCGCGGGGTTCGAGCGCCCGATTCTCATGGGGCTCGGGAGCATGGGGATCGCCGGCCGCGCGCTCCTGGGCGCCCTGTGCTCCGGCGACCCGGGGCGGATACGCGCGATCGACGGCCGGTTCGCGAGCCCCGGTTACCCGGGCGACACGCTCACCACCGACATCTGGGAGCTGGGAGACGGTGTGGCCGTGTACCGCACGCGCACGCAGCGCGGTGACATGCTCATCGACCGGGGTCGCTGCGAGTACGAGGAGTGACGACCCAGTGCTCGTGACCGAGGATGCGCCAGCCGCGCGCTCGGTCGAGGAACCGATCGACGTCCTCGGCGATGATCCGGCGGCCGTCCTCGGAGTCGTAGAAGCGGTCGCGCAACTCGTCGAGCGATCGGAAGTGCATCTCGGCGACGCCATCGACGTCCGGGGTTCCCGGCGTCACCGCGTCGAGCACGACGTTCTGGACGTACTGGGAGAAAGCCGGGTGGTGCTGCCGGACCAGAGGGGTGTGCTGCTCCGACCAGTGCGCCGCCATCTGCTCCCGCGTGATCCCGGGCGCGCGGCGCACGAACACGATGCGGTGGAACCCGGGTGACGCCTGCCCGTCGGGCCAGTCGCGCTCGTAGTCGATCTGCACGCGCTCCTCGACGCGGTAGGCGTCGACGCCGGCGCCGGGGAACCAGCGCAACGGCTCGACGATCGCCTCGCCGTCGATCCACACGGACGCGACACCACCGACGTCGTCGGGATGCTCGGCCGGGACCTCCGACGAGGGGAGGACGACGGAGTAGCCGTGCAGGCCGTCGACCGGCGGTACGTCGACGCCGATCGGACCGCGCACGACGCAGATCACCTTCGTGAGCATCACACCCCTCGTGGGAAGTCGTGCGTCTGCACCCCGCGCCCGTGCTCGATCGACTGCACGAGCCCGGTGGCGTCGGTCGCGAGCAGGTCGGCGACCGCGTCCGCGACCTCTGCCGGCGCAAGCATCGGTCGACCTTCGCCGATGACCTGTTGCTTGACCCGCGGCTCCACCAGCGGTGTGTCGACCCCGCCCGGGCAGATCGCGTGCACCCGCACGCCGACACGACCCAGCTGCGGGGCGACACTGCGAACGAGACCGACGACGGCATGCTTCGTGGCCGCGTAGATCGGATCGTTCCCGTAGGGGATGAGCCCGGCGCGCGACGCCGTCGCGACGATCGCGCCGGCGCCGCGCTTCATCATCATGGGCGCCAGCGTGTGGATACCGAGCACGACGCCGTCGAGGTTGACTCCCACGACGGTGCGGTAACGGTCGATCGGCGTCTCGAGGAACGGCTGCGGCTCTCGGGCGGTCAGGATGCCCGCGTTGAAGTGCGCGAGGTCGACGCCTCCGAGCTCGCGCCCGAGATCGGACGCGAGCCGGGCCCAAGCCGCGGGATCCGCCACGTCCATCCGTGAGAACGTCCCGTCGATCTCGTCGGCCACCGCCGCACCCCGCTCGTCGACGTCCACCACGACGACCCGGGCGCCGTCACCCGCGAGCCGGCGCGCCGAGGCCGCGCCGATGCCCGACGCGCCACCGGTCACCACCGCGACCCGGCCGTCGAACCGCTTCGTCACCGACGGCGGCTCACCGGCGCGGGCGGTCACGTGAGAGGTGCGCACCGTTGTCGGCGAGCACCAGCTGGCCGGTGACGCCGCACGCGAGGTCGGACGCGAGCAACACGACGAGTCGCGCGAGGTCATCCGGCTCGTTCATGCGTCGCAGGGGGAGCGACGCGACGAGGCGTTCCACGTAGTCGTCGGTGAGCGCGGCCCGCACGGTCGGCGTGAGCGTCGTACCCGGCGCGACCGTGTTGACGCGGATGCCACACGGTCCGAGCTCGGCTGCGAGAGTCGTCGTGAGATGGTTGATCGCGGCCTTGGCCGCGCCGTACGCGGCGAGGTCGAGAGCAGGGCGCGTCGTCTCTCCCGAGCTCACGTTGAGGATCACGCCTCCGGTTCCCTGGTCCACGAGCGCCCGGGCCTCGGCTCGGCAGCACCACGCAGTCACGAACAGGTTCTGCTCGACGACGTCGCGGAGGTAGTCGGCGTCCTGGTCGACGAACGCCGCGGGCGTGCGCCCGGCGAGGCTCCCGACGTTGTTCACGGCGACGTCGAGCCCGCCGAGCGCGTCGTACGCGGCCATGACCATCGCGGGCACGCTCGCCTCGTCACGGAGGTCGGCGGTGATCGGGAACCCGCCGGCATCTTCGGCCTGCACGAGCGCCACCGCCTCCGCCAGCGCGCCCGGGTCCCGGTCGACCAGCGCGACGGAGCAACCCGCGCGAGCGAGCCAGACCGCGGTGGCGCGTCCGATTCCTTCGCCCGCGCCGGTCACCAGGGCGCGGCGCCCGGCCAACCCCAGGTCGATCACCCTGTCTCGCTCGCTGGTGTTCGCTCCGGTCGCCGCGTCACGGCTCGATGACCACCTTGATCGCGCCGGCGGCGCGATCCGCCGCCACCCGAAACGCGTCCGCCGCGTCGTCGAGTGGGAACCGATGGGTCACGAGCGTCGACGCGATCTCCGGTCGCCGAGCCAGCAGTGCGGCCGCGGTGTCGACGTCGCGGCCCCCCGGATGCGTTCCGTAGGTGTAGCCCCAGCGGAACGCGAGCTCCTTCATGAGCGCGGGCAGGCCGGGGATGTGGACCGGTGACCAGTGCGTGCTGAGGAAGAGGATGGTCCCACCCGGTGCGCACAGCTCCGCTGCCGTTGCGAGCGCGCTCTCCGTTCCCGCCGCCTCGACGACGAGATCGTGCTCGCCCTCGGCAGCCGGCCGCGCGCCGAGCCGCTCGCCTGCCTCCTGCTGTGCGCGGTGGCGGGCGACGAGATCGACGTCGACGCCTGACGCGATCGCGACCGCGACCGCCGCGAGGCCGATCCCGCCGGCACCGACGACGGCCACCCGCTCGCCGCCCGCGAGCCCCGCGACGCGAAGACCGTGTACCGCGACGGCGAGGGGCTCGACCAGGCAGGCATCTTCGACGCGCACCCCATGGGGCAGCGGGACCAACGCCGCGGCATCGACGCTCAGCGCGTCGGCCATGCCTCCGTCGCGGCCCACGCCCAACACGCGTTCGGCGCCGGTACGGCAGCGCTGCGTCGCGCCCGAGGTGCACTGATCACACGTGCCGCACGGCGCGGTGGGATCGACCGCGACCGGCGTGCCGTCGGCGAGCGTGCCCGCGACCTCGTGCCCGAGCGTGAACGGCAGCGCACCGTACTCGAGCATGTGCAAGTCGCTGCCACAGATACTCGTCGACTGCACCTGCACGGTCACGCCGCCGTCGGGGTCCGGGACGTCGAGCACCTCGATCCCGCGCTCGGTGTGACGTACGCCGCGCATCAGGGAGCTCCGGTCAAGACGCTCCCTCGACCGGAACGGTCACGCTGCGCGTCATCCCCCAGCTCGGGATCACACAGGAGTGCTTTCCGGGGCCGCCGGCCACCAGCACCCTGACGTTGTCCGGATGGTCGGTCATCGGCAGCATGGCGTGGTCGTCCTCGATCGCGAGCTGCCACGGCCGCCACGCGAGGCCGTCGAACGCGCCGCGCAGCACACCGCGGGGGAGCCGGGCCGTCTCGTAGAGGAACGATGCCACGTCGGCGCGGTCCCATCCGTGGGCGGCGATGGTGGCGGCGTGCTCGGGGCACAGCACGACGAAGAACTCGCCCTGGCCGATACACGCGTTGTTGCTGCCGAGCGTCGCCATCACCGACGCGGCCTTGGTGAGGAGGCGCACGGGCTCGTCGCTCTCCATGTCGTGGAAGTTGTGCGGATTCTCGCCGCAGGCGACGGTCACCGCGCTCTGGGCATCGACGCCGCGGCTGCGATGGTAGGCCGGCCAGGGGCTCGCCGCCGTGTGCTCGCCGATGCAGTACGTGTACTTGCTCGGCTGCGCCTGGGTGGACGCGTCGCCTGCACCCGGGCGGGCGCCGCCGACGTGCATCAGCACGAAGCGAAGCGCTCGCCCGACCGTCGCGTTGGCCCGGTTGCCCGGTCCGAACGCGCCGACGCCCGGGTTGAACCCGGCGCGCTCGACGGCATCGCCGTGCACGATGACGAGCGGCGCGACGGGGTGCGTGGTCGCCTGGACCCCACGGAGATTGACCTCGGGCCGGGTCACCGCGTGCACCGCGGCCGCGACGACCGGGAGCGCGTCGACGGGGCAGCCGGCCATCACCGCGTTCACCGCGGCAGCGCGGAGCGTCGCCTCACCATCCCGCGGGGGCACGATCCCGAGCGGAGCGTCGGGATCACCGCCGTGCGCGGCGAGCATCGCGTCGACCCGCTCGGTCGTCGGAGCGACGATCGGGAGGCCGTCGCCCCAGCCGTGCGAGGTGAGCAGCTCGTAGAGCGCCTCGGGTGACTCGTCGGCGACCTCGACGTCCGACACCTCGGAGACCGCCATGCGAGCGATCGTACTGCCAGGCTCTTGGAGCGCCGGGCGGGGCGCACGATCGTCGGTCTTGGTACCTTCGCCGCGACCGGGAGGGCCATGAGCACGTCGCGTGCGGGCGACGACCTCGTTGCCAGCTACTTCACGCTCACGGGCTCGCCCGTGCTCGCACCGCCGCGGTTCTCGTTCGAGGAGCGCGTCGCGGCCGCCGCGGAGGCAGGCTTCGCCGGCATCGGTCTGCTCTCCGACGACTACGTCGCCCTCCGCGGCGCGGGCCGCACGGACGCGGATCTGCGGGCCGTGCTCGACGATCACGGCGTCGGGATCACCGAGATCGAGTTCCTCTTCGACTGGGCGTACGACGACGAGCGCGCCGAGCAGGCACGTGAGACCGAGGCCACGCTCTTCGCGATGGCGGACGCGTTCTCGCCGCACCACCTCAACGTCGGCGACATCAACCCTCCCGGCTCGCTCCCGGGGCTCGACGTCGTCGCGGAGCGCTTCGCCACCCTGTGCGACCGCGCCGCCGAGCACGGCGTGGCGGTCACGCTCGAGTTCCTGCCCTGGACCGGGCTCCCCGACCTCGCGACCGGCTGGGACGTCGTGCGTGCCGCCGGCCGGCCCAACGGCGGTCTCGTCGTCGACGTGTGGCATTACTTCCGTGGCGGCCCGGACGACGAGCTGCTCCGCTCGATCCCGGCGTCGCACGTGCTGTGCGTGCAGCTGGACGACGCGGACGCACCCGTCGGGCCGCCCGAGGAGGACACGATGACGCGGCGGCGGCTCCCCGGTGAGGGCTCGCTGGACGTCGTCGGCCTCGTTCGCATCCTCGACGAGATCGGGGTCGACATCCCGTACTCGGTCGAGATCCTGTCGACGGAGCACCAAGCTCTGCCGGTGAGGGAGCAGGCACGGCGCGCGTACGACTCGACCCGCTCGGTCCTCGCGGCCGCGAGACGCTGACCGGGACGGTCGCGCCCCGCCCGGATCGAAATGCCCGCAGTTGAAACACGTTTCAGTCGCGAGCAGAATGCTGCCGCCCGGCGCCACGATTGGGGCCCGGACGCCGACGAAGGGGGGAACTGTGAGCAAGCTCCGCTCGCTCGCACTCGGAACCGCGGTCGCGATGGTGGTCGCCGTGAGCGGGTCCACGGCGGTGGCCCAGGGGGGCAAAGAGGCTCCCAAGGCGACCGACGTCGGGATCACCGCCAACGAGATCCACATCGCCGTCCTCGCCGACTCCGACAACCCGATCCAGCCCGGCGTCTTCCACGGCTCCGTCGACGCCCTGAACGGCTTCGAGAAGTACATCAACAAGGTCGAGAAGGGCCTGGCCGGGCGCAAGGTCGTGGTCGACTTCATCGACACGAAGCTCAACGCCAACGAGACCCGCAACGCGATCATCAAGGCCTGCCAGGAGGACTTCGCGCTGGTCGGCACGACCTCGCTGTTCGTGAACAACATCGACGACATGACCGGCTGCGTGAACCAGGCCGGGCGGGCGATCGGGATCCCCGACTTCGCGGTGCTCACCACCGAGGCCGTGCACCAGTGCTCCCCGGTGTCGCACTCGATCAACCCGCCTGCGCTCCAGTGCGCCACGAAGGACGACCCGGAAGAGACCTACGTCGTCGGCTCCGGTCCGACGCTCTACTACAAGAAGAAGTTCGGCAAGCTGCACGGCGTCTACCTCTACCCGTCCGACCTGAAGTCGGCGAAGGATTCGCAGGTCCCGTTGTTCACGGCCCAGCAACGGACGATCAAGGCGGATCAGCAGTTCGACATCTCGAACCTCGCCCCGCAGAGCGTCTACACACCCGTCGCACAGGCGCTCAAGAACCACAGCTCGACGTTCGGTCGCAGCGGCCTGGCGTACAACAGCACGGTGGCGCTGCGCAAGGAGTCCAAGATCCAGGGCGTGAACACCGTCAAGGTCTGGGACTGCTCGCTCCAATGCTACGACAAGCGCCTCCTCGAGCAGGGCGGACCCGACGTCGAGGGCCAGTTCGTCTACACCGGGTTCCTCCCCTTCTTGGGCAAGAGCAGCGAGACGAAGCAGAACAAGATGCTGGCGAACTTCGTCAAGTACACGGGCAAGAGCAAGGTCGACGGCTTCGGCGCGCAGGCTTGGGCGTCGGCGATCTACTTCCGTGACGTGATCAACGCGATCGTCAAGGCGGGAGGCGTCAACGCGGTGACCCGGCAGGCGGTGCTCGACCAGGCGAACAAGGTGAACGGCTTCGACGCCGAGGGGATGCTCGTCCCCACCGACGTCGGGAACCGGACCCCGTCCGACTGCTTCGTCCTGCTCCAGGTCAAGAACGGGGAGTTCGAACGGGTGTTCCCGAAGAAGAAGGGCACGTTCAGCTGCGACGAGAAGAACCGGCAGACGGTCAAGCTCGACCTGCTCGGCTAGGCCCGTCGGTCTCGTCGAGCCACATCAGTCCGCGCCCGCCGGGGCAGTGATGCCCGGCGGGCGCGGCGTTGGTGCGAGGCGTCAGAATGCGTCGGCGGCGAGCACCGAAGCGGGGGACAGGCCGGTGACCGAGCTCATGGGGCGAATCACGAAGCGGCAGAACCTGCCCACGTTCGTCGCGGGCGTCGCGGTCACCGCGTTCGTCGTCTTCGTTGCCTGGAACTTCTGGACCCCGGGCCAGACGATCGACACCAACAAGATCATCCTGTTCCTCGTCTCCGGTGTCACCCTGGGCTCGATCTACGCGATCGCCGCCTCCGGTCTCGTCGTCACCTACACGACCTCCGGGGTGTTCAACTTCGCCCAGGGCGCCATCGGGATGCTGATGGCGTTCATCTACTGGCAGCTCAAGGTCGACTGGGGTGTGCAGACGTTCATCGCGTTGGTGATCGTCGTGCTCGTCGTGGCGCCGATCTTCGGTGCGGTGATCGAGCGGGTCCTCATGCGACGCGTTGCCGACTTGTCGCTGGTCGCGCAGCTCGTCGTGACGATCGGCCTGATGCTCGCGCTCATCGGCCTGGTCAACCTCATCTGGGACCCGAACGAGAGCCGGGTCATCGGCACGTTCTTCGGAACCGACGGCAAGACCATCGGTGACACGTTCGTGCCGTACTACCGCATGATCACGATTGCCGCGGGCGTGCTGATCGCGATCGGCATCCGGCTGGTGTTGTTCCGGACGCGCCTCGGTGTCGCGATGCGGGCGGTCGTCGACAACCGTGGCCTCGCGGCGCTCAACGGAGCCCGTCCGGGGCGCGTCTCGATGTTCTCCTGGGCGCTCAGCTCGTCGATGGGTGCCCTCGCCGGGATCTTCCTCGCCGCGGAGACCACCACGCTCTCAGCGCAGCAGCTGACCTTGTTCATCGTCTCGACCTTCGCCGCCGCCATCATCGGGCGCCTCCGTAGCCTCCCGATGACGATGGTGGGCGGCCTGATCATCGGCCTGGCCCTCTCGTTCAACGCCAACTTCATGACGCTGACCGACCGCTGGTCGACGTCGGGCGAGGCGATCCCGTTCATCATCCTGTTCCTCGCGTTGCTGTTCCTGCCCCAGGCGAGGATCGAGGGCCGGCGAGTGATGAGCGCCATCACCCCCCGGGTCCCGAGCATGAAGGTCGCCGCGCTCGGCTTCACCGTGCTCGTCGCCGTCGCGGTGTTCCTCGCGAGCGTCGGGCTCGATCGACCGGATCTCCGGCGGGTCACGCTGGCCGTGCTGACGATGTTCGCGATGCTGTCGCTCGTCCCGCTCACGGGCTGGTCCGGGCAGATCTCCCTCGCGCAGATCACGTTCGTCGGCGTCGGGGCGTGGGCCAACCTCGAGTTCGCGAAGGAATCCACGACGAGCATCTTCGGAGTCGGGCTCTACCACGCCGGGAGTCCCTGGGGCCTCCTGGTGGCTGCGCTCGTCGCGGTGCCGTTCGGATTGCTCATGGCGTTGCCGGCGCTCCGATTGCAAGGCCTCTATCTCGCGCTCGCATCGATGGCGTTCGCACTCATGGCGAAGCCGCTGTTCTTCGAGCAACCCGAGGTCTTCGGGAGCGCGGGACGTCGCGTCGCGCCGATCGAGATCTTCGGCTATTCGTTCGACCAGCCCTTCGACTTCCTCGGCATCCACTTCGGCCAGGACACCGGCTACCTGATGCTGGTCGCGGTGCTCTTCGCCGTGTTCGGTCTCGGCGTCGTGGGGCTGCGCCGGAGCGCGTTCGGACGGAGACTCGTGGCGATGAAGGACAGCCCGGCTGCGTGCGCCACGCTCGGTGTGAACCTCCTGGCGATGAAGGTGGCCGTGTTCGCGGTCTCTGCCGCGATCGCGGGGTTCGCCGGGGCACTGCTGTCGATCCACCTCGGATCGGCCGGCATCCAGGACTTCGAGATGCTCCAGGGCCTGCCGTTCCTGCTGCTGCTCGTGGTCGGCGGAGTCGCGCTGGTGAGCGGAGCGGTCTTCGGTGGGACGCTGCTGCAGGTGATCATGCTCCTGAGCGACAAGTTCACGTGGATCGTCCCGGTGATCGAGAAGGACATCTTCACGATCCAGCAGAACATCGGCCCGGGCCTCTTGGGGATCGGCATCGGACGCCAGCCCGAAGGTGTCATACCGCAGGTCGGCCACGACGTGAGAGAACGCAAGCGGACGAAGGAAGCGAAGCGGCGCGCGAAGCAACGCGGCGGTCCGTCCGCGGAGCGACCCGCGGCGGCTCCGGCCGACCAGCCTGTCGCGAGCTCGCCCGCATCGACTCCGGGAGCCTGAGGTGGCGCTGCTCGACATCCGCGACGTCTCGGTCCGCTTCGGTGGCATCCAGGCGCTCTCCGACGTTTCACTCGACGTGGAGGTCGGGTACGTCACCGGTCTCATCGGGCCCAACGGCGCCGGCAAGACCACGCTGTTCAACGTCATCACCGGCCTGCACGCACCCGATCGCGGTCACGTGGTTCTCGACGACCGCGACATCACGCTCGAGAAGCCGCACCGCCGCGCCCGCCTCGGCATCGGCCGGACGTTCCAGCGGCTCGAGACGTTCGGCACGCTCTCGGTGCGCGACAACGTGCTGGTAGCTGCCGAGATGCGCCGCGGCTGGTCGCGCGAGCGCTTCGACGTGCGCGCCGTGTGTGACGAGGCGATCGAGCATGTCGGACTCGAGCGCTTCACCGGGGAGCGAGTGGATCAGCTGCCGACCGGCACCGCGCGCCTCGTCGAGGTCGCGCGCGCCCTGGCTACCCGCCCGCGACTGCTCCTGCTCGACGAGCCGTCGGCCGGCCTGAACGAGCGCGAGACGAAGGCACTCGGGGCGCTGCTCCGGACGCTCGCGGCGGAAGGGCTGGCGATCCTGCTCGTCGAGCACGACATGAGCTTCGTGATGGGGACCTGCGAGCGGATCCACGTGCTGGACTTCGGCCGCGTGATCGCGGTCGGGGGGCCGACCGAGATCCAGGCCGATCCCGAGGTGCGCAGCGCCTACCTGGGCAGCAGCGACGCCGACGACGCGACGTCCGCGCCCCCGACCGTGCAGGCCGGCGCCCCGTCCGTCTCGCTGACGGACATCCTCGAGGAGAAGGACGTCAGCGCCGCGCCCGGGGCCGCGGCCGACCCGGCGTCGTCGGTGCTCGCGCTCCGCGGCGTCGCGGCCGGGTACGGGACGATCGGGGTGCTCTACGACGTCGACCTCGCGATCCAGCCGGGGCAGGTGTACGCGCTCCTCGGGCCGAATGGCGCGGGGAAGTCGACCACGCTCAAGGTCGCGAGCGGCCAGCTCCGGCCCACCCGCGGCGAGCTCTGGTTCGACGGCCGGAAGGTCACCGGCGCCACCGCCGACGCGCTCGCGCGCACCGGCGTCTGCCTCGTGCCGGAGGGCCGCGGGATCTTCCCGAACCTCACGGTCACGGAGAACCTCCGGATGGCCACGTACACCGGCACCGGGTTGCGCGACGTCCTCGACCGCGCGTTCGAGCGCTTCCCGCGACTCCGTGAACGGCGCAAGCAGGTGGCCGGCACCCTGTCAGGCGGTGAGCAGCAGATGCTGTCGATGGCGCGCGCGATGGCCATCGACCCGAAGCTGCTCCTCCTCGACGAGCTGTCCATGGGGCTCGCGCCGCTCATCGTCGAGGAGCTCTACGAGGTCGTGAAGCGCATCGCCTCCGAGAACGTCTCGATCCTGATCGTCGAGCAGTTCGCCCACGAGGTGCTCGGCGTCGCCGACGTGGCTGCGATCATGCTGCACGGCCGCATCGAGTACGAGGGCGAACCAGCCGAGGTCGGCGACGCGCTTCAGACCGCCTACCTCGGCGGCGCCATCGAGGCCTGAAGTCGTCGCCAGCGAACGAGCGCCCGCGAGCCGGGTATCCCGGCTCGCGGGCGAGTGAGCGAAACATTACGGCGCATACGTGCCGTCGTCGCGGCGTGTCCAGCCGCTCGCGGCCATGCTCCCCCCGTCGACGTGCAGCACCGTGCCGGTCACGTAGCGCGACAACGACGACGCGAGGAACACGATCGGGCCTGCGCAATCGTCGGGCTCGCCCCAGCCGAGCGGCACCTTGCGTTCGTACGCGTCACGGTCTCCCTGGCTGACCGCGTCGGCGAGCCCCTCGTCGCCCGGCGTCGGAATTGCATCCGGGGCGATCGCGTTGACGCGGATCCCGTGCGGCGCCAGCTCGAGCGCGAGGGTCTTCGTGAGGCTCTCGACGGCTGCCTTCATCGCCGCGTACACACCGAAGCCGGGCGCGGCGCGCGATGCCTCGATCGACGTGACGTTCACGATCGACGCGCCCGCGGGCATCAACGGCACGCACGTCCGCACGAAGTGCGTGACGCTCGTGAAGTTCTCGTCGACGAGCGCGGACTGGCCCTTCGGGCTCGTGTCGAGGAATGCGCCGTAGAAGCCCCCGCCCGCGTTGTTCACCAGGACGTCGATACGACCGAACGTGCGCTCGATCTCGGCCGCCCAAGCGGTGACGGCGTCGGCGTCACGGACGTCGAGCGCACCGGTGACCGCTCGCCGCCCGCCCGCCTGGATCTCGCGCGCGGTCGAGGTCATGCCGTCGATGTTGCGGTCGCAGATCGCGAGGTCGGCCCCGAAGCGGGCCAGCGCGACCGCGGTTGCGGCACCGATCCCTTGCGCCCCGCCGGTGACGAGCGCGACTCGCCCGTCGAGGCTGACCGCCGCCGGATCGATCACGTAGATCCCAGCCCGACCAGCACGTCGGCCATCCGCAGCGCCTGGGATCGCGACAGCTCGCGGGCGAGCCAGGCCGACCGGACCGCGCCCTGGCTCGCGACGGGGGACGTCGCGGCGATCGCGCGTGCGAGCTCACGTGCGCGGGCGAGGAGCTGCTCCTTCGGGACGACGTCCTGGACGAGACCGATCTGGTACGCCCGTGCGGCCGACATCCGCTCATGATTGCCGAGCAGCGTCAAGCGCATGATCTCGCCGAACGGCATGCGAGCCAGCATCAGCATCGGCTCGAATGCGGCGGTCATGCCGTAGGTGACGTGTGGGTCGAAGAACGTTGCGTGCTCCGCGGCCACGATGAGCTCGACCTCGCCCAGCATGTAGAACGCGCCGCCGCACGCCATCCCGTTCACGGCTGCGACGACCGGCTTCCACAGGTCGGCGGTCTTGGGCCCCAGGAGCAGGCCCGGGTCGTCCATCATCCACGGGGTGCCCGGTTGCGGGATCGTGTCGGCCCGGTCGATGCCCGTGCAGAACGCCTTGTCACCCGCGCCGGTGAGCACGATGGCGCGCACGTCGTCGGCGAAGCGGAGGTCGCGCCACAGCCCATGGAGCTCGCGTGTGAGCACGGTGTCGAAGCTGTTGAGCCGCTCCGGCCGGTCGAGCGTGATTGTCGCGACTCCGTCTTCGACCGTGTAGCCCAGCGTCTCGAGATGCGACACGGGCGCAGACTACCGACGGGCACGCATGGGCCGACGAGGGAGCGCGTATCGTCCGGGCGATGACCCCGGACGAGACGCCGGTTCCCGACTACGCGGGGCTGCTGCGTCTCGACGGACGTCGCTTCGTGGTGCTGGGCGCGGGGCAGGGCATCGGGCGGCAGGCCGCACACGCGCTGGCCCAGGTCGGGGCGCGGATCGCCTGCGTCGACATCGAGAAGGATCGCGCCGCGCAGGTCGCGGCCGAGACCTCCGGCATCGCGCTCACCGGCGACGCGACCCGTCGTGACGAAGCGGCGCGCCTGCTCGCGGAGGCCGGCGACGGGCTCGGCGGCATCGACGGCATGGTCGACATCATCGGGATGGCTCGATACGCAAGGCTCCTCGAGCTGAGCGACGACGACTGGGACTGGCACTTCGACATCGTGCTGCGCCATGCGTACCTCGCGATGCAGCTCTACGGGCGCGTGCTGGCCGACGGGGGAGGCGGCGCGATGGTCTTTGTCGCCTCGGTCTCGGGCATCACCTCCGCGCCATCCCACGCGGCGTACGGCGCGGCGAAGGCAGGCCTCATGTCGCTGGTGCGGACCGGCGCCGTGGAGCTCGGCCCCGCCGGTGTGCGCGTGAACGCCGTCGCGCCCGGCGTGGTCTGGACACCGCGGATCGCGGAGTTCCTGGGTGACGAAGGGCGTGCCCGCAACGAGGCGAACACGCCGCTACGACGCATCGCGCAGCCCTCCGACATCGCGGCCGTGATCCTGTTCCTCGCGTCCGACCTCGCCTCGTACGTCTCGGGGCACACCCTGGTGGTGGACGGCGGCGTCGGCGCGAAGTTCCCCTATCCGATGGGCGAAGCGTGAGGCCCGGCGCGCAGCGTCGAGCGCGGACAGGCGTGAGGCGAGGATCCGCGGCGCAGGTATCCTGCGCCGCCCGAGCCGGGGCCCAGCGGCCCGGCGCGCAGCGCCGAGAGCGGACAGGCTGAGGGACGCGTGTACGTGCAGGTCGACCTGGGACAGCACCCACCGGTCGTCTCGCTCGAGGAGCCCGACGACTGCGAGCGGTTTCATGTCTCGGTGCTCGGGGGCAGTGACCGGGGGATGGTGTTCGGGGCGCTGGTGGACGCGGCCGCAGGCCGGCTCGAGGGTGACGATGCGTACATCACCGTCGACGCGGTGCGGCGCATGGCCGCGGGCCGGGTCGGCCCGGAATGGGAGCGCGACCTCGCCGGAATGCTCGATTACGCGCGCGCCAAGGGCTGGCTCGACGAGCAGGGCGTCGCGATCCGCGCGCACCTGGAGTGGGCTGCGTGACGAGCATGGCACTCGACAGCGAGGACCGGCAGGCGCTGCGCGACGCGTTCGGCGCCTTCTTCACGAAGGAGTCGCCGCCCGAGCGCGTCCGCGCCGCCGAGCCGCTTGGCTTCGACGCCGACCTGTGGACCAAGGTGTGCGGGCTCGGTGTCCCCGAGATGGGACTGGGCGGGCAAGCGTCGCTCGGCGACCTCGCGGTCGTCGCGGCTGAGTACGGCGCCCACCTCGCGCCGGTGCCGCTGGTCGAGGCCGTCGTCGCGACGCGGCTGCTCGAACGGCTCGGCGCGTGTGACCCCGAGCTGGCTTCGGGTGACGTCGTCGTGACGGTTGCTGTTCGGCCTTCCGAGCGGGGTGTCGCGCGCCTCGTGCCCGCGGGCGCCGTAGCCGGGTTGCTCGTCGCGCTCGACGGCGACGAGCTCGTCGTCGCGCGCGAGCAGGTCGCCGGCAGCAGCGCCGCGCCGGACAACCTCGGCCGCGCACCCTTTGCCGATCGCGCGCTCGGGGCCGAGCGCGTGGTGCTCGTGCGGGGTGACGCGGCGCGCGCACTGCACGCGGACGCGCTCGACGAGTGGCGGGTGCTCACCGCGGCCGCGTTGACCGGAGCGGCCCGTCGCGCCCTCGACCTCGCGGTCGGATACGCGAAGACACGGGAGCAGTTCGGGGTCCCGATCGGCTCCTTCCAGGCGATCCAACACCTGCTCGCTGACGTCGCCACCGCCGTCGACGGCGCCGAGCTGCTCGTCCGCCGCGCCGCCTCCGCGGATGATCGCCGGGCCGTGCTCGCCGCGATGGCGTTTCGCTTCGCGTCGGAGGCAGCCCGCGAAGCGGCCGCGACGGCCGTGCATGTCCACGGCGGCTACGGCTTCATGGAGGAGTACGACGTTCAGCTGTTCTTCCGTCGGGTGAGTGCGTGGGCGCTGGCGCTCGGTGACCCGGCCGTCGAGCTCGCCCGTCTCGCCGATCTGCTGGCCGCCGAAGGGTGGACCGGCGCGGAAGCGACGCCGGCCGGCTTCCGCGCCGAGGTGCGGGCGTTCCTCGCCGAGCACTGCACCGCCGAGATGATCGACCGTGCGCACCGGACCGGCACCGTCCACGACTGGGGACTCCACCGGGCGCTCGCCGAGCGCGGCTGGCTCGCGGCCGAGTGGCCGCCCGATTGGGGGGGACAGGGCTACGACCCGTTCGAGATCGCGGTGCTGCACGAGGAGCTGGCCCGCGCCGGCGCGCCCGTCGACGGTTGGGGCACGTCGAACCTCGTCGCGCACACGCTCGCGATCGCGGGCACGGAGCAGCAGAAGACCGAGGTCGTCCCTCGGATCCTTCAAGGCGATGTCTTGTGCTGCCTCGGCTACAGCGAGCCGGACTGCGGCTCCGACGTCGCCGCGGCGAGCACGCGCGCCGTGCGCGACGGCGGCGAGTGGGTCATCAACGGCCAGAAGATGTTCACGACACTCGCTCACGAAGCGACGTACGTGTTCCTGCTTACTCGCACGAACCTCGACGTCGCGAAGCACCGCGGGCTGACGATGTTCCTCGTGCCCATGGACACGCCGGGCATCGAGATCGCGCCGATCGCCACGCTCGGCGGTGAGCGCACCAATATCACCTTCTACACCGACGTCCGTGTGCCCGATTCGTGCCGTGTCGGCGACGTCGACGGTGGTTGGGACGTCATGAACGTCGCACTCGCGTTCGAGCGTCGGCCGATCGCGCACGGTGAGACGGAGCGCCTGTACCGGCTCGTGGCGGGCGCGGCCGCCACCGATGTTCCCGCCGTGCGGGAGCGCCTCGCCCGGGTCGCGATCGACCTCGAGGTCGGCCGCGCGCTGGGCCAACGACTGACCGAGCGCATGGCGCGCGGTGAGCTCGCGCACGTCGAAGGTTCGATGGCGAAGCTGTTCGCGTCGGAGGCATTCGTCCGCGCCGCTCGCGACCTGCTCGACGTGCTCGGGACCGAAGGGCTGCTGGCGCACGGTGTGCCCGCCGCGCCCGCCGACGGCTGGGCGGAGCACGCGTACCGCCACGCGCAAGTGATGACGATCTACGCCGGCACCAGCGAGATCCAACGCACGATCATCGCCGAGCGCGGCCTTGGCCTGCCGCGCAGCCCCCGCTCGTGACGAACCACCGATCGCAAAGCCCTTGTTGCGTTTCTCAGCATGCTCCAGCAGGTTGAAAGACGCATCAAGGGGCCGTCAGCACGTCGGGGTCGTCGTCGGTCACGAGCACGGTGTCGCCGTGGACGGACCCGTCGTGTGTGGCCTCGACGTAGACGACCATGCCCGGCTCGAGCACGTCGTCGTCGGCGAGCACCTCGTGGCCCATGCCGACGCCTTCCACCGTCGTCCCGAGCGCGCGCAGCGTGCCGACGCTCGTTCCCGGCCTGCACTTGGCGGTCGTGACTCGCTCGTCAGCCGGGCGTGTGCGCGCGAGTGACGCCTCCCAACCGTCGCGGATCACGCCCGCGCGGGCCGCCACGACCGCCCCCCGGATCGTGAACTGTGGTTCGAACGCAGGTGTGGTGACTCCATGGGAGCACATGCGCTCGGCGAAGACGCCCTTGAGCTCGTTCGGCGTCTTGGTCGCCGTGGACGCCGCAAGCGTGGCAACCAGCGCATCGCGCGCGACCTCCGCCGCGGCACGGATCCCGGCGACGTCATCGGCCGTCTTGACACGGCGTGCGTCGCGCATGAGCGATTCACCGTCGACGAGCTCGGCACCGGGGAGCACGGCGTGGAACAGCTGCTCGAACAGCGGCGTCATCCCGTCGACGCCCACGCGACGCGCGTCACGCACACCGGGGATCGCGGCGACCGCGCCGACGAGGTTCATCGGGTTCCAGCTGATGGGGTAGAGGTGCTCGGGCGGGACGGTCGACGGGACGCCGTCGTCGGTGATGCCGAGCAGGTGCACCGCACGCGTCCGGCGCACGACCGCGCATCCCGGCGCGAACGGCCGTGTCCCCGCCAGCCACAGGCGGTTCGCCCCCGAGACGAACCGAGCGTTCGCCTCGCGACCCAACACGAGCACGTCGACGTCCGCGTCGGCCATCGCGGCGACCGTGCGCTCGAGATGGTCACGCATACGGTTCGTAGCTCATGTTCGACAGCATCTCGTGGCCGTCGTCGGTGACGACGACGATCTCCTCCGCCCGGAACCCAACCCACCCGTCGTCCCAGAGCACGGGTTCGAGCACGAGCACCATTCCCGGTGCGAGCACGACGCTCTCGTCGAACTCGTCACCGAGGTCGGTACCGACGAACGGCATCTCCGCGCTCTCGGTGCCGGTGCCGTGCGCGAGGTACAGGTGCGCGAGCCACGGGCGGCGACCGTTCACCTCTCCGGCCGCCCGGGTGAGATCGCGTGCAGTGGAACCCGGCTTGATTGCCTCGCGCACCGCGTCCACCACTTGCCCCCAGCGCGCGAACTGCGAGCGACGCCGTCCACCCACCGCGCCACCGACCACCCAGGTGTTGCCATAGTCCGACTGATAGCCCTCGTACGCGAGGCCGTTGTCGACCCAGACGACGTCTCCGGCGGCATCACCTGCCAGACCGGGTCGACGGTGTTGCCGGTCGCGCCCAGCTCGAAGGCGCGGCGGAGGAGCCGACCGGTGAGCTCCGTGCCGCGCACCCCCGGTGCGAGCATCTCGTGGACGTCGACGATCGCAGCCTCGTTGATCGCCTGGGCACGGCGGATGCACTCGATCTCGTCGGCCGTCTTCACGACCTTCGCCGCCGTGACGACGGTGCTTGCGTCGACCACGTCGCGTCCGGCGAGCGCGGCGCGCAGCGGCATCGTGAGCTCGTCGAGCGCGAGGGTGCCGCCCGGCAGCACGTCGAGCAGGCGTGGCACGCCCTCGTCGAGCTCGAGGAGCACCCCGGGATGCACGTGGTCGTCGGGCAGCTCCGGTGGTGCTCCCTCGGGAGACCACGTGAACACGTGCGGCGCGGCACTGTCGGCGGTCACCACCGCGACCGGCCGCCGGTGGATCGCGCGCGCCTGGTCGGCCGCGGGCACGCGGGTTCCGGTCGCATAGCCGACGTTGGACTGCCCGAGCAGCACCAGCGCGTCGACCGCGTGCTCGCGCATGGCGTCGACGAGCCGCGCGTGTCGCTCCCGCCGCATCCGCGCGAGGTCCAGGGGCCGATCGAACTGCAGCGGCCCGATCATCGGGACGTGGTCACAGCGGGAGGCCGTACGCGGCGATCGCGTTCTCGCCGAGCACGCGGCGTTGCGCGGTGGCATCGAGCGGCTCGATGGCCTTGCGCAGCTCGTCGACGATGCCGGGGTGGTACTCGGGGTGCGGATAGTCCGACGCCCAGAGCACACGGTCGGCGCCGAGGAACTCGGCGCACGCCGCAAGGTTCCACTCCTCGGCCTCGAAGCCGGCATAGCACTGCCGCGTGAAGTACTCGCTCGGGAGCATCGACAGCCAGCGCTTCTCGAGCGGGAACGCCTTCACCTGCTCGTCCATCCGCTCGAGCTGGGTCGGGATCCACCCGCCGCCCGCTTCGAGGAACAGGAAGCGCAGGCGCGGGAACCGCTCGCAGACACCGCCCATCAGCAGCCGGCCCAGGCTCACGATCATGTCGACGGTGTTGCCGACGGCCTGGCCGAGCGCAGACCCCCCGTGCAGCTCGTCCATGGCCATGTTCGTCACCATCATGTTGTCGCTGTCGGCGACGAGGCGGAACTTTCGGCACGCGCCCGGCGTGTCGACATGTACACCGGGGTGCAGCGCGACGGGCGCGTCGAGCTCCTGGCAGGCAGCCCAGAACGGGTCGTACACAGAGTGGTTGATCGGTAGCTCGTCCACGTACGCAGACGGCCGGACGAACACGCCGCGCAAGCCGAGGTCGCCGACCGCGCGCTGCGCCTCGTCGACCGCGCGCGCGACGTCCTGCAACGGGACGCCCGCGATGCCGAAGAGGCGCTTCGGGTAGGCCGAGCAGTACTCGGCGACCCAGTCGTTGTAGGCGCGGATGCAGTCGGTCACGAACTCGATGTCGTGCAGCGCCTTGATCGGGTCGTTCGGCCCAAAGAACAGCGCCTGCGACGGGTACAGCACCGCGGCGTCGATGCCGTCGGCGTCCATGTCCACGATCCGCGCGTGCGGGTCTTCACCGCCGGGCCGGCGCAGGCTCTCGGTGAGGTCGTGGAACTCCTTTGGGGTCATGCCGACCGCGGCGGCCATCGCGTCCACGAGCTCGCGGCCACCGCCGCGGATGACGCCGCCCGTGTAGACGATCTCGTAGACCTCGTCCTCGACGACCTTGCGCGGGATCCAGTCGCCCCAGCGGGCGTGGTCCATGCGCTGCGTCCACAGGTCGGGAGGCTCCATCGTGTGCCCGTCGGCGTCGATGACGAGCGCCCGGTCGTTCGCGTCCCCCATGTGCCCTCCGTTCTGGAGACCCACAGGCGTCGATTCGACGCCCCGGGCTCTCCAGAATGCTGGGTGGCCGATGGCTAGCGGTGCAAGTGCGGTGCCACGTCGCGGTGGAACGCGTCCATCTGGTCGAGCAGCTCCTGCAGCGACCGGTTGCGGAAGCGGACCTGGAGGTGACTGCAGCCCATCGCCCCGAGCTCGTTGAGCCGCTCGACGAGGAGATCGGGCGGGCCCGACAGCGTCTGCTCGCCGACGTCCCACGAGGGCTCGCCGACGTAGAGGAACTCGGTGATGCAGCCGAGGTCGATCGGCTGGTCGCCGATGGTTCGCTTCCGGTGCTCGAGCAGGTACGCGATCTGGCTCGGCATCTCGTCGCGCGGCGTGCCCTGCGGCAGCCAGCCGTCACCCCGCTCGGCGGCGCGGCGGAGCGAGGGCTTCGCCGATCCGCCGACCCAGATCGGGAGCTCCCGCTGACGCGGCCGTGGCGCCATTCCCGCGTCGCGGATGTGCCAGCGCGCGCCGTCGTGCTCGGGGTACTCGTGTCGGAATGCCTCGCGGATCGTGTCGATGGCCTCGTCGGTGACTGCGCCCCGTCCTGCGAAGTCGAGGCCGAGCAGCTCGAACTCACCCTGTAGGTGGCCGGCGCCGACGCCGAGGATCGCCCGCCCGCCGGACAGCTCGTCGAGCGTCATGAACGACTTTGCCGCGTGCAGCGGATGGCGGTAGCTCAGGACGTACACGTGCGACATCACGCGCACGTTCTGCGTGAGCGCAGCGATCCATCCGAGCGTCGCGACGGTGTCGTACCACGTGGTCTGCATGTGCGCGTCGAGCGGCTTCGTGACTGCGAGATGGTCGCACACCGCTACGTAGAAGAAGCCGGTCTCGTCCGCCTTCTCGACGATCGCGCGCAGCTCTGCCGCTCCGGCGTCGGCTTCCCATTCCTCGACGAACGTCTTGCTCTTCGCCTGGACCTGGAGTTGCATCCCGTAGACGAGCTGTCCCTCGGGAACGATCGAGACCACGACGCGCTCCGTGTCAGTCGGGGCGGTGCAGGGCGTCGCGCGCCGCGGTATAGGCGACTACCTGGGCGTCCTTCGCACCGTCGAGCATCGCGTCCATGTTGAAGAACCCGTGGAACATGCCCGGTGCGCGATGCATCGTGACGGCGACGCCGGCCGACTCCAACGCGCGCCCGTACTCCTCGCCCTCGTCACGAAGCGGATCGCACTCGGCCGTCACGATGCATGCCGGCGGCAAGCCGACGAGCGACTCGGCGCGGTTGGGCGACAGATACGGCTCGTCAGCGTCGGCCTCCGCGGCGACGTACTGGTCGCGGTACCACTCCATCTGTCCCGTCGTCAGGAAGTAGCCCTCCGCGTTCTCGGTCTTCGAGGGGTAGTCGCCGCGCTTCGCAGTGCTGTCGATCACCGGGTACACCATCAGCTGGAACGCGAGCGGCGGCCTGCCTCGATCGCGGGCCATCAGCGCGACCGCGGCGGTGATGTTGCCGCCCGCGCTGTCACCGGCGATCGCGAGGCGCGTGGCGTCGATCCCGAGCTCGGCCGCATGTTCGGCGACCCACTGGGTGGCCGCGTACGCGTCCTCGACGGCCGCCGGGTACTTGTGCTCGGGCGCGAGCCGGTAGTCGACCGACACCACGACCGCGTCGACCGCGTTGGCGAGACGCCGGCACGCGCCGTCGTGGGACTCGAGATCGCAGATCACCCATCCACCGCCGTGGAAGTACACGACACCGGGCCGCAGCGAGTCGTCGTCCGACGGCCGGTACACGCGCACGGGCACGTCGCTGTCCGGGCCGGGAATCATCCGGTCCTCGACCGAGGCGACGGGATCGACCTCGTCCGGACCTGGCATCTCCTTCTGGACGCGGCGCGCCTCCTCGGCCGAGTCGACCTTGTCGACCCGCGGGAACACCTCGTCGAGGATCGTGACGAGCGCGCGGGCTTCGGGCGTCAAGCGGTCGCGCTCCATACCGCGCCGGACACTACTTCCCGCCTGCTTTGTGCGTCGATGGTCCCCCGATCTTGATCTGCGACGACGAGTCCTCGATCTGCACCTTGCCCGCGGCGTCGTACGACCAGACGTCGTAGACGCCCTCCTTCGGCTCGAACTTGCCGAACGTGTCGAAGTTCGACGACGCGCCTCGCCAATGGATCGTCTTCCCGCGATCGAGCAGGTTCTTGCAGTCCGCGTACGTGTTGCAATCCCGCTTGCCTTCGAGGTTCTGGGCGAACACCTTCTTCATCTTGGCGGGATCGTCCGACTTCGCCTTCTCCGCGGCCAGGGCGATGAGGATGGTGCAGTCGTAGTAGTACGCGGAGAACACGGGGTCCGTGCCCGTTGCCGCGAGCTTCGCCGGGAACGGGCTGTCGACGCCGGCAGGAGCCAGCGCCGGCTGCGTGCCCTTGATCCCCGCGACCTTCGCCGGGTCGGCCGCGTCGACGAGGCCCGCGAAACGGGCGCTCTGCATGCCGTCGACCGTGTAGACGGGAACGTTGGCGGGGCCGATACCCTCGGCGACCATCGCCTGGAGCACCTTGGCGCCGTCGTCGTCGAACCCGATGACGACCACCGCGTCGGGTTTCTTGGCCGCGATCTTGCGCACGGCCCGCCCGAAGCTCGACCCCGCGGGGTTGTACGTCACGTCGGCCACGATCTTGGCGCGACCCGCGGTCAGTGCCTCCTTCAGGGACGTGTCGAGCTCGAGGCCATACGCGTCGTCGCGCGCGAGGATTCCTACCTTCTTGTGCCCGTCGGAGCGCACGAGCTCGGCGAGCGCCGGCCCCTGCAGCCGGTCGGGCGGTGACGTGCGGAAGTAGTAACCGTCCGACTTCGCCGTCGACAGCTCGGCGGCGGTGTTCGAGCCTGAGCACGTGAGCACGCGCCCCGTCCGGATGGCGGTGAGGATGCCGAGCGTGGTGGGCGACGAGGCGGGGCCGACGATCGCGTCGACCTTGTCGGTCTCGAGCATGCGGGTGAGCGTGGTGCTCGCCACATCCGCGCTGCTGCCGTCGTCGCCGGTCACCAGCGTGACCGGCTTGCCGTCGGCACCGCCGGCGTCGTTGATCTCCTGCACGGCCAGCTGGACGGGGACGCGCAGCGATTCGACGATCGAGCTGAAGTCGCCGGTCTCGGGGGCGAGGCTGCCGATGACGAGCGTCCCGTCGACGTTCCCCCGGTCGTGCTTGTCCCGGTCACGCTGGCCGGCGGCGGGCACGGCCGGCAGCGCCACGCCCAGGGCGGACGCCACGACCATCGCCACGAACCTCGAGAGCGCCACGCGGCGCATTGGCCTCCCTGGTGTGCGGATCGGCGCCGACCGGCGCAATCTACGTCGGGACGTTGCTGGTACCGCCGCGCGCCGTGTCCGGCTGCCCTTGGTAGATTCCTGACGGATCGTCAGATTCGTCTCGGGGAACGTGATGCTCGACGTCGTCATCAAGGGCGGGACCGTCGTCGACGGGAGCGGCGCGACCGGCCGTCGGGCCGACGTCGGCGTGCGCGACGGTCGGATCGTCGCGGTGGCCGCGGTCGACGACGGCGGGATCGACGAGCCGGCGAACGACGTCGTCGACGCCGACGGCCTGGTCGTCACGCCCGGCTTCGTCGACCCGCACACGCACTACGACGCGCAGCTCTTCTGGGACCCGGCAGCCACGTCGTCGAGCCTGCACGGCGTCACCACGATCCTCGCGGGCAACTGCGGCTTCACCCTGGCACCGCTCGCCGAGGCCGACGCCGACTACCTGCGCCGCATGATGGCCAAGGTCGAGGGCATGCCGCTACCCGCGCTCGAGCAGGGCGTGCCGTGGGACTGGTCGTCGTTCGAGGAGTACCTCGACCGGCTCGACGGCCGCATCGGCGTGAACGCGGCGTTCCTCGTCGGGCACTGCGCGCTGCGCCGAAATGTGATGGGGCCGGACGCGATCGGGAACGCGGCGACCGACGACCAGGTCGTGGCAATGGCACGGCTGCTGCACGAGGCGATCGACGCCGGCGGGCTCGGGTTCTCCACGACGCTCTCGTTCACGCACTCGGACGGCGACGGCGAGCCGGTCGCGTCGCGGTGGGCATCACGCGACGAGGTGCTCGCGCTGTGCGCGGCGGTCCGCGACCACGAGGGGACGACGCTCGAGTACGTCACCGACGGCTGCCTGCGGGGCTTCCGCCCCGACGAGATCGAGCTGATGGGGGCAATGACGCTCGCGGCGCGCCGACCCCTCAACTGGAACGTGCTCACCGTCGACGCCAAGGAGCCCGAGCGGTACCGCGAGCAGCTGGCCGCCAACGAGCACGCCTCCGAACAAGGCGGACGTGCGGTCGCGCTCACGATGCCGGTGCTGGTCGAGATGAACATGAGCTTCCGCAACTACTGCGCGCTCTTCATGCTCCCCGATTGGGCTTCGGTGATGAACCTGCCCGTGCCCGAGCGGATCGAGAAGCTGCGTGATCCCGAGACCCGCCGGTTCCTCGCCGAGCGCGCGCAGGCGCCCGAGGCCGGCGTGATGACGCGTCTCACGCACTGGGACCGCTACGCGATCGGGGACACGTACTCGACGGCGAACGAAGGTCTCAAGGGCCGCCTCATCGGCGATCTCGCGCGCGAGCGCGGCACGTCACTGTTCGACACGCTGCTCGACGTGGTGATCGCCGACGAGCTGCGCACCGTGTTGTGGCCGCTCCCGAGTGACGACGAACCGGAGTCCTGGCGCCTCCGCGCTGACGCCTGGGCGCGCGACGACGTGCTCATCGGAGGCTCCGACGCGGGCGCGCACCTCGACCGCATGTGTGGCGCGCCCTACACCACGGCGTTCCTCGCCGATTGCCTCCGTGGTCGCCGTCTCGTCTCGTTCGAGCGGGCCGTGCAGCTGATCACACAGGCGCCGGCCGCGCTGTTCGGCCTGCGCGACCGCGGCCTCGTCCACGAGGGCTTCCACGCCGATCTCGTGGTGCTCGATCCCGAGACGGTCGGCGCCGGCGACGTCACGCTCGTGCACGACCTGCCCGGAGGCACGGCCCGTCTGTTCGCGCCGGCGGTCGGCGTGCAGCGGGTGCTCGCGAACGGGCGAACGGTCGTCACCGGCGGGCGCGCGACCGGTGATCTGCCGGGCCGGATCCTCCGTTCGGGCCGCGACACGCGCACCGTGCCCGTCCCGGCAGGGACATGAGCGGCGAACGAGCGATGCAGACCTACGAGCTGTTGATCGGCGGCGACTGGACGCCGGGCTCGGGCGGCGCGTACGGCGTCGTGAACCCGGCCACCGAGCAAGTGATCAACGAGGCCCCGGAGGCGACCGCGGCCGACGCCGAAGCCGCCGCGCAGGCCGCGCGCGACGCGTTGCCCGCTTGGAAGCGCACGAGCCCCGAGGAGCGCGCCAACCTGTTGCACGCGCTCGCCGAGGAGACACGCAAGCGAACCGAGTCGCTGCTGCCGCTCATCATGGCCGAGACGGGCGCGACGCTGAAGGTTGGCTCGGCACTCCAGGTCCCCCAGGCGGTGGCGCGCTTCGAGCGCTACGCGAAGGGCGCGCTCCAAGACATCAGCGTGCCGCTCCCACCGTCGATCATGCCGTCGACACCTCTCGCGCCGGGTGGGGTGATCGGTGGGCACGTGCTCCGCCAGCCCGTCGGCGTGGTCGCGTGCATCTCGCCGTACAACTTCCCGCTCGTGAACATGGCCGGCAAGGTCGGGCCCGCGCTTGCCACCGGCAACACGGTCGTGATGAAGCCGGCGCCGCAGGACCCGCTCGCGATCATCGAGCTCGCCGAGATCTGCCAATCCGTCGGCTTCCCGCCCGGCGTCGTCAACGTCGTGACCGGCTCGAAGCCCGAGGTCGGTGAGGCGCTCGTCGACTCGAAGAACGTCGACATGATCTCGTTCACGGGCAGCACAGGGGTCGGCGTGCGGATCTACGAGGCCGGCGGGAAGACGATGAAACGGCTGCTGCTCGAGCTCGGCGGCAAGGGCGCGTGCATCGTCTGTGACGACGCCGATCTCCAGCAGGCGATCATGGGTCTCGTCAGCGTGTGGGGCTTCCACTCGGGGCAGATCTGCACCGCCCCGACACGGGCGATCGTCCACCGGAGCATCTACGACCAGCTCGTGGGCGGCCTCCGGGCCGCGGCGCCGAGCCTGACGATCGGTCCGCCCGAGTCGGAGGACACCGTCGTCGGTCCCGTGATCTCGGCGGCCCACCGCGACCGGGTCGAGCACTACATCGAGCTCGGCGAGAAGGAGGGTGGCGACCTGGTCGTCGACGGTCGCCGTCCGGGTGGCGTCGAGCGCGGGTACTACGTGGGCCCGACGCTGCTGACCAACTGTCGCAACGACATGACCGCGGTGCGCGAGGAGATCTTCGGACCCGTGATCGTGGTCGTGCCGTTCGACGACGACGACGACGAGGCCGTCGCGATCGCGAACGACTCGGACTTCGGCCTCTACGACTACGTGTTCTCGCAGGACACCGGGCGCGCGTTCGGGATCGCGCGGCAGCTCGAGGCCGGCCATGTCGGGATCAACACGGCGCAGCGCAACCACGAAGCGCCGTTCGGCGGCTTCAAGATGAGCGGTGTCGGCCGCGACGGCGGCGACTTCGGCCTGTACGCGTACACCGAGATCCAGAGCATCATCTGGCCCGGCTAGCGAGAACGAAGGCGAGCGATCGCGCCGCAGGTACCCTGCGGCGCAGCGAGCCGGGGCCCGAGCGGCCCGGCCCGCAGGGCCGAGAGCGGGAAGTAGGAGCGATGAAGAGCCTGGTCTACGACGGGAGCAAGGCCGCGATCCGCGACGACGTCGAGGTGCGTCCACCCGGTCCGACCGAGGTGAAGGTGCGCGTCGTCGCGGCCGGTCTCTGCCACAGCGACCTGAGCGTGATCGACGGCACGATCCCGTGGCCACCGCCGGCGGTGCTCGGGCACGAGGGCGCCGGGGTGGTCGACTCGGTGGGTGAGGCAGTGCAGCACGTCGCGCCGGGCGACCACGTCGTGCTGCAGACGCTGGCGTTCTGCGGCCAGTGCAAGTGGTGCAACACCGGACGCCCCGCCTACTGCCGCAAGAGCATCGCCAACGCGAGCCAGCCGTTCACGGTCGGGGGCGAGCCGGCGTGGAACTTCGCCGCTACCTCCTGCCTGTCCGAGTACACCGTGGTGCAGGGTGTGCAGTGCGTGAAGATCGACCCCGGGATCGATCTGTCGGTTGCCTGTCTCATCGGCTGCGGTGTCCTGACCGGCATCGGCTCGGTGTGGAACCGCACCGACCTCGGCCTCGGTGACACGTGCGTCGTGTTCGGTGTCGGCGGTGTCGGCCTCAACGTGATCCAGGCCGCGAAGGTGAAAGGGGCCAGCCGCATCATCGCGGTCGACACCGTGCCCGAGAAGGAGCGGGCGGCGCGTGACTTCGGCGCCACCGACTTCATCCTCGCCGGCGAAGGCGTCGACGTCGTCGCGCAGGTGCGCGAGTGGTTCCCGACGGAGATCGCGAACGTCGTCGGTTCGTTCGGCGAGGGCGGCGTCGACTACGCGTTCGAGTGCGTCGGCCATCCGGAGATCCTCAACCAGTGCCTCGAGATGCTCGACTGGGGTGGTACCGCGGTTGCCGTCGGCGTGCCCGCCCCCACGGCGACGGTCCCCGCGCGCGTCACGAACTTCACGCACGTCGAGCGCACGCTCGTGGGCTCCCGCGCAGGCTCGCATCGGCCGCACTGGGACATCCCGCTGATCGTCGACGCGTACCAGCGCGGCTTGATCAAGCTCGACGAGCTCGTGAGCGAGCGCTATCCCCTCGACGACTGGGAGATCGCGGTGCACGACCTGCACGAGGGCAAGCTCGCCCGCGGCGTGCTGACGGTCACGGCGGCCTGACCGCGCCGCGTTCTGGAGGCTCCGAGGTGTCGATTCGACGCCTCGGGCTCTCCGAAACGAGGACAAGAGCGAAGAGGGAATGAGATGGCACTGCCCGCAGAGGTGAAGGAGCTGGCGGCGAGGGTCCGCAACTGGGGCCGCTGGGGCGACGACGACGAGATCGGGACGCTCAACCTCATCACCGACGAGGTGGTGAAGGCGGCGGCCGGCGAGATCAAGACGGGGAAGCGGCTCGCGCTCGGGATCCCGATGGACGAGCACGGACCGCAGACCGGTGCGATGCCGGGCCGCGAGAACCCCAAGCGCGAGATGGTCCTGATCGACCAGCCGCTCACGGGTGACCCGTCGGAGTTCACGACGAGCGACGACAAGGTCACGATGGGAATCCAGGCGTGCACGCACTGGGACGCGCTCGCCCACGTGAGCTACGAGGGCAAGCTCTACAACGGTGTGCCGTCGAGCGTGATCACCGAAGCCGGCGCGTCGCGCATGGGCATCGACAAGGTCAAGACGCTCGTCGGGCGCGGCGTGCTGCTCGACGTGCCGAAGGCGAAGGGCGTGCAGCGGCTCGACGGTGGCTATGCCGTGACCGCCGGCGATCTCGACGCCGCGTCCGAGATGGGGAACGTCGACGTGCGCTCGGGCGACATCGTCCTGCTGCGCACCGGCTGGATGCAGCACTTCCTCGGCGGCGACCGCCAGGCGTACGGCGTGCCGTCACCCGGCCCGTCGCTCCAAACCGTCCAGTGGTTCCGAGATCACGACGTGGCTGCTGTCGCGACGGACAACATCACGTTCGAGGTGTACCCGTCGGAGCGTGAGGACGCGATGCTGGCCATCCACCTGCTCCACCTCGTCGACATGGGGATGACGCAGGGGCAGAACTGGAACTTCGAGGAGCTGGCCGCCGACTGCGCGGACGACGGGCGCTACTCGTTCTTCCTGGACGCGTCGCCGCTGCCGTTCACCAACGCCGTCGGTAGTCCCGTGAACCCGATCGTGATCAAGTGAGCACGCGCTTCGACGGGCGGGTCGCCGTCGTGACCGGCGCGGCGTCGGGTATCGGCCGGTCGACGGCGCTGCGGCTGGGTGACGACGGTGCCGTCGTCGCCGCGCTCGACGTCGACGATGCGGGTGCACGCGCCAGGGTCGACACGATCCGCGACGGTGGCGGGAAGGGTGAGGCCTACCACTGCGACGTGAGCGACTCGGCCGAGGTCGACGCGGTCGTGCGACGGGTTGCGGTCGAGCTCGGGCCGCCTTCGATCTGCTGCAACATCGCCGGGATCGGCACGTTTGCCCGGTCGGAGGAGCAACCGGTCGACGAGTTCCGGCACATCCTCGAGGTCAACCTCGTCGGGACCTTCTCGGTGTCCCGCGCCTGCCTACCGCACCTGCTGGCGACGGGAGGCTGCATCGTCAACATCTCGTCGAGCGCGGGGGTGTTCGGCCAGCCCTACAACGCGGCGTACTGTGCGTCGAAGGGTGGTGTGTCGCTGATGACGCGGGCCATGGCCGTCGAGTTCAACAAGCGTGGGGTGCGCGTGAACGCCGTAGCGCCCGCGGGCATCGACACGCCGCTGACGCAGCAGTTCGGCTTCGTGGAGGGCACCGACACGAAGGATTACCTGAAGATGTTCCCCCCGACGGGGAAGATGGCGCAGCCGGAGGAAGTTGCCAACCTGATCGCGTTCCTCGCATCCGACGAGGCCGGGTACATCTCGGGCGCGATCGTCCCGATCGACATGGGAGTGACGGCATGAGCGATACCAATACGGCATTCGGTCACGGGGTGAAGCAACGCGACAGGATCAAGATGACCACCGAGGAGATCGACGAGTTCCTCCGGGGCTGGCACACGATGAGCTGCGCGACGATCAACCACGACGGCACGATCCACATGATCGCGATGTGGTACGGCTTCCTCGAGGGTTGCCCCGCGCTCGAGACCAAGGCGAAGAGCCAGAAAGTCCAGAACCTGCGACGTGACCCGCGGATCACGTGCATGATCGAGGAGGGCGACTCCTACGACGAGCTGCGCGGCGTCGAGCTCGTCGGTCGCGGTGAGATCGTCGACGACCCCGACCGGGTCTTCCTGCTCGGCATCAGCGTGGTCGAGCGCACGTCCGGGGCGAAGTACACCGAGGAGATGCGGCCCGCCGTCGAGGCGATGATCAACAAGCGTGTGGTCGTGAAGATCCACGTCGATCGGTTCGTCAGCTGGGACCACCGCAAGCTCGGCCTGCCGAGCATGCCCGCACCGCCGAAGTAGCGGTGCTCGAGTAGCTGTGTAGGAGCGCTCCCATGGACGAGCTCGTCGACCTCGGCGTCGAGCCGCTACCGGGCGACGAGCTCCATGAGCTGATGGCGGAGCTGCGCGAGCAGCGCCGCGTCGCGCCAGTCAGGTTCGCGGGTGGCGACGCGCTGTTGTTGACGCGCTACGAGGACGTCCACGAGGCGTTTCGCGACGACGAGAGGCTGCCCGGGGGCGCGTTCTACCAGGGTGGCATCGAACCGGTGGTCGGGCGCACGTTCATCAGCATGGACGGGCACGAGCACGACCTCTACCGCAAGCTCGCGACGCCGGCATTCCGCTCGCGCGCGGTGGCCCGCTTCGACGAGGAGGCACTCACCCCGCTCACGCACGAGATCATCGACAGGTTCGTGAGCTGGGGAGCGGCCGATCTGGTCGCGGAGTTCACGTCGGTGCTGCCCTTCAGCGCGATCACCCGCAAGCTCGGGATCCCCCCGAGCAGCGAGGAGAGCATGCGCGAATGGGCCGAAGGGATGCTGACGTACCCGTTCGATCCGCAGGGCGCGTTGCGGGCCGCGGCCGAGTTCTCGACCCAGCTCGAGCCCATCCTCACCGCCCGGCGGGAGGAGGAGCAGGACGACGTGTTCTCCGAGCTCGTCCGCGCCGAGATCGACGGCACGCAGCTGACCGACGACGACGTCTACTCGACGGTTCGGCTCCTCTACGCCGTCGGTGCCACGACGACGTCGCACGCGATGGGCAACATGCTCTCCACGCTCCTCCGGCGGCCCGAGATGCTGAAGCGCGCGTACGCCGACGACGGCTTCCGCGCCGGCGTGGTGCACGAGCTGCTCCGCTGGGAAGGCCCGCTCGGGGTGCTGCCGCGGCTCGCGCCCCATGACACGCGCATCGCCGGCGCACCCGTCCCGGGCGGCACGTTCCTGATGTTCGGGCTGGCCTCCGCCAACCGCGACCCGCGTGTCTTCGAGGATCCCGACACGTTCGACCCCACGCGTTCGCCACAGGACATCCTCACGTTCGGCTTCGGGAGCAAGTTCTGTCCCGGCTCGCACCTGGCGCGTCGTGAGCTGCTCACGGCCCTGACCGCGTTGCTGGAGCGGCTGCCGGACCTCCACCTGATCGACGAAGCAGGCGCGGATCCGGAGGGCGCCGTGCTGCGTCATCCGCAGCACCTGCACGTGATGTGGGAGACGCCATGACGGGCATCGCGGCGCGGGCCCGCTACGACAGGATCGGGCGTGGTTACCGCGAGCGTCGTCGCGCCGACCCGCGTATCGAGAGGCAGATCCGCACCGCGCTCGGAGACGCCGCGACCGTGGTCAACATCGGTGCGGGCGCCGGCTCGTACGAGCCGACCGATCGCTTCGTGGTCGCGGTCGAGCCGTCGGAGACGATGCTCGCGCAGCGACCCCTTGGCGCGGCCCCCGTCGTACGAGGGGTCGCCGAGGCGCTGCCGCTGCCGGATGGGTCGTTCGACGCGTCCCTGGCGACGTTCACGGTGCACCACTGGTCCGACGTCCGAGCGGGTCTCGCCGAGATGCGGCGCGTCGCTCGGCGGCACGTCGTCCTCACGTTCGACTACGAGATCTGCGGGGAATTCTGGGCGTGGCGTGACTACTTCCCCGACACGACCGAGATCGAAGCGGCGCGCGCCCCGCTCGTCGAGGTGATCGCGTCGTCGCTCGACGCGGGTCGGGTGGAGGTCGTGCCCGTGCCGTGGGACTGCACGGACGGGTTCGGCGCCGCGTACTGGCGGCGCCCCGAGGCGTACCTCGATCCCACCGTTCGGGCTTCGATCTCGTCGCTCGCCGAGATGGCCCCCGCACGCATCGCGGACGGCGTCGAGCGACTTCGTGCCGACCTCGAGTCCGGTGCGTGGGCACGTCGCAACGCCGAGCTGCTCACGCTCGACGAGGCCGACTTCGGATACCGGCT
>WNFU01001326.1_pt1 | contig 45790 bp, 45 predicted proteins | sample 5400121 | NCBI WGS metagenome assembly WNFU01 (sample SAMN13153360, study PRJNA577476) | soil metagenome | isolation source: 100 cm soil or saprolite under grassland replicate 1 | place: USA:California | collected 2016-06-15 | reverse complement strand
CAGGCTCTAAACTGTAAGTTGAAGCACAATTGTTCTCCCTAGAGATTTGGCTACCACCTTCGGGGCAATGCCAAAGGTGTTTTGATGAGTGCGTATTGGCTATAGTGCGAGCCATTTGATGAAATACGATTGGAGAGAGGCTGGCGAGGAATGGTCGGCACCGTGGGGCAGTTCCGCTGCGCAATGGGCCGGCACAATTCTTCCCCGCATTCGCGATTTCCTGCCAACCGGCGCGATTTTGGAAATTGCGCCCGGCTTCGGGCGATGGACGCATTATCTCAAAGATTACTGCCAAGACCTGTGGATTGTCGATCGCTCGAGTGAATGTATCGAAGCCTGTCGCCAGCGTTTCGCGGCTGATTCGCACGTGCGTTGTTACCTTAATGACGGCCGCTCACTCTCGATGATTCCCTTCACCCGCTATCTATCTTAAGTTTTCAGCTAGTGTAGGGAAAAATGTAGGGAAATCCGCCCAACTCCTCTGATTGCGTTGGTTCGGGTTCCCGTACGCGCTGGCAATGTCAGAGCTACCAGACAGTCCACATTCCGTTGCCGTCGGGAATGGTCTGATTCGCGCGGCCGCTAGAATCCGAGATCCTTCCCTAACCGACGCATTGCTAATTGCATCTCAACTGGACATCAGTCGGTTCCAAGTCTCGGTCGGAAGAGTACATACCAAATCCCGACACCGATCAACACCGGGAGCGCTCCAGCGATCAGAACTGAGTTGCCAGTCGAGATCAACAGAGTGACAAATCCAACAAGGCCGAGCGCTGCAACGGGTGTGAACACACAATTCCAAGTCCAGATCATGAGGGCGTAGAGCGGGCCATTTTTACGGAGGTCCTGCTCAAAAGTCTCCCCCCTTCTAAAATGCGAGAGGTCGGACGGTCCGCATCGAACAGGCCGTGCTGACCGATGCACGCGAGACGGCTTTGACGGGTTACGACCCCTTAGCCTGAGGGAGCCGTCGCAGTCCGCTGAACGCAGTCCACACGCATAGCCCGCGGGCATCCACTACACGGCACATAGGCCCACCGTTATGCGCAAGCAACTTCACTTTGGTACCTGCTGGAAACATTCCGTCCGGTGAAGTCGCCTGCTGCGGGCTACTGTAATAGTACGGTTGGTCCGCGATGACCTCATGGCTGAATTCAGTCGGTGGTGGCTGAAGGTTCTTCTCTGGCACTAGGGCTGAATCCGGTAAGACCGTCGCTTTCGGTCGCCGCATGCGATCCATCTCGGTATTCCTTTCGCCACTTACGCGTTGCTACCAACTGCCAGACTTTCGTCCGGGAGAACTTTTGGAGCCAAAATAGGGAGGGCGTGAGCGCGTTCTGCCCCGATATGCGCCATCATCAATCCGGCCTCGGCCAGCGCCTGCAGATTCGGCAACGCGTATGCTTCGGCGGCGCTCATGTTCACCACATAGCCCAGATCTTTCAGACTGGCGGCGGTCATTCTGCTGAGCGGATTATTGGGCGCGGCAATGAATCCCGACATCAATTCGTTTTTGAACAGCGATTCCCGCCAGTGGCTATTCTTCGTTCCCGGCCCACCGATGTTCTCGACCGGCACCGCGGTGGGACCAGTCCCTTTCAGAATTCCATATTCTTTCTTTGCATTCGTTCCAGTGAACTTAGGGTTGTTGCCATTCGCTCCGGAGAGCAGCGTTTTGTAAGTCCAGATGGTGCCGATGCCGATGACGTGACCCATTTCATGCCGGGCGCAAATTGGTCGGGCCGGCTTGCCCGAGGATTCCACCGGGGCCATCAATCGACACGCCCTGTGCCTCGATCAAGAGGTCATCGATAACCTCCCCACCCACCAGAACACTTGGCACGTCACCGACGATCACCTTGGTCCATCGCTTGGCGGCAGCTTTGAAGGCGTTCTTCTGGGTCGGGGTTAAGCCTCCCAAAAACCGCACCACGATTTTGTAGGCCGATTTAACTGCGGCAGCCGACGCGCCAGCCTTGACACTCGCGTGGGCTACGTACGATTCAATTTTTCCTGATGTCGTTTTTTTCATATTTGCTCCTTTGGCTTGTGAACACTAACAAAAAGGCTTTGGTTTGTCGAGGCAGCGTAATTCGGCACCAAGCTGCGCATAGTGACGGTGCGCAGTTCGCGCTCTGTCGCCGTATTCACAGCGGTCGTCGTGGTTTAGTTTCATTAAATAACTTCTCACCGGAGGTCGCAGATACCCTTGATCAGGGCCTTTCCATGGTAAATCGCAAGGAGGCTGCCCGCGGTGAGCTCTGCGTAACATCAAATAGTTTGGAGATACCGACTAATTCGCGGCTCTAGAAGGCTGAGTTACAGGCGGCAACTGCAGTTACGGGGAAGGCTGAGTTACAAGTGTCCGCTGCGTTGCAGGAATCGGCTAGATGGCGAGACCTTTTACCGGTGGAGGATCTCCACGTCCAACCCGCATAAGGAGTGTATCGAATGGGGCACTGGGCTAACGCAAAGCTGAACAGCGTGGTGAAGGTTGTCATACCTAAAACAGCTCGGCGGTGGCCATAATTCCTATTTCATTCCACGCTTAAAGTATCTCGGTCACCTGCCAGGCGAGGCAGCGCCAATCAATGCCGTCTCGCAGGATCACGCAAGAGGTTGTACTGGGAATCCTTAGCCAAGACAAGCCGGAAAAAGCGATTTCTCGACAGCATCCGCAGCCATATCTTCGTGATACTCTATGGGTATCGTGCGAGCCACGGCATGAAATACGATTGGAGAGAGGCGGGCGAGGAATGGTCTGCGCCTTGGGGCAGTTCCGCTGCGCAATGGACCGGCACCATCTTTCCGCGCATTCGCGATTTCCTGCCGACCGGCACGATTTTGGAAATTGCGCCCGGTTTCGGGCGGTGGACGCACTATCTCAAAGATTACTGCGAAAGCCTGTGGATTGTTGATCGCTCGAGCGAATGTATCGAAGCCTGTCGCCAGCGTTTCGCGGCTGATTCGCGCGTGCGTTGTTACCTTAATGACGGCCGCTCACTCTCGATGATTCCCGATGCTTCAATCGATTTTGTTTTCAGTTTTGATTCTTTCGTACACACAAATCGCGATGTCGTGGACGCGTATCTTCGCGAACTGGGACGCAAATTGAAGATCGGCGGGAAGGGTTTCATTCATCATTCCAACTTTGGGGAATATGTTAATACGCCACGCGAGCGGCTTCCGGAGGCATTAGCGAAACCGTTGATTAAAGCGAAGATTCTCGATTGGGCGCATCATCGGAATCCAGGGATGAGCGCTGAATTGTTTCGCACCATGTGCGAGCAGCACGGTCTGTATTGCGTCAGTCAAGAGCTCGTTAACTGGCGGGGCAGGCGCCTGATTGATTGTCTGTCGCTGTTCGTGCGAAGCGATTCAGCCCCGCAGGATGCGACGAAGGTAATCCGAAATCCGAATTTCATGCGTGAGGCCGCGCAAATTCGCCGGCAATGGCGAAGCCGAAGCTAAAGAGTCCTGCTAACGATTGGCGTCAGCGCGAGTAATTCCGCCTCTCCCCTCGCGGAGGGGAGAGGACTGAGGTGAGGGGTTGACAGTCACACGGGCGACTTTTCCAGATGACCCTCACCCTCCCCCTCTCCCTTACAAAGGGCGAGGTGACCTGCGTGCTTGCGGCCGATTTCATTTACCCGAGAGCCCAGCTAACAATTCACTAATGCTAGCCATTAAGGCTATTGCCTAACTGATTTCGTTAATTCAACATCGCGGCATGCCCGAGGTTCAAGCGCCACCGCTGCTGCCAAAATCTCAGCCGTCGTTTGGGCGGCGCCATAGCACCATCATCAAATTGCTCGGGGTCGGCGCGCTTGTGTTTGGTGTTGCTGATCCCCCTGGCAATGATTACCGGCGTGCTGAGGGAGCGTTTGCAACGGCGCAATGAGGCGGTCGCGGATATTACCTCGTCATGGGGCAGGGAACAAAATCTGATCGGACCAGTGCTTGGCATTCCGTATCAATACAAGTTCAAAGCTGTGAAAGAAGTTCCAGCGCCTGACGGAAAGATGGAGCGGCGTGAAGTGGAAGAGACTGCCACAGGCAACGCGTATTTTCTGCCGCAAACGCTGAAGGTCTCGGGCAATGTGCAAACGCAGATGTTGCATCGCGGGATTTACAATGCCGTGGTCTATCGCGCGCAGACGACTCTATCCGGCAAGTTTGCGCCGCCCGATTTCGGGCCGCTGAAGATCGATGTAAAGGATGTGCAATGGAAGGATGCGTTCGTCACCATCGCGATCAACGACTTGCGCGGCACACGTGAAGCGATTCTACTCGATTGGGGCGGCACTAAACGCCCGATGCTACCTGGTTCGCAGCTTCCGGGTTACACCACGGGCGCGACGGCATCGCTCGGTGGCGATCAGCCAATTGCAGGCGACGTTCAGTTTGACATTCCGTTGGATTTCAATGGGAGCGAAGGGATTTTCTTTGCGCCGTTCGGTGTGCAAAATGAAGCAACGCTGAAATCAAACTGGGCCGACCCGGGATTTCGCGGCGCGTTTCTGCCGGCGGACCGATCAGTGCGTCCGGACGGATTCGATGCCACATGGAAAGTGTCGTATTATGGACGCGATTATCCGCAATCGTGGACGAGCCGTACCGGCAACGAGCGATTCACGACCCAATCCGTTTCAAATTCACTTTTCGGAGCGCAGTTCCTCTCCATTCTGGATGCGTATCGTTACGTCGAGCGCTCGATCAAATACGGTGTGCTGTTTCTGGTGCTCGTTTTTACGGCGTTTTTTCTATTTGAAGTGACCGCGCGACAGAAAATTCATCCGTTTCAATATCTGATGGTCGGCGCGGCGCTTTGCTTGTTTTACCTGCTGCTATTGTCGATTTCGGAATTCATTGGATTCAGTTGGGCGTACCTGATCGCAGCCGTGGCATCGACGTTATTGATCACATGGTATTGCCGCTTTTTCCTTGGCGGCGGTGTCCGCACGTTAATGATCGGCGCAGGTTTGACGGGCGTTTACACATTTCTCTACATCACCTTGCGGCAACAGGATTACGCGCTGCTCATGGGCGCGATCGCGCTCTTCATTGTGCTTGCAATCGTAATGTACGTGACGCGCAAGGTGGATTGGTACGCGCGAGACGCCAGCTAAGGCATCGCCAGAGTGCAGAGCCTGCTACAAAGTTGACAGAATCGTTCCGTTTTTGTATCACGCCGCTTACGCGCTGAGTTTAGTAACGCGCAAATGCTTCACTGATTATGGCTGAGTTCACAGTTAACCCGGAGCGTTTTGATCCGTACAAGAATTTTAAGTTCCGCGTTAAGTGGGATGGGAAGTACGTTGCTGGCGTTAGCAAGATAAGCGGGCTGCGGCGAAGCACCGAAGTCATTCACCACCGCGAAGGAGGCGATCCCAGCAGCAGTCGCAAATCTCCGGGGCTCACCGAATTCGCGCCGATCAGGCTTGAGCGCGGTGTTACTCACGACCCCGAATTTGAGAACTGGGCCAATAAAGTCTGGAGCCTCGGTGCTGGTCTTGGCTCGGAAGTTTCCCTGAAAGACTTCCGCAAAGATATCGTTTTGGAGCTCTATAACGAAGCCGGACAGCTTGTACTTGCATATAAGATTTTCCGCTGCTGGGTTTCAGAATATGAAATCCTGCCCGATCTAGACGCTAATGCGAATGCAATCGCGATCGAGCATATCACGCTGGAGAATGAAGGCTGGGAACGAGACGTAGCGGTAAAGGAACCGGTCGAGCCGTCCTTGAAATAGCCGGTCCTTACCCGCGAGATGGTGTAACTCCTCGGGTAAAGAGTCGTGCCTGTAACGATTACGTTTCGCGGAGGATTGTATGGCGGGTTGGCTCTCGCACTTTGTATTGGATTGTATCTCATCTGGCTTTGGCGGCCTGAACATCAAGTCCAACGACACACCGAAAACTTCTTTCGTGCGATCGAGCACAGAAATTGGGAAACTGTGGCCGACTCCATTGGCGAAAATTATCAAGATCAGTGGGGCGACGATCGGGCAAAGGTTCTCGAACGCATGCGGGAAGGTTTTCGATGGGTGCGCGGAGCCAGGATCATCGCGGCGAACCCGACTGTGCGGATCGAATTTCGAGGCGCGGTGTGGGCTGGCAAAGTCACGCTCTACAGCACGGACGATGATGTGATGCAATTACTCGACGAACGGATCAACAAATTGCCCGCGCCTTTCGAGTTGGAGTGGCATCACCTCTCCAGAAAGCCGTGGGATTGGAAACTCGTGCGAGTGAGCAATTCGGGATTTGAGATTCCAGCCGATGTTTATTGAGGCTGGCGCCGTTCGCGAACTGAGCTTGAGCCTTGGTGTTGCGCTGAATTGCTGAAGTCTCAGCGCTCGCCGGCGTTCGCAAAGGTACGGCAGTGCAAGCAGAGCGCTGCTATAGCTTATTTGGCAAATCGCTGACGCAATTCCGTCTTAGCAGAATCCACCTCACGTTGCGTTTGCTGGCAAAGCAGAATCGCCCGGATCTTGTCGCCTTGATAATAGCGGGCGATAAACTTTTTCTTCGAGTATGTGCCGTGAAGGTCGACACGAGTCGGCAGCACACTGAAATCGCCGACAAAATCCATCCGCAAATCGAAAATCTCTGTCCAAAAGTAGGGGATTTGCTCGTAGCGGATGCGCTTCTTGCCTGTCATGTTTGCGCCTGCGACCAAGCCCTGATCACGCGCGTTTTCCCAATGTGTCTGACGCCGCACGCCGCCCATCACCCGATCTGGATAAAATGCCAGGTCGCCTACAGCATAAATTCCTTTCTCCTCTGTCTCGAGATATTCGGTTACTGGTGACCCGTGCGGCCCGGCTAGCGGCGTATTGCGGACAAGGTCCAGATTCGGTTCTGCGCCACAGGCGACCACAGCGAGACCGATCGGAAACCGGTTCCCGCTTTTTGTCTGGATGTTTCGCAGGACGGTTTTGCCTTCAAAGCCATTGAGACTTTCGCCCATCGACAGAACTACACCGTGTTTTGCAAAATAATCGGTGAGCCATGCGCCAGTATCAGGATCGAGGTAGCGGTTCAACAAATAGGGATCACGATGCATCACACCGATCTTCAATTTCATCATCCGCAGGCTCGCGGCCGCCTCGCATGCAAGCAGTCCGCCGCCCACGATCATGATGCCTCGCTCGACACTCGCCATCTCCTTCAATGCGAGCGCATCCCGAAGCGTTCGCAGGTAAATAACGTTGCCGAGATGGACTCCCGCTACCGGCGGGCGGATCGGGCGGCTTCCCATCGCCAGGCATGCTTTGTTGAATTCTATGCTTTCGCCATTGGCAAGCACGGCCAGACGCCGCTCGATATTGAACTGTGTTACTACGGTAGCTAGGCGAATCTCGATCTTATGCGTTGCAAACCAGCGCTCGTCGGGTTCCTGCAGTTTTTTGAGATTAGGATCCTTTTCGCGCAAAAAGCTCTTCGAGAGGATCCAGCGTTTGTAAGGCGGAAAGCCCTCAGCGCCCACCAGCGTAACTGAGCCGCGTTTGTCATATTTGCGGACGCCCTCGCATGCGCTCGCTCCGGCGATGCCGCCACCAATGATGAGATAATCGCGCCGAATCATAGCGAAAAACGCACGATAGTTTCAGCGCTACCGCACCGACAAGCTAAATCGTCGGCCTCCGATATTGTTATTGCGTTATCGATCTTCGTTTCGGCAGACTGGTTGTGCCATGAATGAATCCGTTACTCAACTCAGAGATACAACAGGGAATCCAGCGCCACTTGGGTTGCTTGGCTTTGGCATGACCACTGTATTGCTAAATCTCCACAACGCCGGGTTCTACGAACTGAATAGCATGATTCTGGCGATGGGAATTTGCTATGGTGGCGCAGCGCAAATCTTCGCGGGCATCATGGAGTGGAGGAAAGGCAACACATTTGCCACAACTGCCTTTCTTTCGTACGGGCTTTTTTGGTTCTCTTTGGTGACGCTCATCATCCTGGCGAAATTAGGATGGGCGACGCCCACCAACGACACTGCAATGGCCGCTTACCTCGCCATGTGGGGCTTGTTCACAGCAGTCATGTTCGTAGGCACGCTGCGGTTGCACGTCGCCGGCCAGGTCGTTTTCGGTTCGCTGACCATTCTTTTCTTTCTTCTTGCCATTGGAGATTTCATCAATGCCGGACCGGATTTCAGACATTTCACCGGCTACGAAGGAATTTTCTGCGGTCTCTCGGCGATTTACGCCGGCCTCGCGCAAGTGCTTAACGAAGTTTTCGGCAAAATCGTCCTGCCACTCGGGCCGGTGGACAAGTAATTTCCACCACGAAGCACACGAAGAGCACGAAGCATTTATAGGACGAACCGCTTAATGCCGTTTTGTAGTTTCGTAACGTTGAAGTTTATTAACAGCCCAATTGGAACCTTGGCTAGCCGCATGCAAGTGAGGATTTGCGCCTGATGGATTGGCAGAAGTGTTTCAACGGACTTGATCTCCACCATGAGATCGCTGCTGACAAGCAGCGATTCGATGACCACAATCCAACAGAACATCTTTGTACCGCACCGGTAGCGTGAAACGGGATCTGCGCATGCGACAGCTCACACGCAAGACCCTAGCGATACGTCGACGCGAGCAAGCCTGGACCCAGGGTGCGATGCACCTCAATCGCGCATCCGATCATGCTCCGCGACAATTCATCAAACTCCATCTTCGTGCTCTTCGTGGTGAATTTAAGTCTGCTCTTTCAATAGGCTGGCCGCTAGTTTAAGTGCCGATTCGCTTTTGCCACCGAGCATCCGCGCGATTTCCTCCTGGCGCCCTTTTCCAGTGACTTCGTGCAAATTGGAAAATGTACGTCCATGCGCGACGTCCTTCATTACAACAAAATGCGAAGAAGCAGTCGCGGCGACTTGGGGCAGGTGCGTGATGCAAATCACCTGACGATCGCGCCCTAGCATTTGCATTTTTGCGCCGACGGCGTGGGCTATCTCGCCGCCTACATTCGTATCAATCTCGTCGAACACGAGCAGCGGGATTGCATCATGCGCAGCCAGCGCCGATTTGATCGCCAGCATTAGACGTGAGATTTCGCCGCTCGACGCAATAGCGCGCAGCGGTTTGAGGGGTTCGCCAGGATTCGGTGAGAAAAGCAATTCTACAGAATCAAATCCATTTGGGCCTGGCTCATCGAGCGCGTTGAGTTTTGCTTCGAATTCGGATTGGCGAAATCCAAGATCGCGCAAATTGCGCCGGATGTTTTCGGAAAGTTTCGGCGCAGCTTTTGCGCGCAGCTTGCGCAACGCTTCACCCGCGCGGTTCATTTGTGTGCAAACATTGTCGATCTCTCTCGCGAGACGCTCGAGCTCTGCATCTCGACCTTCGATTGTCCGCATTCGTTCCGCCGCCCGCTCGCCGAACGCGATCACCTCGCCAATTGAGTCGCCGTATTTGCGCTTCAGAGTTTCGAAGAGCGAGACGCGTTGTTCGAGCGCAGCTAGTTGTTGCGGATCGAGATCGAACTTTTCTGCGTACGCGGAAAGGGAGCGCGCAATCTCGGAGAGCTCGACAACGCTTGCCGTGTGAGCCGACGAAAGTTGCGTGATCGAGCTGTCGATCTTTTCCAACTCACGCAACAGCCGCTGTGTTTCCGCAAGCTGCGAGAGAACGGAACCGTCCGCCTCGGAAAGTTTGTTCGCGACGCTGGTGGCCAGCTCAATCAGCCGTTTACTGTTGCTGGCCAGCTTGTAGCGCCTCTCGATTTCTTCTTCTTCGCCTGCAACAAGGTTGGCGGATTTGATTTCCGTAATCTGATGACGAAGAAGATCGAGCTCCCGCTCGCGCGCCGTCTCAGCGGTGTTCAGCGCCGCCTGCTCGGCGAGCAGCGTCTGCAATTGCCGGTAATCCTTTCGATATTCGCCAAGCTGTGCTTCAACGCGCGCGAACGAATCGAGCAAGCTCAATTGTGTCTCGGGCGAGAGCAAAGATTGGTGATCGTGCGGCCCGTGGAGATCGACAAGTTCGTCGCCGAGATTTTTCAAGATTGATAACGTCGTTAGAGAGCCGTTGATGAATTGCCGATTGGTTCCGGTTGAGGAGAGGGTGCGCTTTAGAATAAGATCGTTCTCGCATGGTTCGATCCCAGACTCGACGAGTTGCGGATTTAATTTTTGCAGCTCCTTTCCCGTAAACACCGCTTCCACAGTGCAAAGATCAGCTCCGGTGCGAATCAGGGATTTGTCCGCGCGCTCACCCAACAAAAGTTGCAGCGCGCCGATGATGATCGATTTCCCTACTCCCGTTTCACCAGTGACCGCGATAAAACCCGGTCCCATTTGCCACTCGAGCTCTTCCACCAGCGCGAGATTTTTGATTCGTAGCAAAGTTATGACCGCAGGCATTTGGGAGCTGACTGTCTCAGTAAAACCGCTTCGTCTCAGTCTATCTCCGGTTCGCTCGTCGACACAGTATACCAACCGGAACCGCGCTTTTCGACCATAAACGTATGCGTACTTACCGTCGTGCTAGTAAGAACATCTGCCCCCAGATGCCCTGACTGTCGCGAAACGTTGATCGCATCAATCGGCTCGTTTGTCGCATAAGACACAAGTCGCACAACTTCTTCAAAGTCATTCCGCGGAAGGGGGGTGCGCGGATTGAGCCAGGCGTGTTCAAGGTTCCAACGGTACCGATCTTCTGCACAGGGCGCCACAGCCAACGAACAAACGACAGCCGCAAACCTTTTCACGCGACGATCTAATACCTCCGACAAAATTTGCGATTCCGACCCTCCAATTGATTAATCTCAACGAATGATTCCGCGCTCGCTTTGTTCGATGAACTGAATGATTTCGGTGATTTCTTCCGTCTGGGGTAATTCTTTCTGCATCACTTCGATTGCCTGGCGTCTGTTGTATTTCGAGCGGTAAATCAGGCGGAACGCTTCTTTGATTAGCTTCACGCTTTCCGGCGGAAAATTTTTGCGTTCCAAGCCGACCAGATTAATCCCGCGAATTTCGGCCGGATTGCCGTCGGCGATCATGAATGGCGGAACATCCTGCACAATCTTCGAGCAGCCGCCGGTAATGGCGAATCGGCCGATTCGGCAAAATTGATGCACCGCTGTGAGTCCGCCCATCATCGCATGGTCGCCCACTTGCACGTGGCCACCCAATGTGCCGTTATTGGAGAAAATGACGTGATCGCCCACGGTGCAATCGTGACCGATATGACTGTAAGCGAGAAAATTTCCGCAATTGCCGATGCGCGTTTTGCCTTCGCTCGTGGTGCTGCGGCTTGCCGTGACGAATTCGCGAAACGTGTTTTCATCGCCGATCTCCAGATACGTCGGTTCGCCGCGATATTTTAGATCCTGGGTTTGCTGGCCGATCGAGCAATAGGCATAAAATTTGTTTTTCGCTCCGGCCTTCATCGGCCCGCAGAGCGTGACGTGATGTTGCAGCCAGCAGTTTGGACCGAGTACGACGTCACATCCGATGACGCAATAGGGCCCCACGATCGTCCCCGCACCGATCTCCGCGCCCGGATCGATGATTGCGGTCGGATGGATCTGCACGTCAGACATAATGACGAATGACCAATGACGAATGACGAATGAATGAAGAAACTCGAAGCTCGAATGTGTGCTGCGACAAATCTTTGCGATTCGTCATTCGGAATTCCTTCGTTCTTTTTCCTTCGTGCTTCGTCATTCTGTTCACTTATCGAGAAACGTGAACATCAGTTCGGCTTCGGAGACAATTGCGTCGTTTACCACGCAGTGACATTTCGCCTTTGCCAGACGTTCGCCGCGCGATTTCGTCAGCTCGGCGTGGATGAACATGGTGTCGCCCGGTAGGACTGGTTTGCGAAATTTTACTTCGTCCGCGCTCATGAAATACCCAATGCGGCTGGTGGTCTTCGCCAGTTTGAACAACAGAATGCTGGCCACCTGCGCCATTGCTTCCACCTGCATCACGCCGGGCATCACCGGGTGACCGGGGAAATGTCCTTGAAAGAATGGCTCGTTAATGGTGACGGTTTTCACGCCGACGCATTTGGTTTCGGTTTCGAAGCTAATAATGCGATCGACCATGAGAAATGGGAAACGATGCGGCAAAATCTGCATCACTTCATCGGTATCGAGTCCTCCGTCGCCGCTCGGGATTGTTCGCGGCGTGGCGACGGCACTTCTGCGCGTCTGCTCGCGAGTGATTGAGCGTGCCAGCTCCGCATTGCTCGCGTGGCCAGGTTTCACCGCGACCACATGACCGCGAATGCGTCGCCCGACCAGCGCGAGGTCACCGATAATATCCAGGATTTTATGCCTGACGAATTCGTCAGCGAAGCGCAGCGGCTCCTTACTCAGAACTGCATCTCCGTGCACGACGATCGCGTTCTCCAAGCTACCGCCTTTGATGAGATTTTTGTCCATCAGCGGCTTAACATCTTCGTAATAAACAAATGTGCGGGCTGGAGCGATCTCGCGTTCGAACAGTGACGGCGTGACCTCCATCGAGTAAAATTGTGAGAACTGATTGTTTGGTCCGGCTTGGGTGCACGAGATGCGAAACTTGTCGTCCGGCAATAGGACTAGCAACGCGCCCGTTTTCGATTCCACATGCATCGTTTCGCGCACGTCGAAAAATTTGCGCGGCTCCTCCTGGGCCGTCACACCCGCTTTCCTGATCAGATCGACATACGCCTGCGCACTGCCGTCGCCGATCGGCGGTTCGTTTGCGTCCATTTCCACAACGGCGTTGTCCACGCCCATAGCCCAAAGCGCGGCAAGCACGTGCTCGACTGTGTGCACGCGGACGGAACCTTCGCCGATCGTCGTGGCGCGCTCGACTGTCTTCAAATTTTCGATCTTTGCGTCGATCGTCGGCTCCTCCTGCAAATCCTTGCGTTTGAACTTAATTCCGTGATCGACTGGCGCTGGCTGAAGCTTCAGGGTGACTTTTTCGCCGGTGTGCAGTGCGGTGCCACTAAAGCTGGCGGCTTTGCCAAGCGTGTGCTGAAATTCGGGCGTCGATGGCATCTGTAATTAGCAATCGCTTGCGTTGTAGCGGTGCTTGTGTCAAGCACCGTTCTCGTACTTGGCGGTCATAGACCGCCGCTACAGTTCATTTCAATTCAATCTCGCCGCAATCAAACGCCATCATCTTGTCAACATTTGAGATTCGGAATCGATGGGAACCTGTGCCATCATCCTGCCAAATCTGGATAGACTTCTCGCCAGCCTTGGCAGCCAGCGCGCGAGTCACATTCGGCGACTCATTTACGGTGAACAACGGCAGGCCGTCTGCTGTTTTCAAGTAGCTTCCGTCGTTCTCAAACCCGGCGGCAATCTCGATTGTTGGCCGTTTATTGTTGGCCAGCGGATTTGGCATAAGCTTCAGTTTCACACTGGTATCCGGGCGGCCTTGAGGCGGAGAGTCTGCGACCTGGCCCAGATCTTCCACTTTAAGAGCACTAACTAGATAACCACGAGCTCGATATTTTCCGGCGGGCAAATCTTCACCATCGTCGTTTTTCCCATCCCATTGAGTTACGAGAGCATCAGCGCCGATTGTAAATTCGTTCAGTTGCGCTTCCTGGTGTAGAACGCGCACCAGTTTGCCGGTCGTGTCGTAAATGCCGAGACTGATCGTTCCTTCCAATGGCGGAGGAACGAAGCTGACGCGGACGCTTCTCGCGGGTGAGGCTGATGGTGTTTGTACTGGAGCAGGCGGAGCCGTGATGGATTCTTCGGGCGAGATTGACAGAGCCGGTGATTCCTCCGGTGTTGCCGACGCAATTGGACTTGGTGATTCCTGTGCAGCGGCGAACCCAATGGCGAGCCATGCCGCTGCAATCCGCAATCCGCAATCCACAATCCGCGATTCAAACATAGTAGCGCCAGTCCACGTTTGGAAAAATATTATCGCGCCATTCGCAGTCGCGTAGGAGTTCTTCATCGAGCCCGTTTGTGACAAACTGGTCGTGCAACCGGTTGAATCGAACAAGGTGGTCCATCGTGCGTTTGGTGGCGTATTCACACGCCGTTCCGGTTTTCATCAAAAACGCCCAATCACTGGATTGCGCCAACAAAAGTTCGCGGGCGAGTTGTTTAAGCACACGATCCGCGAGTGGGCTGCAGTTTTCTGCGTGCACGCGCGCAGCTTCAGTCATCCGCTGGGCCGCAGTGTGCAGATGTGGATAAATCCATGCGTTACTTGGATCGAGCCAGACGCCGAGATGGCCGTTCTCGCCCCACGTTGAAGCTGCGGGTTCAACGATCTGCTGTGTGGCGTGCGTCGCCAGATATTCACTCGGGGTGGTGAGCCGAAAATTCTGATCGTTTGCCGCTTCGCGAATGAATTGCTCCAGGAAAATGGGTCCTTCGAACCACCAGTGCCCAAACAATTCCGCATCAAATGGAGCGACAACTATTGGGTCGAAAGCAAATTCGCTGATTTCCCGAAGTTGCTGCCGGCGCTGTTCCAGAAAGTGACTCGCATGTTTTACCGCTGCATTTTCCGCCGCCGCGCGATTATACAACGCTTTCTCGTTACCGCGTCCGGTGATCCGATGATATTTCACGCCTGAGAATTTTCTGGTCCCGCGCGCGATCGGCCCCAAATGTTCCATGGCAAGATCGAAACCAATGTCACGGTAGAACTCCCGGTAGGCTGGATCTCCTGGGTAACCTTCATGTGCGCTCCATACTTGCCGACTTGAATCGCTGTCGCGTGCAAACGCGGCCGGACCCGCAGGCGTATAACACGGCGCGTAAATCGATCGGCACGGGCGCGGCGTTCCGAACAATAAGCCGTGACCGTCCAGAACGAACCAACGGATATTTGCTCCCTGCAAAATTGGATCCACTCCCCGCACGTAAGCGCATTCGGGCAGCCAGAATCCCGTAGGCTCTGCATCGAAAACATCGATATATACGTCCCGGCCGATCAAAACCTGCACACGCGCCGCTTGAACGGACTGCTGCTGAATAATCGGGAGCAAGCCGTGCGTGGCGGCACTGGCGATGATTTCGAGTGCGCCGGTGTCTCGCAACTCGCGAACAATCGAGAGCAAATCGCATTTCCATTCGTCGACAAAGAAATGGCGGTTCTCTGAGAATAGCTGGAAATAGAAGTCTGCGAGCTCGCGAAGCTGCGGATGATTACAATTTCGTTTTTGTTCGCGCCCAGTGAGATCAAGTAGAAGATCAAGGTGCCGCACGTAACGCTCGCGCAAAAGCTGATCTTGAAGCATTGCGCAGAGCGTTGGCGTGAGAGACATCGTGAGTTTGAACGGCACAGAGTCGTTCACTAACCGGTGCATCATGCGTAACAGCGGAATGTAACTCTCCGTGACCGCCTCGAAGAACCAGTCTTCTTCCAAGAAGTGTTCATGCTCCGGATGCCGAACGAACGGCAGATGCGCGTGGAGAATAATCGCGAAGTGACCGGGCATTGCAGAAGACTAGAAGGCTGGCAAACAACAGCGCAAGGTGGATCGGCTTCTCCGAAGATGTTGATCAGCCGCCCAAGGCGCAGTTATTTTAGCAACGCGTTCAGGAGAACGCGTTCCAGCTTAGAGCGTGCGGCAAAAGTCTTGGAAGCGATCCAGACCTTTTTTGATCACGTCGAGGCTGGTGGCATAGCTGAGCCGGACCGTGCGATCGTCGCCAAAGGCAGCGCCCGGAACGACGGCGACGCTGGCTTTGCTCAACAAACGGTCGGCAAAATTTTGAGAAGTCAGCCCAAGCTGGCTGATGTTAACCAGCACGTAAAATGCGCCCTCAGGTTTCACCGCAGTCACGTTGGAAATCTTCGATACGCGGTCGAACATGTAATTGCGACGCATATCAAATTCCTCGCGCATATCGGCCAGCGGTTGTTGATCACCTCGCAAAGCGGCAAGCCCGCCGTACTGCGAAAATGAAGACGGATTGGAGGTGGTATGGCTCTGGATCGAATCCACCGCTTTTGCCACCGCCTCCGGTGCCGCCAGATAACCGAGGCGCCAACCTGTCATCGCGTAGGACTTACTGAATCCGTTGATCGTGATCGTGAGATCGTACGCTTCTTTCGAGAGCGACGCGATGCTCACATGCTTGACGTCGTCATAAACGAGTTTCTCATAAATCTCGTCGGACAAAATGTAGATATCTTCCTCGGCAGCGACGTCGACGATCGCCTGCAATTCTTCCTGCGTATAAACAGAGCCAGTCGGATTGCCAGGGCTGTTCATGATCAACATCTTAGTGCGAGGGGTCATTGCATTTTCGAAGTCTTCGGCGCGCATTTTCCATGAATTGCGCTCACTGGTGGGCACGATCACTGGTTCGGCGCCGACCAGTCTGACCATGTCCGGATAACTGACCCAATATGGTGCCGGGATAATAACTTCGTCGCCGGGCTGGCATGTTGCGAGGATCGCATTGTAGCAAGAATGCTTTGCGCCATTGCTGACGATGACCTGCGCGGCGCGATAATTCAGTCCGTTATCGGCGGCCAATTTTTCGGTAATTGCCTGGCGCAGTTCGGGAATGCCAGCGCTAGGCGTGTATTTGGTAAAACCGGCCTCCAATGCGTCGATCGCCGCCTTTTTTATGTGTTCGGGAGTATCGAAATCCGGTTCGCCCGCACCGAAACCACACACATCAATGCCTTCGGCCTTCATAGCTTTGGCTTTGCTGTCGATCGACAGGGTGAGCGAAGGTGTCAGTTGAGCGGCGCGTTCGGAAATTTCCATGGTGCTGAGCTTATTCAAAATGGGAGCGCAAACTATTGGTGGCGATAGAAGTTTTCAATCAGAGGTTTGAAATTATTTTCATCGATCTGGACGATCGCCATTTCGCGTTTCGCGTTCTCAGGAGAATCCGATGCGTGCGCGGCGTTGATCATGATTGTTTGGCCGAATTCCCGGCGAATTGATCCCGGCGGGGCTTTGGCTGGATCAGTTGGGCCAAGCACGTCGCGGATCTTGCGCACCGCATCCATGCCTTGATAAACAATGGCGATCGATTTTTCAGTGCCGGGAACGTCGCGTTCCGCCGATGGACATTCACTCGGTTTTCGGCCCGCCATAAATTCAATGATGCTTTCCCAGTTTTCACGACCGCTTTTTGGGCCAAGTTTTTCCTCAAGCACTAGCAGTACAGGCCCGTAGAACTCCTCCGCTTGCGCGACGCTCATGCAATGGACCTTAAATCCAATGATGGTGAGTCCTGAACGTGAAAATACTTCAATCACACCGCCTGGCCGCAGATTTGGAAACTTGAAATTATCTGGCTTGATGAGGACGAGTGTCTTTTCGGCTTGCGCGTTCGGCAGATAAGAAACGGCACGGTCCAGGATTCCGCCGTCGGAGTCGGAAAAGTCCGCCCAGAGTTTCAAATCGCGCTCGACTGCTTTTGGATCGAAAGCGGCCAGCACGCCGGGCTCAAAGTAAGTTACGTTGCCTGAATCATCGGTGATGTAATCGCCGTAGGTATCGCGAATCGTTTCACCGCTGGTGCGTTCATGTACGATGTGGCCGACGGTGCGATGAATCTTTTCCACCGCGTCAGGTCCGCGAAAAATGAGGAACAAGACACGCGAACGTTGGCCGTTCTTTTCACCGGTAAAATTTTTCAATATGTACTGGCGAATTAACTCCTGCGTCGCCCGATGACGCGGATCGGTTTCCGTCACGATGCTGTCTGCGTAGCGCTTTGCCAGTTCAGCGCCTGGCGCAAACATGCGTCCCGCCACCAGATCAAGTCCCGTGCGAGAAATCAACCGGCCCACGATGCCGCCGGTACGCGATTTGCTCATCGAGTACGGCGTGACGATGGCGTAGGCAAGCTCTTCAGTTTGCATTTCGATTACCTTAGCGGCGTCTACCAAGGCCGCAAAATTCTTCTCCCGGATAGTACGGCCTGGGAGGTCTGCGATCCGGGCTCGCAGAACACTAACTCGCGGGGCCATTTGCGCGCCCCGGTAATACATCAGCAGGCCGGCCCGCTAACCATAGCTTGGTGGGTTTGGCGGTACACCTTCGCCAAAGCCCAACTTTCGGTTAGCACTACGCTCCAAGCGAAGGCTGGAGCGGGTGACGAGGCTCGAACTCGCGACGTCCACCTTGGCAAGGTGGTGCTCTACCAACTGAGCTACACCCGCATTTTTAAGAGCGAATAATAATGTCGAGCCACCCGCGAAACGCAACCTTTTAATTGTTCGCGCCGGTCGAAAATCGTTGAATCTAAATTGCCCGGTGAATGCATCCTATGACCAAAGCACTAATATGAAAAAATTAATCCTCCTTTGCATTTGCTCCGTGGCACTGCCGATAACCTTATTTGGGCAGACTCCCACGACTTCGCCGATCGCCAGTCCGCCAGCAGGAGCAGCAACAGCAGGAGCAGCAACAGCAGCAACAGCAGCAACAGCAACACCAACGGCAACCGCCAGCACCTCTCCATCCGATCTCGCCGACAAGATTCACCAGAAGCTGGAGAAAAAGTTACGCGGCAAGCACGGAATCATCATTGATGGGGGTGGTAAAGATGAAGATGCCGATCTTCAAAAGATGCGCGACTTCGTGGCAATTCCCATTGTCGCGATCGTATTCTTATCAATATTCGGCGCGCCTGTGCTGATCGTGATCATGGTAGGCATATTCGCGCTTCTGGGAAGCCGCATGCGGCAGCGCACCATTAGGATGATGGTGGAGAAAGGTCAGCCAGTTCCCGCCGAACTGCTGGCACCCGAGTTGCGGCACGTACGGCGGCGCTCCGATGTGCGGCGTGGTGTTGTATGGACCATGGTAGGCCTCGGCCTGATGATATGGCTGGCGGCGGTCAATGACTGGGAAGGCGGCGCCTGGTCGTTCGGGCTGATTCCATTTCTGATCGGTCTCGGCTATCTCATCGTATGGAAGTTGGAAAACAAAAAGGACGTTCCTCCTCCTCCGCCGGCACCGTAGTATCGAAACCGTGGAGCTTACTGATGCGGACCTTGTCGCGCGAGTTCTTGTCGATGACGATCAGCACGCGTTCGGAGAGCTCGTGCGACGGCATCAATCAACCGTGCGTGGTCTGCTTCGGCAACTCACCCGGACAGATATCGCCCTGGCCGACGATCTGGCGCAGGAAACTTTTATTCGCGCTTTCAAGAACATCCGCAGCTTTCGCGGTGAAGCGCGATTTTCAACCTGGCTTTACCGCATCGCGTACAATTGTTTTCGCGAGGATGCGCGCCGCCGCAAAGAGGTTGTCGGCGTTGATGAGGAACAGTGGCAAGCGGAGCATGATCCGCAGACTGTCGATCCTGGTTTGAGACATGATCTTATGCACGCACTGAGTTTACTTCCTCTGCACGAGCGCACGGCTATTGTGCTTTGCTGCCAAAACGGATTGTCGCATGACGAGGCCTCGCGCGTCCTTGATATTCCGCTTGGCACCGTAAAGACAAACGTGCTCAGAGGACGCGAAAAACTAAAACGCACACTGGCCGCATGGGGACCAAATTGATATAATGAACGCAATGATTGACGACGAAACGCTGGACCGACAATTGCGTGAAGCCGCCCCGTACATTGACGACGAAGGTTTCACCGCGCGCGTCATGGCGAAATTGCCCGCAGCGCGACGCGAACCGCAATGGCTTCGTGCAGTGATTCTAGTAGGCCTGGCATTACTAGGAAGCGGGGTTGCCTACGTGCTGTCGGGCGGCGGCCGTTTCGTTCGCGAAGGCGTGATCCAGTTGTCTGGCTTGCCGATCTGGCTGTTGCTCGTGTTCGCGTTCGGTTGCGGCCTTGTGGTTGGCGCCTTTGCCGTCATCGTCGCCATTCGCAAAACGCCGGAGGTGCGCGATTTTGCCCGGCTGCGGTTTTGAAATGCTACCCGGTTAAGCCACAGATAATTTGCGCGCCTGCTTAACGTCGAGACCGATCTGGCGAACAAGCGCCTCGACACTTTCGAATTTTTTCTCCGGCCTGAGATAGCGGATGAATCGCACTTCGAGATCTTTTCCGTAAATATCGTGGTCGAAATCAAAAAGGTGGATCTCCAGAATCCGCTCAGATTTTCTGGTGTCCACGGTCGGTCGATAACCGAGGTTCATCACGCCGGGATAAATAACTCCCTCCAGCTTCGCTTCAGCGAAATAGACGCCGTTTGGCGGGAACTGTTCGTTGTGTGCACTCAGGTTTGCCGTTGGAAATCCAATCTTTTTGCCTCGATTATCGCCGCTGACAACGGTTCCCAGAACCGTGTATTCGCGGCCAAGCATCTGCGCCGCCTTTGCGAGATCGCCTGTTTCGACGGCTTTACGAATCGTCGTGCTGCTTACCAATTCGCCATTGGCAGTCACTGGTGGAATTCCCACGACCCCGAAATCGAAGCGTGCGCCGAATTGATTAAGCAGTTTGAGATTGCCGCGCCGATTTTTTCCAAACGACCATTCGTGTCCCACGCAAATTTCGCGCAGCGACTTCGAATGCTCCACTAGTTCGTGCACGAACTCTTCGGGTTCGGTTGCAGCAAATTGTTTATCAAACGTGATGATTAGAAGATGCGCCACGCCCAGGTCGCGAATCAAAGCGATCTTGTGGGGGGTAGCGGTGAGCAAATGAGGCGCGGTTTTTGGCCGCAACACCTTTTCCGGATGTGGATCGAATGTGACCACGACAGGTGTTCCGTTCGCCGCCCGGGCGTGTTGGGCGGAGGTCGAGATGACTGCCTGATGGCCGAGATGCACGCCGTCGAAGACGCCGATGGCCAGGAAGAGCGGACCACGTAATTTCGACAGCTCGGAAATCGATCGGAAGGTTTCCATCACCAAAATGACGAATGACGAACGACGAATGACGAAGGAAATCCGAATGACAAATGACGAAAATGTTCGTGGACACGTTTTCGTACTTCGATCTTGCTCATTAATTCGTCGTTCGTCATTCGGATTTCCTTAGGCCCCGCGCATCTTCGAGACTTCCGGAAGGCTGAGCATGTGATCGAGAATTTCCTCCCGCGTCGCCGTCTTGATTTCTTCAACCGTAATCGCGTTCGCCACGTCAAATCTGCCGGATTTCAACCGGCGCAGTGATTTCAAGTAGGCGCCGCAGCCGAGGGTATCGCCGATGTCGTGCACGTAAGTGCGGACATAGAATCCTTTGCTGCATAACACGGTGAAGTCGATTTCGGGCAACGCGATCCGGTCAATACCGTAGCGATAGACGTGCACCAGGCGCGGCTCGCGCTCGACCACTTTTCCCTGGCGGGCAAGCTTGTAGAGCGGCACGCCACCGTGCTTTTTCGCAGAGACCATCGGCGGCAGCTGATAAAAATCGCCACGGAACTTTTCAAATGCAGCGCGAATTTGATTTTCATCCAGCGAAGGGACCGGCCGCTGCTGAATCACTTCCCCTTGTCGATCCTGCGTGTCGGTCGTCACGCCGAGCACAAACGTGCCGGCGTATTCCTTATCTTCGCTCATCAGCAAATCCTGGACTTTCGTGCCACGCCCAACAGTGAGCAGCAATAATCCGGTGGCGATCGGGTCGAGCGTCCCGCAATGACCGATTTTCTTCGTCCCAAGTTTTTGCCGGCTCAGCACAACAACGTCGTGCGAAGTCATCCCTTCCGCTTTATCCACCAGCAGAATGCCGTCAGGGTCCGCGCTTAACGACTTCACGAATTTCCTCCAGAACCTTTTCTTCGACTTCGGCAAGACTTCCGCGAATGCGCGCGCCGGCAGCAAGACTATGGCCGCCACCACCGAACTTCTGGCAAATCGCGCAGACGTCGACGGCTTCGTCTTTCGAACGCATACTCACCCGCACTTTGCCCTCGGTAAGTTCTTCGAAAAAGACGGCGACGATCACGCCGCGAACTGCGCGAAGATGATCGATCAAACCTTCGTTGTCTTCAGGAAGAACACCCAGCTTTGCGGCGGTTTTTAGGCTGAGGCTAAAAGTTGCCACTCGATCGCCAGCAATAAAACGCATCGTTCGCAGAAGTTCGCGCAACAGTTCCAAGCGGCGGCGGGGATAGTTCTCGTACAATTGCTGACTTATTTTTCCAACGTCCAGATCGCCATCGCGCACGAGTTCCGCGGCGATCTCAAACGTGCGCGCGCTGGTCTTTGGATATTGAAACGACCCTGTGTCAGTGGAGATCGCGGCATAAAGATTTTCTGCAATGTCATGATTCAACGGAAGGCCCTGGCTCTTGATGAGGTCGAAAATGATTTCTCCAGTGGCCGGGGCGCTTGGATCAAGGATCACCAAATCGCCATAGCCCGGATTGCTGAGATGGTGATCGATGTTGATCCAGATTTTTGCCGACCGAACCGCAGCAACCGTGGTTCCCAGCCGGTTCTGAATTGCCGTGTCGAGCGCAATGGCGACATCGAAGTCTTCTGCCATCGCTGGCGGTTTCGTGAGCAAATCCGCACGCGGCAGGAAGGAATATTTTTCGAGCATGCCATCCTCATTCCAGACGCGAACGTCCTTGCCAAGCTGCTCAAGCGACAGTGCGAGCGCGAGCTGACTGCCCAGCGCATCCCCGTCCGGCCGAACATGACTCAAAACCGCGAAATACTGATGCTCGCGCAGGACCTGGCCGATTTGCTCGAACGTGGTGTTGCTCACTCGTCCTCGCTGCTACCTTTTTCAAGGTCCTGTAAAATCTCGAGGACGCGTGCGCCGCGTTCGATGGAATCGTCGAGATGAAAAATAAGATGTGGCGTGTATTTCAAGACAACGTGGCGAGAAAGCTCGACTTGCAGCGCGGGACGATGAGCTTCCAATTTACCAATCACGCTTTCACCGTTTGCCGCGCCGAGAGTGCTCACGAACACATGCGCGCTCTTCAGGTCGGGCGAAACATCAACAGCGTTAACGCTGACGAGTGCGCCTTCGAAGTGTAACTCGCGCGCAATAATTGCGCTTAGCTCGCGCTTTACGAGTTCGTTTACCCGGAGTTGTCGATGTTTCATGGTCGTCGCAGGGCGTTTCTGTAAAACGCCGGCGTCCGCCGCGGCGGACGCCCTACAATTTCTGCGCAATCTGCTCGAGTTGGTAACACTCGATTATGTCGCCCACCTGATATTCGCTGAAATCGCCCAGCTTGATTCCGCATTCCAGACCGGAGCGCACTTCCTTCACGTCGTCTTGGAAGCGCCGCAGTGTGGAAATGCCGCCATCGTAAACCGGCTGGCGCTTTCGCAGGACGCGAGCGCGCGCGGCGCGGGCAATGCGGCCATTTGTGACCAGACAACCAGCAACAATGCCTCTGCTCAGCTGGAAAATTTGCTTCACCTCCGCGTGGCCGATCCCTGTTTCGCGAAGCTCCGGTTCAAGCAGCCCGGCCATGGCGTCTTTGATCTGGTCGAGTAGTTCGTAAATGATGCTGTAAAGCTTAATCTGCACCCCTTCGCGTTTCGCAGCAGGCACAGCCATCGCTTCGACTTTTACGTTAAACCCGATCACAACCGCGTCCGACGCGCTTGCCAGCAAAATATCCGATTCGGAAATCGGTCCGACGGCTGAGTGGATAATTTCGAGGTTGACCTTTTTGGTTTCGATCTGTTTCAACGCGCCTACGAGCGCTTCGAGCGAGCCTTGCGTATCGCATTTCAACACAATGCGCAGGACTTTTTGACCTCCCGCTGTTTCAAGCAGTGTTTCCAGCGTAGCGCGTTGCGGAACGAACAGCTTGGTAGCGCGTTTTGCTTCAAGTCTTTCATCACTTAATTGTTTCGCCTCGCGCTCCGATTCCATCACAAGGAATTCATCACCGGCATTCGGCAGGCCAGTAAACCCAAGCACTTTCACTGGCGTGGAAGGTCCGGCTTCCTTGATCGGTTGGCCGCGATCGTCCATCAGCGATTTTACCTTGCCGTTGTAATCGCCGCAGATGAACGGATCACCGACTTTTAACGTGCCCATCTGCACGATCACGGTGGCAGTGGGTCCGCGTCCCGCTTCTACTTGCGCTTCAATCACGGTGGCGCGTGGTCTGGCCGTGGGCGACGCCTTGAGCTCCAGCACCTCCGCCTGCAACGTGATCATCTCGAGCAAGTGATCAATTCCGGTGCCTTTCGTCGCTGAGACAGGACAAACAATCGTTTCGCCTCCCCAATCTTCCGGAGTCAGTCCGTGTTCCTGAAGTTGTTTCTTCACCCGGTCAATGTTCGCTGAAGGAAGATCAATTTTGTTGATTGCGACCATGATCTTTACGTGCGGCGCCGCCTTGGCGTGATTGATGGCTTCAACCGTTTGCGGCATGATGCCGTCATCCGCCGCGACAACGAGCACGACGATGTCCGTCACATTGGCCCCCCGCGCGCGCATCGCGGTAAAGGCGGCGTGACCGGGTGTATCGATGAACGTAAGTGTCGACCCATTATGATTCACGGTGTAGGCGCCGATGTGCTGGGTAATTCCGCCCGCTTCACCTGCCGCGACACGCGTCTTGCGGATCGCATCCATCAGCGTTGTTTTGCCATGATCAACGTGTCCCATGAACGTGATGATGGGACCGCGCGGTTTGAGTTCCTCTTCCTTTTCGATAACCGGCGGAGGCGGCGCGACAACTACCTGTTCTACCTTGTGAACGCCGGCTCCTTTTTCACGGCGTTCTTTTTCGAGAACGAACCCGTGATTCTCCGCGATTTTCGACGCGATGTCGGGTTCGATTGTCTGATTGATGTTGGCGAAGATATTGTAAGTCATCAACTCCGCGATGAGTTGATGCGGTTTTAGGCCGAGCTCAGCTGCCAACTGCTTAACAATTATCGGAGGCTTAATCAGGATGACCTTCTGCGACACGGCTTCCGCTTCAGCAGAAGGGGGCGCCTCCTCGGCGGGCGCTTGAGTTAGAGGCGGCTGCGCGGGTTCAGCTTCGACGGGCGCAGCAGGTTTTGGCGGAGCAGCAGTTGCCTCCAGCGAGGCGCGAATGCGCGAAATCGGAGGTAAAACGGCCCGTCTCGTTTTTGGCTCGCTCTCTTCTGTCTTCTTGCGCGGCTTTTTTCTATCGATGAGCGAGACGCTCTCTACTTCGTGCCCAGGTGGTGGAGCCGATCGCGGCTCGGATTGCTTCGGCGAGATTACACGCGATTTACCCGCTGAAGTCGCGTGTGCGCTTGCCGGCGCGACATCCCTCTTTGATTCTTTCTTCGGGACTCTTGATTTCCCTGCGGCGACTGGCTTGTCAGCGGCAGTAGCCTTGCGCGCCGCGGCGTGCGCGGTTGGCTTGCGGCTTGCAGTTTTACTGCCCGTCTTCGTTGCCATAACACTTCCTTCAAAATTTCGCTCATGGCTCAAGCTCCCTAAACGAGAGCCATGTTATTGCACGAGTTCCTGCCGATGCACTGCCTCGTAAATCTCTCGCGCCTTTGTTTCGTCGACTGTGAGAATATCCACCAAATCCTGCACGTCTGCATCGCGCAATCCTTCCAGGTTGGTAAACCCGGATTTTACGAGCGTAAGCGCCTGCTCTTGAGTCACTGGCAGGGCGCCGGCCAGCGTCTGTGCAGCTTGCGCTACCTTCTGTTCCACCACCGTTGTCGCCGATGTGTCCTTGCCGATATTGATTTCCCAGCCGGTCAAGCGTGAAGTCAATCGCGCGTTTTGTCCTTTTTTTCCTATCGCGAGCGAAAGCTGGTCTTCATCAACAGAAATCTGCACGCTCTTTTTCTCAGTATCGAAAGTCAGATTCTTCACTTTCGCGGGCTTCAGCGCTTCCAGGACGTATTCTTTTGGGTCCGAACTCCAACGAATGATATCGACCTTCTCATTGTTGAGCTCACGCACGATGTTTTTGACGCGCGAGCCGCGCATGCCGACACATGCACCCACCGGGTCAACTTTCTCGTTTGCGCTCCACACCGCGATCTTGGTGCGATAACCAGCTTCTCGCGCGATGCCGCGGATCTCCACGGTACCATCGGCGATTTCGCTCACCTCGAGCTCGAAAAGCCGGCGCACGAAATTGGGATGACTGCGCGAGACGATAATTTCGGGGCCGCGGGCACCGTTTTCGACCGCGACCACATAAGCGCGAAGGCGATCCCCTACGTTGTAGTCTTCGACGACCACCCGCTCCCGCTGCGGCATGATGGCTTCAAATTTTCCAAGATCCAAAATGACATCGGAACGGTCGAAACGCCGCACAGTTCCACTGACAATCTCGCCCGCGCGGTCCTTAAACTCCTCATAGATCATTTCCTTCTCGGCCTGACGAATCCGCTGCATCATGGCTTGTTTCGCCGTCTGGGCCGCGATTCGCCCGAAATTTTTCGGTGTGACTTCCACTTCCACAGTGTCACCGATGTTCACGTCCGGTTTGATTTTGCGCGCTTTCGAGAGGTCAATCTCATCTTGCGAATTGGTGACGTGATCGACCACCACCAGGTTGGCCAATGCCCGGATTTCGCCGCTCTTCGGATTAATATCGATCCGCAGATCGCGCGACGCGCCGACGCTCTTCTTCGAGGCAGAGAGCAGGGCATTCGACACAGCCTCGAGCAGGATTTCGCGTTTAATTCCGCGCTCCCGCTCCAGGTAATCGAGCATGGCAATAAATTCCGCGTTCATAAAACATGCAGCCCGCAGACTAAAAAGAGTGGGACGCCAGTTCCCACTCCGATCAGCGCGCGGACTAGGCACCAAAGATAGCTACCCGCCGTCTTCCCGTCAAGGTGCGGTCTACTTTGATTTGACGTTGAAAGCTCAACGTCCAACATCCAGCATTCAATGAATTCCCGCTTCCGAGCCGTCGCTGTTGTTCTTCTGGTCTGGGCCCTGATTTATTTACCAGCGCTTGGTTCTATCGCCATCAAAGGCGAAGAAGGTCGACGAATCTTGCCGGCAGTTCGGATGCTCGAGACCGGTAACTACATCGTCCCGCGAATAGGAAGTAATCCGTATTTCCGCAAGCCTCCTTTGGTGAACTGGCTGGTGGCCGCCTCCTTCGCAGTTTCTGGTGTGCGCAACGAATGGACGGCGCGTTTGCCCTCTGCGCTTGCCGTGCTTGCTGTCGCGATTGCATTCGTGACGGTGGCACGCGCCAGTCTTGGCCCGACGGGTTCATTAATTGCCGCTCTCATCTGGATGACCAACATTGGAATGATAGAAAAAGGCCGGCTAATTGAAATCGAAGCGCTGTATGTCTCGCTTTGTGGTCTAGCGACTATTTTTTGGCTGAGCTATTGGGTTCAAGAGAAATCGCCATGGCTCATTTGGATTCCACCATCGATTTTTCTCGGGCTTGGTCTGCTGGCAAAAGGCCCAACGCACCTGGTATTTTTCTATGCGGTAGTGGTGGCGGTCCTTTGGCGTGCGAAAGATTGGAGGCTTCTGTTGCATCCTGCGCATTTTGCTGCTCTGGCCATCATTCTGGTGATCCCGGCAGCGTGGGCCATTCCATTTCTGCACAGCACAACGACGCAAGTCGCGATGGATAAATGGTCAAGCCAATACACCGGGCGATTAAAAGGTATTGATTTCAAATTCTTCGGTTGGATTCAGAACATCCCACGGGGTCTCATGTATTTTCTGCCGTGGCTTTTGCTGTTTCCGTTCGCGCGGTTTTCAAAATTTCACGATGAATCGCATCGGCAGCTCGCGCGTGCGTTGGCTTGGGGAATTGCGGTGCCATTTGTGGCTGTCAATCTGGTACCTGGCTCGGTCGCTCGATATAGCATGCCGGTCATCGTTCCAGCCTCCTGGTTGCTGGCGATGATATACGCGGGAAACGCATTACAGTGGCCGCGAACGTGGACAAAGAATGATCGAGGCTGGTCGAAGGTGGTGGCGACTTTCGTCGGCATCGGTCTTGCGATTGGTGTCATTGGTTATCCGATCACTGCAGTCGTTTTGAAGAACCGGCAGCAGGTGAAAAAGGCCGCCGCGGAAATCAATGCGCACATCCCCGCCAATGAGACGCTCTATGCGGTGAATCCAGATTATCAGCCGGTGTTTTTCTACCTAAAAGCGCCCGTGAGATACGTTAGCTACGTCAAAAATCTGCCGGTTGATGCGCGATACTTTCTCGTCCGAACTGACAATGAAGCCGAGGCATCAACCACCCAAAAATGGGCGCCACTTCGGGCCCAGCCACTGGCTAGGGTGCGAGATTACAGCAAGCGTGAGTTAGTTCTCTTCGAAGTCGCGCCCTAAACTAAAATTGACAGACTGGCAGTTTGGAATTGGTTAGCATACTAACCAATTTGATCCGGCGTTATGTCTGATGGCGAGACATTTGGTCATTTGCTTCATGGTACAGCCCGTACCTGGCGACAAAAACTGGATGAGCGTCTCAAACCAATGGGACTCAGCCAGGCAAAGTGGCGGACCCTAATGCATCTGTCTCTTTCTGAGGACGCGCTTACACAAGCGGAAATTGCAGGCCGCCTAGGCGTCGAGGAGCCTACTGTCGTAAACTTGTTGCACCGCCTGGAAAAAGAAGGCTGGATTACGCGGAATAGTTCGCCACACGATCGCCGCTGCAACATGGTACTGCTCGGTCGGCGCGCCCAGCGGGTGATCGCGCAGATTACTGCAACGGCCGACAAACTTCGGCATGAACTGTTGGCTGATATACCGCACGCCGATCTCCAAACTTGCATGAAAGTGTTGGCGCGCGTGCGGGAGCGGGCGGAGAAAAACGATCGACACCAGGGGATCACCCGCCAGTCAGTAGCTCGCGGTCTGGCCAGGCACAACGGCCAGATCAAGCAGCGACGTTCGATTCTAAGAAAAAGGCACTCTCGCAGTGCCGGCGGAGGTCCTAAATGAACGTTAACGCGCCGGTGAGCACTCCAAAGAGAACAGAGCGGAGCGCTTCCGAGCGCCCGCAAGTTCGAATGAAACGCATCCCTGCTAGCAGCCACAGGATTCCCAAATGGGCGTACTTGCTCTTTATTATCCTGGCGGCGTTTGTTTGTTACCGGATCCTTCAACGCACGGCAAGTGAGGTGAAACCTGCTCAGCCGCCAGCGCGACCGGCTCTCGTTGCTAAGGTGGTGACAAAAGATGTGCCTGTGTATCTCGACGAAATCGGCACGTGCGCGGCGTACGAGACCGTGCAGGTGCAGGCACAGGTGAGCGGGCAAATTATCGCACGCCATTTTCAGGACGGCTCCGACGTGAAGCAGGGCGACCCGCTTTTCACAATCGACCCGCGTCCCTATCAGGCCACTCTTGATCAGGCAAAGGCGCAAGCGGCGTTAGACCAGGCGACGCTGAAGCGACAGGAGGATTTGCGCGCGAGAAAAGTCATATCGCAGCAAGACTACGATACTGCTGTGGCGAACGCGCAGAAGTCTCGGGCGGCGGCAGAGGCTGCCCAGGTGAACGTTGATTATTGCTACATCAAATCACCCATCAACGGACGAGTAGGCTTGCGCAACGTAGACGTCGGCAACCTGGTTGGACCGTCGACTCCGCCGCTCGTTACCATTCAAGGCCTGGACCCGATTTACACCGATTTCACCGTGGCTGAAAACGATCTTCCGACTGTTCGGAAATATCTCGGCGGGCCAAACGTGAAAGTGCAAACGTATCTTCCCGATGGCTCAATCACACCGCGTACCGGAGATCTTTACTTCATAGATAATGCAGTGCAGCCCGGCTCCGGAACCGTGAAGGCGCGCGCAGTGACTCCGAATCCCGATCGCGCTCTCTGGCCGTCCGAGTTTGTGCGGGTCCGTTTTATTCTGGACATGCTGACGAACGCCACGCTTGTGCCGTCGCAGGCCGTACAAGTTAGCCAGAGTGGGCCGTTCGTTTTTGTAGTGAAGCCCGACAACACTGTCGACCTTCGCCCCGTCAAGCCGGGGCAACGCCAGGAGGGCGATCTCACAGTAATCGAAAGCGGTGTGACAGCTGGCGAGACGGTTGTTGTCACTGGTCAGCTTGCGCTTTCGCCAGGAGCGAAAGTAGCACCCCAACCGTACGTTCCTCAAAATCCCAGCAACCCTCAGCAGTCTGCCGCCTCAAAAAGCACAATGTTATATGAATGACGTGGAGCAACACGACGGCGACGGCGAACGGGAAGTCAAAGATAAGGATCGCCTGCGACCGAGATCCTTTGCCAATGAACGGCCAGAGCCAACGGCAAAGTTAGTTCAAGTTGAAGGCTCGGGGCTTTCCGGCCCCTTCATTCGCCGGCCAGTGATGACCGTGTTGTTGACCTTGTCGGTGATCGTCGCGGGCCTCGCAACTTACGGAAAGCTCGCCGTGAATGACCTTCCTGCGGTCGATTACCCGGTCATTCAAGTCAGCTGCTCGTATCCCGGCGCGGACCCAACGACGATGGCCAACAACATCGCAACGCCGCTGGAAAAACAATTTCTGCAAATTCCCGGCCTAGACATCATCACCAGCAACAGCACGCAGAGCAACACGCAGTTCACTTTGCAGTTTGTTCTCAGCAAAAGCATCACCGACGCCGCGACCGATGTGCAGGCAGCCATCCAGCGTGCCACTGGCAAATTGCCACTCGATTTGCCGAGTCCGCCCACGTTTACCAAAACGAACCCGAATGATCAGGCCGTTTACTTGTTAGGCCTGATGTCGGACACGCTCACAGACTGGGACCTGTATAAGTACGCCTCCACCGCTGTCGCGCAACGCATCAACATCCTGCCAGGCGTTTCACAAGTGAATATTTATGGCGTACAAGGCGCGATTCGGGTCAAGGCCGACCCGTCGGCGCTGGCTGCACGCGCTCTGACGATGGACGATCTCGCCAGCGGAATCAAATCGGGCACGGTCTATTCTGGCGCGGGACAATTCGACGGCCCGCATCGCACGTTTGTGCTGCAGCCCAATGGACAGATCGACAAGGCCGAGGGCTATCGCGAATTGATCGTGGCACGGAACCCGAACGGCTCGCCGGTTTACTTGCGCGATGTGGCGGATGTTAAGCAGAGCGTGCAAGACGAGCGCATCTCGCGCTTTTTCTGGATGCGGGGTTTTAATCCGCCCGGATCAGTTGTTGTGCTGGCGGTTTCGCGGCAGGCGGGCGCCAACGCAGTGGAAGTGGCCAATTCTGTCAAAGCGCTGTTCCCGGAACTTCGCGCGAGCTTGCCGGGCTCGATCAAATTCACGCCTGTGTTCGACCGGTCGCAAACCATCGTTAATTCTGCTGACGAAGTGAAATGGACACTGATCATCGCGTTCGTGCTGGTGGTACTGGTCATCTACGTCTTTCTCGGCCGCGCTACAGACACGCTGATTCCGGCCGTGGCACTGCCAATGTCGTTGCTGCTCACTGTGGCCGTGATGTACATGCTCAATTTCTCCATCAACAATCTCACGTTGATGGCGCTGACTCTGGCCATCGGTTTCCTTGTCGATGACGCGATCGTGTTCCTGGAAAACGTCGTGCGTCGGGCTGAGCACGGCGAGTCGATTCTGAAAGCGACATTCAACAGCGCCGGCGAGATTTCTTTCACCATTCTGTCAATGACGCTTTCACTGGCCGCGGTTTTCATTCCGCTGGTTTTTATCCCCGGACTGCTCGGCCGCATTTTCCGCGAATTCTCTGTCACGATCATCGTGGCCATTCTCGCGTCGGGACTTGTGTCGTTGACGCTCACCCCACTAATGTGCGCGCGCATTTTGGGCGAGCGCAAAGCCGGTCACAAGCGGGCGTGGATGGAGCGCCACACCAGCAATTTCATCAAACGCGTGATCGCTGCTTACGGCCGGGCGCTCGATTGGTTTCTCGACCGCGCATGGCTCACTGTGCCGATCCTGATCGCTTGCATCCTTGGTCTCTGGTTCTTCTTCACCCATCTGCCGTTCACCTTGATACCGCCGGGCGACAGTGGTTTCATCCGCGGCGTGTTCATCGCACAGGAAGGATCATCGCCGGCGCAAATGCGCGCGTATCAGGCGCAGGTCAACGAGAAGCTCCAAGCGGATCCAGCCGTCGGGCAATTCTTCACACTCGCTGGTTTCTCCTCGCGCAGCGCATTGTCGCAGGGGCTGATGTTTCTTTTTCTGAAGCCGCGCAGCGAGCGCCCGCCCATGGACCAAATTATTTTGCGACTGCAAAAATCAATGGGCTCCATTCCCGGCATCACCGCGGTGTTAACGCCGAGTCCGGTGCTGCAAATCAGCGTCGGTGCCACGAGCCAGACCCAGGGGCAGTACGCCTACAATATTAGCGGTATCGTCCCGGAGGACGTTTATGCCGTGGCCGACCAATTGATGGAAAAACTGCGACAGTTTAAAGGCTTCGCCAGTGTCCGCTCCGATTACTACCACGACACGCCAAATCTTAGGATCGACATCAACAGGGATCGCGCCGCAACCTACGGCGTTTCTACTTCCGCAATCCAAAGCTTAATGCGCAACGCGTACTCGCAAAACTACGTCTATCTCATCAAGGAACCGGACGACCAATACCAGGTCATCCTCGAAGTGAAAGACAAGGAGCGGGCGCACCCTAGCGACTTGGACGATCTCTACGTTCGCAGCAGCACCAGCGGCAATTTCAGCGCGAGCGGCGCTGGCGGCGGAACCATAGCCACGACTACAGGTAACATGTCAAACCTCGTGCCGTTGCGTGTCGTAACGTCAACAAAGGAAGTTATCGGTCCGCAAGCTGTGAACCATTTGAATCAGTTCACCAGCGTCACGTTCAACTTTAACCTATTGCCGAACGTCGCCATCGGCGACGCCACCAAATTCATTGAAGACGCCTTCGCGCAAATCCATCCGCAATATCCGACCGTACAGGGCATCTTCCAGGGGGAAACGCTCGTTTTCCGGCAACTATTCCGCTCCCTGCCGCTGCTGCTGCTGGCCGCCGTCTTCGTCATGTATGTCATCCTGGGAATTCTTTACGAAAGCTATGTGCATCCGTTCACGGTTTTATTTCCAGCAATTGTGCCCGCAGTAGTGGGCGGCTTGGCCACATTATATCTCTTTCACTCAGTGCTCTCGCTTTACAGCGTGATTGGACTGTTCCTCTTGTTAGGCATTGTGAAGAAGAACGGAATCATGGTGGTCGACTTTGCCTTGCAACGAATCGACGAAGGCTGGGACCTCCGCTCGGCGATTCACGAAGCCAGCATGGAACGGTTTCGTCCCATTATGATGACAACGCTCGCCGCGCTCATGGGCGCAGTGCCGATTGCGCTCGGATTCGGGCAAGACGCTGCATCGCGCCGTCCACTGGGGCTGGTGATCGTAGGCGGTCTGATTTTCTCCCAGTTGATCACATTGTTTGTGACGCCGGTCATCTACCTGTGGCTCGAATGGTTTCAAGAGCACGTGCTCGACAAAGTGCCGTTCTTGCGGAGTGCGCACACGCATCACGAGGGCGAACCTGCGCGAGGCGATGGGGAGATTCAGCCCGCGCCAGCCACAGTCCACTGAGCTCTGAGCACGCCTGTTCCTACTCTTGCTCTTATTCTAACAAGGTCCTAAAGAGCACGAACAAGAGCAGGAGCATGAGGACTATTACTGGCAGCATGCGCGCGATGGTTCTGGATAAGCCGAAACAACCCCTACAGCTGCGCGATATGCCAAAGCCAAAGCCGGAGCGGGGGCAATTGCTCGTACGCGTTAGTACCTGCGGTGTTTGCCGCACTGACCTTCACGTAGTCGATGGCGAATTGCCGAACCCGAAGCTGCCGCTGATTCCGGGCCATCAAATTGTTGGCCGCGTGGAAGAGATCGGTGAACAAGCAAATTTGAAATTCGCGATCGGAGATCGCGTTGGCATTCCATGGCTTGGCTGGACTGATGGCGAATGTGCTTATTGCCGATCCAATCGGGAAAACCTTTGCGATCGCGCGCGTTTTACCGGCTATACGATCGACGGTGGTTACGCCGAATTCACCATCGCTGATGCACGATTCTGTTTTCATCTGCCCGAGCATTACAATGATGTCGAAGTTGCGCCGCTGCTTTGCGCGGGACTGATCGGTTATCGTTCCTATCGTAAAGCAGGAGACACACGCCGGCTCGGCATTTATGGCTTCGGCAACGCCGCGCACTTAATCGCACAGATTGCGCTTTACGAAGGGCGCGACCTCTTCGTGTTTACGCGGCCGGGCGACATCACAACGCAGCAAGCCGCAAAAAAACTCGGCGCGGTCTGGGCTGGCGGTTCAGACGAGATGCCGCCGGAAAAACTCGATGCTGCAATTATTTTTGCCTCCGTCGGACCGCTCGTGCCAATGGCTCTGCGCGCGCTCGCCAAGGGCGGCATTGTGGTTTGCGGAGGAATTCACATGAGCGATATCCCTTCATTTCCCTACGCCGATCTTTGGGAAGAACGCGTCATCACTTCAGTCGCAAACCTGACCCGGCGCGATGGCGAAGAATTTTTCGATCTCGCGCCGCGCGTTCCGGTGCAAACAAAGACGGAAACATTCCCCTTGCAACAAGCCAATACCGCGCTGGATCGATTTCGCGCCGGCGGATTAAGCGGGACCGCTGTTCTTCTAATATCCAACAGCGGTCATCTCGGAGGGAGCGATCAATCTCATAGCAGATCTCAACAGAATAGTTTCCGCTACCCTCGCAAGAAAGAAGTGCTGGCTTCGTTAATTTGTAATACCTCGCCTCTGGGTTGTGCTCGCCGAATGGCGGCTTCAGCCAAGGTGTGATTGCTGAGCGTCAGTTTTTCAGCGTGTTCCCACTCGCGCGCGGGTGGCGAATGCTTTGACAAAATTGCCCGGAAGCCGCTTTTCATCGTCCGGCACGGAACCCGCCGCGTTGGCGAGCGCTTCTTCCTCTGGTGATAGCAGCGGCTTGAAGCGGTTTTTGTCGATGGCTTTCATGAACGCTTCATGCGGGGAGACAATGTTTTTTTCGAGCAGCGCCCAAATTGCGTCATCCATGAATTGCATGCCTTGCGCTCTTCCGGAAACCATCACGTCCTGGAGCTTTTGTGTTGCGCCTTCGCGAATGATGGCGGCAACGGCTGCGTTGGCGACCAGAATTTCATTGACTGCAATGCGACCTGGGCGATCCGACCTTTTCAAGAGCAGTTGCGCGACAACGCCGCGAAGTGAGTTTGCAAGCATAGCGCGCGCCTGCGCCTGCTTTTCGGCGGGGAAAGCGTCTATCATACGATCGACTGTCTTGCGGGCATTGTTCGTGTGCAGCGTGGCGATCACGAGAAGGCCGGTCTCGGCAGCGGTCAGGGCGAGGGAAATCGTTTCCAAGTCGCGCATCTCGCCAATGAGCACAATATCGGTATCCTCGCGCAGTGCTGCCTTGAGGCCGGCGGGAAACGAGATCGAGTCGCCCGGCACTTCCCGCTGCGTGATGATGCTGCGCCTGTTGTTGTGCACGAACTCGATCGGCTCCTCGATTGTTACGACGTGCTTCGAAAAATTTTGATTAATGAAATCGATGAGCGCTGCCTGCGTCGTTGTTTTGCCGGAACCCGTTGGACCAGTCACCAGAACAAGCCCGCCGCGCAAATAAGCAAATTCCTTGATCACCACCGGGACACCCAGCTCTTCGAGGCTTGAAATCTTCGTGGGAATCAATCGAAAAGCCGCACCATAACCGTCTGACTGCTTAAAGTAGTTCGTGCGGAACCGAGAATCCCCATCCATCTGGTAAGCAAAATCGAGATCGCCGCGTTGCTGGAAAATTTCCCAGTTCTCCGTGCCACATACTTCGCTCAACATGCGGGTGGCTTCCTCATGCGAAACCGGTTCATCCCGGATGGGCATGATATCGCCGTGCGTCCGTATTTTTGGCGGTTGCCCCTCTCCGATATGCAAATCGGACGCACCCTGCCGGACGACGATCTGAAGAAATTGGTCGACGTAGGCCATTTCAGAACCGCGGTTACATTTTCAAGTGTGGTCGGACAACGTATTTTTGGTCGGCGCGCTCATAGGCCTCCTCGCTGCTGATCAGGCCGCGGTCATAAAGATCGATCAGCGCGTCGTCCATCAAACGCATGCCTTGTTTTTTGCCGGTCTGAATAATGCCTGGCAACATGTACGTTTTAGCTTCACGAATTACATTGGACACAGCCGGCGTATTGGTGAGAATTTCCAGCGCAAGCACGCGACCGGTTCCGTCTTTTTTTGGTATCAACTGGTGGCTGATTACGCCGCGCAAGGATTCCGCTACCATTACCCGGACGTGTTCCTGTTGTTCCGGCGGAAACACATCCAACAATCGATCCAACGTACGAGAAGCGTTGCTCGTGTGGAGCGTTGCCAGAACAAGATGCCCGGTTTCGGCCGCTGTGATCGCCAGTGAGATTGTTTCCAAGTCGCGCATTTCGCCGACCATGATCACGTCAGGATCTTCCCGGAGAGCGGCGCGCAAGGCCGCGGCGAACGACTCAGTGTGCGTGAACACTTCGCGTTGGTGTTTATCTGCTCGATCATCGCTGCGAGCGTCGTGGACTTACCGGTGCCGACGGAACCTGTGGCGAGAATCAGGCCATTCTGATAGCGAGTGAGCAGCTTGAGATACTCAGGTAATCCGAGTTCGTCCATGGTTCGGACATGCGTGTTGATCACTCGAAAAACAATCTCAACCCCGAGGCGTTGCCGAACGACGCTCGTCCGGTAGCGAGCAACCTCATTTTGATAAGCGAAGTCGGAATCGCCGCGGCTGTTGAGCTCTTCCTGATAGACTTCCGGAAGGAAGCCTTCTGCCAAAGCTAGCGTCTGCTCTCCTGTGAGCGCTGGCGCATCCGGCCACATTGGCTCAAGGGCTCCATCTACTCGCCAAATGGGCGGTGCGGCCACGCCCAGATGAACGTCCGAGGCGCCGGCCTTTTGGCCGATCTCTAGATAATCATCGACGCTCGGCAGCGGATGCGACGCGACGGGAGGAGCTGAAATCTTTGGGGCCATTGCAAACTGCCGGAATGATTACCCGGCCCAGCTGCGCGCGTAAATGCTAAAACGAGCCGCACCCCATGCAAGACGTTAGACGCATAGGACTCATGTTTTACGGCGCGACCGCCCTGCAAAACCCGTGAGGCGATTTTTCAGAAACTCGACAATCACCGGGCGAACCATGTTTGCAGCGATTTTGAGCACTGCCAGCGCAAAGCCAGTTTTGACCAGCTTCTTCTGTGATTTACGGGCGCCTTTTGCGTCGACATAAATCTTTTTCTTCCGCATCGGCGCCAAGGCCACCAGCGCGCCGACAGCGGCTGCGGCAGACAGCCACGAAACAGTTTGTTTTCGAAATGATCTGCGGAATTTCGCGGGGAAATCCAATTCGTACTGCAGGCCGCGTAAATCGCGTCTTACACGTTCACGGGACTCTGCGATTTCCGTCGTCAGCTCGTCGATTGATTTGTTACGTCCAGATTTTTCAGCCATTCGCGATCCTTCCTAAGTTCGGCCAGCGTCGTGCGAAAAACCGGTTTGGTGATGCGGCTCCGCGCGACCAGAAGCAAAACCATCGCAATAATGAAATGAACTGCGGCAGCGGCCAGTGCTATCCAAGCCCATGAAATTCCAAGCAGGTGGGCCAGCCCCACAACGACGCCGGTGATGAGAAAAACGTAACCCAACGCGCATAGGAGCAGCGCAAGAATCAGGCAACCGGCCAATATGAGCAGTTGCACCGCAGCTGTTTTCGATTCCTGGGCAAAGAGGGCAAAGCGGCTTTCAAAAAACTCCGCAAGCGCGGTAACGAGCGCTAGCAGGTTCTCGAGTAAACCGGCATGCCCCGCCGGATTGCGGGACCGAGGGATCTCGCTCATCATCTCCGAGCTGCTTCGGAGTTAGCGTCGGAAGATCAAGCCCAACACGAACCCAATTCCGAGCGCCGAGAAAATTGCTTTTGTCGGATTTTCACGCACGTATTGTTCTGCGTCTTCCTGGAACGTCCGGACGCGATCCCTCGCGTCGCCCCATGCTTGTTCCGCTTTGCCACGCGCGTCGCCCCAAGCCTGCTCTGCCTTGCCGCGGTATTCTCCGGCCAAAGCGCCTGCGGCTGATTTCAAATCTTCCGCTGCTCTGCGCGCATGGTCCCTGCTGCTTTGCAATTTATCCTGGGCGGCCGCGGTCGCGGCCGGTTTCTGTTCTGCTTTGTTTTCTTCTGCCATTTGTAATCTCCAGTTGATTTTTGCCGTAACTATCCGTGTGCTTTGGTAAATCAGCAAACACCGAGTTATCGCGTCACACACGCACTTCGCGTTTATTGTTCCCGAAAAATGATGCGAGCCTTCGTCAAATCGTAGGGAGACAGCTCGACGCCGACTTTATCGCCGGGCACAATACGGATGAAATGCTTCCGCATTTTACCAGAAATATGGGCAAGCACATTGCGCTGACCGGGAAGATCGACGCGAAACATCGTGCCGGGTAACACCTGCGTTACCGTACCCTCGGTCACGATCGGTCCTTCCTTCGCCATCGCGGCGAACTATACCGTGCGACACCCCATTTCTCAAGGCTGGCGCAGCTGATCCAGGGAGACCGTCGGCAGATATTCCCGAAGCTCCTGACGTTTCCACCACGCGCCGCTTTGCCGAAGCTCGCTCATAGTCGTGAATCGGTAACGATAAAACACTGCGCGGATGTAGCGAGGCGGCCTCTCTGGGAATGGGTTATGCGCAAGCAACCGGCTCACGTCGTCTGAGCCCTGCAAGAGTCTGACGATAAGCCCGACTAACCATGGATTTTGCTGCGGTCTTTCCAAAGCCGCAAACCACATTTGCCAATCGAGCCTCGGTTGATGCGGCGCGCACCAGCCCGGCGCACGTTTCACGTCGCCCGGTTTCCATTTGAATTCGTAGGGCAGCCATTCAACACCTTCCGCGCTGCCTTCGAGCACGATCTCGCAGCGGTCCTTTGTCATCACCCGAAACAGCCCATAGCCATTCACGATTCGAAACGCTTCGAGTTGTTCGTAAAGATTTGCGAGCGCGTGTGGGGGGCGAGCCCGTGGTTTGAACGCACTGAAGATTAACCACGCATTGATCGGCAACGTTACAACGATCACGGCAATCGCCGCGTAGCTGCACAATTGATCACTGTAGCGGCGGTCTCTGACCGTCGCATGTTTCCGCCCGATTGACGCGTCGTCAATCAACAGCAGACACAACGCAATCGTTAGTAGATTGAAGAAACAATAGTTGCCGGTAATGGCGATCGCGAGTTGAAGAAAGATCATCAATCCAGCGGCGATGAGCCGTGGGCGCCGTGGCGCCCAGATAAGAAACGGCACGACAATTTCGCCCGCGAGACAAAATGCGACTGAAAAATGCTTGAACCATTCCGGGCTTTTGTCTGCCCACCAACCGAACATCGTGGGCAGCGGTTGTGACCAGTAATGATAATCAAGCGCCGTCAGTGCGCTCCAGTGAAAGGAATGATTCAGCCAACCCCATGAGTCGTCCCCGCTGGTGAGCTTCACCACGCCGGACATCAGCATCAGTTTAAACAGAAGAAATTTGAGCAAAAACAAACCCGCACGCGAAACAGGAGCCGCTGTAGCCGGGGACGTCGACCCCGGCCGCCACATGAGATCCTTTGGCCAAAGTCGCCATGGCGCAAAAAAGATCGACAGGAAACCGGTCTCGAGCAGCAGAACGTCCCATTGAAAATTCAGGAACGTTTGCCCAGCGATGGTGAGCGACAGGTAAAATATGAAAAGTGCGGCGAGCGAAATCGCCGGTGCGATCCCGAAAATCAAAAGCAAAGAAAGAACAACACCGCCGCCGCAAAGGAAATGGAGAAAGGTGTTGCTCGAGTCGAACCAGCAAAGCGTCGGCAGGAGAGCATAGCCGTCCCGTCCAAGTTGTGCCCGAACTGCCGGCAGGAATTGATTCAGGGGCGACACACCATCGCCGCCGATCAGCCCGTCCACTTGTACCCGGAGCGACACAAACGCGATCAGATAGGTCAGGCCGAGCGCGCGCAGAAACCAACGCCGTGCCCAAAAGTAAGTCGGTGGCCGCACGTCTTTTCCCCACAGCAATCGAGTAACAGCTGAGCCGAGACTGCGATGCCGAGCGATAAACTTGTAAGCGATTTCCGAAATCGCCGCGAAACCCGGAATGTGATCGTAACTCCAGGCGAGCCATTTTCTTGAAGATCTGTATCCCAACGAGCGATGGACGGCTTCCGCGGCAAAAAAAGCTTCGCCGGTTGGCTCAATCAAAGCGACTGCGCGTTTGAATTGCTCGACCGGAATTTCGGGGAAGCGATGCGCTGCATCTTGATATGTAGCGTAATCGACCTTACCGCCAGTGATTTCCCGCCACCGTTCGATCCATCTCTTGCAAAAATGGCATTCGCCGTCCCAGATCATCAGCGGTTTCGGCGGCGGATTAGAAATGCGGAGATGCATTAGCGATTGTTGATCGGGCTAGTAGAACGTCAGAGGTGAGATGTGAGAAGTGAGAAATTCGGTTGGGTTCCCTCTACTACTCACCTCTCACTTCTTACTGAGTTCAAAACTCCGCCCATACCGGCGCGTGATCGGAAGGGTCTTTGCCTTTACGCATCTCGATATCGATCCCTGATGCGCTGCATCTCTTTGTCAGTTTTTCGCTCACCAGAATTGCATCGATTCGCAGGCCGCGATTTTTTTCAAACGCGCGCATCTGGTAATCCCACCAGCTGAAAAGCTCGCCTTCCTTGTGATGAATTCGCAGTGTGTCCCGCAAGCCGAGTTCGCATAGCTCTCGGAATACCGCGCGTTCGCCATCCGACGCCATGATGGCTCCCCGCCACAGGTCTGCGTCGTAAACGTCAATGTCCTCCGGCGCGACGTTGAAATCGCCACAGGCGACGACATCGGCCGATTTTTCTTTCGCGATGCAATTACGGAGCCGGCGATACCAATGCAGTTTGTACTGATATGCTGGCGAACCAACCGCCTGACCATTCGGCGCGTAGATCGAGAAGACGCGCACGTCGCCGATCGTCGCGGCGATTACCCGCGCCTGCGGATCGCGTACCTCATCGCAAAGTGAGGGGCGGACCTGATGCGGCTCACTGTTCGCGAGAATGGCCACGCCGTTGTACGACTTCTCCCCATGGTAGGCGCAGCGATATCCAGCCGCTTGCAAAGCGAGTGCCGGAAACAGTTCATCGGGGCATTTCGTCTCTTGCAGGCAGACGATGTCCGGCTTGGTCTCGTCCAACCACGCAAACAGACGATCCTGTCGTTTGCGAAGGGAGTTGATATTCCACGAAGCGATGCGCATTGGCTGTAGCGACGGTCTCTGACCGTCGCACCAATCTTGCGTTGAACAATGCTCCGGTCGGCGCTCCGAGATCGCCGCTACAGTCCGATTTCCTCGCCTGGCGTCGGGACAATCACGTCTGTGGTCGGAAGCTCGGCAGCCAGCGTCGCGCGCATCCACTCCACCGCCGGTGGGTCACCGTGCACCAGAACAATCTTGCGTGGCGAAATTTTCCTGGCGTATTCGATCAGTCCCTCACGCGTCGCGTGTGCGCTGAACTGGAACTGTTCGATATTGCAGCGGACGCGTTGGGGTGGTTTGTCAGGATCAAGAGCGACCTCGCCGCCCTTGCCCGCCTCCCGCAGAAGACCGGCAGGCGATTCAGGATTCGCGTAGCCGACAAAAAATATCGAGTGCTGCGGGTTTTCGATCAGTCTGCGCCCAAGAACATTAGAGAGCGTGTTTGGAATCATCATCCCGCTGGAAAGGACATATGCGCGTCCCGCGCGCAACTGCGCATCACGTACGGTTTCATCATTCAAAATGAACGGCGCCGCTTCCCTCATGAGTTGCAGGCGCGGCAATTGTCGGCGCGTCGTATGCGCGCGCCGGTCATAAATATCGGTGAACTTCGAACTAAGGCCGCCAATATAAATGGGAAACTCCGGCAGGAGCCGGTGACAGCGGAACTTGTAAAGCATTGCCAGGATCTCTTGCGTTTTGCCCAACGCGAAGACTGGGATGAGCACACACGCCCCGCGCTCGAAAGCGCTCTCGAGCGCCTCAGCGAACCGTCGCTCTTCACCGGCCCGCGTCCAGCCGCCGGGCTTCGCATGATCACCTCGCGTGCATTCCATGATCAGCACATCGACTTTCTCTTCGGTGAAGACTGCTGCTTGCATGATGGTCTGATCGTCGAAATTGACGTCGCCGGTGTAAAAGACGGTTTTGCCTTCGGCCCGCACCAGGATTCCGGCTGAACCGAGCACGTGTCCGGCCTCAAAAAACTCGAACGTCAGCGCTTCTCTTTCGCGCTGAGGCGCCCGTTCCCCGGCAATGGAAATTTGCTGGCGCAACGGACAGCGACGCCAGCGTTCCGACGCTCTGTCAGTTTCTCGATGGGTGAAAAGGGGATACGACGCCTCTCCAACCTCCTCACGTTGTCGTGTCATGACGTTGACGGAGTTGTGCAAAAGGACGCTGCCAACCTCGGCCGTAGCTTCCGTCATAAACACACGTGCACTTGGAAAGCGTCGCATTATCAGAGGCAAAGTGCCGATGTGATCTTGATGCGCGTGCGAAATCAGTATTGCTCCAATGTCCCGGCCAGCGATTGCCTTCAAGTAAGGCAACGCATCCTCCCCTGTGTTCTTTGGATGCATCCCGCAATCGAGCACCAGCCTGTGGCCGCCGATCTCAAGGTAGTACGAGTTCGCGCCAATCTCCGTGCGCCGTGTCAGATTAAGGAATTTCACACGATTATCGTTGGCCTCTCTTCGGCTTTCCTATCAGAGCCGTAATTCTCTGAACAGTCGGTTTCGCGGGCAGTCTAAATACTGGTCGCAATGAAAGGAGAAACGAATGGGCGGCGCGACCCAAACTCCCATCTGGAGCAGGATATTTGCATCCACATCTTCACCGTCTCCTCCGCAATGGTCGGCGTTTGTCTGACCGTCATTGGATTGATCCGCGTTGTCATCACACTTGGATCCGCGGATACGCTAGCGGATGATTTGCTTGCCGTGGACGCGCTGCTGTTTCTGCTCTCTTGTCTGCTTTCTTATTGGGCCCTTCGCTCGCGAGGTCTGCGCAGAATGCATCGCCTTGAAAAGATCGCGGACGCGATATTTATCATCGCGATGATCGGGATGGTGGCGGTTTGTGCGTTGATCACTTATACAATTTCTATTCCGGCCCGTTAGATTGCGGGCTAAAGAACCTCTTTAAAAATTCGCATCCAGTTTTCTCGCAAGATTTTTCCGATCTGCTCGTCGCTGAATCCGCGCTCGATTAACCTGCGAGTGAGATTGCGCGCGTGGGAATGGTTCCTTAGATCGGGAATGAAATGCGGAGTGGTGAATTTTGTAGCGAGCTCTTTTTGCCTTGATTCAGGCCACTGGCAGTAGATGAACTCGAAGAAATCGAAGCCGATCCCGACTCCGTCGGTACCAATCAAATTGGCGATGTGTTCGATGTGATCGATGTAACGATCCATCGTGTTCTCGTCGCCTCTCGGGCTCACCAGCACCGAGTTCACACCAATTACACCGCGCCGTTCGCCGATCATTTTGATTTGTTCATCGCTGATGTTGCGTTCGATATCGTAATAGCAACGGACGTTTGCGTGCGACACGATGGGTGGCTTTTTTGTGATCGATAAAATTTCGTCAAACCCGGCCGGATTGATGTGGGCGAGATCAATAATGACGCCGAGGCTCTCGCATTCATGCACCACGTCGCGCCCAAAGCTGGTTAGACCCTGCGGCGGCGAACCGGTCGCTGCGAAGGCTCCGCCATGTCCCGCCGCATTGCTTCGGGCGTGTGTAAGCCCGATTGAGCGCACACCCAGTTCATAAAAGACGCGCAACAAATCCAAGTCTGTCCCGAACGGTTCCACTCCCTCCATTGTGATGAGCAGTGCGATTCTGCCTGTTTCGCGTGCCTTCTGAATTTCACGAAAGCTTTTGCAAATCGCTAAGCGCTTGCACGTCTGTATCTCAGCATACAACCGCGCGATTTGATCGAGCGCCACGCGCAGACAGGTCTCCGGTAGATAACGGTCTTCAATATAAACCGCCACGGCGAGAACGCCGATGTTCCCCTTGTCGAATTCTGGCAAAAATTCGCTTTCCAGAACATTCTTGCGATCGCGTTTTTCGTACAAATCCATCGGCAAGTCGAAATGAAGATCGATGATCCCGCCCTTGTGAAGCCGATCGAGTCGTTCGTCGATGGATTTTACAGCGGCGGTCATGCTTTGGCGGTCATTCAGACATCATGCCAGATTGCGTTGCAGGCTTCCAGCCTGCCGCTGAGGGAAAGATGTCTAACCGACAGAGATTTCAGGCGGCATGCGTGAGCTATGTCAGGCACGCGGCGCGCAGCTCACGTCATTTGCTCAACTCAAGCATGCGCAGGATCGGTTTTTCTGCTCTTTTGCGCACCGGCTCGGGCAAAGTGATCTCGGGTTCCATGTTCAACAGAGCATCGTAAGCCTTCTCCAACGTGTTCATCTTCATGAAGCGGCATTCACCGCAAAAGCAATTGTCTGTCGGGCCAGGAATGAATGTCTTACCTGGGATTTCTTTGCGCAGTCGGTGCAACAGACCAGCTTCGGTTACCACAATGATCTCGCGCGCGGGAGATTCCTTGCAAAAGGTCACCATTTTTTCGGTGGAACAAACTTCATCTGCGAGCATGCGCACAGCGTAGGTACACTCAGGGTGCGCAACGACGGGCGCATCTGGATATTGTTCGCGGATTTTGTTTATGCTGCGCGCCGTAAACTCGACGTGCACGTAACAGGTGCCCTGCCACAAATCCATTTTGCGTCCTGTGCGTTCCATTACCCATGCGCCGAGATTTTGGTCCGGAACAAAGAGAATATTTCGATCGACTGGCGCTGTGCGAACGATCTTGTCCGCGTTGCCGCTGGTGCAAATCACGTCGGACAGCGCTTTCACGCCAGCACTGCAATTGATGTAGGCGATGACGTAATAATTTTTGTCCGTGTGCTGTCTCAGAAACTCCGCCAGCTTTTCCGGCGGACACGATTCGGAGAGCGAGCAGCCGGCATCGAGATCCGGCAAAATCACACGCTTGGTCGGATTAATGATCTTGGCTGTTTCCGCCATAAAATGGACGCCACAAAACAAAATGACGTCCGCGTCAGTTTTCGCGGCCTGATAACTCAATCCTAATGAGTCGCCGACGAAATCCGCAACGTCCTGCAACTCCGGGACCTGATAATTATGCGCGAGAATAACAGCGTTTCGCTCGCGCTTGAACTCTGACAATTCTTCTGCGAGATCGCCTGCTATAGCCGTCGTCCTGTGGGCGACGCGGCTGCGGGGTGCAGCCAGGTGGGTAGCCCGATCGAAATTTACCCCTGCAGTTACCATCGGCTAATATGGCGGTTTCTTAGCCATTTACAAACGTAACGAGTGTAACGGCGGCTGTATCAGCCGCCCGGCGCTCGCCGCGGCGAGCGCCACTACAATGTGTGCAAAGCGGCGCGCATTTCTTCAATCGGAGCTTCGCGGTCGAACCAGGTGGAAAACGAGAGAGCCCCTTGATGTAGTAACATCGAGAAGCCGTTCGCGCCGCGCGCGCCAACTTCAGTGGCTGCGCGGAACAATGCGGTTTTCGATGAGCCGTAAACGCAATCGAATACGATGTGATGCGGCGCGAGCAATCGCGCCGGCACGGGTGTCGGATCGCGCGGATTCATCCCCAGCGGCGTGGCATTAACGATCAGATCGATGTCGGCAAGTTGCACTCGCATCGCCGACTCATCTAAGGCGACCGCCTCCAGCCGCGTCGCGGGACCTAAGACCCGGGCGTCGGAAAAAAACGGCCGCAATTGCTCGGCAAGTGCGTTTGCTTTTTCCAAGGTGCGATTCACCAGAACAAGGCGCTCACAACTTTCCAGCGCGCATTGCCAGGCTATAGCGCGTCCCGTCCCACCG
>WNFU01002652.1_pt1 | contig 45827 bp, 44 predicted proteins | sample 5400121 | NCBI WGS metagenome assembly WNFU01 (sample SAMN13153360, study PRJNA577476) | soil metagenome | isolation source: 100 cm soil or saprolite under grassland replicate 1 | place: USA:California | collected 2016-06-15 | reverse complement strand
GGGAATCGACCACCCTCCCGCCGGCGTAGTCGCGGTAGCCCCAGACCCTGTCCATGAGCTGATCCCGACTGAACACCACGCCGGGACTTCTGGCCAGGGTGAGCAGGATCTCGAACTCGAGCGGGGTGAGCATGACCTCGTGGTCACCCCGGGTGATCCGCCGTCGCGCGGGGTCGATGCTGAGGTCGAAGCGAGTCACCGGCTCGGTCGGATCCGTCTGGTGGATGCGGTCCATCCGGCGCAAGATCGCTCGTACCCTAGCCGCCAGCTCGCGCAGGCTGAACGGCTTCGTCAGGTAGTCGTCGGCGCCAATGGCGAAGCCGGCCACCTTGTCGGCCTCGTCCGTCCGGGCGGTGAGCATGAGCACCGGCACCCAGTCGTTCTTCTGGATCTCCCGGCACACCTCCAGGCCGTCCATGCCGGGCAGCATGAGGTCCAGGACGACCAGATCGGGAGGCTCCGACGAGGCCGCGCGAAGAGCGTCGGGTCCGTCATGGACCACTCGCACCTGGTAGCCCTCGCTGGCCAGGCGGGCCCGGACGGCCTCCGCGATGGCCTCCTCGTCTTCCACCACGAGGATGTTCCTGCCGGTCATGGCCAGACCGTCATCGGCGCGCAGTCCACCGCGGCGCGAGCCCAACGGATCCGTTCACGGACCAATCCTAGCCTTTGCTTCTTGCGGTCCCTTCGGGCAGGTGTGGAGAAGCTGTCGCAAGCCGAACCCGCAGGACAAGGCGCCGGGTGCGCGGCCGAGCAGCCCCGCTCAGCGGAACGGCGTAGGAATGGGGTTGACGATATCGAGATAGGTAATGGCAAGGGCGAACAGGATGATGAAGCTGGTGACGAGCGCGGTGAGCGGAACCAGCTTGCGGATGTCGGGCTTTCGCCGACGGAGCTTCTCGTAAGCGAGGATCGCCAGATGGCCCCCGTCGAGAGGCGGCAGAGGAGCCAGGTTCAGGATGGCCACGAAGATATTGAACCCGACAAGCAACCCGATGAAGAAGTCCCACGCCCCGGCCTTGACGGCTGCGCCGGCCACGCGGCTGGCCCCGACCACCCCGATCGCGTCGTTCGGGGTGCGCTCGCCGGAGCCCGCCAGGAGCCGCCCGACGCGCCGGAGGGCCGAAGGGCCGAACACGTCCCCCAGCCTCAGGACGACGTCCTTCGTGCTCTGACCGGTGATGATGACGGACCGGCCGATAGCGGTGAACGGATCGGTCCGCTCCCGAACCGCGCCGAGCGACACTCCCAGGCGCCCCACCGGTTGCCGAACTCCCGGGACCGTGGACAGGACCGGTGTCGCGGTCACAGTGATCGTCCGGCCACCCCGTCGAACGGTCAGCTTGATCCGTTGTCCGACGTGCTTGCGGGTGAACTGGATGACCGCGTCGGTGGAGTGGATCGGGATCCCGTCCACGGCCACGATCTCGTCCCCGGGGCGCAACCCCGCCATCACCGCGGGTGAGACCTGATGGTTCAGGGTGGGCTCGATCGTCTCGACCATCGGCCGGTGCTCGTTCGGCGTACCGATGGCCATGAAGAAGAAGATGAGGATCAGGAGGGCGATTACGAAGTGGGTCACCGGGCCGGCCAGGATGACGATGGCGCGTTGCCAAACCGGCTTGGCTCCGAACGTCCGGGGATACTCTTCGGGCGTGGGTTCCTGGAAAGGGTTCATCCCAGCGATGCGGACGTACCCGCCGGCGGGGATGGCCTTCACGCCATACTCCGTCTCCCCTCGCCGGAACGACCACAGGCGCGGCCCGAAGCCGATGAAGAACTCCTCGATCTTGATGCCGAACAGCTTGGCGGAGAAGAAGTGGCCGGCCTCGTGAACCATCACCACGACGATGAGGGCCACGATGAAGAGAGTCACGCCGAGGGTTGTGGACACTGGGATGACCCTTTCTCGCCAGGTCCTACAGAGACTCGATGATCTCGGCTGCTCGGGCCCGGGCCCACCGGTCCGCGCGGTCCAACGCGACCTCGGAGACGACAGTGGCCGCCTCGTGCTCGTCGAGGACCGCGGCCACCACCTCGGGGATCTGAACCAGCCGGATCTTTCCTTCCAGGAAGGCCATGACGGCAACCTCGTTCGCCGCATTCAGCGCGGCCGGGGAGGTCAGGCCCAACCGTCCGGCCCTGTAGGCCAGATCCACTGCTGGGTACGCCTCCCTGTCCAGATGCTCGAAGCTCATCCGGCCCAGCGCGGCCAGATCGAGACCCCGGATCCCCGTACCCAGGCGGTCGGGGAAGGCCAGGGCGAGCTGGATGGGAAGGCGCATGTCGGCCGCGGCCATCTCGGCGATCATGCTGCCATCCGTGAACTCGGCGATGCCGTGAATGATCGACTCGGGGTGCACGACCACGTCGATGTGGTTGTACTCGAGGCGGAACAGGTAGTGCGCCTCGATCACCTCCAGGCCTTTGTTCATGAGGGTGGCAGAGTCGATGGTGATCTTCGGGCCCATCTGCCACGTGGGATGGGCGAGCGCCTCCTTCACCGACGCCCTGGCCAACTCGTCGCGTGACCAGCCTCTGAAGGGTCCGCCCGAGGCCGTGATGATGACCCGCCTGAGGTCCTCCCGACGTTCTCCTCGAAGGCATTGGGCCAGGGCCGAATGTTCGGAGTCCACCGGGACCAGCCGGTCGGGCTCGCCCTTCACCAGGTCCATGATCAGCTCGCCCCCGACCACCAGAGACTCCTTGTTGGCCAGGGCAAGCATCTTTCCTGACTGGAGAGCCGCCAGCGACGGCGGCAGTCCCACGGCCCCGACCATGGCGTTCAGGACCATGTCGGCATCCGATTCCCTGGCCAGGGTCTCCATGGCTGCGGGACCCGAGATGATGTCGATGGACCGGATCGGCCCGAGGTTCTTCTTGAGCTCGTCCGCGGCCTGGGCGTCGGCGATGGCCACGAGGGGCGGCATGAATTCGCGGATCTGCCCGATGAGCAGCTGATGGCTGGTCCCCTTGGCGCCCAGCCCAACCACGCGGAACTGATCCGGATTCCGCCGGACCACGTCCAGTGCCTGAGTACCGATCGAGCCGGTCGACCCGAGGATGGCCAGGGAGCGCACGACTTAGAGGTTACCCCCCGATACCGACTTTGTCGGGGAACGGGTCCGAATATGGGTCTGGGCCCGGAGGAGCGCCTGACCCGAGCTAAAAGATCAGCCTGAGGAAGTAGAAGGCGGCTGGGGCCACGAACAGGACGGAGTCGATCCGGTCGAGCACACCTCCGTGTCCGGGCAGCATCGAGCCCATGTCCTTTACCCCGAGATCCCGCTTGATGGCCGACTCGGCCAGGTCCCCCAGTGGCGCGAAAATGATGACGACGAGGCCTAGACCGACGGCCTTGACCGGATTCAGGGGATCGATCGTGGGGAGTATGGCCAGGGACAGCAGGAAGGTGACCATGCTCGCTCCGAGCAGCCCCTCCCATGACTTCTTGGGGCTGATCGTCGGGGCAAGTGGCCGGCTCCCCCACAGCGACCCGACCAGGAAGGCCACGATGTCATAGACGAAGGTCAGGCCGAGGACGGCCAGCATCAGAGAGCGGCCGGACTCTGACTGGGCCAGGATGACCAGGATGAATCCCGCCAGGAAGGGCACGTACAGGACGCCCAGCAGGGTCGAGCCGATGTGCGCCAGGGCCCCTTCCCTGGCCTTCGGCACCGCCGCCATGTACCACAGGAACGAGAGCATCAGCCCCAGAACGACGAAGAAGGTCATGGCCTGCTCGCCCTTCATATAGGCCCCGGCCAGCGTGAAGCCCCCGATGACCAGGCCGAGAGCCGTCGCCGGCTGGTGGCCCTTGCGCTGCATCGTTGCGTACAGCTCGGCCTGCCCCAGCAGGACGACCCCCCCGGCGACGACGGCGAACGCTGCCTTGGCGACCGCCAGGGAGATCAAAGCCACTGCCGCCAGGACGGCCGCGGTGAGGACGGCCGCCGGGAGGTTCCTGGCTGGCTCCGGAGGCGCTGCCTGGTCCGCCATGAGCGGATGGGACGTGGGCTCTTCCCACGTGGGGCCGGTCATGGGCTCCGCTCCGCCGACCCGGACGGTTCGGGGGCCCTCGGGCTCCTCCATGTCGGCGAGGAGCTCTTCCTCGACCCGACCCGGCCCGGGCGACCTGCCGAAAGAGGCGGCCAGGTTGTCGGCCGCAGCCTCTACATCGGCCATGTCGGGCTCATCCCAGTAGGGCTCCTCCGACGAGGGGGGCTCGGAGGCCGGGCCCTCATCTGCTTCCGCCCTGGTGGCCTCGCCTTCCTCGCCGAAAGGCTCGGCTGGCTCTACGTCCCCTTCCTCCTTGTCGGACCGAGGGAGGTCCCGATACTCGGGAGGAGCCTTCTTGAGATCCTCCAGGCTGAGCTCCTGTCTCTCCTTTCTGTCGGCGTCGGCATCGAACGTAACCGCTTCGCCAAGCTCCTCGTCCGTCTCGTAGCCGAAAGGCTCCTCTTCGGGCTCGTCGACGGACCGCTCGACCGGGTACCCGGGCCCGGCGGCCTGCTCCTCCTCGACCTGCTTCCCCTCGTCGCGCAGAGCGTCTCGCAGCCTGGCCCAGTCCTGCCCTCCCATCTCGCCGGGGGGCTCGACCTTCCGCCGGCCGGTGGGTGGCTCGGCCTCATCGTCGCCAACTCCCGCCGGAGCCCCTTCTTCCGGGGGCGGGCGGGCGTCGGCACCCTGGTCCGACTCGAGGTCGATCCCCTCGATGTCGGGCTCCCAGCCGGGAGGGAGCAGGTCCTCTGCGGGCTCTTCTTCGTTGGCTCCACTGCCTCCGGATCCGCGTCGGCCGGGCCCGGGATCGCCCTGGGCAAAGAACTCGTCAAGGTCCTCGAAGAGGTCCTCGAACTTTCCGCTCCGCTCCTCGCCTTCCGGAACCATCTAGACCTCCCCCAGCTCCTTTTCCTTCTGCTCGAGGATATGGTCGATCTCGTTCACGTAGTGATCGGTGAGGCGCTGCAACTCCTTCTCCGCCCTCCGCAGGTCGTCCTCCGAAATCGTGTGGTCGCGCTCGTCCCGCTCCAGATGCTCCTTCGCGTGGCGGCGGACGTTTCGCACGGACACCCGCCCTTCCTCAGCTCGGTCGCGGGCCAGCTTGATCAGGTCCTTCCGGCGTTCCTCGGTCAACGGCGGGAAGGCCAGCCTGATGACGTTGCCGTCGTTCGACGGCGTGAGACCGAGGTCGGAGGACATGATGGCCTTCTCCATCGACGACATCACGTTCCGGTCGAAGGGCTGGATGACCAGCAGACGCGGCTCGGGCACGGAGAACGACGCGAGCTGATTGAGCGGCACCTGCGTACCGTAGTAGTCGACCGTCACACGGTCCAGCAACTTCGGATTGGCCCGGCCGGTGCGCAGCGAGGAGAGCTCCTCCTGGGTGAAGGACGCCGCACCGCGCATCTTCTGCTCGGCGTCGTGAAGCGTTTCCTCAGTGGTCATGTCCCCGATGTCCCCCAGCAACGCGCCAACTGCCAGCTCCCCGCGAAGCCTACTCACTCTCCCGGCTTCTGTCCCGAGTGGCGCTAGCCTGCCGCGTGGACGAGAGTGCCGATGGGCTCTCCGAGGAGAGCCCTCTTCACGTTGCCTTCCTTGCGGAAGTCGAACACGAGGATCGGGAGGCCGTTTTCCATGCACAGGGAGATGGCCGTGGCGTCCATGACCGTCAGACCGAGCTTGAGCACGTCGATGTACTCGAGGCTCTCGAACTTCGTGGCCTCGGGATTCAGGTTGGGGTCGGAGTCGTACACGCCGTCCACCTTGGTGCCCTTGAGGATAGCCTCGGCCTTGATCTCCAGAGCCCGCTGGGCCGCGGTCGTGTCGGTGGAGAAGAAAGGAACGCCCATTCCGGCGGCGAAGATCACCACCCGCCCCTTCTCGAGGTGGCGGATGGCCCGGAGAGGGATGTACGGCTCGCCGATCTGGGCCATCTGGATGGCCGTCTGCACCCGCGTGTGAACTCCGACCTGTTCCAGACCGTCCTGGAGAGCGAGCGCGTTCATCACGGTTGCGAGCATCCCGATGTAGTCGGCCCGGGCCCGGTCCATGCGGGGGGCCTGCCGACCACGCCAGATGTTCCCACCGCCTACCACCACTGCCACCTGTACGCCGAGGGAGACGATCTCTCGTAACTGTGTCGCCATCAAGGCGATGGACTCGGCCGAGATGCCGAGCTCGCCCCCTGGCGGGGCGAAGGCGTCCCCAGAGAGCTTGAGGAGAACCCGCCGGTACATCGGTGCGGGTTGATCCACCCGGTGGTTAGGCCTCCTCTCCTACCCTGAATCGGGCGAACCTGCGGACCAGGACGTTTTCCTGGACCTTCGCTGCAACCTCTGCGACCAAGTCCCCGACCTTCTTGGAGTCGTCCCGGATGTATTCCTGGTCGAGCAGGACTGTCTCCTTGTAGAAGGCCTCCAGCTTCCCATCGACGATCTTCGAGATGACGTGGTCGGGCTTGCCCGAAGCCCGGGCCTGCTCCTCGTAGATCTTCCGCTCCCCGTCGATGACCTCGGTCGGGACCTCGTCCCTGGACACCCACCTGGGGTCGCGGGCGGCCACCTGCATCGCCACTTCCCTGGCCAGCTCACGGAACTCTGGCGTCCGAGCGACGAAGTCGGTCTCGCAGTTGATCTCGATCAAAGCGCCAACTGTCCCTTCGCCGTGGATGTAGGCATGAACGAGTCCTTCCCGGGCCTGCCGACCCAACCTTTTCGGTATCCCTGCCTTGCCGCGCTCGCGGAGGATCTGCCTGGCCCGGTCGAGATCGCCCCCGGACTCCACCAGAGCCTTCTTGCAATCCATCATCCCCGCCCCCGTCTCGTCGCGGAGTCGCTTGACCACATCGGCAGGGATCCGGTCGGGCTCGGTCATCGTTGTCCTCCCACGTTCCTTGCTTCGTTTGGCCGGCCGGGCTCAAATATCGCCGCTGGCTCGGTCGGGCTCCGTGGACCCCTCGCTCTCGTCCTCTTGCTGAGGCTCGATCACGGAATCCATCTCAGCCTCGAGCACTTCGCTCTCGGCTGCCTCGGCCCCCGTGGCATCGGGGTGGGTCTCGGCTTCCGTCTCGGCCGGCGCCGCTGGGGCCGCCCACGTCGCCGATGTATCCACTGCCGAGGGTTCCTCTTCTGTGGCCTCGGCGGACTCCTCGGTCGGTTCGGAGTCCACGGCCCCCAGGTAGGCCTGCTCCTCCTTCGACAGTTGTACGGCCCGACGCTCCTCGACGGGCGCTGTGGAGGCCACGGCGGGCTCCTTCTCGAACTCCGGCTCGAAAGTCTTTCCGGCCATCCCCTGATACGCGAGGTACTGACCTTCCTGGATGGCGTCGGCCGCCACCTTGGTGATCAGGGCGCATGCCCGGATGGCGTCGTCGTTGCCGGGGATCACGTAGTCGACCTCGTCGGGGTCGCAATTCGTGTCGACGATGGCGATCACGGGGATCCCGAGCTTCCGGGCCTCCTTCACCGCGATGTGCTCACGCTTGGTGTCGATGACGAAGATCGTGTCGGGCAGCCGCTCCATGTCCTGGAGGCCGGACAGGTTCCGGTCCAGCTTCTCCTTCTCATGGCGGAGCCTGAGGACCTCCTTCTTGGGGAGGAACTCGAAGGCCCCGGAGCGTTCCATCTCGCGAAGCTCCTTGAGCCGCTTCAGCCGTGTGTGCATCGTCTGGAAGTTCGTGAGCATGCCGCCGAGCCACCGAGTGGTCACGTGGGGCATGTTCACCCGGCCAGCCTGTTCGAGGATGGTCTCCTGAGCCTGCTTCTTCGTCCCCACGAAGAGGACGACGCCGTTCCGCCGGCCGACGTCCATCAGGAACTCGTAGGAGCGTTGGAGTCCGGTCAGGGTCTTCTCCAGGTCGATGATGTAGATGCCGGAGCGTTCCCCGAAGATGTACCGGCGCATCTTCGGGTTCCATCGCCTGGTTTGATGGCCGAAGTGCACGCCGGCCTCGAGGAGCTCCCGCCGGGTTGCGACGGGCATCGTGAATTCCCTCCTTCCGGTTATGACCTCCGTCCAGCTCTTCCTCGCCCCGACCCGCGCGCGGGACCCGGGACGAGTCCCTGAACGTGTGGATTTGCGGAGCAAGACTCCGCAATGGCCAGTGTAACAGTTGCCGGATCAGCGACAGTTCGAGGTCACGCCTCGGCCCGTGTCCTCTGCTTCCCCCCGGCTTCGCCAGCGGCAGCGAGCGCGTGCTCGCGAATGAGCAACCACCGGTACATGAATGCGCCCAGCACGGCGACGTGGAGGAACCCCACGAACAGCGCGAACGCCCACACCGCAACTGAGGGGGTCGCCGCGGCGACACGGCTCCCAGGCGTAACGATCGCAATGAACAACGTCAGCGCGAGATAGGTCGTGATGAGCAGCATGTGCTGCGGGCCCGGCACCCGAGCGCCCTTGATCGACAGCTGAGCCGCTCGGACCGTCCCCACCCCTTCGGCCACGACGATCACCGGGGCAAAGGAGAAGAAGTACAGGCCCGCCACCAGCGCGGCGATGACCCCGAGGGTTCCCAGAAAGCCCGTGACGAGGAAGATGGCGACGGTGGCAAGGGTCAGGAACCCCAGCTCTATGCCCGTCATCGGGACGAGGCTACGGACGGCCCTGCGAAGGGATGAGCGAGTATCCGGCGGGGGCCCCGTTCTGAACGAGTCCAGGATCAGGCTGGCCCACAGGGACATGAGGACGGCTCTGAGGAGCACCAATCCAACAGAGAAGGCCACCACTTCGCCGGCGGCGACCGTCCGCCCTCTGGCCAGAAACTCGATGTCGAGGAGCGTGTGGATGGGGGGAAGCGAGATCAGGAGGACCATGGCCTGTGGGGCGGCCGACGTCACCACGCCGTAGCCCGAGAAGACCAGCCACAGCCCGAGGACGGCGAGAAAGGTGATGACAAGCAGCAGAGGGGAACGCCCGACGGCGGACACACCCCGAGCCAGTGAGACGGCGACCGGCGGCTGGAGGGAAAGCGGTCGTGTGCCTCTTGGACCCCGCCTGCGGAAAAGCGAACCCCACGGTGAGGGCTGTGACGGCTGGGATGAAGCTTTCTGCCGCGGCTGTGTAGGCGCCGGGACCGGCGACCGACGGGCCGTGGGAGGACGGGCCGCCCCGGCGCGTACGGATCTCGACCCAGATGAGACGTCGCCGCCATCCGTCCGATAGCCCGTGGGTCGCCTGCGCTTCCTCTTCTTCGCCATCTGGGTCTGCCTTCAGTCGTCCGTCTGCGGGGTCGTCCCCTCATCATTCTCTGGCTGGGGAGTGTCGAGGGTGCCGACGTCGGAGTCGCCGCCGGCGCCGGCGTCGGACAGTTCACCCTCTCGTCTGCTCGATCCTGGCACGTCGGTGACCTCTGTCACGGGACGGGGGTGGATCACCACCCGGAACACGAGGACCAGCAATCCCAGGACCAGCACGAAGCTTCCGGCGAAGTTGAGGAGGGCCACGGGCAGGTCGAGCTCCGTCGGCGACGGGTCATCGGTGAGGGTGCCCGAGGGATCGTGCCGAAATGCCACAAGCGCTCCACGGGAGGAGTTGCTAGTGGCGAGGAGGAGGCTCTGCGCGGGGACCAATGCACCGATGGGGCCGGTCACCAGGCGGGTCTTCCAGACGAGGTGACCGGACGAGACATCGATGGCGGCTACTGTTCCGTCGTCCATCCCGACGTAGACGGTCGAGCCCATGAGGAGCGGGGACGACCAGGACACGGAGGAGGGGAACTGGAAGTCCCACCGCAACTCGCCGGTCTTTCCTTCGAGGCGATACACCCCGCCGTTCTCGTCCACCGCGTAGACATCTCCGCTCGCGTAGGCAAGCGCGGAGTGGAGGCTGAAGAAACTGCGGACCGGCGCAGACCACAGCAGCTTCCCAGTCCTCATTTCGAACGCTCTCACCTGGGCGTCGCCAAAGCCGACGAAGACCATCCCCGCGGCCACGGTCGGCGAGGACACGCCGAGGGCCACGCCCCTCGGCGAATAGCTCCAGGCCGTCTTCCCCGTCGCCGTGTCGAGCGCGTACAGCCGGGTTTCCCCATTCGCTCCGTTCTCGCTCACCGCGTAGACCCGTCCACCGGATACCGCCGGCGCCATTTCGACACCGGACTCCAGCCGCCTCTTCCAGCGGAGAGTCCCCTGCTTGGCATCGATCGCGTAGACGAACCGACCACGCGAGCCCACGAAGACGGTTCCGCTGGCGATCGTCGGCCCACCGCGGGAGATGTCTTCGATCGCAAACCGCCATCGCTCCTTGCGCGAGGTGAGGTCGACGCCCACCACGGCGCTCTTCCCCGGGCCGCTCCCTTCCGTGAACACCACCACGTTCGAGACCGGATCGATTGCCGGTGGCGCCAGCGGGCCTTCCAGGCGCTGGATGTCGCTCCACAAGACCCTTCCGGTCCGGGGATCGAATCCGAACACTCTCGTGCCACCTGTGGCCACCGCTAGCCCCGGCACAAGGACGGCGCTCGACATCCTCGCATCACCATCGGGACGGCCCCGCCAGGCGAGCTCGAGTGGGGGCTCCACACCATCGCCGGGAGCCGCTCCTTCGTGGGCCGGTCCACCCTGCAGGGCCGACCATGAAACATCCGTCTGCGATGGCTGTGCCAGGACGGGCGTCGCCGGCCAGCACGAGCTCACTGCGACCCAGGCGACGGTGATTCTCTTTGTCCACTTCAGCGGCGTGGATGAGCACCGATGGGCACGGCGTGGGGTCGAATCTCTACGATTCAAGACCGCTCATTCTAGGTTGCGCTGCAGGCCGGAGGACCGCGTATCGCTACGAGCACAAACCGAGGACCGGCGCCGATCAATGCTGGGAGATGGCCCGAATCGGCGGCCAGGAGGGGGCGGCAGGCTCCAAGCCGTCTTGTTCGAACATCGAGTCCTGGGCCAGAGGCGCCAGATGGATCAGATCCGACACGTCGGCTCCTTCGAGGAGCAGCATGGGGTCGATGTAGTCCGAGCCCACCCTGGCCCCGAAGTGAAGGTGCGGCTCGGGAACCTCGGGGTGTCCGTGATCGCTTCGTCCGATCAGCTCTTCGCGCGCCACCGACTGGCCCTTGCGCACCAGCACTTCCGAGAGCCAGGAATAGGTGGTGCGCACGCCATCGGCATGGTCGATCGAGATGAACAAGGCACCCGCCACCCATCCCGCGAACGCGATGGTGCCCTCGCGGGAGGCCACGACATTGCTTCCGAACGGCGCGGCGATGTCGATGCCCCGATGCCCGGCCTCGTACTGGCTGGGAGGAGGCTCGAATCCCCGGATGACCCGTCCCCGGAGAGGCCAGGAGTACGAACCGTAGTCCGGCACCTGCGCTTGTACCGGCGCAACGCGACCCGGGACGGCCGACACACGACCGGGAGAACCCATGAGCGCTCCCGAGAGCGCCACCAGGACGGCGATACATACGCGGACGGGCTTCACCCTCTATCTCTCCCGACGCCCGGAGGTCAGCCGTTCGAAGTTAAGCCAAAGGGGCCTTGGCCGCCATGAAGTAGCTCACAGATACGGGATTTTCTTCGCCAAACTCCAGGGAGATGAGGGGGACGCCAGTGTCCGCCTCCGGAGTCGCCCGCGGGGTCAGATGCCTTCCTGCTCCTTGAGGTTGTTCCGAAGCACGCCCACGGCCTTCGTGTGGATCTGGCACACGCGAGACTCCGTGACACCCAGGACCTCGCCGATCTCGGCGAGGGTGAGCCCCTCGAAGTAGTAAAGCGTGATGACGATCTTCTCCCGCTCGGACAGCGAGTTGATGGCCGCCGACAGCATCGCTCGGGTCTCGTTTCCCTCGATACCCGAGGAGGGGTCGATCGCGGCCATGTCGGCCAACGTGTCCAGCAGCGAGAGCGACTCACCTCGATCGGCCCCGGTCGAGACCATCTCTTCGAGTGCCGACACGGTGACGAACGAGATCTGGGTCACGATCTCGTGAAGCTCGGGCAGGCTCACTCCGAGATGCTCCGCGACCTCGGCGTCGGAAGGAGCGTGCTTCAGCTTGGCCTCCAGCTCCGTATAGGCCTTGTCCACTTCCCGGGCCTTGAACCGTACGGAGCGCGGGACCCAGTCGAGCGAGCGGAGCTCGTCGATGATGGCCCCCCGGATCCTCGGGATTGCGTAGGTCTCGAACTTGATCTCGCGTGAGCGGTCGAATTTCTCCAGGGCATCGATGAGCCCGAAGATTCCATAGGAAACCAGGTCGGCCTGCTCCACGTTCGCAGGCAGTCCTGTCGCCACCCGACTGGCCACGTACTTCACCAGCGGCGCGTAATGGACGATGAGCTGTTCTCGGGCGGGCAGCGACCCCGTTTCCTTGAACCGCTCCCACAGTTCTTCGAGGGAGGTGCCCTGCTTGAGCTGTCCCCCGCCGGTGGCCCGGCTGGAGGGCGAAGCGCGAGAGGAGGAGCGGCTCGGCATCAAGCTCTGGGATGACTTTGTCGGTATGCCTCGAAAAGCCTACCCCTTGAGACGTGGGTGTACCTCTGTGTGGTGGCCAGACTCGAGTGCCCGAGTAGGTCCTGCACGGTCCGGATGTCGGCTCCGCCCTCGAGGAGATGCGTGGCGAAGGAATGCCGGAGCGTGTGCGGACTCACCTTTCGACCCCCCAGGACGACCTGCACGTACCGGTCCACCAGTGCCCGGGCATCGCGAGGGCCCATGCGCTTTCGACGACGATTGAAGAAGACCGCGGACTGGTCCGCTATCCCCCGACTGGCAGAGGCTCGCCTCCCCCCATCAGGCGAGGGCAGGAACGACGCTCTCCCCGCTCGGAGATAGTCCCTCAGAGCCTTGGCCGCGAAATCGCCCATGGGCACCACACGTTCCTTCCCCCCCTTCCCCATCACCCGAACCCGCTGCCCGTCGACGTCGACGTCCTCCACGTTCAATCCGCACAGCTCGGCGACCCTGAAGCCGCACCCGTACAAGAGCTCGAGCACGGCTCGGTCGCGGAGCAGCCGGGTCTCGGCTGTCCTCTTCATATCGGCGCCGTCGACCCCGGCACGTCGAGGATGGTCAGCCGGGGGAGGGCTGTCGGGATCGGAGACGTTCTGGTTCCCTCCGGTGGGTCCGTGCGGCGCGGGGGCACTAGCCAGGAGTTCGGCCTCGGATGGCTTGAGCACGGCCGGGAGGCGGGAAGCTGGAGAAGGGCCGGAAAGCAGGGTCGCAGGATTGGTGGCGACGATCCCGCGCCTAGTCGCCCAGGCATAGAAGGTTCGGACGGCGGCGGCCTTGCGGTGGAGGCTGGTTCGGGCATACCCGCGGGTCCGGAGCTGGGCGAGCCATCGGCGGAGCGAGTCATGATCCGCGTCGATGAGGCCCCGCCCCCCGCGCTCCAGGAATATCGAGAGCGACGTGACGTCGTTCCGGTAGGCATGCACGGTGTGCACGGACAGGCCGCGCTCGAGATGGAGGTGGTCCACGAACGCGTCGATCGCCCTGGCATCCGCGGGCATGACGACTACCGCGTTGGAACTCGTATGCGTCCTCCAGTCGATGGAATCGGCTCCTGACTTGTAACACAACCGAATCGAGGGTCAAGAGCTTCCTCTCGCTCGGGCCGTGCGTTCGTATCTCCCGCCCAGATGCCGGACGAGGCTTCGCATCTCCAGCCCCACCAGCGCGGACACGACTTCGGGGAGGGCGAGGCCGGTACGCCGGGCCACCCAGTCCGGAGGCGAGGCCGCCGTGAGCGCCTCCCAGACCTTCCGCTCGGCGCCGCCGAGAGCGGCGGCGGTGGAGGGGCCCGGGGCACTCCACGGTTGCCCTGCGGCCGCCTCCAGGCCGAGATCGGCCAGAAGGTCCTCGGGACCTCGGATCAGGGTCGCCCCATCGCGGATGAGGGCGTGCGGCGCCCACGACAGTGGGCTGGTCACCGCCGACGGGACGGCGAACACATCGCGGCCGACGTCCAAGGCGTGATCGGCCGTGATCATCGATCCGCTGCCTTCCGCGCCCTCCACCACGACCACGGCTTTCGACAGAGCGGCCACGATGCGGTTCCGGGCAGGAAACCGGAACGGCTGGGCGCGAACACCGGGCGGATACTCGCTCACCATGGCGCCCGAACCGACGATGCGCTCCAAGAGCGGCCTGTTCTGCCGCGGATACGCCACATCGATCCCGCACCCGAGAACGGCCACACTCGACCCGCCGGCGGCGAGCGCTCCGCGATGGGCGGCGGCGTCGATGCCTCGGGCACCGCCGCTCACCACGCAGACACCAGCGCGAGCCAACGCGGCTCCGAGCAGCGACGCGATCTCTCGGCCCGCCGGAGAGCAATTCCTGGCCCCCACGATGGCCACGCGAGGCTGGAGCGGGCCCAGCGGAAGACCTCGAACGAACAGCCCCGCCGGCGGGTCGAACAGGTCCAGCAACCCGCCAGGGTATTCGTCCTCGTGCACGGCTACCAGGCGGGCGCCGACAGACGAAAGCTTGGCCAGGATGGCGGCTCCGTCCAGCTTCCGCGCGTATGCCCGGTCCACTTCGCTGCCAAGGCGTCCAAACCTCACGGCATCCAGACATGCCGGGGCAGAGTCTTCCGCTCGAGCCGCCTCGAGGAGACGACGCGGGGTGAGGGAGACGAGGCTCAGGAGCACCGCGAGCGCTTCCCGATCTCCTGAACCTGAGACGAACGACTTGGGCCAAATCGATGCCGGCAGCTCTGCAGTGGGCTGGCGATCCTCTCCCTTGGGCCGGCGATACCCTATCCCACCTGCGCCACCTCCTCGGAGGGGGAAGCTGCTCGATAGCTGAGCGCTTCGGCCATGTGCTCTGCTTCCACCCTGTCGCCCCCGGCGAGGTCGGCGATCGTCCGCGCCACCTTCAGAGCCCGGTCGAAGGACCGCCCGGACAGCGTCAGGCTTTCCACCGCCGCGGACAGAAGCGCTTCTGCTCGATCGGTGAGGCGGGCCTCGCGCCGAGCCATCGCCCCGGGCATCTGGGCGTTGCACCTCCAGGGCAGACGGGCCATCCTCGCGCGCTGCCGCTCCCGTGCCTCCTCCACGCGGGCTCGAATGATCGAGGAGGGTTCCCCAGGCTCGGATCCGAGGAGCTCGGCCCTGGTCAGGCGCGGGACCGAAAGCTGGATGTCCACGCGGTCCAGCATCGGACCCGATAGGCGCTGGCGATAGGCATCGAGCCGGTTGGGAAGGCATCGGCAGTGCCGGCGGGGATCGCCGTCGAACCCGCACGGGCACGGGTTCGACGCGGCGACCAAGCCAAACCTTGCCGGGAACTCGACGGCGCCAGAAGCTCGGGCCACGACGATGCGCCCGTCCTCAATTGGCTGGCGCAGCCCTTCCACGGCGTCACGACGAAACTCCGTGAACTCGTCCAAGAACAGCACTCCGTTGTGGGCCAAGGAGGCCTCTCCAGGCCTGAGGAACCCGGACCCGCCACCCAGCAGCCCCGCGGGTGAGATCGTGTGATGCGGAGCCCGGAACGGACGCGAATCGACCAGGCCTCCACCAGCAAGGATCCCGGCCACGGAGTGCAGCCTGGTCACCTCGAGCGCCTCCTGCCGGGTCATCGTGGGCAGGATGGAGGGCAGGCGACGAGCGAGCATGGTCTTTCCCGCCCCGGGCGGGCCGATGAGCAACGCGTTGTGCCCGCCGGCCGCGGCGATCTCCAGGGCCCGGCGGGCCACTCCTTGGCCCCGGACCTCGGAGAAGTCGACGCTCGATCCTCGATCGCTCGAGCGTGTGGGTCGAGCCGGGGACGGCTGCGGAACCCACTCTCCTCGGAGGAACCCCACCACCGCCGCCAGCGACGGCACCGCCACCACGCGGAGCCCTTCCACCAGCTCCGCCTCGGCCAGGTTCGCCTCCGGCACGACCACGCCATCGAGTCCGCCCTGTGCGGCCGCGATGGCCACGGCCAGGATCCCGGCGGTCGCCACGAGCTCGCCCTTGAGCGTGAGCTCGCCCGCGAAGGCGTACCGCGAGAGCAGCCGGCCCGGCACCTGCCCGGAAGCCGCCAGCACGCCGAGAGCGATCGGGAGATCGAACCCCGGGCCGTCCTTTCGGACGCGGGCCGGGGACAGGTTGACCACCACCCGTCTGAGGGGCCACTGCAGACCGGAGCTCTCCACCGCCGGGCGTACTCGCTCCCGGGCATCCTGCACGCCCGCGCCTGGCAGCCCTGACAGGGTGAGCGCGGGCAACCCCCTCCCCACATGCGCTTCCACGTTGATGAGGTGGCCGTGGACCCCCGCGACGGCCACCCCGAACACTCGCCCGTACACGGCTCGCAGGGTAGGTCGACCCAGCGACATCACACGCAGACATCGCTGTTGACCTGGGCGGACGTTCGGGCGAGGTTGTCTCGAAGGTCACCCGGCGGTGATCAGAACGCGTTCTCGAAGACGAAGAGGGAGGGCTCACCGCCCTGGTCGATGATCACGCTCGCCACGTCGAACCTGATCGATGGAGCCGGCACCCCGGAGACGGCGAGGAAGGCTTCGGCCAGGGTCCTGAGCTTCCGCTGCTTCCGCCAGGTCACCGCCTCGTATGGCCCGCCCAATCCCATCGCCCGTCTGGACTTCACCTCGCAGAAGACCAGCATCGAACCCTTGGCGACCACCAGGTCGAGCTCACCGAGCTGACACCTCCAGTTGCGAGCCACCACGCGATAGCCGGCTCGGCGGTAATGGGTCAGGGCTGCGGCCTCCCCGGCCCTGCCGACGTCGATGCGTGACGGTGGGATGCTCACGAACCCCGATTGTGAACGGTGCCGACGACAGAAAGCCCGACGGCGCTGTCGTCGGAGGAGGGATCGAGCGAGAGACTGGCGGCTTCGACCGCTATTCGAGCGAGTCGCCGCGCTCCCGGGCGACCCGCAGCGCGTCGTCGGGGGCGATCTCCTTGTGGGAGAGTTCCTCGACGTTCACGTCCCTCGTGGTGACCACGTTCACCCGGCTGACAAACCGGGCCGGACGGTACATGTCCCACACCCAGGCGTCGGTCAGCTCGACCTCGAACCACACCCCCCCGGGCCCTTCGTGCTTCTGGAGGTCCACGTGGTTGGCCAGATAGAACCGGCGCTCGGTCTCCACGACGTAGGAGAACATGGCCACGACGTCCCGGTACTCCCGCCACAGGCGGATCTCCAGGTCGTCTTCGAATCGCTCGATATCGTCGTCGCTCACAAGTTCTCCAGATCTATCACCGCAGGCTCGTCCTCGGGGTCCAGGGGCTCGGGCACACCGCCACGACGGTCCTCCTCCACGGTGACACTCGGCTGGGGCAGGTCCCTCCCGTAGAGGCGAAGGTAGGTCTCGCGATCCTCCATGTACAGGCCCATTCCCTTGAAGGACATGCGGTGGATCCGACACGGCCCGTACCGAGCGATGGCGGCGCGGTGAGATGGCGTCCCGTATCCGCGGTGTTGATCGAATCCGTACCGCGGGAATCGCCGGTGATACCGATCCATCATGCGATCCCGGGTCACCTTGGCCACGACCGAGGCAGCGGCCACAGACGCCGTGACGGCGTCCCCCTTCTTGATCGACAGGTGCGGTAAGCGGACGCCGGGGAGGGGGAACCCATCGGTCAGCACGAAATCGGGCCGGATATCCAGCGCCTTGATGGCCAGGCGGAGCAACCGCAGATTGGAAACGTGCAGCCCCCGGCTGTCGATCCGCCGAGGGAACGAACGACATACGGCCACCGACACCGCGCCGTCCCTGATCCGGTCGAACCACATATCCCGCTGCGAGGGGGTGAGGAGCTTGGAGTCCGCCAGCCCATCTACTTCGAAACCCCCGGGAAGGATCACCGCGGCGGCCAGCAGCGGGCCGGCCAGGGCTCCGCGCCCCGCCTCATCCACACCAGCGATCAAGCGGAACCCCTCCGCGTGGAGCTGGCGCTCGTAGTGGTCGATGGGCCTCATGTCGTTCGAAGCCGCGTTCGTCAGGTCCCGTGGAGCCACCCGATCCTCGACGGCGGCCAGATGGCGACGAAGGCGCGGCCGATCACCTTGTCGTATGGGATGAAGCCTAGCCCGTAGCGCGAATCCTTGGAGTCGGTCCGATTGTCACCCATCACGAACAGGGTGCCCGCGGGCACCCGAACCGGCCCGAAGGGGCGCACGTCCTTCTCCCGGACGTACTGCTCCTTCAGCGGCTTCCCGTCGATGTAGACCATCCCGTCCTTGCCTTCCAGAGTCTCTCCGGGGAGCCCCACCACGCGCTTGATGAAGTCCTTCTCGGGGCTCGTGGAGACTCCCAGGCCCTCGGTGAGCCAGTGCCAGAACGACTGCACGGGGTTCCTGTGCCCGTGCGGGGCGGGGTTGGGGTCGGAAAACACGATGATGTCGCCCCGTCGGGGATGGTGCAGGAGGTAGACAACCTTGTTCACCAGGACCCGGTCCCCGGGATTGAGGGTGTTCTGCATCGACTCGGACGGGATGAAGAAGGCCTGGACGAGGAATGTCTTGATCAGCAGGGCGAGCGCGAACGCCACGACCAGCAGGAAAGGAAGTTCCCGGACGAATCCGAACGCGCCGCCCTTGGCCTTCGGCTTCGCTCCGGGCTGTGGCCTTTCTGCGGACTCCCTCGAGGAACTCTCCCCGGCCGCGGGCCGTTCGGTTACCTGGGGCGAGGCCCGCTCGACATTCGACGGGGTCTCGGCGGTGAGGCGCCCCTCGGTCGTGTCCATGGACGTTTCATCCGAACCGGGGTTTGGCGATGGGCCCGAGGACATGCTGTTATGCCTGCTCCGCCTCGGCTCCCTGCTCGGGCTCCTCCACGGCGCCCCGAGCCGGGACCGGCTCCCTCCGCTCCCGGATCCGCGCCCGCTTCCCACGACGCTCCCTGAGGTAGTACAGCTTGGCGCGGCGCACGTGTCCGCGGGTGACGACCTCGATCCTGGCGATCGTGGGGGAATGGACAGGGAAGGTTCGTTCCACCCCCACGCCGAAGGAGACCTTGCGGACGGTGAACGTCTCTCGAAGGCCGCCGCCCTGGCGCCGGATCACGACGCCCTGGAACACCTGGATGCGCTCCCGCCCGGCCTCCGCCACGCGTACGTGGACGCGCAGAGTATCGCCCGGCCTGAAGTCGGGCAGGTCTTCGCGTAGACGCGGTTTCTCGACGAGGTCGACCTTGTTCATTGAGTGCTTCCGGGGATCCTGTTGAATGCGGGGGGCAATCATAGCATCGGCAGATTGGCTTCCCGACTCGGCACCCGCAGGTCGATCAAGCCGTGGGGAAGGTCCTACGGCGTGCCTTCGTCTCCGGAGACCAGGTCGGGCCGGTTCCTCCGGGTCTTCTCCAGAGCCGCCCGTCGACGCCACTCGTCGATCTTGGTGTGGTCTCCCGAGATGAGCACCTCGGGAACGTCCATCCCCCGGAAGGACGCCGGCCGCGTGTAGTGAGGGTAGTCCAACGACCCTTTCTCGAACGACTCGGTGGCCAGGGACTCGTCGTTCCCGACCACCCCAGGGATCAGGCGGGTGACGGCTTCCACAACGGCCAGGGCGGCGACCTCGCCGCCGGCCAGGACGAAATCTCCGATCGAGACCTCCTCCGCAGGGAGTCCCTGCACCACTCGCTCGTCCACCCCCTCATAGCGGCCGCATATCAGGACGAGCCGGCTCTCCTTGGCCAGCTCCCTGACCAGAGCTTGATCCAGGCGCCGCCCTGCCGGAGACAGCAGGACGATCCTCTTGTCTCCCTCGCCGAGGGACTCAACGGCCTCGAAGATCGGCCCGGCCTTCATGACCATGCCCGGTCCTCCACCGAATCCGTAGTCGTCCACCTGGCGATGCTTGTCGAGGGCATGCTCCCGCACGTCGTGTACCCGTACCTCCACGAGGCCCGACTGGATCGCCCTCCCCAGTAGGCTTTCCCGAAGCGGTCCCTCGAAGATGCCCGTGAACAGGGTCAGGATGTCGATCCGGATGGTGGGGCCGGTCACGGCGCCGTCAGTCCCGGGACCTCGCGGACCACGATCCTCCTGCCGGCCACGTCCACGTCTTGGATCACTTCCTTCAGCGCGGGGATGAGCACCTCGCCATCGGGTCCGTCCACCATCCATGCGTCGTTCGCTTGGGCGTGCAGGATCTCGCGAACCCGGCCGACTCTACGGCCGTCCGGTGCGAACACGTCACATCCAACGAGGTCGTGCGACCAATACTCCCCCTCGGGAAGAGGCGGAACAGACGAGGTCGGAACGAACAGGTACTGGCCTCGAAGGGCTTCGGCAGACGTACGGTCCTCGATGCCGCGGAAGGCGACGAGCAGCCTCTGGTGGTGAGGACGGGACACGGTAACCGTGAGCGGCCGGTCCTCGCGTTCTTCGAGGAAGAGCGTGGACCCTGGCTCGAACCGGGACCGGACCTCTGAGATCGGGAGCACCGCGACCTCACCTTTCACTCCATGGGTCCTGGTGATCCGGCCGACAACGACCCAGCGGGGCCGGTCGTTCACCCCACGATCTCGACCAGAGCGGTCACGCCGGCCCTGGTCCCCGCCGCCCGGACCACGTCCCTGATAGCGCGGGCGGTCCGACCACCTCGTCCGATGACCTTGCCGACGTCCTCGGGCGCCACCAGAAGCTTGAGGACCACCGTCCCCTCGGTCCTCTCCTCGGTCACCTGGACGGCGTCGGGGTCGTCCACCAGGTTGCGGGCGATGTACTCGAGGACTTCCTTCACCGGCGCAGGCCGTCAGGCCGAGCTGGGAGAGGCGGGCGCGCTCTTCGGCTGCTTCTTCGCTGACCTCTTCGTCTTCGGATTCGTCTCCTGGAACCGGTCCCAGATCCCCTGGATCCGAAGGAGGTGGACGACCTGCCCGGTGGGCTGGGCACCCTGCGACAACCAGTACAGGGCTCGGTCCTGGTCGATCTCGATGAGCGAGGGGTCGGCCAGAGGGTGGTACTTTCCGATGTTCTCGATGAACCGGCCGTCTCGGGGACTGCGCGAATCGGCCACCACGACTCGGTAGAAGGGGCGCTTGGTCGCCCCCATCCTCATCAACCTGATCTTCACCACGTGCCCTTCTCCTCTCGGCCGCCGAGAGACCTCGTCTCCCGCTCACACATGTCTCTGTCTCTACACGCCCGGAAGATTGATGCCTGGGGGGAGCTTCGGCAGCCTCAGACCCTTCGAGCCCTTTCCGCCGAACCCGGCCATCCCCATCATCGACTTCATCATCTTCCTGGCCTGGGCGAACTGCTTCAGCAGGGCGTTCACCTCGTGCGTGGTGGTGCCCGAGCCCCGGGCGATGCGCAGCCGCCTGCTCCCGCCGATGATAGCGGGGTTGCGGCGCTCCTCCGGCGTCATCGAGCAGATAATGGCCTCGGTCCGGGCCATCTCGCGCTCGTCCACCTGCAGGTCCTTGAGCTGCTCCTTGGCGCCGGGCATGCCGGGCAGCATGGCCAGAAGGTCCTGGATGGGTCCGAGCTTCTTGACCTGTCGCATCTGCTCGAGGAAGTCCTCCAGCGTGAACCGGGCCCGGGCCATCTTCTCGGCGGCCTCGGCCGCCTTCTCCTGGTCCATCTCCTTTTCGGCCTTCTCGATGAGCGTGAGCACGTCGCCCATGCCGAGGATCCGAGAGGCCATGCGGTCCGGATAGAAGGGCTCCAGGTCGCCCAGCTTCTCCCCGATGCCGGCGAAGAAGATGGGGCGCCCGGTTACGTGGGTGATGGAGAGGGCGGCCCCACCCCTGGAGTCTCCGTCCATCTTGGTCAGGACGAAACCGGTGACGTCGACCTCACGCATGAACTCCCGCGCCTGGACCACGGCATCCTGGCCGGTCATGGAGTCACAGGCCATCAGCACGTGGTGCGGCCGGACGGCATCCTTGACCCGACGGGCTTCCTTCATCATCTCCGGGTCCACGTGCAGGCGCCCCGCGGTGTCCACGATGACCACGTTGCGCCCCTCCCGAACGGCCTGCTTGAGAGCGCTCTTGGCCACCTTCTCCGGCCGGTTGCCATCCGAGACCACGGGGACGCCGATCTCACCTCCGAGAGTGAACAGCTGCTCGATGGCCGCAGGCCTTTGGAGGTCCGCCGCGACCAACAACGGCTGCCGGCCCTTCTCCTTCTTCAGCCACAGGGCCAGCTTGGCGCAGGCCGTCGTCTTCCCCGACCCCTGGACACCGGCCATCATCACCACCACGGGGTTGGCCCCAGGAAGGTTGAAGGCGCGGTGTTCGCCGCCCAGGGTTTGGGTGAGCTCGTCCCGCACCACCTTGATGACCTGCTGGGCCGGGGTGAGGCTGCGCATCACCTCATCGGACCTCGAGCGCAAGCGAACGCGGGCGAGGAAGTCGTCGACCACGTCGAGTGCAGCGTCGGCCTCGAGCAAGGCCGTGCGGATGTCTGCGAGCGCAGCATCCACCTGCTTCGGATGGAGCTTGCCCCGCGATCGAAGCCTGCGGAAGACCGCGTTCAAGCGGTCGGTCAGTGCGTCGAACATGTGATGTACCGGGCTGGGCTATGGGCTACGCGTATGCTAGCCGCGAACCGCCATTGTACGACCGGGGCGGCATAGGCCGGATGGAACAGATGGAAACTGGCTCAAGTATGGAGTTGGACGGGGCCAGGCGCCTGGAGCGAGGCCTGATCCGGGTGCGGTGGTTCGCCGTCGTCCTGGGGCTCTACCTGGTCCAGCAGACGAACTCGGGGCTTCCGCCCTACGCCTCGAAGATCGTCCTGCTCCTCGGCTACCTCATCATCGCCGCGCTCGGCGTGGGGAACGTCCTCATCTGGATCGGGGCCAGCCGCTGCAGAACGCTCCTTGCTCTCCAACGGCTGGGGTGGTGCGCGTTCCTCATCGACGCCGTCGTCATCTTCTCTGTGGCATGGATCTACAGCTACGACCCGAAAGGATCGACCTGGGTAGTGATCTACATCCTCCCGCTGGAGGGCGCCCTCCGGTACCAGCTGGAGGGAGCCCTGATGACCGTCGCCATCACCCTGCTGAACGAGGTCGGCCGCGAGGCATATCTGGCTGTGCGCTTCCCGGATTACCCCTTCCTCGTGGCCAACGTGGCCTTCCGGGTCGGGATCCAGTTCATCATCGCCCTGGTCGCCGGGCTCATGTCGCGCTCGCTGGCCCGTCAGGCTGAGCGAGCCACGTGGGAAGCTCACCAGGCGGAGGAGGCGGCTCGGAGGGAAGCATCGGCCCGGCGGGAGCTGGCCGCGTTCAACACGGCAATCCTGACCGGCGTGGCCGCGGAGGACCTGGACACCTCGATCCAGCTGATGGCTGGGGCCATCGGCCGCGACCTCCAGTACGAGGCGTTCACGATCCTCCTCCGGGACCGGGACGCCCTTGTGGTCAAGGGGATGTACGGAATGCCCTTCTATGCGGAACGCATCCCCATGGGCAGGGGCGTCACCGGGACGGTGGCGGCCACGGGCCGGCCGCTCATCGTCCCGGACGTGACCAAGCACGACAATTACATCCTGGTCGATCCGGAGATGCGATCGGAGATGGCCGCGCCCATGCGGATCGGCGATGAGCTCATCGGGGTTCTCGACGTGGAGAGCCGGATCCCCAACGCGTTCGACGAGCCGTCCCTTGGTGTGCTGAACCGGCTGGCCGACCAGATCGCGCTGGTCGCCCACAGCAACAGGCTGCTGTCGCAGCAGCGGGAGATGATGCGCCGCCTCCAGGAGCTCGACCAGATGAAGTCGGACTTCATCGCCATCACCAGCCACGAGCTTCGGACGCCCATCACCGCCATCCGTGGGTTCGTGAACACGCTGCAGCGCAACCAGGACCGTCTGACCACGGATCAGCTCACCGACTTCATGCACATCATCGACCGCCAGAGTGCCCGCCTGGCCCGGCTGGTCGAAGATCTGCTGTTCGTCTCCCGGATCGAGGCCGGAACGATCCGGTTCGAGGCCGAACCCGTGGACCTGGGCCGGTTCCTGTCCGAGACCGCGGAGTCGCTCGGCCCGGAGGTGCGGTCCCGGGTCCGGGTCGACGTCGAGCCCCCGGGCGCGACCATCAGAACGGATCCGCATCGGCTCGATCAGATCCTCAGGAACCTCGTGGAGAACGCCTTGAAGTTCTCGCCACCGGACACCGAGGTGCGGATCGACGGGATCGTCCGGGACGACTGGTTCCAGCTCGCCGTGACGGACCAGGGGGTTGGCATCCCGGCCGAGGACCTCCACATGATCTTCGATCGGTTCCATCAGGTGGGCCAGGTGATGACGAGGGAGATCGAAGGAGCGGGCCTGGGGCTGTACATCACCAAACGACTGGTGGAGGCCATGGGCGGAACGATCACGGTGACCTCGGTGCCGGGACAGGGCTCGACGTTCCGCGCCTGGCTCCCCGCCGACCTGAAGAGCGACGACGGCGACGGCCCAGGCGAATCGGAGCTTTCCGATCGGCTCGATGATCAGCGGGCGGCAGAGCGTCCGGCCGAAGCCGGAGTGGTCACGCCGAGCGAGTAGCGGCCCTTCGGAGGTCGCCAAAGGTGAGGGCCAGATCCGGGACTTGGTAGTGCGCATTGAGGCCGCTCGGGTTGGGCAGGAGCCACACCCGGGAGCGGCACATCCGGTCGGGCTGAGGACCGACGGCCGCCGCACCCCGCCCGAAGGCGGTCCTGTACGCCCCCAGCCCGAGAAAGGCCACGAACGCCGGCTCGTGCCGGCACACCTTCCGCTCCAACCGCCCCGCGCCTCGGCGAAGCTCCTCCCGAGTGATCTCGTCTGCACCAGCCGTGGCCCGTTCGACGAGGTTCGTGATGCCCAATCCCCAGCGGAGCAGCTCTTCCTCTTCGAATGGCGAGAGAAGGCGATCGGTGAATCCGGCCAGATGCAGCGCCTTCCAGAATCGATTCCCCGGCCTGGCGAAGTGATGCCCCACGGCCCCCGAATACAGCCCGGGGTTGATCCCGACGAACAGCACGCGGAGATGAGGCACCAGGACGTCCGGGACCATCGCGCCCCGGGCCGCGGCGATCTGATCTCGGGACGGGCGCCATGCCCCCACGGGCATGGATGCCGTCACCCGGCGACGTAGGTCGAGAGTCCGTCCCGAAGATTCGTGAGCCGAAGATCGAATTCCTGCAGGAGCCTCTCCGTATCGGCCAGAGCGTCTGCCGTGGCGAAGTCGACCGCTTCCGGGGACAGCGGAGGCTTGGGGAGGACCTGGAGGAAGAACCCCGCGAGCTTGGGCAGGAACGTCGGGAAATGGATCAGGGGCTTCACCTTTCCACGGATCTCCATCATCGCGCGCAGCACCTCGTTCATGCTCAACACCTCGGGACCGCCGATCTCGAACGTGCCGGTGGGGCCGGTCGGGCTCGCGGCCTGCGCCACGGCGTCTGCCACGTCCTCGACGAACACGGGCTGGAGCCGCTGGGACCCGTCGCCGATCACAGGCACGAATGGCAACCAGCGATGGAACGCGACGAACTTGTTCAGGCCGGGATCCTCGGGCCCGTACACCCATGACGGTCGGATGATCGCGTGGGCGATCCCAGCGCCCCGGATGGCCTCCTCGCCGAACCACTTCGCTCGGTACCAGACCTTGGACGAGTCAGGAGCGACCCCCGTACCCGATACATAGACGTACTTACCGACACCGGCCTTCGCCGCCGCGGTGCCCAGTCGTTCCGTGCCGCGGTGATCGAACTCCTCGAACGTGTAGCTCTTCCGGCGCTTCTCCCCCGGAAAGGTCGGGAACGTGAGCGCCTGGATCACGGCCTCGGCGCCGTCCACCGCAGATGCCAGAGAGGCGGGGTCCAACACGTCACCGGTCACCACTCGGGCGCCCATCTCTTCGATCCTGCCTCTGGACCGACCGGGGTGAGCGGTCATGACGGCGACGTCGATCCCCCGCGCCACCAGTCGGCGAACCACGGCCGATCCGATGAACCCACTCCCGCCCGCTACGAGGATCATCGGCGACGTTCCCTCATTGTCGCCACGATCATCGCCGGCATGCCTGTATCATACGTACGTATGAATGAAGGGTCAAGCTGAAGGTGGGTGGGGCCGGCCGGCGGTTCCGCGACACGAGGGCCCAGTTGCTCGAAGGAGCCCTTCGGGCGCTGAAGGAGAACGGGCTGGCCGGGACCACTTCTCGGGCGATCGCCGCGATGAGCGGCGTCAATCTGGGCGGGATCACCTATCACTTCGGGTCCAAGGACGAACTGGTGGCGCAGGCCCTGCTCGTTGCGATCCGGGGTTGGATCGATCCCGCACTCCAGGCCCTGCGCCGCGAGGCGCCTCCCGCGATACGGATGATGGAGGCGGTTCAAGCGCTTCAGACCTCTTTCGAGACCGCCAGGGACCTCCTCCCCGTCTACCTGGAAGCTCTCGTCCATGCTAATCGGAGCGACTCGCTTCGTCGCGGGGTGGAGGAGTTGCTGGGCGACCTCCGTGGGTTCCTGTCCGAGCAGATCGGCGAGCTCAGAGAATCGGGGTTCCTGCCCGCCTGGGTGGATCCGCCGGCGATGGCCTCGCTGCTGCTGGCTACGGGCGATGGGATGGCCTTGCACGCCGCGATCGATCCGGAAGCCGTGGACAATCGGGCAGTCGCCGCCCAGGCCGTCCAGGTCCTCCTCGCCGTGAGCACTCAGTTCGGCGAGAGCCGGTAGGGCTCTTCAAGCCACCAGTCTTCGGGCGAAGGCCTCGGCGTCGAATGCGGCCAGGTCCTGTGGGCGCTCTCCCGTCCCGACCAGCTTCACGGGCACGCCGAGCTCTTCCCGGACGGCCAGGACGATTCCACCTTTGGCAGTCCCGTCCATCTTGGCCAGCACGACGCCGGTGACACCGACCGCATCCGTGAACGCACGGGCCTGGGCGATCCCGTTCTGCCCGGTGGTGGCGTCGAGCACTAGCAGGACGTCATGCACCCGTCCTGCCGCCTTCTCCAGCACCCGTTTGACCTTCCGGAGCTCCTCCATCAGCGGCTGGCGTGTGTGAAGGCGCCCTGCGGTGTCCACGATCAGGACCTCGCTTCCCCGGGCCCGGGCCGCCTGGACGGCGTCGTAGGCCACCGCGCCAGGGTCCGCCCCACGCGCCTGAGCCACCAGGTGCGACCCCGACCGCGAGGCCCACGTCTCGAGCTGCTCGCCGGCCGCTGCACGGAACGTGTCGCTGGCTGCGAGGCTCACCGATCGCCCTTCCTGGGCCAGGGCATAGGCGATCTTGCCGATCGTGGTGGTCTTGCCGGTGCCGTTGACCCCCACCATCATCACGATGCCGGGAGCGCCTGCCGGGGCCTCCCAGGGCTCGTCGCCGTCGAAGGTCCTGGCCACCTCCTGGATCAGCACCTCGGCCGGGTCCATGGGCGGCCGATACGCATCGCGCACGCGTCTGATGATGTCCGCGGCGGCCTTGGGCCCGACGTCCGCCCTGATCAGGGCCTCCTCCAGCTCCTTCCAGGTGTCCTGCGTGGTTTCGGTCCGAAACAGCGACCGAACCTGTTCGGCCAGTCCGGTCGAGGGAGGGATGTAGGCGGGGCGAGGACGTCCCTTTGGCGGTGCTTCTTCGACCGCCTGAGGACCGCCAAGGCTCGATCCATACGTCACCCTGCCAGGTTGCCGGCGATCCCGCCGGCTCAGCACCAGAGCCCCGGCGACCATCCCCACCACGATGAGGACGATGACGATGAAAACGATCTCGATGGGTTCCTCCTGAGCTCTTCGATCAGCTGCCGGGTCGCTACCTGACCCCGACCTCGGCCAGTCGCTGAGAGATTACCGTGGAGGCGCCATCGTGGCTCCTGGATACTCCGTACAGCACGTCGGCCATCTCCATCGTCCGCTTCTGATGCGTGACGATCAGGATCTGGGAGTCCTGGGCGAAGCTCCTCACCAGCTCCAAGAACCGGTGGAGGTTGACATCGTCGAGCGCCGCTTCGACCTCGTCCATCAGATAGAACGGGCTCGGTCGGGCCTTGAAGATGGCGAACAGGAAGGCCAGCGCGGCCAACGAGCGCTCCCCTCCGGACAGGAGTGACAGCCGCTTGACCTTGCCGCGGCCGGGCCTCGCTTCCACCTCGATCCCGGAGGCGAGGAGGTCCTCCGGATCGGTCAGCGTGAGCCTTCCTTCCCCACCAGGGAACATCAGAGCGAACAGTCCAGAGAACTCCCGGGCCACATCGTCGAAGGCCGTGGCGAACATCTCGGCCACCCGCCGGTCGACCTCCCGGATCACCTCCTGGAGGTCCCGGCGCGCCGCCCTCACGTCGTCGAGCTCCCGGGCCAGGAAGTCGTGTCGCTGCTGGACGGACTCGAGCTCCCCGGTGGCCAGCAGGTTCACCTTGCCCAGCAGGCCGAGGCGTCGGGCCACGGTGTCGGCGCGCCGACCCAGCTCATCCACGGTCTCTTGCTCGGACAGCTCGGCGACGGCCTCGACGGGATCGGCCGCATGGCCCTCTCGGAGCAGGCGCTCGGCGTCTGCGATTCGACGTTCCAGGTCATGGCGGGCTCGGTCCTCCTCCTGATGGTCCTGGCGGAGGCGCTCGGACGCGGCTGCGGCCTCTCGCCAGTTTCGGTTGGCCTGTGCGTGCCGACCCTGAGCCGCTCGGGCGGCCTGTGTGGCCGCACGGTATGCGGCCACCGCCCCGCCCAGGTTGCCCTCGGCATTTCGCAGGGCTTCCTCGGCCACGGCCCGTTGGCCCTCGAGGGCCCGGAGGATTTCGCGGAACTTGATCGGATCCTCCGAGGCGATCGTCTCGAGCTCACGCCGGGCTCGTTCCACACCGGCCTCGAGCCTGGCGACCTCTCTTCGGAGCGCCTCGACCTCGACCCGGAGATGGATCGGCGGCTCGGGCATCGGGGGTGGTGCCGGAGGCTCGGGCAAAGCGCCCGGGGCCTCGGCCAGCCGTTCCTGCACCCCCCGGATCGCCGTCTCCAAGCTGGAGATGCGCTCGGCGACGAGCCGCTCCTCCCGACCGAGAGAGGTCCGCTCCGCCGCTATCCGCGCAAGCTCCTCCGCGGCCGAGGTGATCTGCATGTCGCTCTCCTCGACCTCACCGCGAACCGCCTCGGCGTGGGAGCCGATGTCGGCCAGGCGCTGGCGGCTCTCGCGCAGCGCCCGCCTGACCCCGGCGAGTTCGCGCTCCAGCCGCGCCGAGTCGCGCCTGATCTCCTCCAGACGGGCGTCCCGTCCCAACGGCGTCCTCATGAAGGTCGCCCCAATCATCGCCCCGTAGACTGTGACGAACGTCGCGTACGGGTGGACGCGGTGCTTGGCCACGGCCTCGGCGAGGTTGTTGACGATGTAGACCTCACCGAGAAGCTGACCGACGACCCGCCGGATCCTTGGATCCGGCCTCACCGCACGGTAGAGGCTTCGCTCCCCGTACACGGAGGGTAGGCAGTGATCGGGACCATCCTCGACGACGAGTGTTATGCCACCGACCGATTCGACCCCGGCATCCGCTTCCGCTAGCTGCCAGCTGGCGTAAGCGACGGCGTCTGCCAAAGGCCCCAAGGCAGCTATCAGGGCGACCCTCAGGCCTGGCGGCACCTGGATGAGGTCGCGAAGCACCCCGATGGGGCGATCTCCTCGCCGCCTGGCGAAGGCTGCGCCGGGCGACTCGGAGAGCTCCTGCCGTCGGGCGTCAACCACCTCCTGGCGAGCGAGCAGACCCTGCTCCTGGGACTCCATCTCGCGCATCACCGCGGAGAGCTCCGCCCGCTCTTTCTCCAGCCGCCCGTGCTCGGCGACGAGCGGGGTCGCCAACCCATCCAGGCGCTCGATCTCAGCTTCGAGCTCCACGGTCCTGGCCTCGGCCGCCGCCGCGCGCGCGGTCACATCGAGCAACGTCGCCCGCAGCCGTTCCAGCTCCGCTTCCTGATTGGCCAGGCTCCGCCGAACCGCCTCCGCCTCGGCCCGCCTGGTCGCTATCTGTTCTCCAACCCTCCTTCGGTCCTCTTCGCCATCCCTCCTCGCTTGCTCCCTCTGTCGGAACGACCGCTCCCCCGCTTCGAGGTCAGCCTCGCGGTCCTGGAGGGTAGCGCGTGCCTCTGACAAAGCCATCTCGGTCCTCTGGAGCTCGTCCTCCAGAGCGAACAGGCGGCCGGAGCGATTCGAGGCTCTGGCCAGTTGCTCGCGCGCACCGGCCTCCTCACGGATCGCCTCGCGTAGGCGGCCCTCGGCCTCGGACTTGTCCTCGATGCACCTCGCATGAAGGTCCTCGGCCCGGCACAGTGCGACTTCTGCAGCCTCACGCTCGGCCTCGACCCCGGCGATCTCGGCATCCAGCTCCGACAGGCGCGATTGGACCTCGGCCTGTCGCTCCTCGGCCTTTTGCCAGGCCGGCCGCCGCCGATCTCGGTCCTGATTGAGGCTCCGGAGGCGAGCGGCGGCCACCTTGCGAGCCAGCTCGGCAGCTTCCCGGTTGAGCGACTCATGCCTCTCAGCCAGCTCGGCCTGCTGCTTGAGGGGCTTGAGCTGACGCCGCAGCTCACCGACGAGGTCCTGGAGCCGATTGAGATCGGCCTCCAGGCCGGCCAGCTTCCTCTCGGCCCGCTCCCGCCGACGGCGATGCTTGGCGATGCCCGCGGCCTCCTCGATGAACTGCCGGCGCTCCTCCGGCCGCGCACTGAGGATGTCGTCGAGCTGCCCCTGACCAACGATGGTGTGCATCGTGCGGCCCACGCCCGTGTCCGAAAGAAGCTCCTGAATGTCCAGTAGCCGGCAGGGCCGGCCGCCCAGACGGTACTCGCTCTCGCCCGAGCGGTAGATGGTCCGGCTGATCTCGATCTCGGAGGCTGGCACCGGGATCAAGCCGGCCGCGTTGTCGATGACCATCTTGACCTCGGCCATCCCCAGAGGCGGCCGCGACGGACTCCCGGCGAAGATCACGTCGGTCATCTGGCCGCCCCGTAGCGCCCGCGGCCCCTGCTCCCCCAGTCCCCAGGCGATCGCATCCGCGACGTTGGACTTGCCGGATCCATTGGGCCCAACGATGACGCTGATACCCGGGGTGAACTCCAGGACGGTCTTGTCCGCGAACGACTTGAACCCGCGCAGCGAGAGAGACCGAAGGAACATTGGGCTTCGATGCTAACCGGCAACAGGTCCGAACCAGTGGAAGCGCAGCCAGAAATTTCAGCGGTGTGATTCACCGGTCTAACGGGTGACCCGGAATTGGGTCTCGCCCTTCGGCTCTTCTTCGACCACCGCGACGTCCTCCACCTGAGCCCACCGAGGTCCGGTGTGACACCAGTCGACGAGCGCATCGACGTCAAGAACACGCCCTGCACCTGGCCCGAGACCACGACGCGCACTCGCTTCGACCCCATGCCGAGCCCGCGCTACGTGGCAAAAGCCACACGAAGAGTCAGCTCTGGCACTGGGGGCAGAAGTAGCTGTTGCGGCCGGAGATCCTGATCACGTCGATCGGCGTGCGGCATCGGCGGCAGGCCAAGCCCTTTCGCCCATAGACCTTCAGCTCCGCCTGGAACTCTCCTGGCTTCCCGAACAAGTCGAGGTAGGCCTCGTCGTCCAGCGTCGTCCCCCGGAAGCGGATGGCATCCTGCACCACCTCGCGGATCGCACGGTAGAGCCGCCTGACTTCCTGCGAGGACAGTGAGTCGGACATGCGATCGTGGCGAAGACCTGCAGCGAACAGGACCTCGTCCGAGTAGATGTTCCCAAGCCCCGACACGAACTTCTGATCCATCAACAGTGTCTTCAGCTTGCTGGCCCGGCGGGCCAGCTCGGCGGAGAACTCTTGCCAGGTGAACGTGTCTTCCAGGGGATCGATGGCGATGTGGTCGAGCTCCTTCACCTTCCCGAGCTCGTCTCCGGCGGTGACGAACATTTCCCCGAACGTCCTGGGATCGATGTACCGGAGGTCTCCCCCTTGATGAAACTCGATCACCACGTGGGTGTGTGGCTGGAGGGATTGCCGCTTGGTCCCCCGAAGGAACTGGCCCGACATCCCGAAGTGGACCACAAGGACGTCGCCGTCATCCAGGTAGAGCAACACGTACTTGCCCTTGCGGTCGACCTTGGCGATCTTCTTGCCGGTGAGACGGTCGGCGAACTCCTTGCGCCGAGCATGACGCCGGATGACCCGCATCGCGTTGCGGTGGGGGCGGACCTCCACGTCCTTCACCCTCTTGCCGACGACCTCCTTCTCCAGGTCTCGGCGAACCACCTCGACTTCCGGCAGCTCCATGAGGTTAGTGCTCCTTGGCCAGTTCGGCCGCGCCCTCGATCAGCCGCTCGTAGGCCTCGCGGGCCGCCTTCTGCTCGGCTTCCTTCTTCGACCGTCCGAATCCCGTGCCGAACATCTGCCCCGACAGATACACATTGGCGGTGAACTCCTTCTCGTGGTCGGGACCACGCTCTGCCACCCGGTACTCCGGCAGCCGCCCCAGGTCCTGGGCGGCCAGCTCCTGGAGGATGGTCTTGTAGTCGCGGTCTCCCTCGCCTCGCACGTAGGCGGTGACCCGAGGCCAGAACAGCCGCTCGATGATCGCGTGCGCGGCCTTGATGCCCCTGTCCAGATACAGCGCGCCCAGGACGGCCTCGAAGGCGTCGGCCAGGATGCTCGGCTTGTCCCGTCCCCCGGAGAGCTCCTCGCCCCGGCCGAGCCGGATCTCCTCGCCCAGGCCGAGCTCCCTGGCCACCTCGGCCAGCATGGTCATGTTGACCATGGCCGCGCGAAGCTTGGCCAGCTCTCCCTCGGAGCGATCCGGAAACGCCTTGTACACCACGTCGGTCACCGCCAGACCGAGGACGGCGTCACCGAGGAACTCCAGCCGCTCGTTCGTCGGCTGCACGCCCTGCTCGAACGCGTAGGAACGATGCGTCAGCGCAGCCTCGCGCAGGGCGGGCGACTTGAACCGGACCCCCAACGCCTTCTCCAGCGGCGTTTCCTTGCGAGGCACCCGGACCTGCTTGCCTACTCGACCTCGACGGCCTGGCGACCGGCGTAGTAACCGCAGTTCGGGCAGACCCTGTGGGGAAGCTTGGGCTGGTGGCATTGCGGGCACTCGGCATACGTAGGAGAGCTTCCCTTCCACTGCGCCCGCCGTGAGGCCGTCTTTGACTTCGGGGTCTTCCTCTTCGGAGTGGGCATTACGTCTTCGCTCCTTCCGCGCCCATCGCGGGCGCCTCACTTCGCACTCAGGGCCTCCTGTCGCCAGAACCTGGCTCGACGCGCTCCAAATCGATGCCGATGAGCCGCTCCCACCTGGGATCGGCCTCCGGCTCGCAAGCGCACTCGCCGAGGTTGCGGTCGCCTCCGCATCGTTCGCAGAGCCCGAGGCAATCGGGCCGGCACAGCGGCGCGAACGGCATCGACAGGAGCACCGCGTCGCGGATCATCGGTTCTATGTCGATGGCACCTTCGTGGATCGGATATTCGTCGTCCACGGCGGCGGCGCCGGGGACGAAGAGCTCCTGGACGTCCAGGCGAAACTCTGACCGGGAGGACTTCAGGCACCGGGCGCAGGACATGACCATGATCCCGGAGACCGGACCGCTCACCAGCAGACCCTCCACAACGCTCTCGAGCAGCAGTTCGGCTTGGATGCGGTCGTCCTCCGGAACGGTGGCCAACTCCGTCCCCAGGCCGGGGATCGACTCGCTCACACCGACGGTCCGGGACGCGCCGGGGTGGTCGATCAGGTCCCGGACGTCGAGCTCCACGCTCATCCCTGCTCCTCCTCGTCGAAGACCTCGTCCGAGCCGAACTCCTCCTGGGCGGGAGTGACTCCACGCAGCTTGTCCCGGCCCCTCCGGACCTGGGCGATCGACCTTCCCAGGTCCTGCTGGGTCTTCCCCAGAGCGATCTCGAACTGGGCGAGCTTGGCGTCCACGTAGTCCTCTGCCTCCAGGCGTATCTGGCGAGCCTGCTCACGAGCTTCGGTCAACAGCCGCTCGGCTTCCTCCTGCGCGGCTCGAACCACTTCCTGCTGCGACACCAGCCGGGCTCGTTCCTCCTGGGCCTTGTGCACGATCGCCTCGCCGTCCCGCCGAGCCTTGGCCAGCAGCTCCTCGCGGTCCTTGACCACCCACCTGGCCTGTTTGATTTCCTCGGGGAGCTCGGCCCGGGCCGATTCCAGCAGCTCCAGGACCTCCTCCTGATTCACCAGGACGCTGGCGGACAGGGGCATGGACTTTGCCGCCCGAACGAGCTCGTCGATCTGCTGGAGACGCGCGCTGATGTCCACCGGTACGGCTCACTCCCTCCCCGGCGAGAGCTTCTCCTCGAGCCGGTCCCTCACGAAATCCGGGACCAGTCCGGAGACGTCTCCGCCGAACCGGATGACTTCCTTGATCAGGGACGACGACAGGTACGACCATTGCGGGCTGGTCGGGACGAAGAAGGTCTCGATGCCCGTCATCCGGTGGTTCATCTGGGCCATCTGCAGCTCGAAGTCGAAGTCCGTGGCGGCCCGGATCCCCTTCACGATGATCCTGATCTGGCGCACGGAGGCGTAGTCGACCAGGAGCCCGGAGAACGATGCCACTTCCACGTTCTCCACATCGGCCACGGCCTCCTTGAGCATGGCCACGCGTTCGTCCGTGCTGAACAGCGGCGTCTTCGCCGGGTTCTCCAGCGCCGCTACGACCACCCGCTCGAAGCAGCGGCTGGCCCGCTGGATGATGTCGATGTGACCGTTGGTAACGGGATCGAACGTTCCGGGACACAGGGCACTGAGGCCCATCGTCTCCGCCCTCCCTGATTTGCTCACGAGGTCTGGAAGAGGAGCACGGCCGAATCCCCGTAGGAAAGCCGCCGCTCGAATCGCCAGTTTACCGGAATGACAGGCATGTAACTCCGCTCCGAGCGGGTCATGGCGACGATGGCGCCGGCCGTGACAGCGCCCTGACCTGCGATTTCGGCCAGGACTGCGTCCAGGTAGGCGTCCGGGACCCGGTACGGGGGGTCCAGGATGACCAGGTCGAACGAGCCGATCCCCTGGCGGAGGGCCCGCAGGACATCCTGCCGACGGACCGAGGCGTGCTCGCCGAGCTTGGTCCGCTGGAGGTTCTGTTCGATCGCGCTCACGGCCTGGGGTGCGGAGTCCAGGAACAACGCACTGCCGGCCCCCCGCGAGAGGGCCTCGATCCCCATGGCCCCCGTGCCGGCGAACAGATCGAGCACGCGGGCCCCTTCCACCCGGGCACCAAGACTGGAGAAGAGGCCCTCCCGGGCCCGGTCGGACACCGGGCGGGTCCCCCCCGGTACGGGGGCGAGCCGGGTCCCCTTGGCGGATCCCGCCACGATCCTCACTCTTCTCCTCCTCGACGCTCAGGAGGGGCTCTCAGGAATGGAACAACCAGTCGATTGCCTCGCCCGTGAAGGTCTGGCGGAGGAGGTCCAGCAGCTCGGGATTTCGGTCCAACCCCGGGTCCGCGTCGATCAGCGCGAACGCCCGGGCCCGGGCCCGCCCGACCAACTCGGCATCGTCGGCCAGCCTGGCCAGCTTCAGGTCGGGGAGGCCGGACTGCCTGATGTCGAACAGCGTGCCCTCGCCTCGAAGCCTGAGGTCCTCATCGGCGAGCTCGAACCCGTCGTTGGTCCGAAGCATCGCGGCCAAACGCGCTCTGGCGTCATCGTTGTCCGGTCCGCTCTCGTCGAACAGCACGCAATGAGACCGGTAGCTTCCCCGGCCGATCCGCCCGCGGAGTTGATGGAGTTGGGCCAGGCCGAAGCGCTCTGCGTTCTCCACCAGCATCACGGTCGCGTTCGGCACGTCCACTCCGACCTCGATGACCGTCGTCGAGATGAGGACGTCGGCCTCTCCTGACCGAAAGGACTCCATCACCCGTTCCTTTTCGGCGGGGCGCATCCGGCCGTGCAGGAGAGCGATACGCAGATCGGGGAACACCTGCGCCTGGAGGCGCTCGGCCTCCTTCTCCGCAGCCCGGACCTCGAGCCGGTTCCCCTCGTCGATGGCCGCGCACACCACGAAGGCCTGGCGTCCCGACTGAACCTCTTCTCGAACGAGCGCGTACGCCTGGCTGCGCTGGGCGGGAGTCCGAGCGACCGTCGTCGCCGGCGGCGATCGGCCCGCCGGCATCTCGTCCAGGACCGAGACGTCCAGGTCGCCGTAGTACGTCAGGGCCAGCGTCCTGGGGATGGGGGTGGCGGTCATGATCAGGACGTCCGGATGGACTCCCTTCTCCTTGAGGATGACCCGCTGGTGCACGCCGAACCGATGCTGCTCGTCGATCACTACGAGCGTTAGGTCGGCGAACTCCAGGCCCTCCTGCACCAGGGCATGGGTTCCCACAACGAGACCGACCTCGCCGCTGGCGATCCCCTGCAGGACCCGCTGACGGTCCTTCCCAGTGGTCGCCGCCGTCAGGAGGGCGAACGTGACGCTCGAACGCTCGGCCTCCTGGCCGACCGGGTCGTCGAGGAGGCTCGCCTGGGCGGGAGCATTCCCCGGACGGGACCTCGACAGGATGTCGGCTCCTCCCACCGGCGCGAGCAAGCTCTGGACCGTGCGGTAATGCTGGCCGGCCAAGACCTCCGTCGGGGCCATGATCGTGGCCTGGTGCCCGGACTGGACGGCCGCCAGTGCGGCATGGAGAGCCACAACAGTCTTCCCCGAGCCGACGTCGCCCTGCAGCAGGCGGTTCATCGGCTTTGCCTGGGCCATGTCTTCCCCGATCTCCTTCATCGCCCGGACCTGCGCCCCCGTGAGTTCGAACGGCAGGGCCCCCAGGAACCTGTTGGTGAGTTCGCCATCGACGAGATGAGAGACCGCTCTGGCCGCATGCTCGACCCGGTGCTTCCGGTAGGCCACTCCGAGCTCCAGCGCGAACAGCTCGTCGAACTTCAACCGATCGACCGCGCGGTGCCTGGCGGTTTCGTCCTCCGGAAAGTGGATATCGCGAAGCGCCCTGTCCTCCTCGGACAGCGCCTCGGCTGCGACGATCTCCGAGGGGACGGGCTCCGCAAGGGGGCCGAGGCGTTGGAGCGCTCGATAGACGAGCTCACGGATCGTCCGAGTGGTGATCCCTTCCGTCGCTCGATGAACAGGAGTGATGCGGCCTGTGTGGACGGTTTCCGCATCATCTCCCCGAAGGATCTCTACTTCTTGATTCTGGAGCTGAAGTCTTCTCTGGTAGAGGGCCGCACGCCCCGAAACAGCCAGTTCGATTCCGGTCCGGTACATCGAGGCCGTCCATGGTTGGTTGAAGAACACGAGGTCGAGCGTCCCCGTGCCGTCATAGACCTTGACAGTCACCATCGTCTGCCGCCGCCGGGTTCGGGTGAGCCGCTTCTCCACGTTTCGCACCCTGCCGATCACGGTGACGTCCTGTCCCTGACGGAAACGAAGCTCGCCGATGGGGACGGTGGCCGACCGGTCGATATAGCGCCGCGGATAGTGCCGGAGCAACTGGCCGACATTTCGGATCCCCAGGCCCTCTGCGAGCACCTCGTGCGCAGGAGGGCCCTTCGTCCGAAAGCCGGTCCGGCGATTGGCGAGTTGTGCGTCGATGTCGGTGATGGGGCTGTCGAGGGTGAGCACACGCAACGAGCTCACTCCACGCCGATCAGGAAGGGATAGCGGGGCTGCCCTCCGTCCAGGACCTGGAGATCCAGGCCCGGCAGGGCTCCCTCCAGCGCCGCCCGAACCGCCTCCCGCTCCTCTGGCGTGGCGTCAGCTCCCACGATCAAGGTGACCACTTCGGCGTCCTCCTCGGCGAGACGACGGACGAGGGCAACCGTACACGCCGGCAGCGACTCGCCGACCGACACCACGTCGCCCCGGTTGGTCCCGATCCAAGCTCCCCGCCGGACCGATCCGGCCGGGGTCTGGGCGTCCCGGTCCGCCCGGACGAGCGCTCCCCAGCTGCAGGCGTCTGCTGCCTCCTTCATGGCCCGCGCGTTCTGGTCGACGTCGGTCACAGGGCTGAAGACGGTGGCTGCAGCCAGCCCGGCCGGGATCGAGGGGCTCTGAACGACTCGAACGTCCTTCGTGACCCCAGCCGCCGCATTCTCCGCGGCGGGCACCATGTTCTCCTGGTTGGGGAGCGCGATCACCGCGCCGGCGGGAGCCGCCTCGATCGCCTCGACCAGGTCGCCAACCGAGGGCTTGTTTCCCGGCCCGCCCCGCACGACCAGAGCGCCGAGTGAGGCGAAGGTCTCCACGAGCCCCTCCCCTTCCGCCACGGCGACGAGCGCACAGACCTGTTCCGCCACCCGAACAGCCCGGGCCTGCCCCCCGATGCAGTCAATGACCTGATCTTCGAGATTCACGATCTGGATATCCCTCGGCCGGCCCGCCTCGACCCCGAGCTCGACCGCGGTCCCCGGCTCGTTCGTGTGGACGTGCACGTTGAACAGTCCATTTCCGCCCACCACGACCACCGAGTCGCCGAGGGCGGCGAGGGCCCGGCGCAGGGCGAGCATCGCCTGGTCCGGAGCCTCCAGGAGATACTGGACCTCGAAGGCGAATGCGAGCCGCCCGACCGCGCGCGCTTCGCTGGCCCCGCCCACCGGCCCGAGCGGGCCGACCGGCTCGGACAGACCTTCCCCCGACAGGGCGGCTCTCATGGCATCCAACAGCAGGACGATGCCCTTCCCTCCCGCATCGACCACGCCGGCTTGGCGCAGCTCGGGGAGCAGCTCCCGGGTCCTGGCCAGAGACGAACGGGCCCCCTTCAAAGCTGCCTCCATCACCACCAGGCACCCGTTCTCTCCGGCAGCGTCGATTGCCGCTCGGGCGGCGTCTCGCATCACCGACAGGACCGTCCCCTCGGCCGGCCTGGCCACGGCGCGATGGGCCTCATCGGCCGCTCGTTGGAAGGCCGAGGCAAGCTCCTGGGGGCCGAACGCACCGTTCGAGGGGGGATGCTCGCAGATCCCGCGGAGTATCTGGGAAAGGATGACCCCGGAGTTGCCCCGCGCCCCCATCAGCGAACCCCGAGCGATCGCGGCCCCCAGCGCCTGCATATCGTCTTCGCCGTCTCCCCGAGGCAGCGCCGACAGCACGGCCTCCTGGGTCATGAGCAAGTTGGTTCCCGTATCGCCGTCGGGAACTGGGTAGACGTTCAGGGAATCGAGCTCTGCGCGGTGGTCTCGGAGTGATTCGGCGTAGATCTGCATGGCCCGGCGAAGGGTAGGTGCGTCGAGCCTGTCTTCCATCAAAACCGCAGGTAGATAGGCATTTTCGCGGATTATAGCATCGGGATTTCGACGGGCACGGAGAACGCCGGCCCGGAATCCCTGTGTGTCGTCGACAATGATTGGGCGATGGCGAGGGTGCGACGGCGATGGATGCTCTTCGTGGGAGCGGCATTGGCCGTGGCCACTCTCGCGGCGTGCACGGACGCATCCCCCTCGCCTCGTGCTCGTGCGACCGGCCCGGCTGGCCTCCCGGCGAGCCCGACCGCGCTCCCCCCGTTCACCCCCGCACAGTTCGAGCAACTGCTGGCCAGCCTGAGGGGAAAGCCGGTGGTGGTGAACATCTGGGCGTCCTGGTGTGGTCCGTGCACCGCGGAGGCTCCGGGACTGGCCAGGGAGGCGAGGCGCTTCCAGGGGAAGGTTCAGTTCATCGGCGTGGACATCATCGACCATATCCCGCCTGCCCGCGCGTTCATCCGGAAGTACGGGTGGCCGTATCCGAGCGTCTTCGACCCCACCGGAGCCATCCGGGATGATCTCGGATTCGTAGGCCAGCCCATCACCATCGTGTACGACGCGTCGGGGAAATCGACGACCTGGAGCGGGCCCATCCCCGAAGAGAAGCTTCGAGCCGAGCTGGAGGACGCGCTCTCGGGGTGAAGAAACCTAAAGGGGGCTTACGCGCCCCAGGGGTGGCCGGACTGATATTCCTCGTCGCCCGGTCCGCCAGGGATCCCCAGGAACTCCCGAAGCTGCTGGCTGGCCTCGTGGACCGCCGACTCGGAATGGTCTTCCGCGTCGGCGGATCCGTGCTCTGGGCTCGATTCCGGCGCCGGCTCGGCGGGGCGCGCCCAGTCGGGCTGATCGAGTTCGCCCATTCCGGACCAGATGGATTCGGTCTCGCCCCGGTCCGACCAGACGTCGGTTGGTGGTGGCGCGTAGGTCTCGGCGCTGCGCTGGGCGCCCAGCTCTCCGCCGTGGCCCATGGCCTCGGCTCGGGCTCGGGCGGCCTCGAGCCCTGAGGGAGTGAGGAGCAGAGGAAGGGCGGAGGCAGCGGTGAACTTTCCGACTCCGGCATCGACCGAGACCATGGACTCGACGACCGGAGCCAACGCTTCCTGGATGCGGTGGGGAACGGCTTCGATCCTCCGGCGAGCTTCGTCCATCGCGTCTCTCACGCCTCGGGCCACGGCCTCGGCCTCGTCCCGCCAGGCCGCGAATCGGACGACCTCGGCCTGGACCTCGCGCCACAGCCGGTCGGCTTCGAGGACCTGGTCCCGAGTGGCAACCCATGCACGCTCCAGGATCTGGCTGGTGCTCTCCTCGGCCGCGGCGATGACCTTCGAGATCTCGTCGGTCACGAACTGCGGGGTCAGGGGTTCCTCTTCCCTGGGTGCTGGCTCCGGCTCGGCCGCGGGTGCGGGGGCCGGGGGCGGCGAAGATTCCGCCACAGCCAGCTGCTCGCTGAGCTCGGCCACCGCCTGCTGTTGCGCTCGGAGTTGCTCCTCCAGTTGGGCCGTTTTGGCCTCGGCGTCCCGAACTCGCCGTTCAGCCAGGCCCAACATCGCGTCACGGTCGGAAAGCATCTGATCGACCACGGTGGGGTCGTATCCGAACGGCTTCCTGGGCAGCTTGGACGCTTGCTCGGTCATTGGAGCCTCCTGCAGGCATCGACGGCCCGCATCGGGCCGACTCTGCCAGGCGCATTGGGTGGAGCTTTTGTTTCCGCATTCATCGGCACTCGGGACGCACGGCTGAAGCCCCAATGGGCTGGTAAGGGCTATGCCATTGGGTGGGGTCTTCCAGGGTGTGAACTGGTGCTAGGGTGACGCTCGTGCGCGTGCGCGCCCGCCCCCTGCTGGGAATCCTCGCTCTGGCATTGTTGGGGTCGCATTTGATCGCTGTGATGCGGGCCGCTCCGGCCGCCGCCAAGGAGCTCCCCAGAGTTCGCTTCGTCGCCGCTCCGGGATCGAGCATCCTCGTCCACGGCACCTATCCGGTCGTTCCGTCGCCGTGCCGCGCTCCCGTCAGACCCATCTTGCATGCCAGATTCACCGGAGTCGTGGAAGTCGGAAAGGACAGCCGCGGCAGGCTCTTCGTCATCAACGTCCTCCCATTCGAGGACTACCTGAAAGGCATCGCCGAGGTTCCCCGGACGTGGCCAATGGAGGCCCTCAAGGCGCAGGTGGTGGCGGCACGCTCGTACGCCCTGGCCCATCAGGCAGGCCCGGGGTCCGAAGGAGCGCACCTCGGATACCAGATCTGCGCGACCACAGCCTGTCAGGTCTATCTCGGACTGGGAATTGGAAACGGCCCCTATGGGACGCGGTGGCAGGCCGCCGTCGAACAGACGCGGGGCGAGGTCCTGCTGCACGGAGGGCGACCGGCCGACGCCTTGTACTTCTCGACTTCCCATGGACACACCCTGGGGAACGAGAAGGTGTTCGGCTCCTCGCCGGTCTCGTATCTCCGGCCGGTCGTGGAGCGAGACGACGGTGGCTCGCCGGTCTCCCGCTGGCGGACTCGCATCCTCTACGCCGATGTGGGGTGGTTCCTCCGGGCAGCCGGCGACTGGTCATCGAAACCAGTGGCCTCGGTGACCCGGAAGGGCGACCGCATCGTGGTCCGCGGCGGCGGGACATCGAGGTCCCTCTCCGTGACGGAGTTTCGAAGCGACCTCAATGCGTGGGCGCACTGCCTGGATCCAGCCGTCTACCCGACGGTGGACTCCGACGGTCGGCTTCCCCAGACGATCCCGTCGAAATGGTTCAGCACTTCCAACGTTCGGAATGAGGTGGCATTGAATGGCCGCGGCTGGGGACACGGGGTGGGCATGGTGCAGTGGGGAGCGGAGGGGAAGGCAAAGCGCGGCCTGAGCTACCGGGACATCCTCGGCTACTACTACAGCGGCCTCCGCCCTCAGCCCTATCCCGAGCCCGGGGAGATCAGGGTGGGCGTGGCGGTGGGATTGAAATCGGTGGTGATCGAAGGGACCGGTGACGTCATGGTGTTGGGAAAGGACGTGGGGCTGGGTCCTTGGCGGGTGACCGGCGGCACCCGCCTTCGGATCCGGCACGCCTCACCGCCTCCGAGGTACATCTCGGGCGCACGAGTGATCGACTCACCCGAACGCATCCGGGCCGGACGAAAGGTGTCCGTCTCGATTTCCCTCCCGCAACTGTCGGTGGCTCGCCTGGCCCTGCGCGAGGGCTCGTCCCAAACCTTCCTCGGCAAGCCGGCCACTCTCCACCCCGGCGTGGCCACCCTCCGGGCCAGGATCCCACCGGTCCCCTCCGGGACATATGGTCTGGACGTGGTCGTGACGAACGGGATCGATATCGTGGACACGCGAGCGCGCGACGTGCTGGTGAAGGGACCCGCAGGGACGCCGTCTCCCACCACGGTCGCGACGACTTCGCCTTCGGCATCTCCCTCGCCGAGCCCAACCCTGGCCGCCGCCCCAGCGTCCAGGTCGGGCAGGAAAGCCTGGATATTGGTCGTGGCCACCGCCGTCGCCGCGATCGCCGCGATCGGGCTTCCGCTGGCCGTGTTGCGGTCGAGGCGAAGGCGCAATTCCTGACGGCCCACATGGTGGCTGCTACCATGCCCTGGCTATGGCTGCCGTGTGCGACGTGTGCGGGAAGACGCCGTTCTTCGGGATGCAGGTGTCTCACTCCCATCGCCGGTCCAACCGCCGGTGGGATCCGAACATCCAGAGGGTTCGGGTCCTGGTGAACGGGGCGCCTCGTCGGCTGAACGTCTGCACCAAGTGCCTGAAGGCCGGCAAGGTCGTTCGCGCCGGCTGAACCGCATCCGGCCATCGCAAGCTCCTTAGCTTTCGGCTGCTTCGTGAAGCACGGCGGCCGTCCGGCGAGCGGTGGCCTCCCACGTGTAGCCGGCGGCCCTGGACATCCCTCTGCTCCTCAGGTCGTGCCGGAGGTCATCGTCCCGAAGCACTCGCTCGACAGCCGATGCGATGGCGGAAGGGTCGCCGGGGTCGACCAGCAGGGCGGCGTCGCCGGCGACCTCGGGAAGGGCCGACAGGTCGGAGGTGACGACGGGGGTGCCACACGCCATGGCCTCCAACACCGGCAGTCCAAATCCCTCGTACAGAGACGGATAGACCAGTGCTTCCGCCCCGCTCAGCAAAGCCACCTTGTCTTGCTCCTCGACGTAGCCGGTCAGGACGACTCGTTCGGCGACCTGCCGGGGCAGCTCGCCCAGGGCCACCTGCAGGGCGTCTCGCCCCTGCGGGTTCCACTCGACGCTGCCTCCGGCCAGGACCAGCGTGGGCCGGCAGTCTGCATCCAACTCGGCGAACGCCTTCACCAGGTCCGGAAGGTTCTTCCTCGGCTCGATCCCACCGAGCGACAGGAGGTACGGTCCGGCGATCCCGAACCGCCGCCGGACCCGTTCGACCTCCTCTGGTGGGGAGGGGTGGAACACGTGCCCGTCGACGCCGTGAGGAATGGCGGTGACGCGGTCCGCTTCGATCCCGTACAGCTCGAGCAGGTCTCGCTTGGTGGCCTCGGAGACGGCGATGATCCGGGAGGCCTGCTGAAGGGTCCGATCGATCCGGGACAACCACCACCGAGTGCTCTGCGGGGCGGTCTGGGGGTACAGCCGAAACGCCAGGTCGTGGACCGTGACGACGAGCCGGCGGGCGTGAGTGGGCGGTGGCACGAAGTTGGGGGCGAAGAACACGTCGAACCGGGCGAACCATTCGACCCGCGGGAGCTCGAAGCGTTCGGTCAGGCGTTCGAACCACCAGGCCGGGATGGGGGTCCACCGCTCGGTGACGGGCAGGTCGGCCAGCAGGCGCCTCGGGCCGCCGACAAGGCCGCGGGCATTCAGATACCACGCCAGATACTCCGTGCGGGGGTCGACGGCGGGCAGGTGATTCAACAAATGCCACGTGTAGTAGCCGATGCCGGTCTTCTGGGGGAAGACTGCCGGCCTGGCGTCGACGGCTACCCTCACGTCCTCAGGGAGACCCCTCGAGGAGCCGCCAGCCCGGGTTGACCGGTCCGATCCCGCCGCCCAGGGTCAGAGCATGACGGATGGCGTCCGTCACGAATTCCTTGCCACCCCGCACCGCCTCGAAGAGCGACTCGCCTCGCGCGAGGTAGGCGGCGATGGAGGCAGACAGCACGCACCCCGTGCCGTGCGTGTTCGGTGAGCGGAGGCGCTCACCTTTGAGCCACTCGGTCCGATCACCGTCCGCGAAGAGGTCATCGGACGATGACCCCCCCAGGTGCCCACCCTTGACCAGCACAGATCGAGCACCGAGGTCGAGGATGGCCCGGGCCGCTCGGTCCATGTCCGCCCGGATCTCCACGTCGAACCCCGCCAGGCCAGCCGCCTCCGGAAGGTTCGGGGTGACGAGGGTGGCCAGCGGCACGATGCGCTTGCGTAACGCCTCCACCGCATCCTCACGAAGCAACGCGTCCCCGTGCTTCGACACGAAGACCGGATCGACTACGACGTTCGGCACTCCGGCGTCTTCGATCGCATCCGCCACCGCCTCGACGATCTCTGCCGTAGAGAGCATCCCGGTCTTGGCCGCATCCACTCCAAGGTCTGTGGCCACCGCTCGAATCTGCGCGCCGACCACCTCGGCCGGCACATCCGAGACACCGGTCACCCCCTTGGTGTTCTGCACGGTGATCGAGGTGATGGCGCTCATACCCCATACACCCAGCACCGCGAACGTCTTGAGGTCGGCCTGGATACCGGCCCCTCCGCCCGAATCGGATCCGGCGATGGTCAGCGCCCGGGGGACGTGGTCAATCACCGAAGTGGTCCCAGCCTCTCGGCTCGAGGATGCGCTCGGTCCCGTCCGGCCGAACGCCGATCAGACCACGGCCCTGGCGGACCTCCCCGATGTCCGTGAGCTGCGTGCCGAACCGCTCCGCAAGCCCGGAGGCGGCCGACGACACCGCATCGGGTGGCAGCGTGGCCAACAGCTCGTAGTCCTCCCCGCCCTCCAAGGCGAGCGTGAGGGGATCGATATCGGGGAGCACGTCGGCCAGCTCTTTCAGGGACAACGCGACCGGAACGTCAGCCAGGCTCACGGCTGCCGCCACTCCGCTGGCCGCGCAGAGGCGTCCCAGATCCTTGGCCAAGCCGTCGGACACGTCCATCATGGCCGTGGCCTTACTGTGGGCGAGCGTCTGGCCCTCGCCCACCCGCGCCACCGGCCGAAGATGGGCATCAACCAAGCTTCGTCCCCAGTCGGTGGTGACGGCCTGGGCCACGTCGTGGGCCGGCGCCTGAAGGAGCTTCAGTCCGCCGGCGGCGGCCCCGAGGGCTCCGGTCACCACCAGCCTGTCCCCGGGCCTGGCCCCCGACCGCGACACCGCTGCTCCCCTGGTCACTTCCCCGGTGACCGCGACGGAGACGATCAGCTGCTCTGCCCTGGACGTGTCCCCCCCAACCACTGCCATGGCGTACTCCCGGGCCGCGTCGCGAACCCCGCCGTACAGCTCGACCACCCAGGAAGCTTCGACGTCTCCGGGGAGTGCCAGCGACACGAGGCCGTAGCGAGGGCTGCCTCCCATGGCCGCCACGTCGCTCACGTTGACGGTGAGTGCCTTGTAGCCGAGGTCTGAGGCAGACACGGTGCGCCGCTCGAAGTGCACTCCCTCGACGAGCATGTCGGCGGTGAGGATGCCGAGGTGCGGGCCCATCTCGACGAGGGCTGCATCGTCTCCCAGGCCAAGGGCCACTCCCGGCACGTCCTCGGCAAGGAGGCGCCGGATGACTTCGATCAGCTCGTCTTCGGTGAAGCC
>WNFU01000710.1_pt1 | contig 45912 bp, 42 predicted proteins | sample 5400121 | NCBI WGS metagenome assembly WNFU01 (sample SAMN13153360, study PRJNA577476) | soil metagenome | isolation source: 100 cm soil or saprolite under grassland replicate 1 | place: USA:California | collected 2016-06-15 | reverse complement strand
GTCGTACGCGGTCATATGGCCACGCGCGCCGTACTCCGAGCCGGACACACCGACGATCACCAGGCCGCGGTAATACAGCGGCGCCATCGTCATCGTGTACCCGTCCTGCCAGCGAGCGTTCTTCGTCGCCCACACCATGCCGCCATCCTGCTGGCTCAGCGCCACCAGCGTCCCGTCCAGCTGCGCCGAGAACACCATGCCCTCACCGATCGCCAGCCCACGCGCATCCCAACCACAGCAGATCGTGTTCATGTTCTGCGGCTCTTTTGCCAGATGCGTCCACAGCCTCTGACCGGTCGCGGCATCGAGAGCGAACACGTCGTTGTTACCGGTCGGGATGTACATCACGCCGGCGTACACCAACGGCGTCGCCTCGTTCCGGTACTTCGCGGCTTTCCCAGATCCGTCGAGGTGGATGTGCCACGCCTCCTTCAGCGCGCCCACATTCCCCGCGTTGATCTGGTTCAGCTTCGAATAGTGCTGCTGCTGAATGTTGCCGCCGACGTTGATCCAGTCACGCTCGGGCGTGAGCGCCTGCTCGGCAGGCGTCCACGCCGGCGCACTGACGATCGTGACGGCCTTCTTCGCCTGCCCGTTCGCGCCGCCCGGCGTGGCAACCGCCGTCGGCACGAGCGCCAAAAGGACGCCCGTCGAACCGAGCAGGCTTATCCAGCGACCAAATCGCATGGCCACCCTCCTGCACTTCGAATGAGAAAGCACCTCGGACTATCCCACCTTCGAAGGGTCGATGCCACCCGGATTTTGGCGGGCCCGGTGGGGGCGAAGGCGCCCCCGCCAGGCCCGGTCGTCCTCTAGCTGAGCGCCCAGGCGTAGACGCTGTCACCCATGACCGCGGGGAGGGTCGAGTTCGACCGACCGTCGGCGTAGGCGACGAGGTACTGCTTGCCGTTGACTGTGTAGGTCATCGCGGGAGCGTTGACCGTCGCGTCGGTCTTGAGCCGCGCGATCTCCGCACCCGTCGCGGCGTTGTAAGCCACCAGCGCACGATCGAGCGCTGCCGGAGCGCCGACGAAGACGAGCCCGCCGGCGGTCGAGAGCGACCCGCCCGAGCAGTATGCGTTCGGCGCGGCAAATCCGCCGGGCTGGCCGGCGGCCTGGTAATGCTGCTTCCAGGCGATCCGGTTGTTCAGGACGTTCATCGCCGTGAAGTCGCCGCTCGTCGGGGCATTCGTGGCTGCGAACGCGAACTGAAGGCCGATGAAGGTCTGGCCGCCACGGTACGTGGCCGACGCGTTCGGGATCGCCTTGTACCCGAACTGCGAGTTTCCGGAGCAGGTGTAGACGTAGCCCGTTGCCGGGTTGTAGCTGTTCGGGCTCCAGTTCGTACCTCCGGAAGCGCCCGGCGCGACCGCAGTGAACTGCTTGTCGTCGAACGGCGTGTAGATACAGCCGAAGAGGAACGGCTGATTGTCCGGAGCGGCCGCCGGGAACTCGCTCTGGGTGGGGCATTGCCGTGCGAAGGCGTCCCCGGCCGGGATCGGCTGCGTCGCCGCCGTGTTCTGGAACGCGTTCTGCGGCACCGGCTTCTCGTCGATCTGGAGCAGCGGGTTGCCGTCCCGAGCGTTGATCACGTACATCCAGCCCGTCTTGCAGGTCTCGACCATCGCCGTCTGCATCACGCCGCCGAAGACATTGTTGAGCATCATCGTCGGGTTCGGGCAGTCGTAGTCCCAGATGTCGTGGTGCACCACCTGGAAGTGCCACTCGTACTGACCTGTCATCGCATCCAGCGCCACGTACGAGGCCGTGAACAGGTCGTCGCCGGGGCCACGCGAGGACCACGGATCGGCGTTCGCGGTGCTGAACGTGAGGATCCCGGTGTTGATGTCCACCGAGGGCGTGTTCCAGATCGTCGCGCCGCCGTGCGTCCATTCCGTGTTGTTCGGCCACGTGCCCGAGCCGATGTCACCCGGCGTCGGAACCGTGTAGAACCGCCACACCCGATGACCAGTCTTCGCGTCGTACGCGGTCATATGCCCGCGCGCGCCGTACTCGGAGCCGGAGACACCGACGATCACGAGGCCGCGGTAGTACAGCGGCGCCATCGTCATCGTGTATGCGTCCTGCCAGCGAGCGTTCTTCGTCGCCCAGACGAGGCCGCCATCCTGCTGGCTGAGTGCCACAAGCGTCCCGTCGAGCTGCGCGGCGTAGACCATGCCTTCGCCGATCGCGACTCCCCGTGCGTCCCAGCCGCAGCAGATCGTGTTGATGTTCTGCGGGATGTTCGACAGGTGCGTCCAGAGGCGTTGGCCGGTCGCAGCGTCGAGGGCGAAGACGTCGTTGTTCCCGGTCGTGATGTACATCACGCCGTTGTAGACAAGCGGCGTCGCCTCGTTGTTGTACTTCGAGAGAAGTCCGGACCCGTCGAGGTGGACGTGCCATGCCTCCTTGAGCGACCCCACGTTGCCCGTGTTGATGTCGCTCAGCCCGGAGTAGTGCTGTTGCTGAACGTTGCCGCCGACGTTGATCCAGTCGCGCATGGGCGTCGCCGCCTGCTCGGCAGGCGTCCACGCCGGCGCACTGGTGATCGTCACGGCCTGTCTTGCGTGTCCGTTTGCCCCGCCCGGTGTGGCAAACGACGCGGGGGCGAGCGCCAAGAACGCACCCGTCAACCCGAGGAGGAACAACGAACGAGCGAATCGCATCGACCACCCTCCTAGCCCTGCCTGACTTTGAAGATCGGTCGGGACTATCTACCCTTGAGGGGTCAAATACAAGTGCTCGATCGTGCGTGGCCGGCAGACCGCAAGGGCGGAAGAGACTCGTAGGATGGACGCGTGAATTCGGCTCGACCAGACAGTGCTGGGCCGGCGCCGCTCGCCGCAGCGATAGCCGTCGGCGAGCGGCTGCTCGCGAACGTCGAGCAGGTCGTCCACGGCAAGCGGGACGAGGTCAAGCTCGTCCTCGCCGCACTCGCCTGCGGCGGGCACGTGCTCTTCGAGGACGTCCCGGGGACGGCGAAGACGGTTCTCGCCCGGGCGATCGCCGGCAGCATCGAAGGTGCCGTCCACACGCGGATCCAGTGCACGCCCGACCTCCAGCCGACGGACGCGACGGGGCTCTCCGTCTACAACCAGCAGAGCCGCGACTTCGAGTTCCGCCCCGGGCCGATCTTCGCCAACATCGTCCTGGTCGACGAGATCAACCGGGCGATGCCCAAGACCCAGTCGGCCCTGCTGGAGGCGATGGCCGAGCGGCAGGTCACAGTCGACGGTGTCACCAGGGTCCTCCCGCGTCCCTTCCTCTTGATCGCGACCGAGAACCCGATCGAGCAGGAAGGCACCTTCCCGCTGCCTGAGGCCCAGCTCGACCGTTTCTTCATGAAGATCGCGCTGGGGTACCCCGGCGTCGACGACGAGCTCCTGATCATGCGGGAGCAGCGACACGGACATCCGCTGCGCGAGCTCAGCCCCGTCGTCGGGACCGACGAGGTGGACCAGCTCCGACGCGCAACCGAGGAGGTGTACGTCGCAGAGGTGCTCGAGCAGTGGATCGTCGCGCTCGTTCGCGCAACGCGCGAGGTCGAGGGCGTCGAGCTTGGTGCCTCCGTCCGGGGCAGTCTCGCGCTCGACTCGACGGCGCGCGCGTGGGCGCTGTTGAACGGCCGCGAGTTCGTCACCTCCGATGACATCGAGCAGCTGTTCCTGCCCGTGCTCGGGCACCGCCTCCTCCTGACGCCGCAGTTCCTCGTCGAGACCCGTGAGCTGAGTCGCGACGAGGCGCTCGCGCGAGTGCGCGACGAATGCCTCAGACTTGCGCCGCGGCCTTCGCCCGACTGGGACGAGGCGCAGCCGGCGATTCCACGCAGCGTTCCACACGCCGCCCGCGAGTGAGCCGTCCGGACCGGCACGTCTTCCCGCTCGTCCCGCGGTGGCGCATCACCGGCCTTCCCTTCGGCGAGCAGCGAAGCGTTCGCCGAGGCCCTGGGTCCGACATCGCCGGCTCGCGGCCGTACGACCCGGGCGATCCGGTCTCCTCGATCGACTGGAATGCAACTGCGCGGCTCTCGGCCGCGCGGGGCGACGCCGCGTTCATCGTTCGCGAGCGTTTCGCGGAAGAGGCTCCCCGCGTCGTCGTCGTCTGCGACCGGCGACCGTCGATGGCGCTGTACGCGCCGCCGTTCCCGTGGTTGTCGAAGCCTGCCGCCGTCGCGTCGATCGTCGACGCGATCGCGCTCAGCGCGCTCGCGGCTCGGTCCGAGCTCGGGTACGTCGACCACGCCGGAGGCCGCGCGCACTACCTGCCGCCGCGGACACGCGGGCGGCGCTGGGAAATCGGCGAGCGCGTTGCCGAAGCGGAGTTCGACGCGCCCGAGGACGCCGTCGAGCGCAGCATCGCGCACCTCGCACGGCTGCGGGCCGACCTGCCGTCCGGCAGCTTCGTCTTCGTCGTCTCCGACTTTCTCGCCCGGCCGCCGCTCGAGAGCTGGCGGCGCGCGGTCTCGCTCCGCTGGGACGTCGTGCCTGTGATCGTCCAGGATCCGGTCTGGGAGCAGAGCTTCCCGGACATCTCGTCCGTGATCGTCCCGCTCGCCGACCCGGGGACCGGAAGCATCGTGCACGTCCGTCTTTCGGCCGACGAGGCGGCAGAGCGCGGGCGCGCCAACGCGGAGCGCCTGCGCGTGCTGGTCGCCGACTTCGGAGCGCTCGGACTGGACTCGGTCGTGATCGGCACGAGTGATCGCGGCGAGATCGACCGCGCCCTCCTGCGCTGGGCCGAGTTGAGACGCCAGGCGAGGAGGCGAGGCAGATGAGGTACGCCGTCTTCGCCTCGGTCGTCGTCGGGGCGCTCGCTTCGGCTGCGGTCGCGCAGGCTCGTGCGCCGCTTGGAGTGTCGACCTCGATCTCGCCCAGCCCCGCCTTCTTCGGGGAGCGGATCACTGCCCGCGCCGAAGTCGTGGTCGACCGTCACGCGGTCGACCCGAGCGCGGTGCGGTTCGCACCGAACTTCACGCCCTATGCAATCGTCGAAAGTCCGCATCGCTCGCGCAGCGACAGCGGAAGCATCACGACGCTCGGCTACGTGTACACGCTTCTCTGCCTCAACGACGACTGCCTGCCCGGCGAGAGGATGCGTACAGTCCGCCTGCCGCAGGCGCGCGTCGCTGCCGGAGCGGAAAGCGTCGTCGTCCGCTGGCCGAAGGTGCTCGTGTCGACGCGCGTGAGCGGCGCGGACACGGAAGCGGCCCGGCCACCGTGGCGGGTGCAGCTTGCCGTGCCCGCCGTCTCGTACCGCGTGCGTCCTGCGACCGCGTCGACGCTTGCCGCCGCGGCCGCGCTGCTGTTCGGCCTGCTCGGCCTCGCGCTGATCGCCTGGGAGGCGGCCCGCCGCCGCCGGCTTCGGCTCGCACGCGAGCGAGCGCTCTCGCGGCTCCAGCTGGCGCTCGCACTCCTCCGTGAGTCCGCAGGGCGGACCGCGGACGACCGCCGCAAGGCGCTGGCGCTCGTTGCGCGCGAGCTGAACGGAGACGGCGAGCTGGCCCGTGAGGCGACGCGCCTCGCCTGGGCACGGGCGGAGCCGTCCGCGGAGCGCGTCGACATGCTCGCGCGCCGCGTCGAGGAGAGGTTGGCCCGGCAGTGAGCAAAGAGGCGATCCCGGTCACGGGCGCGAGCACGTTCGCAAGCTTCGCACGCCGAACGACCGCCTTGCGCATCGGCGCTGCCGCCGTGTTGCTCGCACTCGCGCTCGCCGCGGTCCTGCTCGGCCGGCATCCGCGGGTACACGAGCTCAACTTCCTTCCGACCGGTTCGAACGGCGTCGTGGTGCTCGATGTCTCGGCGAGCATCTCTTCCGACACCTACTCGCAGATCGGCTCGACGCTCCGCGAGCTCGCGGCCACGCGCGGACGCTACGGGCTCGTCGTCTTCTCGGACACGGCGTACGAGGCGCTTCCGCCGGGTTCGCCCGCAGAGGCGCTGCGTCCGCTGATCCGGTTCTTCACGCTGCCCCCGCAGCGCGCGCCGGGCATCGCGCCGACCTTTCCGGACAACCCGTGGACACGATCGTTCAGCGCGGGCACGCGCATCTCGACCGGGCTGGAGCTCGCGCGCTCGACCCTGATCGATACCCGTCTTTCCCACCCAGCAGTGCTGCTCGTCAGCGACCTCGACGACGACGCGGGCGATCTGCCCGCGCTGTCGAGTGTCGCGAGCGCCTACAAGCGCGAGCACATCCCGCTGAACGTCGTCGCGCTGAACGCTGCCGCGGACGACCAGACGAGGTTCCGCGAGTTCATCCGCGGCACCGGCATGCTCACCCAGGGCCGCCTGCCCGGCGAGCTGGCCCCGAAGGCCGGCGGCGCGCGCTTCCCCGTGTGGCTCGCGTGCGCAGCGCTCGCGCTCGCCTTGCTGCTCGCGGTCAACGAGCTCCTGCTGGCTCGACTGAGCTGGGCTCCCGATGCGAAGGCGGCTGCATGAGACCGCTGCGGGTCGCCCCCGGCGCGGCGGCGATCGTCGCAGCCGTGCTGCTCGTCCTCCTGGCCGTCGACCTGCATGCCTGGGGCGACCGCCTGCGCACCGACGACCTGCAGTTTCGCGTCGACCAGCGCTCGTCGCCGTCGTGGACCGCGAGCACGCTGCTCCCCGCGCGACTCTCGCGTGCCTTGCTCGGCGTCGACGACGATCGCGCGCTCCGCCGCGGCGTCGCGTCCTTCCGTTTCGCCTACCGCACGGGGAGGGGACTCGACAACGGGATCACGCGCCAGCGGCGGCGGGCGCTGGCGGAGACCGCTCTGGCGTCGGTCGGAGGCGGCGAAGCGAACCAGTCGCAGGCGGCGGACCTGCTCGGCCTGCTGGCGGCGTCCGGCAGCGGCACCCGCAGCCTCGAGGCGAGCGTCGCCTCGTTCCAGAACGCGGTCCGGCTCGATCCCGGGAACATCTCGGCCCAGTACAACCTCGAGCTGCTGCTGCACCTGCTCCAGGCGCATGGCAAGCGCGTCGGCCCCGGCTCGGCGACGGGTCCGCGCGGCGGACGAGAAGGTGCCGGCGCGGGCGCTCCGGGGAGCGGCTATTGACCCTCGCCGAGCTGACGTTCCTGACGCCCGCGGGCGCGCTGGTCGTGCTGGGCGTCGCGCTGCCGCTGATCGGCCTGCTCGTCGCGAATCGCCGCATCGGCGCCGTACGCGCGCTCCTCGGCCTGCGCCCGCCGCGCGGCGTCCGCGCCGCGTTCGTCGTGGTGCCGCTCGTCGCCGTGCCGGCGCTGCTCGCGCTGGCCGCGATGCAGCCCGCCGTGCGTACGCAGGAGGGCGCGCGCGTTCGCACAGACGTCGAGGTGTTCTTCGTCTTCGACACGTCGCGGTCGATGCTCGCGGCCCGCGCGGCAAACGCACCGACGCGCCTGCAACGCGCGAAGTCGACCGCCCTGCGGCTGCGGGCCGCGGTTCCGAACGTCCCGGCAGGCGTCGCAACGTTGACGGACCGGGTGCTCCCGAACCTCTTCCCGACAGTGGACGCGGCGACCTTCGACTCGACCGTGCGCGACGCGGTCGGCATCGAGCGCCCGCCGCCTGCGCAGACGGACTCCACCGTGACGACATTTCGTCCGCTCGCCGACGTCGCGACGCAGGGCTTCTTCGGTCCAGACCTCCGTCGCCGAATACTGGTCGTCTTCACCGACGGCGAGGCCCGGCCCGACGTGAGCCCGGCCCGGCCGTTGCTCGCAAATCACGTGGAGCTCGTCCTGTTGCACTTTTGGAGTCCGGGCGAGCGGATCTTCGACGTAGGCGGAAGGGTCGAGAGCGCGTACCGTGCCGACCCGAACAGCGGCGCAGCGCTCGCCCACCTGGCCGCGGCCGTCGACGGCCGAGCATTCGAGGAAGGCTCTGCCGGCGGCGCAGCCTCCGCGCTTCGCGCAGCAGTGGGCAGCGGCCCCACCGCCGCCCGCGGCGTCCGGCCCCGGACGAGGCCGCTCGCGCCGTATGTCGCAGCCGCCGCGTTCGGGCCGCTTTTGTTAGTTCTTCGCCGTAGGAACCTTCTTTGAAGAAACTGTTGCGCACGCACGAACCTCAGGCGTAGAGTCACCTGGCTATCGCGGATCCGGCTTCCAGAGGGCACCTCGGGTCGACCAGGCGCGCGCGGGTGGCGCTCGCCACGGCCTCACTCGTGGTCGCGCTCGGACTGGTGACCGGCGCCAGCTCTGCCGTCGGCGGCGCGGGCGACTGGCTGAGCTGGGGCAAGACGACCGAACAGATCCGGTACTCGCCGCTCCAGGACATCACGAAGGCGAACATCGATCAGGTCGGACGTCTCTTCCAGGTCGACTTCCGCACGATCGACCCACGCACGCGCCGTGGCGAGCAGTCGTACCCGCTCGTCATCGGCGACCGCCTCTACATGACGACGAACGACAACAACGTTTGGGCGCTCGATGCGACGAGCGGCAAGGTCCTATGGCGTTACCGGCCTTCGAACACGGCCGTGTTCGCAAACTTCGGGATCGTCGCGAACCGCGGCGTCGCGTACTGCAGCGGCCGGCTCTTCCTCGCGACGCTCGACATGCATCTCGTGGCGCTGCGGGCGAGCGACGGGGAGGTGCTGGCCCGCGTGCCGGTCGCGTCTGCGATTCCCGGAGCGTCGTCGAACTACGGCTACGAGCAGACCAGCGCGCCGATCTGCTCCAAGGGCATCGTGGTGATGGGCGCCGCCGGCTCCGAGTACGGCATCCGCGGCTTCGTGATGGGCTGGCACACCGACCTGACTCCCGCATGGGCGAATCCGATGTGGACGATCCCGCCCGAGCAGACGGAATGGCGCAGCCGCGGCCGCCTGGTGGGCGGCGGCGCGGTGTGGACGCCCGTGACGATCGACGGCACGTCGAACACGGTCTACTTCGGCACCGGCTCGGCGACGCCGCTCTACCAGCCGGGTCTCCGGCCCGGACCGGCGCCGCGCACGGACTCGCTGCTGGCGGTCGATCTCTTCACGGGGAAGCTGAAGTGGTGGCAGCAGCAGATGGGCCACAACGAGTGGGCGTACGACACGGCACAGCCGCCGCTGGTCTACAACGCGAAGGTCGGCGGCAAGACTCGGCGCATCGTCTCGGTCGCGACGATGGAGGGAGTCTGGTTCGCGTACGACGCGCGCACCGGGCGGCCGATCTACCAGCGCGTGAAGGTGATCGACCGGGTCGAGCACCCCGCGCTCAGGCCCGGTAAGCCGGTCGCCGTCTTCCCCGCCTCGATCGGCGGGCTGAACTTCTCGCCGGCGTCGTACAGCCCGCAGACGAACTACATCTACAACGCGGCCGCCGAGACCGGCGCGGTGCTGATGCAGGCGAAACTGACGCCGACGCAGAAGAAGCGCAAGCTCGTCGGCGACGTCTTCCTCGGCCTGATGAACGGCAACTTCGGCACTCCCGCGCCGGGCTGGCGCGACCACGGGTCGATCAGCGCAATCAACGTCAACACCGGCAAACGCGTGTGGAAGTTCAACACGCCGGAACCCGAGCGCGGCGGCGTGACGACGACCGCCAGCGGCATCGGCTTCGCCGGCGGCGGCGACGGCGTCCTACGAGCGTTCGACGTGCGCAACGGCAACGTGCTCTGGAAGTTCCAGACCGGAAATCAGATCGCCGCCGGCCCCTCGATCTACTCGGTGGCTGGCAAGCAATACGTCGCGATCACGGTCGGCGGGACGCCGACGTCCTCGGGCGGCGGAACCGCGACCAAGCTGCAGGTCTTCGGGCTCGGCGGCTCGCACGACCAGTCCCCGCCGCCGACGCTGCCGATTCGTACGCCGGACAGCCTCGGCAAGGCCGGCACCGCCTCCTTCAGGACGACGGCCGACCGTGCGGCGGCTCCGACGGTCGCGCGCGCCGTGAGCGCGCGAGGCAGCGGAGCACGCATCGTGACCGAGGGCAGGCTCTTCGTCCGGCGCTGGCAAGCGAGCGGGTCGAACGAACAGGTGGCGACGGGACGGCTCCTCTACCGCGGGCGCCCCGTCGTCGGTGCTCGGATTCGCGTCGACCGCTTCCGTCTCCCGGCAGCCACGGACAAGCAGGGGCGGTTCCGCTACCGGGCGGACGTCACCATCGCACGCAGGCATGTCATCGCCGTCGTGGACGCGTCTCGCGCGACAGTCGGCGGCAAGCGGCTGACCGATGCGCAGCGCACCGCGGTCGAAGCCGCCAACTCGGGCTTCAGCGTGGCCTACCGGCTTTCCGGCGTCAGCGCGAAGCGGCTGCAGAACGGCTCGATCCTGGTGACCGGCCGCGCGACGCTGGCGCGCGGCACAGCGCCGCCGCCGGTGATCCTCTACACCTACCGGCTGTCGGGAAAGATCACGGATGCCCAGGACAAGCCGGTGCAGGGCGCCGTCGTCGTGACGCGCACGAACGATCGCGACTTCTGGACGTTCTCGGAGCCGAGCGATGCAGAGGGCAACTATCAGTCGTTCTTCACGGCGTCGGACGAGCAGGGCGCAGACCCCGTGCCGCTCGCCGTGGGTGTTGCGTGGCAGGACATCTCGTACGGCGGCGTCACCGGACAGCAGGCGAGCTTCAGGCGGCTGCGGAGCGCCACGCTCGACGTCAAGCTTCCGGCGACGGCGACCGGACAGATGCGCTTCTCGGACAGCACGTCCTACACCGGGGGCATCTACGAAGGCCTGCTGATCGGAGTGACGCACGGCGTGTCGACGGTCCGGCCGCTGTCCGCCACGTGGCCCGACGGGAAGGGACGCTTCCGCCTCGTGCTCCCCGCGTCGCTGCGCGGCAAGACGGTTGCCTTCTGGATGGACAGGCGCACGGTGTTCTCGCGCGCGGCTGCCTCGCCCGGAGGCTCGGTGCTGCCGGGTATCTTCCCGTCGTCGCCGCGGCCCCAGGCTCCGCAGGGACTCCTGCGGATCCGGCTGCCGCGATGAATTGACGTTTCCCGATTCTCTCCTACACTGGTCTAGCTTGAAAATGGGTCTCGAAAGGAGCTACGTAGCCTCATGATTCGCACTGTCCATCGTGTCGCCCTGCTGCTCGCGACCGTCGCTGCTGCGGCGCTGGTCGTTCTTCCCGCGACGGCGACGACGCAGAAGACGATCGTCACCGTCAAGGCGACGAACGCCCTCAAGTTCATCCTCTCGACCAAGACGCCCAAGGCCGGCGTCGTGGTCTTCAAGGTCACGAACACGGGGTCGATTCCTCACGACTTCAAGATCGCCGGCAAGAAGACGCCGCTGATCGCGGGCCACAAGACGGCCACCCTGACCGTCACGCTCAAGAAGGGCAAGAAGTACCCCTATCTGTGCACCGTGCCGGGCCATGCGGCCGCGGGCATGAAGGGCGTCGTCACCGCGAAGTAACGCGCGCGCAGCGGTAGTGGATCGACTGTGGGGGGAGCCGCGAGGCTCCCCTACGTGTAGGCGGTCTCGGCGGGACGCGCGGACTCGCCGCCCAGCGCGACCACGGCCCGGGCGGTGATCAGGTGGTACAGGATCAGCAGCTGCACCAGCGCCAGCGAGTCGGAGCGGTGCAGCTCGGTCGCCACGGTGAACTCGCCGAGCCGCTGTTGGCGGAGGTGGCGCGCGAAATGCATCCGCTCCCAGATCGTCTCCTCGATCTGGCTCGCCCGCTCGCTTCGGATCAGTCCCGGCACGTGCAATTCCTGCTCGCCCGGTCGCTCGAACATGATCAGCCCGTCGTCGCCGTTCGCGAGCACGCCCGAGAGGTCGGGCTGGGGCAGCGTGTTCCGCAGCGTCAGCCGCGCGTCGAGGTGATCCGGGTCCTCCGCGCTACCCTGCTGGAACGACACAACGATGTCTGCATGCGCGCGCTGCGGGCGGATGAACGCCTCCGAGTCGGGCTCGCGCCGGTCGAGCTCCGCGAGCACCTCGTCGGTCGTGTATCCGCGCCGCGAGCAGTCGCGCTGCACCTTCCAGCGGCGGCGGAGCTCGTCGGGCGGGTCGAGATACACGCGCACGTCGAACATGTCGCACAGCGCGCGGTTCTGGAACGCCAGCAGTCCCTCGGCGACGACGAAGCGCGCAGGCTCGAGGTAGATCGGCGGACCGAACGTCCCGTCGGTGTGCCGGTACACCGGCTTCAGGACCGGCTCGTTCTGCCGCAGGTGCCCGAGATGCTGCGCCAGGACGTCGAGGTGGTTGCAGTCCGGATGCAGCGGCGTGATCGCCCGCTCCGCGCGCTGCTTCCGGTCGAAGCGGTGGTAGTCGTCGGCGCAGAAGTGCGTCACCTGGTCCTCGCCGAGCACGCGGACCAGCCCGCGCGTGATCGTCGTCTTGCCCGATCCGGAGTCGCCGACGATCCCGAGCATCACCGGCCGCGGCATCACTCCCCCTCGGAGGGCTCGTGCACGACGAACGCCAGCACCTGCCCCTGGCGCACCGAGTCGTAGCCGCTCAGCCGGACGTAGGCGTCCGGATGCTCGCGGCGGCATGCCTCGAGCTCCGTCAGAACGATCTCCGGATCGCTGATCTGGAACAGCGGCAGCTTCCAAAGCGTCCAGTAGTAGTCATACGGGCTCGGTTGCCGCGTGTACTCGATTCCGACGACGAGCCCGCGCTCGAGTACCGACCTGATCTGCGCCTCGACTTCGTCGGACGTCAGCGCCGGCAGGTAGGAGAACGTCTCGTGCCGCATCACGCCACCGGGTCGAGCGTATCGACCGAGTCGAAGTCGAAGGTGATCTCACGCCACGTGTCGAGCGCGGCGGCCAACTCCGGCGAGCGCGAGGCCGCACGCGTGAGGATCTCCGCCCCTTCGGTCGCGAGCTCTCGTCCCTCGTTTCGAGCTTGCACGCATGCCTCCAGCGCGACCCGGTTCGCCGTCGCTCCGGCGCGGCTGCCCCAGGGATGTCCGGCCGAGCCGCCGCCGAACTGGAGCACCGAGTCGTCCCCGAAGATCTCGACGAGCGACGGCATGTGCCAGACGTGGATGCCCCCGGAGGCGGCGGGAAACACGCCGGGGAGCGAGGCCCAATGCTGGTCGAAGTAAACGCCCCGCGACCGGTCGGCTGGGATGAAGTCCTCGCGTATCAGGTCGAGGACGCCGAGCGTCGCGGCGCGATCGCCCTCGAGCTTGCCGACGACCGTGCCCGAGTGCAGGTGGTCGCCGCCCGCCAGGCGGAGCCACTTTGCGAGCACGCGGTAGTGGATGCCGTGCGACTTCTGGCGGTCGATCACCGCATGCAGCGCGCGGTGCACGTGCAACAGGATCCCGTTCCGGCGACACCAGTTGGAGAGCGTCTGGTGCGCGGTGAAGCCGCCGACGAGGAAGTCGTGCATCACGATCGGAGAACCGAGCTCCTTTGCGAACTCTGCGCGTTCGAGCATGGTCTCCGTGTCGGCCGCCGTGACGTTCAGGTAGTGGCCCTTCCGCTCGCCGGTCTCGTTCTCTGCCTTGCGCACTGCTTCCATCACGAACTGGTAGCGGTCGCGCCAGCGCATGAACGGCTGCGAGGTGATGTTCTCGTCGTCCTTCGTGAAGTCGAGACCGCCGGCCAGGAGCTCGAAGCAGGCGCGCCCGTAGTTCTTCGCGGAGAGGCCGAGCTTCGGCTTCAGCGTCGCGCCGATCATCGGCCGGCCGTACTTGTTCAGCTTGTCGCGCTCCACTTGGATCCCGTTCGGCGGGCCGGTGCACGTCTTCACGTACGCGAGCGGGATGCGCAGATCCTCGAGCCGCAGCGCGCTCAGCGCCTTGAAGCCGAAGACGTTGCCGGTGATCGAGGCCATCATGCTGACGACCGAGCCTTCCTCGAACAGATCGAGCGGATAGGCGACGAAGGCGAGGTACTCCCCGTCGCGTCCGGGAACGGGCTCCAGGTCGTAGCCACGTGCCTTGTAGCGCTCGAGCGTCGTCAGGTGGTCGGTCCACACGCTCGTCCACGTTCCCGTGGACGACTCGGCAGCCACTGCGGCGGCCGCCTCTTGCGGGGATACCCCGGGTTGGGGCGTGAGGCGAAAGAGCGCGAGGATGTCGGTGTCGGCAGGCTCGTACTCGGGCGTCCAGTACATCTCCCGGTACTCCTTCACGCCTGCCGCGAAGAGCTGTCTAGTGGCGGTCGTCGTCATCGGCGAACCGTACGACGTCGTGCCATCGCGTACAAATGAATCTTTCCGGCGAATGTATAGCTATTTCCCTATGAACGTCAGGAACTCCTCGACGGCCGGCCGGGCGGGCACCGACGTTGCACGCAGGGCGAACCACTCTCGCTTCGGCAGCCCACCGCGCACGGCGATCTCCGCCAGGCGGCCGTCCGTCAGCTCCTGGTCGACGGCGATGCGCGACTGCACCGTGATGCCGAGCCCGAGCTGGACGGCCTGCTTGATCGCGCCGTTCGAGCCGAGCGTCAGGGTCTGCGGACGAAGCCCGTGCACGTGCAGGAAGTCCGTGACCAGCTCGCGCGTTCCGGATCCCGTTTCGCGCTGAAGCCACGTCCGCTCGGCGAGCCGCTCAGTCGCAACGGAACGCGCGCGGGCGAGCGGGTCGTCCGCGGCTGTGATCAGCGCGAGCTTGTTCGGCATGAACGGCGTGCCGAGGATGCGGTCGTCGTCCGGCGGACGGCCGCCGATGCCGACGTCGGCCTCGTGGGCGCGGACGCGATCGAAGAGCGCATTTCGGTTGGCGACCTCGAGCGTGATTCCGATCTCCGGATGCTGGGCCGAGAACTCGCGCAGTAGCGACGGCACCAGGTACTCGGCCGCCGTCGCGACCGCGACGATGCGGAGCGTTCGCTGCGAGCGGTCCGCAGCTTCGACCGCTGCGAGCTTGCCCTGATCGACCAGGCCCAGGACGTCGGCGGCGTAGGCCTGGAAGGCCTCTCCCGCGGCCGTGAGCGCGATCCCGCGGCCCGCGCGCTCGGTCAGCTGGACGCCGAGCTCGCGCGAGAGCGCGGCCAGTGCGGCGGAGATCGAAGGTTGCGTCACGTGCAGCTTCTCCGCGGCGGCGGAGACCGACCCCTCGCGGGCGACGGTCAGGAAGCTGGCCAGCTGGTTCAGCGTGATCGCCATAGCCTGGACTCTATGGGAGTCCGGCGAACGATCGAGGGCGAGCTTCGGCGGCGCCCGGCCGTTCAGGCGCTTTGCTCGTCTCCTGCGACGGCACTTCCCTCGTGTGCGGAGCTGACGGTCGCGACGTCGTCGCGCGGTCGAACGAGGCGGAATGATCCGACGGCGGACGGCCAGGAAGCGAGGATCGCCTCGGCTCGAGGAGAGCCCGTCCGGCGCTGGTGCGCTTCGACGAGCGCGCGGATTTCCTCCACGGCCTCGCCGAGCGGTGAGAGGTCGACGAGCTCGTGGTTCACGAGGACGTCCAGCGCCTCGTCGGGATCGAAGATCGCCGCACGCCCTCCCGTCATCCCGGCGCCGAAGTTCGGCCCGACCGGCCCGAGCACGACGACGGTGCCGCCCGTCATGTACTCACAGCCGTGGGCGCCGACGCCCTCGACGACGGCGCGCGCGCCGGAGTTCCGGACGGCGAAGCGCTCGCCCGCGCGACCCGCGCAGAACAGCTCGCCTCCGGTCGCGCCGTAGAGCACGGTGTTGCCGACGAGGTGCGGTTCGCCCGCGTCGTTCGCGGGCGGGTGGATGACGATTCTCCCTCCGCTCATGGACTTCGCGACGTAGTCGTTCGCTTCGCCCTCGAGCTCGAGCTCGACTCCCTCGATCAGGAATGCTCCGAAGCTCTGCCCGGCGCTGCCGGTGAACCGGTAATGCCGCAGCTCTGTCGGTCCACCCGCGGCCGCGCGCCTGACGAGCTCGCCCGACAGGTGCGCTCCGACGGTGCGGTCGCGATTCGTGATCGGGATCCGCTCCTGCGTTCCCGCGTCCACGAGCGCCTCGCCGAGCTCGCCGCCCGGAGCGCGCGGGACCGACCGGTAGGCGTAGCGCGTCGTCTCGCCGGAGGCCGGCGCGTCGAGCAGCAGCGACAGGTCGAGCAGCGGGGAGCGAACGTCTTCTGCCTCGCGGCGCACGAGCAGGTCGCTCCGCCCCACCGCTTCCTCGAAGCTCCTGAGTCCGAGAGCAGCCAACCGGGCGCGCACGTCCTCGGCAACATTGAGCAGGTACGCGACGATCATCTCCGGACGGCCGGCGAACTTCGCGCGCAACTCGGGTCGCTGCGTGGCGATCCCGACGGGACACGTGTCCACATGGCAGGAACGCACCATCAGGCAGCCTTCCGCGATCAGCAGCACGGTGCCGAAGCTGACCTCGTCGGCTCCGAGCAACGCTGCGAGCAGGACGTCGCGACCCGTGCGAAAGCCGCCGTCGACGCGGAGGCGGACGCGGCCGCGGAGGCCGTTCGCGATCAGCTCGCGTTGCGCCTCCACGAGGCCGAGCTCCCACGGCGCACCGGCGTTCTTGATCGAGGAGAGCGGGCTCGCCCCCGTCCCGCCGTCGGCGCCGGCGATGTGGATCACGTCGGCGAGCGCCTTTGCCACGCCCGCCGCGACCATCCCCACTCCGGACTCGGCGACGAGCTTCACCGAGACGTCCGCCTGCGGCGCGACCTGGCGAAGGTCGAAGATCAGCTGCGCGAGATCCTCGATCGAGTAGATGTCGTGATGCGGCGGCGGCGAGATCAGCGCGACGCCCGGCCGCGTGTGCCGTAGCCGCGCGATCTCGGGCGTGACCTTGTGACCCGGGAGCTGTCCGCCCTCACCCGGCTTCGATCCCTGCGCGACCTTGATCTGGAGCTCTTCGGCGAACGCCGCGTACGACGCCGTGACGCCGAAACGCCCGGAGGCGATCTGCTTGATCTTCGACCGGCGCTCCGTTCGGTAACGCGCGGGATCCTCGCCGCCCTCGCCGGAGTTCGAGCGGGCTCCGAGCGCGTTGAACGCGACCGCGATCGCCTCGTGCGCCTCGGCCGAGAGCGAGCCGTGCGACATCGCGCCGCTCGAGAAGCGCCTGACGATCGACTCGGCCGGTTCCACTTCTTCAATCGGAATGCCGCGCCCTTCCTTGAAGTCGAGCAGGTCGCGCAGCTCGAGCGGCGTGCGCCCGTCGACGAGCTCCGCGAAGCGCTCGTAGGCGACCCGGTCCTCGCGGGTGACCGCGGCCCGCAGCTCGTGCGCGGCCTTCATCTCGCGCTTGACCGTCAGGTCGTGCAGCGCGGCGACGACCTCAGGCGTCGTCGCGTGCGCCTCGCCGCCCTTGCGGAACTTGATGTAGCCGGGATTCGCCAGCTGTGCCTTCGCGGCATTCGAGTCTGCGAGCCGGCCGAGCGCCTCGCCTTCGATCTCGCCGAACCCGACGCCGGCGATGCGCGCGGGAGTGCCGACGAACCCCGCCTCGACGACCTCCGGCGAGAGGCCGATCGTCTCGAACAGCTGCGCGCCGCAGTAGCCGGAGAGCTCGGCGATCCCGAGCTTCGACATCACCTTGAGCACGCCGTTCTCGATCGCCGTGCGGAATCGCTCCTGCGCCTCTTCCGGCGACGGCCGGTCGCCGCCGATGCGGTCGTTCTGGGCGAGAGAGCAGATTGTCTGCAGCGCGAGCGGCGCGCACACCGCTTCGGCGCCGTAGCCGAGCAGGCAGGCGAAGTGGTGCACTTCGCGCGGCTCGCCCGACTCGACGACAACCGTCGTGCGCGCGCGCAACCCGCGCGCGACGAGGTGGTGATGGACGACTCCCGTCGCGAGCAGCGCCGGAATCGGCGCACGCTCGCCGCCCGCGAAACGGTCCGACACCGCGAGCACCTCGTGCCCGAGCCCGACGTACGTCTCCGCCTCGTCGCGGAGGCGCTCGCAGGCCTGCGCGAGCGTCTCCTCGCGCGTGAACGTCGCGTCGAGGCGAATCGGCTTCAGCGCCTCGAGCGCGTCGGGATAGAGAAAGAAGGAGGGAACGGAGATCCCGTGCGCCACCTCGTAGTCGCGGCTGTCGAAGGGTGCGCGCGCGCCCAGCACCATCGTCAGCGACATCACGAGCCGCTCGCGCAGCGGATCGATCGGCGGGTTCGTCACCTGCGCGAAGCGCTGGCGGAAGAAGCCGTAGAAGGTGCGCGCGGGATCGGCGAGCGGCGGGATCGCGGTGTCGTCTCCCATCGAGGAGATCGGCTCGTGGCCCGAAGCCGCGATCGGACGGATGATCTTCGCCAGCTCCTCGCGGGTGTAACCGAAGAGCGCCTGGCGGCGGATGAGATCTCCGCCTGCCTCGGCGAGCGGCGTACCCACGTAGTGGCTGCTCCGTCCGCGCCGGAGCCACTCGCCGTACGGCCGCTGCGCGGCCAGTCGCCGCTTGATCTCGCCGTCGGACTCGACACCGCGGCCGGGAGCGACGATCAGCAGCTGGCCGGGGCCGACGCGTCCTCGCGTAACGTGGCCCTCTCCAGAGAGGTCGACGACGCCGGCCTCCGAGGCGCAGACGACGAGGCCGCTCTCGCAGATCGCGGTCCTCAGCGGCCGCAGGCCGTTCCGGTCGGCCGCCGCGCCGACGACCTGGCCGTCGCTGAAGACGAGGCCCGCGGGGCCGTCCCACGGTTCGGTGAGCCCGGCGTGGAAGCGGAAGAAATCTCGCTCGGCGTCCGACAGCGACGGTTCCGCCTGCCACGCGGGCGGGACGAGCATCGCCAGGGCGTGCCGCACGTCGCGCCCGCCGCGAACCAGCAACTCGACGGCGTTGTCGAGCAACGCCGAGTCGGAGCCGCCCGCCTCCAGCGCGGGAAGGTCTCGCTCGTCGAGCGTTGCCTCGCGCGCGCGCATCCAGTTCGCGTTGCCCTCGATCGTGTTGATCTCACCGTTGTGCGCCAGCATCCGGAAGGGTTGAGCGCGTTCCCACGAAGGCGCCGTGTTGGTCGAGAAGCGCTGGTGGAAGACGGCGAACGGAACCTCGAGGTCGTCCCGCGCGAGCTCGACGTAGAAGTCGGCGAGCGCCTCGCCGGCGCAGAGCGCCTTGAAGACGATCGTGCGGAAGGACAAGGAGGCAACGTACGGACCGCCTCGCCGGACGATCCGCTTGCGTGTGCGGAAAAGCCGCCGCTCGAGCTCCGAGTCGTCGAGCCCGGGAGGTCGCTCGATCACGACCTGGTCGAGCCGCGGCATCGACTCTCGCGCGACTCGCCCCAGCGCCGAGGGATCGTGCAGCGGCTCGCGCCAGCCGGCGACCTCGAATCCCTCGGCCGCACACGCTTCCTCGACGCGTTCGCGATCGCGAGGATCACGTCCGAACACCATGCCGACGGCACAGCCCGGAACCGGCTGCAGCGCCGGCACGAGCGGGAGGAGTAGACCTGCACCATCCGACGTGGCCCCGTCGGCCGCAACGGCGCCCCGGTGCCGCATCGAGGCGAGAGCGCCGAGGGCGAGGTCGACGAGCCGCCGTGCCGGGACGCCGTTCGCGTCGGCGACGAACCCGATCCCGCAGGCGTCGCGCTCGGCACGCAGGCCGTCGAGCACCGAGCTCACGTCCCGTCTCCTCTGCTAGTCGGCTGTGACGGGAAGCGCGAAGGGCCGACTAGCGCGCGTGCGGGCGCACAATGAGAAAGAGAATCGACTTGTGCGCGGCCGTCACGATCGGCAGACCTTAGCCGAACGGTCGGACGGACGCCAGCTCGTCGCGAGTCAGGCGGACCCGCCGACGATGCGCTGCGCGATCGCGAACGCGGAGTTCGCCGCCGGGACGCCGCAGTAGATCGCCGACTGGAGCAGGACTTCCTTGATCTCGTCAGGCGTCAGGCCGATGCGAAGCGCGGCACGGACGTGCACCTCCAGCTCCTCGTCCCGTCCCAGCGCGACCAGCGCCGTGAGCGTGATGCAGCTGCGCGTCCTTCGGTCGAGGCCGGGACGCGTCCAGATCTCGCCCCAGGCGTAGCGCGTGATCAGATCCTGGAAGTCGCGCGTGAAATCGGTCGTGCGCTCGATCGCCGCGTCGACGTGCTCGTCGCCGAGCACCTCGCGCCGTACCTTCATGCCGTCGTCGTCGCTCATAAAAAGGAGAGAAGCGCCGCGTTGAACGGCTCCGGACGCTCGACGTTCGCGAGATGACGCGCGTTCGGAATCGTCTCGAGCCGTGCCCCGGGGATCGCAGCGGCGATCAGTTGTTGGTGGTCGGGCGGGGTCGAAGGATCGTCGGCGGCGGAGATCACGAGCGTCGGCGTTCGGATTGCACGGATCGCGTCGCGCACGTCCCAGTCGCGGATCGCCTCGCAGCAGCGCGCGTATGTCTCCGCATCGGTCGACAGGAACATGTCGCGGAAGCGTTGCACGTCGGGGAATGCCGGGGTGAACCACCGCTCGAGGACCGCGTCGGCGACTGCCCCGACGCCCTTCGCCCGCACCAGGTCGGCCCGCTCCTGCCAGAGCTCCGGAGAGCCGAAGCGGGCCGAGGTGCACGCGAGCACGAGCCGGTCGAGCCGCTCCGACGCGTCGAGCGCGAGCCGCATCCCGACCGCTCCGCCGAGCGACACGCCGCAGAACGAGACGCGCTCCAGGCCGAGCTCGTCGAGCAGGTCGAGCACGCCCCGCGCGAGCGACCCCATCCCGTCGACGTCGGCCGGGTGCGAGCCTCCGTGCCCAGGATGGTCGTAGCGGAGCAAGCGGAAACGCTCTGTCAGCGCGGGGACCTGCGCGTCCCACATGGAAAGCACCGCTGCGAGCGAGTTCGACAGCGCGACGACCGGCGCCGAGTCGTCGCCGTCGACACGATGGTGCAAGCTCACGGACTTTCTGGCTCAGAGCCACGAAGCTCGCGGCGGTAGTACTCGAGCGCGCGCTCGACGAAGGCGTCCGCGGAGCCGAGGTAGTCCTCCGGCGCACGAACCCCGGGTGCGAAGCGCTGCGCCTCGGAGAGCGTCTCGTCGCGCAGGTTCGCCCGCATCCGCTCGGCGTCGACCTCCAGCCCGTCGAGTGTCTCGCGCAGCCATGCCGCGGCACCGCCGGCGAAGGCCAGCGCGTCGGACAGAGCCTTCCACTCCGCGTGCCACGCACCGGCTGCCCGCTCGTGCTCGTGCTCGAGCCGCGTGAGCGTCGCAGCCGCGGCGTGGACGTGCTCCGCGCAGGCGCGCACGAGCACCGAGCCAACCGGATTGCGCTTGTGCGGCATCGTGGACGAGCCGCCCTCCGCCGGCTCGCGCACCTCTCCCACCTCAGTCTGCGCGAGCAGCATGAGGTCGAGCGCGATCTTGGCGCAGAAACCGGATGCGACCGTGAGCGCACCCGCCAGCTCGGCGAGCGGCAGGCGGCGCGTGTGCCAGGGGAGCAGCGGCTCCGGCAGGCCCAGCTCCTGGGCGTAGCTTCGGAGCACGTCGACCCCGTGCTCGCCGAGCGACGCGAGCGTCCCCCCCGCGCCGCCGAGCTGCGCCGGGAGCCGCTCCTTCGCGAGCCGGTTCCGTGCATGCACGATCCCGACCAGCCAGCTCGCCGCCTTCAACCCGAACGTGGTCGGCACCGCCTGCTGCAGGAGCGTCCGCGCGGCCATGAGCGTGCCGCGATGCTCGTCCGCCAGCCGGGCGCACGCACGCGCGACGCCGTCGAGCTCTTCGAGGATCAACGCGTTCGTGTCGCGGGCGACGAGCGCAGCAGCCGTGTCGAGGATGTCCTGGCTGGTCGCGCCCCAGTGCGCGTGCTCGTCCCGCTCGCGCAGCGCACGGACGAACGGTTCGACGGGATTGCCAGCGCGGCGGCCCTCTTCGGCGAGCGCGTCCGGGTCGATCGTCAGGCCGGCGATCCCGTTCTCCGCGATCAGGCCCGCGCCTTCTTCGGCAACACGCAGCGCCCGCTCGGCCTGGAGCATCGCGTGCAGCCATGCTCCCTCCGACACCGCCTTGCGGAGCGGCGCGGGCACGAACAGCGCGTCAAAGGGCAAAGAACACCGTCTGGCGGTCGCCCTGGAGGCGGATGTCGAACCGCAGCGCGCCGTCCTCGGGCTGCGCGACGAGCGTTTCCCGCCGGCCCGGTTCGAGCGCTGCGAGCGTCGGGTCGTCCACGTCGGAGTAGTAACAACGCGTCACGAGGTGCCGCAGGAGCCCGCGCGCGAAGACGAGCACGTCGGCGAATCCGTCCGGAGATTGCTCCGTCAGGAACTCGAACTTGCCCACCGCGTCGGTGCCGCACCTCCCCCAGCGCGTGCCGTCGTCGCCACGCTGCCAGAGCTCCACGACCGCGTCGGGCACCGCCTCGCCGGCGCCGTCGAGGACGCGGCCGACGAGACGCACCGAGCCACCGGGAACGACCTCCTGCTGCTCCTCACGGCAGAGGCCGATCGAGAAGTACGGGCCGACCGTCTGCGAGGGCGTGCGTCCGAGCGTCATTCGAACGGCGTCGAGCGCAGGACGATGTCGAAGCGGTAGCCGAGCGCCCACTCCGGCTGGGTCAGCTCGAGGTCGAAGCGCGCGACCATTCGCTCGCGCGCGCGCGCGTCGCGCACGGATTGAAAGATCGGGTCGTACGCGAAGAGCGGATCGCCGGGGAAATACATCTGGGTGACGAGTCGCTGCGAGAACGTGCGGCCGAAGAGCGAGAAATGGATGTGCGCGGGACGCCAGGCGTTGGGATGGTTCTTCCACGGATAGGCGCCGGGCTTCACCGTCACGAACTCGTACCGGCCCTCGGCGTCGGTCAGCGTGCGGCCCGCTCCGGAGAAGCTCGGGTCGAGCGGCGCCGGATGCCGGTCGCCCTCGTGCAGGTATCGTCCGCCCGCGTTCGCCTGCCAGATCTCGATCAGGGCGTTGCGGACCGGACGACCGTCCTCCTCGAGCACACGGCCGGTGACGATGATCCGCTCGCCCTGCGGATCGCCGTCGTGCTGGCGCGTGAGGTCGTTGTCGAGCTCCCCGATTGCACCCTCGCCGTAGACGGGGCTCGCCAGGTCGTGCGCGGCCTCGGGCACGGGCAGCAACGGCTCCTTCGGGGCCCGTAGCCGCGTCGAGCGGTAGTCGGGAAAGTCGAGCGGCGGGTCGACGTCCACTTCCGCCGGATCTTCGCTCATCGCTTCGTCTTCAGGCCGCGGAGTGCGCCAAGCTCGGCGTCCGTCGGCGGTTCGGTCTCCGCGAGATCGTCGGCGACCCGAAGCGCCCATCCCGTCGCATCGCGTGCTTGATCCACCCGGACACCCGGGTGCAGTCGCGTCAACGTCAGCTCCCCGTCCCGGGGCTCGAGGATCCCCAGGTCGGTGACGACGGTGCTGACCCGCTCACCGACACTCGACCGGAAATCGAGCCTCTCGACGAAGGTGCGCTTCGACTGCCGGAGCAGCACGAACACCTCGCGCACCGAGGTGGCGATCTCCGGCGCGCCGCCTGCGCCCGGCAGCCGCACCGTCGGCTGGGCGTAGTCGCCGATCACGGTGCTATTCAGGTTCGCGTGCCGGTCGATCTGCGCCGCGCCGAGGAAGCCGACGTCGATCCGTCCTCCCTGCAGCCAGTACGCGAACATCTCCGGGACGGAGACGACGGCGTCGGCGGTCTCCGCGAGCTCGCCGTCCCCGATCGACAACGGCAGCTCCTGCGGCTTCGCGCCGATCGTCCCGCTCTCGTAGACCAGCACGCAGTTCGGCGCATGCGTCGCGCGCGCGAGGTTCGCCGCCAGGCTCGGAAGGCCGATGCCGACGAAGCACACGTCTCCGTCGCGCAACCGGCGCGCTGCCTCGACAGCCATGATCTCGTCCGGTGCGTACCTCAACCGACGGCGGCTCCCTCGAGGCTTCGGTGGTACTCCGCGACGTCGGCGGTGCCGAAGACGTGCCGCTCGATCCACGCGGCGAAGCGTTCGCGGTCACGGCTGATCTCGTCCCAACGAACGTAGAACTCGTTGTCACGGTCGTAGTAGCCGTGGGCGTACGACGGATGTGCACCGCCGGGGGCAGGCGCGACGGCGTCGATCGCCCAGGAGGGGATGACTACGCCGCCGGGCCGCGGCTCGAGGTCGTCCACGATCTTCTCGACGGTCACGAGTGCGCGCGCCGAGGCGAGCACGACCTCCTTCTGAACCCCGGCGATGCCCCAGAGCTGGACGTTGCCGGCCCGATCGGCTTGTTGGGCGTGCACGATGCCGACGTCCGGCCGGTGCGCAGGGACCGCCGCGAGCTGCTCGCCGGTGAACGGGCAGGTGATCGCCGCGAGCCCCGGCGTCCGCTCTGCGAGATCCGTTCCGAAGTAGCCGCGGAGCACGCCGAACGGCAGGTTCGCCGCACCTGCGGCGTAGGCGGCGGCCATGCCCGCGTGCGAATGCTCGACGAGCTCGAGAGGCTCCGGCCAGCCGTGCTCGACCGCGTCGCGGAGCCGGTGCAGGGAGCCGACTCCCGGGTTACCGCCCCACGAGAAGGTAAGCCGCCGCGCGCAGCCTGCGCCGATCAGCTGGTCGTAGACCACGTCGGGCGTCATCCGGATCAACGCCAGCCCGCGCCGTCGCTGCCGGATCAGTTCGTGGCCGGCCGCGTGCGGGATCAGGTGCGTGAAGCCCTCGAGCGCGACCGTCTCACCATCGCGAACGAGCGCGGCAACCGCCTCGGAGAGGGCGACGATCTCTGCCACGAAGCCGAAAGGCTAACGGCCCGGCCGCCGTGTGACGGACGCGAGACCTAGAGCAGGCTGGCCTTGAGCCGGGCGATCTCGGCGTCCCGCTCTGCGAGCTTCTGCTCGAGGTGCGTGACGCGGCGCCGGAGTGCGTCGGCTGTCCCGACCAGCTCGAGGAAGGCCCGCTGGCGATCCCGCAGGAGCGCCTCGACCGTCTCGAGCTTCTCTTTGGGGTCGTTCGAGGAGACGTCGTGCGGAGCTTCCTCCGACGTGGACGCTCCTACCTCGTCCAGCGCATCGGCCTGTACCGCGATCGCCTGGGCGAGGGCCAGCCAGGAGATGTCGCCGGCGAGGACGAGGATCTCGCCCAGCCTGCGGCCGCTCTGGCGCTGCTCGGCGAGCGCGGATTCGAGGCGCTCACGGGAGATCTCGCCGCGATTGACCAGGATCTCGCCGATCGGGCGCCACGCTGTCGCTACGGGCTGCATCCCCTTCCTATCGGCAGTGGAAGGCGCTTGGCTGAGCGCTTTCTTCGCCGCCCGGACGTCCGGCAAAACTATCCTTTCGATAGTGACGGCGCCGACGGCCGAAGTACACTTCGAGCGAGATGGCCGAGCGGACGATGAAGGAGGTGCACGGCGTCACCTGCGCCGTCGCGGCGACCTCCGACCTCATCGGCTCGAAATGGACTCCGCTGATCGTGCACGACCTCTCCGAAGGTCCTCGCCGCTTCATGCAGCTGGAGCACGCGTGCCCGGGAATCAGCCCGCGGACGCTCTCCGAGCGCCTCGACATGCTCGAGCAGGAGGGCGTGGTGATTCGCCGCAGCTATCCCGAATCGCCGCCGCGCGTGGAGTACGAGCTCACCGACAAAGGCGTCGCGCTGCTGCCGATCATCGACGCGATGCGCCGCTTCGGACATGCGTGGCTGGTCACGTCGCCGCCGAAACGTCGGCGGCGGTCCGCAGTCGCGCGCTGAACGGCTTACAAAACTTTTCGTTCTAAAGCTTGACAGCGTCGGGCGGCTCAGGCACTCTGCGGCACAAGATGAGCCGCACGACGAGCATGCACGCGCACGCGACGACCGCCTCCGGCGGTTCGATGCTCCTCGTCATCATCACGATTCTCCCCCAATAGGGGGAGCGCGCACTCACGCGGCCTCGACGCCGCAGACGCAGACCTCACTACGGGAGTAGTGCGTCTCGCGTTCCGCGAGACGCCCGGAAGACAGGAGCCGACGAGTGCGCAGGATCAAGATTTTCGACACGACGCTGAGAGACGGCGAGCAATCGCCGGGTATCGCGCTGCGGCCAGAGCAGAAGGCCGCGATCGCAGTCGCACTCGAGCGGCTCGGAGTCGACGTGGTCGAGGCGGGGTTCGCCGCCTCCTCCCCGGGCGACTTCGCCGGGGTCGCCGCGGTGAGCGAAGCGGTCGGTTCGGTGACGGTCGCCTCGCTTTGCCGGACGACCAAGGAGGACCTCGACGCCGGCGCCGAGGCGCTTCAGAATGCACCGCGCTCGCGCCTGCACGTGTTCCTCGCGACGAGCCCGATCCACATGGAGCGCAAGCTCGGCCTCGAGCCGCCCGAGGTTCTGGAGCGCATCGGCTGGGCAGTCGCGTATGCGAACAGCCGTGCCGACGAGGTCGAGTTCTCGGCCGAGGACGCGACGCGCTCGCAACCGGAGTTCCTCGCCGAGGCCTGCCGCGTGGCGATCGAGGCGGGCGCGACGATCGTGAACCTTCCCGACACCGTCGGCTACGCACTCCCGAACGAGCTCGCCGCGCTGCTGCGCGAGGTGCGGGAACGCTGCCCGGGGCTCGACCGAGTCGAGCTGTCGGTCCATTGCCATGACGATCTCGGCCTCGCGGTCGCGAACTCGCTCGCGGGCGTTCAGGCGGGCGCGTCACAGGTCGAGTGCACGATCAACGGCATCGGCGAGCGCGCAGGCAACGCGGCGCTCGAAGAGATCGTGATGGCGATGCGCGTCCGCCGGGACGATTTCTCGGCGGAGACCGGAGTCGAGCCGCGGCACATCCGCGAGACGTCCGCGCTCGTTGCCGGACTGACGGGCTACGCCGTGCAGCGCAACAAGGCGATCGTCGGTGACAACGCGTTCGCGCACGAAGCGGGCATCCACCAGGACGGCCTGCTCAAGGACACTTCGACGTACCAGATCATCGATCCGGCAGAGCTCGGGCTCGCGATGACGCTGCCGCTCGGGAAGCACTCTGGGCGCCATGCGTTCTCGCGGGCGTGCATGGAAGCCGGCCTGACGCTGTCGCGCGAGGAGCTGAACACGGCGTTCGCGCGCTTCAAGCGGCTGGCCGACGACGGTCACGTCGTGACGCTCGACGAGGTGTTTACGGAGGTTGCGGCATGAACGGGCCGCGGACCATCGCGTGCCTTGCCGGCGCAGGCGTCGGCCCGGAGCTGATGGGCGAGGCGAGCCGCGCGCTCGCCGAGGTCGCGTGGCTGCACGGCGTCGGGATCGACGACGTGCATCTGCCTTTCGGCGCGGAAGCGGTCACTCGTTGCGGACACCCTCTCCCCCCCGCAACGCGGACCGGCTATCGCGACGTGGAGGCGATTCTGGTCGCCTCGCCCACAGAACCGGCGTTCAAAGGCGTGCTCGCCGACGTCGACCCCGCGTGGCAGGTCGCGCGGGTTCAGACGCGTCCGGCGGGCGACTTGCTCGTCTTCGGTCCCTTCGGGCCGTGCGTGGAGGCGGCGGCGGTCGCGCACGCGTTCGATGCCGCAGCCGCCCGCCACGGCCACGTCACCTCCGTGGGAGGCTCGGCGGGTTGGCGCGAGGCCGTGGACGGCGAAAGCGAGAGGCGGGCTCCGATACGTGTCGAGCACGCGACGCTCGGCGAGGTGCTCGTGCAGCTGCGGGACGCGCCGCACCAGCTCGACGTCGTCGTCGCCGAGGGCGACCTCGCGTCGGCGATCGTCGACGCCGCGGCACATCTCGCCGGCACGATCTCGACGGCGGCCTGGGGCTGGGTCCCGGAAGACGGGCCGGCGATGTTTGCGCCTGCCGCCTCGGAGCCGGACGCAGTCGCCGGGTTCGGGGTCGCCGACCCCGCCGGGATGCTGCTGACGGTCGCGTTGCTGCTCTCCGAGGGTCTCGGCCGGCGGTCAGCGGCGCGCACGCTCGAGCGTGCCGTCGCCGAGGTCGTCTGCCTCAACGGCTCGGGCCCGAGCGGGACTCGCGAGTTCACGGACGCCGTGATCGAGCGGCTTCCGGGTGCCCGCACCGACACGGAGCTGTTCGTCGAGGTATGGGCGTGACGCGCATGCTCGGCTCCGACGCAATCCTCCGCTCGCTCGAGGCCGAGGGCGTCGAGGTGATGTTCGGGATCCCGGGCGGCGCCATCCTGCCGACCTACGACGCGATCGCACGCGGGACGACGGTTCGCCACGTGCTCGCGCGTCACGAGCAAGGCGCCGGGCACATGGCCGAGGGGTACGCCCGCGCGTCCGGGAGGGTCGGCGTCGCGATGGCGACTTCCGGCCCGGGCGCGACCAACCTCGTAACGGCGATCGCCGACGCGTGGATGGACTCCACCCCGCTCGTCTGCATCACCGGCCAGGTTCGGTCGAACCTGATCGGCACGGACGCCTTCCAGGAGATCGACGCGACGGGGATCACCCTCCCGATCGTCAAGCACTCGTGGCTCGTGCAGGACGTGCGCGAGCTTCCAGCCGCCCTCAAGGCGGCCTTCCACGTCGCGCGCACCGGACGGCCCGGGCCCGTGCTCGTCGACGTCGCCAAGGACGTGCAGGAGGCCGACCTCGACTTCGCGTATCCGGACGACGTCGACCTGCCGGGCTGGAAGCCGCCGGCAAAGGTGCACGCGCGTCAGGTCGCGCAGGCCGCGCAAGCGATCGTCGAAGCCAAGCATCCAATCGTGTACGCCGGCGGCGGCATCCTCAACGCCGAGGCCTCGACGGAGCTGCTGCAGTTCGTCGAGGCCGCCCGGCTGCCGGCGGTCACGACGCTGATGGCGAAGGGTGCGCTGCCGGACTCGCACCCGCTCAACTACGGCGCGCCTGGGATGCACGGGTCCAAGTACGCGAACTGGGCCCTGAACAAGGCCGACTTGATCGTCGCGGTCGGCTCACGCTTCGACGACCGCGTGACCGGCAAGCTCTCCGCCTTCGCGCCGGGAGCCCGCGTGATCCACTTCGACGTCGACGCCGCCGAGGTCGGAAAGATCCGCCACGCCGACATTCCCGTCGTCGGGCCGCTCCGCGTCGCGCTCGCGCAGCTCGCGCACGAGGTGCGGCGGCTCGCGCCGGAGCCACCCGCGCACCGATCGGCATGGATCGCGCAGCTCGAGGAGTGGCGCGAGCGCTTTCCGTACAAATACCGCCGCGCCGACGGAGTCCTCAAGCCACAGACGGTGCTCGAGACGTTGCGCGACCTGACCGCAGGGCGCGACGACGTCGTCTTCACCACCGGCGTCGGCCAGCACCAGATGTGGGCGATGCAGTACCTCGTCTGCGACCGCCCGCGGACGTTCATCACCTCGGGCGGCCTCGGCACGATGGGCTACGGGCTTCCCGCGGCGATCGGCGCCAAGGCGGCGCGGCCCGACGCGACCGTCGTCTGCGTCGACGGCGACGGTTGCTTCCAGATGACGTGCCAGGAGCTCGCGACCGCCGCGCTCGAAGGGCTGCCGGTCGTCGCCGTGATCGTCAACAACGGCTGGCTCGGGATGGTGCGCCAGTGGCAGGAGCTGTTCTACGAGGAGCGCTATGCGCAGACGCACCTGACGCACCAGGTTCCCGACTACGCGCAGCTCGCCGACGCCTACGGCTGCGCGGGCTTCACCGTCGAGTCCGAGGACGAGCTCGAGTCCACGCTCGCGGCCGCGTTCGACTGCGGCCGCACGGCCGTGGTCGACGCGCGCTGCGACCCGTTCGAGAACTGCTACCCGATGGTGCCCGCGGGCGCCGCCGCGGTCGACGTCATCGAGTACCCGGACGAGGAGCCGGCGCGCGCATGACGCTGGTCAGGTTCCTGACGCGTCGCTGGCGGTGCGATGCCGGAGGGCACAGTGCTTTGCACGGGCCCGGAGAGCAGCGTGCCGTCAGCGACGCGAGCCCTTCGCGGAGCCCGGCTCCGCCGGGCGGGAGCGAAGGGCGGTCAGGGGCGTGATGCATACGCTCTCGGTCCAGCTGGAGAACAAGCCGGGCGCCCTTGCGCGCGTCTCGCAGCTGTTCGCGAGACGCGGCTACAACATCCAGAGCCTCGCAGTCGGTCCGACCGAGCGCCCGGGAATCTCGCGGCTCACGGTGCGGGTCGACTGCAGCGACGGCTCGCTCGAGCAGATCGAGAAGCAGATGCACAAGCTGGTGAACGTCCTGCGCGTCACCGAGCTGCCGCCGGGCGAGGTGGTCGAGCGCGAGCTCGCACTGATCACCGTCACCGCGCCGCCGGAGCGGCGCGCCGAGCTGATCGCTCTGGGCGACGTCTTCAGCGCGCGCGTGGTCGACATCGGCCGGGACGCGCTCACGTTCGAGGTCGTCGGCCACCCCGAAGAGCTCGACGCCTTCCAGGAGCTGGTGCGCCCCCACGGCGTGCACGAGCTCGTCCGAACCGGGCGCATCGGCCTCCGCAGGCCCGGGCGCCGTGCCGCTTAGCGAAAGGAGCGAGCAGTGAGCGAAGTGATCAAGACCGGCAACGTCGAGCTTCTCTCCGGAAAGGTCGCGGTCGTCGGCTACGGAAGCCAGGGCCACGCGCACGCGCTGAACCTGGCCGACTCCGGCGTCGACGTCGAGGTCGGACTCCGCCCCGGAAGCGGCTCGCGCGCCGCGGCCGAGGACGCAGGCCTGACCGTGCGCGACGTCGCCGACGCGGTGCGCGGCGCACAGCTGGTCGCGATCCTCGTTCCCGACGGTGCACAGCCGGCGCTCTTCCGCGAGGAGATCGTGCCGAACCTCGAGCCCGGCGCGGCGCTGCTGTTCGCGCACGGGTTCAACGTCCACTACGGGAGGATCGACCCGCCGCCCGGCCACGACGTCGTGATGGTCGCGCCGAAGGGGCCGGGACACGTCGTCCGCCGGCTGTACGAGGAAGGCTACGGAACACCGGCGCTGGTCGCCGTCGCCCAGGACGCGAGCGGACGCGCACGCGACTACGCAGTCGCCTACGGCGCGGCTCTCGGCGCGACGCGCGCCGGGATGGTCGAGACCACCTTCGCCGAGGAGACGGAGAGCGATCTCTTCGGCGAGCAGAGCGTGCTCTGCGGCGGCGTCACGCAGCTGATCCGGCTCGGCTTCGAGACGCTCGTCGAGGCCGGCTACCAGCCGGAGGTCGCGTACTGGGAATGCCTGCACGAGCTGAAGCTGATCGTCGACCTGATCTGGGAGGGCGGGATCGAGCGGATGCACTACTCGATCTCCGATACGGCCGAGTACGGATCGCACGCGGTCGGCCCGAAGGTCATCGATGAGCACGTGCGCGAGAACATGCGCGCCGTGCTCGCGGCGATCCGCGACGGCTCGTTCGCGCGCGAATGGATCGCGGAGATGGACCGCGGCCAACCGAGCCTGGACGAGTACCGGCGAAAGCTCTCGGAGACGCAGCTCGAACAAGTGGGCGCACGCCTGCGCGCGCTCAACCAGCAGGAGGTGCCGGAGATCCATGGCGTCGGTTGACGTCCCCGTCGCGCTGCTCGGCTACGGCACGGTCGGCGCCGCGGTCAACCGCCTGCTCACGGAGTCGGCGGACGACATCGAGCGCGCGACCGGCCACCGGCTGCGCGTGGTCAAGGCGCTCGTCCGCGACCTCGGAAAGGAGCGTGACTTCCCGCCCGCGGGCGGCGTGCTCACCGACGACGTGCGCGAGGTGCTGGACGATCCGGAGGTCACCGTCGTCGCCGAGGTGATGGGCGGCGTCGCGCCGGCGGGCGAGTACGTGCTCGAGCTCCTCCGCCGCGGGAAGCACGTCGTCTCGGCAAACAAGCAGCTCGTCGCGCGACGCGGCGCGGAGCTGTTCGCCGCTGCGTCCGAGGCCGGCGTCCAGCTCCGCTTCGAGGCGAGCGTCTGCGCGGCGATCCCGGTGATCAAGGTGCTGCGCGAGTCGCTGCTGGTGACGAACGTGTACCGCGTCCTCGGGATCGTCAACGGCACGACCAACTACATGCTCACCGAGATGGAGGCCGGAAAGACGTATGACGAAGCTCTCGCCGACGCGCAGGCGAAGGGCTACGCGGAGGCGGATCCGACGGACGACGTGTCGGGCGCCGACGCGGCGGCAAAGATGGCGATCCTCGCAACCGTCGCCTTCAACTCCCGCGTCGAGCTCGACGACGTCGAGCGTGTCGGCATCGATGCGATCGACCCGGCCGACGTGGCGGCCGCGCGGCAGCTCGACATGGTCGTCCGGCTCGTCGGCGCGGCGCGGCTGGTGGACGGCAGCGTCGACGTGCGCGTCCAGCCGTCCTTCGTCGACCGCCACCACCCCCTCGCCTCCGTCGACGGCGCGTTCAATGCAGTAATGCTGCAGGGGGATGCGATCCGCGAGATCACGCTGGAAGGCCCCGGAGCGGGAGGAATCGAGACCGCCTCCGCCGTCGTCGCCGACATGGCGAGCGTGATCGGGACGATGGCCACGGGCTTTCTGCAGAACGACGCCGCGTGGCGGTCGCTGCCCCCGCTGGCAGAGGGCGAGCACCGCTCTCCTTTCTATTTCCGACTCTCCGTGGAGGATCGACCCGGCGTGCTCGCTCGGGTGGCGGATCTGCTCGCCGAGCGGGAGATCTCGGTCGCGCGGCTGCTCCAGTATCCGAACGGCCAGGGCGCGGCGCTGCACGTGGTCACACACGAGACCCGCGCCGGCGCGCTTTCCGATGCGCTCGACGCGATCGAGCAGCTGGACGAAGTTCGCGCCCGCCCTTTGCCCCTTCCGGTCATCTCCGACCGAGGCGTCGAGGAGCTCGGATGGGCGTGATCGAGCGGTACCGCGAGCGCCTCCCGGTCGGGCCGGAGACACCCGAGCTGACGCTCGGCGAGGGGTCGACACCGCTCGTCGAGGCGCCGCGGCTCGGCGAGCGGCTCGGCGTCGAGCTGTACCTGAAGTGCGAGGGACTGAATCCGACCGGAAGCTTCAAGGACCGCGGCATGGCCGTCGCCGTCGCGAAGGCCGTCGAGGAAGGCGCCGAGGGCGTCGTCTGCGCCTCAACCGGCAACACCGCCGCGTCCGCCGCCGCTTACGCCGCGCGCGCGGGACTTCCCGCCGTCGTGCTCCATCCGGCCGGCGCGATCGCGCCGCCCAAGCAGGCCCAGGCCCGCGCGGCGGGCGCGCGCGTCCTCGGCGTGCGCGGCTCGTTCGACGAGGCTTTGCGCCGCTGCCGCGAGCTCGCCGACGGCGGCTCGTACGCCCTCGTCAACTCGCTCAATCCGTACCGGCTGGAGGGTCAGAAGACGGCCGCATTCGAACTGGTCGATGACGCTGGGCGCGTTCCGGACGTCGTCGTGCTGCCCTACGGCGGCGGCGGCAACCTCTGTGCCTACGCGAAGGGATTCGCCGAGCTGGGCGCGCAACCTCAGCTCGTCGCGGTCGAGGCGGCCAAGCGTGACAAGACGTTCGCCTCGGCAATCCGGATCTCCGAGCCCGTGCACCGCGAAGATGTCGTCCAGCTGGTGTCCGAAGGTCAGGCAGAGGTCGTCGCCGTCCGAGACGACGAGATCGCGGACGCCTGGCTCGAGCTCGCCGGGCTCGAGGGCGTCTTCTGCGAGCCCGCGTCGGCAGCAGGAGTTGCAGCGCTCAGGCAGCTCGCGCTCGACCGCGGGCGGTTCGTCGTCTGCGTGCTGACCGGCCACGGCCTGAAGGACACGGCAGCCGTCGAGCAGCTGACGGAGGCGCCGGCACAGGTCGACGCTCGGCTGGACGCGATCCTGCAGGAGGTGCAATGAGCCGAACGCTGGTCGTCCGCGCCCCCGCGTCGACCGCAAACCTCGGCCCCGGCTTCGACTGTGCCGCCGCCGCGCTCGAGCTCTGGAACGAGCTGCGCGTCGACCCGCGTGCCGACGCCGACCCGCTCGTCGAGGTCGAAGGCGAAGGCGCCGGCGAGCTCCCGCAGGGACCGGAGCACCTCGCCCTGCGTGCGTTCGCGCTGTTCGCGCGGCCCGACGCGTATCGCTTCCGCTTCGTCAACCGGATTCCGCTCGAACGCGGCCTCGGCTCGAGCGCAGCAGCAGTGGCCGCAGGGCTGGTCGCCGGCGCGACTGTCAGCGCTCGCGAGGTGGACGCCGGCGAGCTGCTCGCGCTGGGCAGCGAGCTCGAGGGTCACGCTGACAATCTCGCTGCGGCGGTGCACGGAGGTGTCTGCCTCACGTGGCGAAACGGCGACGGTCCGAAAGCGGCGCGGATCGCGGAGGATCTCCCGCTCACGCCGGTCGTCGTCGTCCCCGCGGAGCGCGTCAACACCGAGCAATCCCGCGGCCGCCTCCCGTCGACGATCGAGCACTCCGACGCGACCGTCGCGGCCTCCCACGCAGCGCTGCTCGGCGCGGCGATCGCCTCCGGAAGCTCGCAGCTGCTCGCGAGCGCCTTCCACGACCGGCTGCACGAGCCCTATCGCGAGGCGGACGCGCCGCTGCTCTCCGACCTGGGACGCAACCGGCCGCGCGGCGCGGTCGGCGTCACGCTGTCCGGCTCCGGCCCCTCGGTCGTCGTCTGGACGGAGAAAGGGGACGCCGACGAGGTCGCCGCCGAGCTCGCGCGCTGGTATCCGGAGGCCTCCGTTCTGGCTCTGCGCGTCGCCAAGGAGGGGGCAGAAGCACGGTGAGCGTCTACGACGAGGCGACGGATCCGGCCAAGCGCCGCAGCGGGGCGCTGACGGACGGCGTCGACCGCGCACCCGCGCGGGCGATGCTCAAGGGCACCGGCTTCACCGACGCCGACCTCGCGCGGCCGCTCGTCGGCGTCGCGACGACGTGGATCGAGACGATGCCGTGCAACCTCAACCAGCGAGTGCTCGCCGGGCACGTGAAGGAAGGAATCCGCCGCGCCGGCGGCACGCCCGTCGAGTTCAACACCATCGCCGTCTCGGACGGCGTCTCGATGGGTACGAGCGGTATGCGCGCGTCGCTGATCTCGCGCGAGGTGATCGCCGATTCGATCGAGCTCGTCGCGGCGGGCCATCTCTTCGACGGGCTCGTCTGCCTGGTCGGCTGCGACAAGACGATCCCCGCCGCGGTGATGGCGCTGGCGCGACTCGACATCCCGGGGCTCGTCTTCTACAACGGCTCGATCGCGCCCGGCCGCTTCCGTGGGCGCGACGTGACGATTCAGGACGTCTTCGAGGCGGTGGGTGCCCGCGCCGCCGGGACGATGAGCGACGAGGACGTGCACGAGCTCGAGGAAGTCGCCTGCCCGGGCGCCGGCGCCTGCGGCGGCCAGTTCACCGCGAACACGATGGCGCTCGCCCTCGACTTCCTCGGCGTCAGCCCGCGCGGCCTCAGCGGCATCCCGGCCACGAGTCCGGAGAAGACGGAAGCGGCCGAGATCGTTGGAGCGATGGTGATGGACCTCGTCCGCGCGGACACCCGGCCTTCCACGCTCCTCACGCGCGAGGCATTCGAGAACGCGATAGCCGCGATCGCCGCGACCGGCGGCTCGACGAACGGCGTGCTGCATCTGCTCGCGATCGCGCGCGAGGTGGGCGTGCCACTCGCCCTCGACGACTTCGACTCGATCGCCGCACGCACTCCGATCGTCGCTGACCTGAAGCCGTTCGGCCGCTACGCAGCCGCCGACCTGCACGATGCGGGCGGCGTCGGCCTCGTCGCGCGCGAGCTCGTGCGGGCGGGCCTCGTCCACGAGGACGCTGCCGGAGTCGACGGGCGGACGCTCGGTGAGGTCGCCGTTGCCGTGGCGGAACGTCCGGGGCAGGACGTCGTCCTCCCGTGGGATGCGCCCCTCAAGGCGACCGGCGGGATCGCGATCCTGCACGGCACGCTCGCCCCGACGGGCTGCGTCGTCAAGCTCGCGGGGCACGAGCGGCTGCTGCACCGCGGGCCGGCGCGTGTCTTCGACTCCGAGGAGGCGTGCTTCGCCGCAGTCAAGGCGCGCGCGATCAACGTCGGCGACGTCATCGTGATCCGCTACGAGGGCCCGGCCGGGGGGCCCGGCATGCGCGAGATGCTCCACGTCACCGCGGCGCTGGTCGGCGAAGGACTCGGCGACGATGTTGCGCTGGTGACGGACGGCCGCTTCTCGGGCGCGACGCACGGGTTGATGGTCGGACACGTGGCACCGGAAGCGGCGCGCGGCGGGCCGATCTCTGTCGTTCGCGACGGCGACGAGATCGTTGTCGACGTCGAGAAGCGGGAGTTGAACCTCGTCGTCCCGCCGAGGGAAGTGGCGCAACGCCTGACCGAATGGACGCCCCCGAAACCGCGGTATACGAAGGGCGTCTTCGCCAAGTACGCCGCGTCCGTCGGCTCGGCGTCGGAAGGAGCAACGACGAACGGGAGGCGCAATGGCGGTTGAGACGCTCCGGTGCCGCGTCTGCGAGAGCGAGTACCCAGCGGTCGCGAGCGGCGTGTGCGCGCGCTGCTTCGGCCCGCTCGATCCCGTGTACGACTGGGGCTCGGTCGCCGCGGCCGTGACACGCGAGCGCATCGAAGCGGGGCCGCACTCGCTGTGGCGCTACGCCCCGCTCCTGCCTGTCGACCCGCCCGCGGACGCCGCAGCAGGACCGGGCTTCACGCCGCTCGTCCCCGCGCCGCGCCTTGCGCACGCGCTCGGCGTCGGCGAGGTGCTCCTGAAGCTCGACTCGACGAACCCGACGCACTCGTTCAAGGATCGCGTCGTCGCCGTCGCTGCCGCAAAGGCGGCCGAGCTCGGAATCGAGACGCTCGCCTGCGCGTCGACGGGGAACCTCGCGAACGCGGTCGCCGCGAGGGCGGCCGCGAGCGGCATCCCGGCCGTCATCTTCTGCCCAGCCGACATCGAGCCCGAGAAGCATCTTGCGACGTCGGTCTACGGAGCGACGCTCTACGGCGTACGCGGCAGCTACGACGACTGCAGCCGCCTCGCCGTCGAGCTCGCGGGCGAGGTCGACTGGGCGTTCGTCAACGTCAACCTGCGCTCCTACTACGCCGAGGGGTCGAAGACGCTGGCGTTCGAGATCGGCGAGCAACTCGACTGGCAGACGCCGGACGCCGTGATCGCTCCGGTGGCATCCGGCGCGCTGTTCACGAAGCTCTGGCAGGGATTCGAGCAGTTCCGCCGCCTCGAGCTGCTCGACGGCCCGAGCCCGCGGATCTACGGCGGTCAGGCAGAGGGTTGTGCCCCGGTCGCGACCGCTTATGCCGAGGAGCGGCGCGTCTCTCCTGTGCGGCCCGCGACGGCGGCGCAATCGCTTGCGATCGGCGATCCCGCAGACGGCGATCTGGCAATTGCAACGGCCCGCGCCTCCGGCGGCGCGATCTACGCCGTCCCCGAGGAGGACGTCGGCCCGAACATGGCGCTCCTCGCGGAGCTGACCGGTGTGTTCGGCGAGACCGCGGCGGGCGTGACGCTCGGCGCCTTGCGCGCAGCGGTCACGCGCGGCGAGGTCGGCGAGCGCGACCGGGTCGTCGTGCTCGTCACCGGCACGGGGCTGAAGACGCCGCAGCTCGTCAGCGACGCCGGATCCGTCATCGAGATCGACCCCGACGTCGACGTACTGCTGTCGGAGCTGGGCGTCGGATGAGCGTGCGCAGGATCGTCTGTCTGCCGGGTGACGGCATCGGGCCTGAGGTAACGGCGCAGGCCGTGCGCGTGCTCGAGCAGCTCCGGCTCGCCGTGGAGCTGGACGAGCGGCCGTTCGGGGGCGCGGCGATCGACGCTGTCGGCGACCCGCTCCCGGCAGAGACGCTCGCTGCGTGCCGCAACGCGGACGCCGTCCTGCTCGGCGCGGTCGGCGGCCCCCGCTGGGACGGCGGTCGCGTGCGCCCCGAGGAGGGACTGATCCGCCTACGCCGCGAGCTGGACGTGTACGCGAACCTTCGCCCGTCCGTTGCGCCGGGAATCGACTTCGTGATCGTCCGCGAGCTCGTCGGCGGCTTGTACTACGGGCGCCGGGGCGTCCTCGACGACGGCACGGTCTTCGACACCTGCGAGTACCACCCCGACCAGGTGGAGCGGATCGCACATCGCGCCTTCGAGCTCGCACGCACGCGACGCGGACACGTCACCTCGGTCGACAAGGCAAACGTGCTGTCGACGTCCCGGCTCTGGCGCCGCGTCGTGGACAAGGTTTGGCGCGACTATCCCGGCATCGAGCTGCAGCACGCGCTCGTCGACTCGATGGCGATGCAGCTCGTGACGGATCCCGAACGGTTCGACGTCGTCGTGACCGAGAACACGTTCGGCGACATCCTGTCCGACATCGGCGCTGCGGTCACCGGCGGGCTCGGGCTTGCCGCGTCAGCGAGCATCGGCGACGGCGGCCCCGGGATCTTCGAGCCCGTGCACGGCTCGGCGCCGGATATCGCCGGCCAAGGGACTGCGAACCCCGCCGCCATGCTGCGCTCGCTCGCGCTACTGCTGCAGCACGGCCTCGACGAGCGCGATCTCGCCACCCGTCTGGACGCAGCCGTCGACCATGCGCTGCGCACCGTCCCCACGCCGGACGCGGGAGGCTCGGCGACCACCGACGATTTCGGCGACGCCGTCATCGAGGCACTGACCGCCACGACCACCGAGGAGGAGGAATGGACGAGCCGCGTGTCCTGATCCCCGACTACGTGCCGCCCGCCTGGGACAAGTACGTCGCCGAACCGCGAATGACCTGCGCCTGTCCCTCACCGGCGCCGCAGATGCGTGCCGAGCGGAAGGGCGCGGCACGGACGTACTGCGAGCGCTGCGGCCTGCCGGTCCGGCTGGAGCTCGTCCGGCGGTGACGACGCTCGTCGGTTACCCGGGCCCGCCCGGAACGCACAGCGCCGCCGCGTCCGTGGTGCTCGCGCCGGAAGGCGCCCGGACCGTCGACTTCCCGAGCTTCACCGCCGTCGTGGACGCGACGGTCGCAAGCGAGATCGAGCTCGGCGTGCTCCCGATCGAGAGCTCGCTGATCGGCCCCGTGGCCGAGACGCACGACCTGCTCTACGAGGCGCCGCTCTCGATCGTCCGCGAGGCGACGCTGCTGATCCGGCATTGCCTCGTCGCCCGCAATCCTCGCGACCTGGCCGCCTTCACGACACTGCGCTCCCACCCCGCCGCGTTCGATCAGTGCCGGGACTTTCTCTCGACCCTTCCTGCAAAGCAAATCGCGGCTGCGACGACCGCTGATGCCGCACGCGCGGTTGCGGAATCGGAAGATCCGGCGGAAGCAGCGATCGCGAGCCCCGAGGCAGCGGCGGAGTACGGACTCGAGATCGTCGCGGACGACGTCGGCGACCACCCCGAGGCGTACACCCGTTTCGTCGCGCTCGCGCCCTACACGCGCGTCGACGGACGCCACGAGGGCTGGCGCACTGCCCTTTCCTTCGTCACCGACCACCAGCCCGGCGCGCTGCATCGAGCGCTCGAGCCGTTCGCGCGCCACGAGCTGAACATGGTGCAGCTGGTCTCCCGTCCGTTGCCGCGCTCGCCCTGGCGCTACCGCTTCGACGTCGTCTTCGACGGACACCCGCTCGACGGCGAGGTGCGGACTGCGCTGGCCGAGCTCCGTTCGCTGACACGTGCGCTGCGGTTGCTGGGCTGCTACCCCTCCGAGGAGGCGCAGTGAGCGCGCAGACGCTGTTCGACAAGATCTGGAGCGAGCACGTCGTTCACGAAGCGGCGGGCGAGCCCGCGCTGCTCTACGTCGACCTGCACCTCGTCCACGAGGTGACGAGCCCGCAGGCGTTCGAGTCGCTACGTACTGCAGATCGTGTCGTTCGACGGCCGGACCGGACGCTGGCGACCATGGATCACAACGTTCCCACGCTGCCGGGCCCGATCTCCGATCCGCTCGCGAAGCAGCAGCTCGAGACGCTGAAGCGCAACTGCGAAGAATTCGACGTTCCGCTGTACGCGACCGGCAGCGGTCGCGAGGGAATCGTGCACGTGATCGGTCCCGAGCTCGGCGTGACTCAGCCCGGGATGACGATCGTCTGCGGGGACAGCCACACGTCGACGCACGGGGCGTTCGGCGCACTCGCGTTCGGAGTCGGAACGTCCGAGGTCGAGCACGTGCTCGCGACCCAGACGCTGCCGCAGGCACGTCCGAAGACGATGCTCGTCCACTTCACCGGCGAGCTGCCGTTCGGGCTGACCGCGAAGGACATCGTGCTCGGCGCGATCGGGCGCCTCGGCGTGTCCGGCGGAGTCGGCCACGTGCTCGAGTACGCGGGCGCACCGATCAGCGCCCTCTCGATGGAAGGGCGGATGACGGTCTGCAACATGTCGATCGAGGCGGGTGCCCGCGCGGGGATGATCGCGCCCGACGACACGACGTTCGCCTATCTCGAAGGCCGCCCCGCCGCGCCGCAGGGCGCCGAGTGGGAGGCCGCGCTCGAACGCTGGCGCGCGTTGCCTTCCGACGAGGGTGCGGAGTTCGACGAGGTGGTCGAGATCGACGTCACGGCGCTGAAGCCGCAGGTCACTTGGGGAACGAACCCGGGCATGGTCACGTCGGTCGACGGAGTCGTGCCGGACCCGTCCGACTTCGACGACGCGGACGAGCGCGGCGCGGTCGAGCGCGCTCTGCGCTACATGGCTCTGGAGCCGGGGACGCCGATCGTCGACATCTCGATCGACCGCGTCTTCATCGGATCGTGCACTAACGCCCGCATCGAGGATCTGCGCGCGGCCGCAGCGGTCGTCTCCGGTCGCCGAGTCGCCGAGGGCGTGCGCGCCATGGTCGTCCCAGGCTCGGCGCAGGTGAAGCGCCAGGCCGAGGCGGAAGGACTGGACGACGTGTTCGAGCGCGCCGGCTTCGAGTGGCGGCGCGCCGGCTGCTCGATGTGCCTCGGTATGAATCCCGACGTGTTGCAGCCGGGAGAGCGCTGCGCATCGACGTCGAACCGGAACTTCGAGGGACGCCAGGGCGCCGGCGGGCGCACCCATCTCGTGAGCCCGGCGATGGCGGCCGCGGCGGCCGTCGCGGGACGCTTCACCGACGTGCGGGAGCTCGGATGAGGGAGCTGAGGCAGGTCACCGGCCGGGTCGCGGTGCTCGACCGCGCCGACGTCGACACGGATCAGATCATCCCCAAGCAGTTCCTGAAGCGCATCGAGCGCGCGGGCTACGGCGAGTTCCTGTTCTACGACTGGATGAAGGACGAAGACTTCGAGCTGCACCGTCCCGAGTACGAAGGGGCGTCGATCCTCGTCGCGGGCCGGAACTTCGGCTGCGGCTCGTCACGGGAACACGCGGCCTGGGCGCTCGAGGACTACGGCTTCCGAGTCGTGCTGGCGCCGTCCTTCGGGGACATTTTCCGCACGAACGCGGTGAAGACGGGAATGGCCCCGATCGTGCTCGCACCGAAGAAGCTCGCGCGCGTGAAGGACGCGGTGGCGCAGCGGAACGAGCTGACGGTCGATCTCGAGGCGCTGGCGATCGCCCATCCGGACGGACTGCGCGTCGAGTTCGAGTTCGACGCGTACGCGCGTGAGACGCTCTTGCACGGCCTGGACGACGTGGCGCGAACGCTCCGGCGCGATGCCGCCATCGTGGCCTACGAGTCGGCGCACGAGCCGCGGGTGGACACGACCGCGCTTCCTGCCTAAGACGTGCGACGTGCCGCGCCAGCCAAGACGAGGCCGCTTATCATCTGAGCATGTGGACGACGGCAGGTGGAATCGCCGTGACCTTCGGCGGCTTCATTGTGGCCGTGATCGTCTGGCTCGTGGGCAAGTTGCGCGGCCAAGACCTGTTCGACCAGGTCATGCGGCAAGCGGAAGCAGACCGGGCAGCGTCGGGTCCCGTTTCGCCAGTCGATTAGTCGATCCCTCCTGAGCGAGTGTGACCGGCGCTGAGTCCTCGGTTCCGGCACGATTTGAGGATGCCCCGGAGCGCGAAGAAGGCACAGGGTCGCCTGCAGACGTACGTCGTGCTGCTACGCGGCATCAACGTCGGCGGGAAGACGAAGATCTCGATGTCCGACCTGCGGACGCTCCTCACGGGACTCGGTGCCGAAGACGTCAGGACGCATCTTCAGAGCGGCAACGCCGTCCTCAGGAGTCGCATGGCCGCGACGCGGTTGACGGCGGCCGTCGAGAAGGCAATCGCCCGCGAGCTGAGTCTCGAGGTCAGCGTCCTCGTGCGCACGAGAGCGCAGCTCGTGAGGGTCGTCGCGAGCAACCCGTTCTCCGGCAAGGCGAAGGCCACGGCCAAGGTTCACGTCGCGTTCCTGGCCGCTGCACCCGGGCGCGCTCGTGTCCAAGCGCTCGACCCGAAGCGCAGCGAACCCGATGAGTTCCGCGTGGCCGGACGAGAGATCTACCTGTACTACCCGAACGGTTACGGAAGGACGAAGATCAATAACGCGTACTTCGAAAAGCAGCTCGGCGTCGCGGCCACCACGCGCAACTGGAACACAGTCACGAAGCTCGCCGAGCTCGCGAACGCCTAGCCGGTGTTGCGCAACGCAGCAGCAATACCCGCGATCGAGCGCATCAGCGGCAGGCGCGCCGAGTCGTCGCCCGCCCGGTAGCGGCGAAGCAGCTCGACCTGGATCGCGTTCATCGGGTCGACGTACGGGTTGCGGAGGCGGATCGAGTTCTGCAGGACCGGCTGGCGCTCGAGCAACTCGCACACGCCGATCGCGCGCAGCGCTCCCTCGACCGCGTGGTCGTGCTCTTCGACGATGTCCGCGAACATCCGATCGCGTAGCTCCGTATCCGGAACGAGCGCCAAGTAGCCGCGCGCGACGTCCAGGCTCGATTTCGCAAGCGTCATCTCGAGGTTGTCGACGAGCGAGCGGAAGAACGGCACGTCTTCGTAGAGACTGCGCAGCGTCTCGTCCTCGACCGCCGCGAACGCCGTCCCGCAGCCGTACCAGGCGGGGAGCAGGACGCGGTTCTGCGTCCACGCGAACACCCACGGGATCGCCCGCAGCGAGGAGAGGTACTCCGCATCGTTCGGCCTGCGCGCCGGACGCGAGCCGATCTCCAGCAGCGCCAGCTCGTCCACGGGTGTGAAGGCGCGGAAGAAGCCGACGAACTCGGGCTCGTCGACGAATGCGCGGTAGCGCGCCCGCGAGATGTGCGCAAGCTCGTCGAGCGTCTCGCGCTCGCCGGCGTTCGGCATGCGCACGGTTCGTTCCGGGAAGGTCGCGAGCAGCGTCCCGGCAAGCGCCGCCTCGAGGTTGCGCCGTGCCAGACCCGCGAGGCCGTACTTGAAGGAGATCGTCTCGCCCTGCTCGGTCAGCTTGACGCGCCCCGGCGGATGGCCGGGCGGCTGCGCGACGATCGCAGCGTGCGTCGGCCCGCCGCCGCGTCCGGCGCTGCCGCCTCGTCCGTGGAAGATCGTCAGCTCGACGCCGTGCTCGCGCGCGACCTCCGCCAGGCCTTCCTGCGCGCGGTGGATCGCCCATTGCGCCGCGAGGTAGCCGCCGTCCTTGCCGGAGTCGGAGTAGCCGACCATCACCTCGACGCGGCCGCCGCGGGCAGCGACGCGTTCGGCGAACCGCGGCTCCTGCAAGAGCCGGTCGACGATGGGCGGCGCGGCGGCGAGGTCGTCGATCGTCTCGAACAGGGGCACGACCGCGAGCGGCGCCGCGCTCAGCTCGAGCGCGCGCAGCACGTCTGCCGCCGACGAGGTGCCCGACACGATCAGGGTGTCCAGCGCCCGTTCGCCGTGGCGCCGCCGCGCCGCGGCCGCTGCAGCCACCGCGTCACGGGCGCGGGCCGAATCGAGGTCCCGGGCATGCAGGCGCACGTCGAGCTTGGCGAGGTGGAAGCCGAAGAGCTCGACCGTCCGCTCGAGCGCCGCGACTCGCCCAGCGGCAATCCGGCGGCCGCCGTTTTCCTCCAGGCTGCGGCGAATGACCCCGATGTCCGCGAGCAGCTTGTCCGGCGAGCCGTAGCCGTCGTTGCCGAGCCGCCACCACATGAACGAGAGCTTGCGCCGGTACGGCTCGAGCTCGTTGCGCGCGCCGATCTCGTCCGCGTAGGCGGGCAGCTCGTGCGCATCGAGTGCCAGCGACTCCTCGAGCTCCGGCGACACGCGGACGAGCGTCCGATGCGAGGAGAGCTCGACCGCGAGCGCGCGGACGTCGGCGCGATGGTGCTCGAGGGCGAGTGTCCGCGCCCGCTCGAGCGCCTCGCCGATCGTCGTCGACCCAGCTGCAGGGTTCCCGTCCATGTCACCGCCGATCCACGTTCCGAAAGAGAACGGCGGCGGTGCATCCGGAAGCCGCCGGCGCCAGTCGCGCAGCAGCTCCTCGCTCACGCGCAACAGGCTGTGCTCGAAGAACCAGAGGCCGTGGCGGATCTCGTCCGTGACGCGCGGGCGATCGTGCCGCACCTCGTCCGTCTGCCACAGCAGGGTGACCTCCTCGGCGAGCCGACCCTCGGCATCGCGCCGGTCTGGAGGCGTCAGCAGCGGATCGTCGAGCAGCGCGAGCTCATGCGCGATGCGGACGTGCGCGAGGAGCGTCGTGCGACGAGTCGCCTCGGTCGGATGCGCGGTCAGCACGAGCTCGAGGGCCGTCTCCTCTGCGCGCCGGCGCAGCTCGTCCTCGGGCACGTCGGCAAGCCGCTCGAACGCGTCGTCGAGCGACTCGCGCGACGTCGCCTCCTCCTGCGCGTGCTCGCGGCGACGGCGAAGGCGATGGTGCTGCTCGGCGATGTTCGCGAGCTGGAAGTAGATGCCGAACGCGCGCAGCACGAGCGCCTGGTCCTCGGGCGCAAGGTCGATCACGGCGGCGTGCACCTCGGCGACGTCGCCCCGCTCCCGGGCGTCGCGGGCGAGCAGGCGGACACGCTCGACCGCGTCGAGCAGACCGGAGCCGACCTGCTCGACGAGCACGGTGCCGAGGATCGACCCCAGCATGCGGACGTCGGCCCGCAGCGGCTCGTCGGCTTGCGTCGCCGTCATGAGCATTGCTCCATGCCTACACGATACGTGTTGAATCGTGCTATTCTTGAGCCGATGCCGCGCCAGAGCAGCGTCCGCCTGAACGTCACGCTCGATCCGGAACACGCCGAGAAACTCAGCCGCATGGCCGAGCAGGCATACACACAAGAGGGAACACTCGCGCGGTCTCTTCTCTCGCGCGCGATCGACGAGGCGGATATCGACGCGGCGGGCATGGTCGAGCTCCTCAACGGCATTCCCGGTGCCCTGGAGCGTGCACAACTCGGGCGCGAGCAGGGGCGTCGAGGCGAGAGCATTCCACTCGAAGATCTTTGAGACTTGCTCCGAGTCGAGGTCAGCGCGGCCGCCGTCGAAGACATCGCGCGCCTCCTGACTACGCATCGCCTTCCGGCTGACACGCCTGAGCGGATCAAGCGCTCCCTCCGCTCCCTGGCGCGGTTCCCGCAGCTCGGAACGTTGCTCGACAGCGGGGGGTGGGAAGGCTTCCGGTTCGTGCTCGGTCCGTGGAGATGGATGGTCATCGTTTACGACTACTTCGAAGACGAAGATCGTGTCGTGATCGCCACCGTGCAGGACGGTCGCTCCTCGAGCGCAGCTACTGCCTCGCGTTGATCAACCTCAAGCCGCGTGAAGGAGCGCGGTCAGGCTGAGGCTGCTTGCGAGGTCCACGACGTCGCCGACGACGATCAGCGCCGGCTGCGGCATTCCTTCGGCCAGCCGGGCGAGCTCGGCCAGGGCTCCGGTCGCGATGACCTCGTCGGAACGCGTGCCGCGCGCGATCACCGCCGCCGGTGTCGTCCCGTCCTTGCCGTGCGCGATCAACTCGTCGCCGATACGCCCGGCCTGGCGGAGGCCCATGAAGAACACGAGTGTGCCCGGCGTGCGCGCAAGCAGCTCGAAGTCCAGCTCCTCGCCCGAAGCGGAGTGCCCGCTGACGAGGGTCACCTGCGCGGAGACCCCGCGGTGCGTGATCGGGATCCCGAACGATGCCGGCACGGCCGCGAGCGACGAGACGCCCGGCACGACCTCGAACGGGACTCCCGCCGCCGCGAGCGCGAGCGCCTCCTCGCCGCCGCGCCCGAACACGAACGGATCGCCGCCCTTCAGCCGCACGACGTCGAGCCGAGCGCTTCCGAGCTCCACCAGCAGCTCGTTGATCGCCTCCTGCGTCAATTTCTTCCGCTCGACGACGAGCGCGTCGTTGGGCGCCTCCGCCACGAGCTCCGGTGCAACCAGCTCGTCGACGACGAGCGCGTCGCAGCTCCGCACGAGCTCCAGCCCGCGTACGGTGATCAGGCCGGGATCTCCCGGGCCGGCGCCGACGAGATAGACGCTCAACCGAGCGCCTCCGCGACGAGAGATTCGAAGTAGTCGCGGCGCTCCTCGTACGTCGGAAAGCGCTGCTTGACCTCCGGCCGCAGCGCCTGCAGCCGCTCTGCGAGCTCCGCGTGCTCCGGGCCGATCCGCTCCG
>WNFU01000709.1_pt1 | contig 45938 bp, 43 predicted proteins | sample 5400121 | NCBI WGS metagenome assembly WNFU01 (sample SAMN13153360, study PRJNA577476) | soil metagenome | isolation source: 100 cm soil or saprolite under grassland replicate 1 | place: USA:California | collected 2016-06-15 | reverse complement strand
TGGCACAGCGCCTCGTCGGCATCGGACAGGAGCTCGAACGGAAATCCCATCTTGGACTTGAAGCCCTCGTGCGACTTGACCGAATCGCGCGATATGCCGGCGATCACGGCGCCAGCACGCGCGAATTTGTCATGCAAGTCGCGAAACGCCGCGCCTTCGTTCGTGCAGCCGGGCGTGTTGTCCTTCGGGTAGAAATAAAGCACGACCCTGCGGCCGGCGTGATCGGAAAGGCGGAACGTCCCGCCGCCCGTCGAAGGCAACGCGAAATCGTCGATTTTCTGGGCCGGCATCGTCCTGATCTCCATCGTGTCATGCAGCTTGGGCCAGATCAACGTCGCCCAGGAACTCCGGGCCCTGGACGAGCAGCGTGCCGCTACGTCCGTCGACGGCGCCGAGTCCCACTTCGCAACGCGGCAGCGCCATCGGCTGCAGCGTATCGTAGAGCATTCGCGTCGGGCCGAGCCGCCAGCCCTGCGCTTTCCAGCCGATCAGAAGCTGCTCGAATATCGGCGCGAGCCGCATGCCTTCGAGCTCGGCGTGCAACGTGAAGACATGGCCGACCGGCGTGGATTGGTCGGTGACCGCGAGCAGATGCGCCGCGACATTATCTTCCGTCACACCGTCGAGGCCGATCATCTCGTCGAGCGTGGGGAGCGTCGTCGGCAGTTGCGCGCAGCGAATCAGCTCCGCGTTGACCACCGGAAGATGCGGATGGCTGCCGCGGCCATCGGAGCAATACTCGAAGCCGAGTCGCTGCGTGAGCCGCAATGCGTGCGGGTTCATCTGCCAACCGGCGGCGCCGTGCACCGAGGGCGGCATCCCGAACACCTCGTCAAATCGTTCGCATGCAAGTTGCATCTGGCGCGCCGTCCAGTCGGCGTCGGCGCCGACGACGCCGTCCTGCCAGCGGATGTGGTCCCACGTGTGGATACCGACCTCGAAGCCCTCGTCGCGCACGACGCGCATCGTGCCGGCGGCGCGGCGGCCGATATCGGGACCGGGAAGGAGCGTCCCGTAGAGCAGCGTGCGCACGCCGTAGTGGCGAACGACCGACGTGCGCCGCACCTTGCCGACGAAGCCGCGGCGGAACACGCGCCTGATCGCGCGGCCCGTGTGATCCGGCCCGAGCGAGAACAGGAACGTCGCGCCAACGTCGTGCTTCTTGAGCAGCGCGACGAGGTTGGGGACACCCTCGCGCGTGCCGCGCAACGTGTCGACGTCGATCTTGAGCGCGAGAATCGTCACTCGACGAGCGCGCGCGCCGTGGCGACATGGCCGCGATACGCGTCGAAGATGCGCGCGAGCGCGTCGTCCATCCCGACCGTCGGCGTCCAGTCGAGATCGGCGCACGTGTCGTCGATCTTCGGCACGCGGTTCTGCACGTCCTGGTAGCCTTTGCCGTAGTACTCGGCGGACGTCGTCTCGACGATGCGCACCGCCGTGGCGCTGTCGCGATATTCCGGGTAGCGCTGCGCGAGCTCGAGCATCATCGTCGCGAGCTCGCGCACCGAGTAGTTGTTGAGCGGATTGCCGATGTTGTAGATCTTCGCGCTCGCGATGCCGCCGTCGTTGGCGATGATCTTCATCAGCGCGGCGATGCCGTCGTCGATGTAGGTGAACGCGCGCTTCTGCGTGCCGCCGTCGACGAGCTTGATCGGCTCGCCACGGACGATGTGGCCGAGGAACTGCGTGATCACGCGAGAGCTGCCTTCCTTCGCCGTGTTGATCGAGTCGAGACCGGCGCCGATCCAGTTGAACGGCCGGAACAGCGTGTAGTCGAGCCCTTCCTGCATCCCGTACGCATGGATCACGCGGTCCATCAGCTGCTTCGCGCACGAATAGATCCAGCGCGGCCTGTTGATCGGCCCGAGGACGAGCTCCGACGCCTCGGCGTCGAACGCGTCGTCGCGGCACATGCCGTAGACCTCGGAGGTCGACGGAAAGATGATGCGCTTCCTGTGCCGCACGCAGGCGCGAACGATCGGCAGGTTCGCCTCGAAGTCGAGCTCGAACACGCGCAGCGGCTCGCGCACGTAGGTGGCCGGTGTGGCGATCGCGACCAGCGGCAATACGGTGTCGCACTTCTTGATGTGGTACTCGATCCACTCCTTGTTGATCGTGATGTCGCCTTCGAAGAAATGGAACCGCGGCTCGGACATGAGATCGGTGATGCGATCGGTCTGCATGTCCATGCCGTAGATGTCCCAGTCGGTGTCCGCGAGGATGCGCTTCGACAGGTGATGGCCGATGAAGCCGTTGACGCCGAGGATCAGGATTCTTCTCATGAGGCCTTGTACGAGACACGCACCGGACGGAAAGGGCAATTGTAACCGGCGGCCGCACGCCGCCGCGGGCGATGCCGTTCGACTGCGCTCAGCGCAGGCGTCGCGCGAGCGGCGCGTCGAAGCGCACGTCGAGGCGCATGTTGTGGCCGGCGTAAGAACGCGCGCCGTCGCCCCGCGCGTCAACCGCCGGGACCGCCCGATAAAGCGACCGGCGCAGCGCCGAGACGTGCGACGAGGCCGCTCGCATCGACGGGTGCGCCATCGATCTCGAGCGCGAGCACCTCGAGCGTTCCGCCGCCGCCGCAGCGCGCGAACAGGCGACCGCCCGATGCTTCGATCGTCGGCGCGAGCGTGGCGGGCGTCGTGCGATCGATCACGCGTGTACGCAGCATGCGCGCCGGCACGCCGGCCACGGTCGTGAACGCGCCGGGGTAGGGCGGCGCCACCGCGCGCACGAGGTTGTGGATCGTCGTCGCGTCACGCGTCCAGTCGATGCGGCCGTCGTCCGGCTTGCGGCCGCCGAAGTAGCTGCCGCTCGCAAGATCCTGCGCACGGCGCGGCGCCGTGCCGGCGACAAGCGCAGGCAGCACGCCGTCGAGCGCGATCTCGGCGGCGAGAGTCACCTTGTCGAACACCTCGCGCGCCGTGTCGTCGGGCAGGATCGGCACCGCCTGCTGCGCGACGATGTCGCCGCTGTCGGGCTTGTCCGCCATGTAGTGCAGCGTCGCGCCGGTTTCGCGCGCGCCGTGCAGCACCGCCCAGTTGACCGGTGCGCGACCGCGATATTTCGGCAACAGCGACCCGTGCATATTGAGCGCGCCGCGCCGCGCGCATGCGAGCAACGCAGGCGTGAGCATCAGCCGGTAGTAGAACGAGAACACGAAATCGGGCGCGAGCGCGGTGACGCGTGAGACGATGGACGCCGCGCTCGGGTCCTGCGGCTTGATCACGGGAATGCCGTACTCGGCCGCCGTGTGCGCGGCGGAGCCGAACCAGATCGTCTCGCCCGGCGAGTCCTCGTGCGTGACAACGAGCGGCACGTCGACGCCGTGCGCCAGCAGCACCTTCAGGCATCGGACGCCGACGTTGTGGTAGGCGAAGACGACCGCGCGCGCCATCGCTTAAGCGTGCTCGCGGCCGCGCAGCGGCGTTTCGCGCGGCGCAGGCGGCGTTTCGAGCACGCCGCGGATCGTGTAGCGCGGCCGCTCGCGGACCTGCTGGTAGATGCGGCCGACGTACTCGCCGATGATGCCCATGCCGAACACGATCAGGCCGACGAGGAAGAACGCGAGGATGTCGCGGTCCCACAGCAGGCCCAGCCCGAGCGGGCCGGGCGCGAAGAACATCCGGTAGATGATCACGATGAAATAGGTCGCGAGCGCAACCGCCGACACGAACATGCCGAACATCGAGCAGACCTGCAGCGGCACGAGCGAAAAACCCGTGATCAGATCAAAATTGAGCCGAATCAACTTGTAGAGCGAGTACTTCGATTCACCGGCCACACGCTCTTCGTGCGCAACGTCGACCTCGGTGGGGTTCGCGGCGAATGTGTAGGCAAGCGCCGGTATGTACGTGCTGACCTCGCGGCTCGACGCGACGGCGTCGACGATCTCGCGGCTGTACGCGCGCAGCATGCAGCCCTGGTCGGTCATCCGGATGCGCGTGATGCGCTCGCGCAGCCTGTTCATCGCGCGCGACGCGATGCGCCGCCACCACAAATCCTGGCGCGTGCGGCGAACGCCGCCGACGTAGTCGTGGCCGGCGTCCATTGCGGCGAGGAGCTTCACGATCTCCTCCGGCGGATTCTGCAGGTCGGCGTCGAGCGTGACGACCCGCTGGCCGCGACAGCGCTCAAACCCCGCGACGATCGCGAGATGCTGGCCGTAGTTCGCGTTGAACAGGATCACGCGCGTCACGTCGGGCCGGCGGTCCCATTGCTCGCGCAGCAGCGCGGCCGAGCGGTCGCGGCTGCCGTCGTTGACGAAAATGATCTCGTACGGGGTCGCGAGCGCGTCGAGCGCCGGATACAGCCGTGCGAACAGCGCCGGCAGGCCGGCCTCTTCGTTGTACACAGGGATGACGACCGACAGCACCGGCACCCCGAGCGTCGACGACTCATTCATGGTTTTCGCCGATGATCTCGGCACACGCGTCGCAGACGCGGTCGACGTCCGGTGCGTCCATCCGCGTGTGCAGCGGCAGTGTGAGCGTTTCGCGGGCGACGCGCTCGGCGTTCGGGAACTCGCCTTCGTGATGACCGAGCGAGCGGCCGAGCGTCGACAGATGCAACGCCTCGTACGACACGCCGGTCGCGATCCCACGCTCGGCGAGCGCGTCGCGAAACGCCTTGCGGGAGATCGTCATCCGGTCGAGCGGCAGCAGGACATTCCACATGTTCCAGGACTGGCCGTCGTGCTCGCGGGGCCGCGGCGGCAGCACGCACGCGGGATCGGTCGCGAAGCGCTCGAAATAGCGATCGGCGAGCGCACGCCGCTTGGCGAGGAACTGCGGCAGCCGCGCAAGCTGCGCGACGCCGATGCGTGCGTTGACGTCGGGCAGGTTGAACTTGCCGCCGGGAAAGCGCACGTCGCGCGTGCCGTCGAGCAGGCGCAGGATGCCGTGGAAGCGAAGCTCCTCGACCCGCTCGGCTTCCGCGGCATCGTTGACGACGAGCGCGCCGCCTTCGATGGTCGTCATGTTCTTATTCGGGTGGAAGCTGAACGTGACGAGATCGCCGACTGCGCCGACGTTTTCGTCCTTCCACTGCGAGCCGATGACGAGCGCGGCGTCCTCGATCACGCGCAGACCATGACCGCGGGCGATCGCGTACAGCGCGTCCATGTCGACAAGCGTACCCGGCCAGTGCGTCGGCAGGATCGCCTTCGTTCGCGGCGTGATCGCCGCTTCGACGGCGGCGAGGTCGATATTGCGTGTCACGACGTCGCAGTCCACGAACACCGGTGTGGCGCCGACCTTGACGATCATGTTCATCGCGGCGAAGAAGCTCTGCGCGCAGGTGATGACTTCGTCGCCCGCACCGACGCCGGCCAGTTGCAATGCGACCTCCATGGCCGCGGTCGCCGACGTCAGCACGCGCGCCGGGCGTCCGCCGCAGAAAGCGGTCAAGTCGGCTTCGAAGCGCTGCACCCACGGGCCGCTCGCGATTTGGCCGGTGCGCAGCACGTCCGCTACGCCCTCGATCGTTTCGGCGTCGAGATCGGGTCCGGCGAATTTCAGCATGGCCGGCGCGTTCATGTCAGCTTCGCGCGACGAGCCAGACGCCGATCACGATGAAGCCGATGCCGAGCCAGCGCGCGAACGTGACCGATTCGCCGAACAGATACTGCGCAGCGATCGCATTGACGATGTAACCGAGCGAAAGCATCGGATAGGCGATCGAGACCGGTACGCGCGAAAGCCCGAGAATCCAGACGACAAGGCTGAAGACGTAGCAGAAAACACCGAGCACGATATGTCCCTGCGTCGCGATCCGTCCGAACATGTCGACCCAGTTGTTTGTCGTGAGCGTAATCACGCCGAGCGTGTTCGTCCCAGCCTTGAGCAGCAGCTGTGCGGCGGCGTTCAGTAGCACGCCGGTGAGAAGGAACGCGAAGGCGGCGGCGCTCATCGCCGCGCCACCAGCACGCGGCGAGCGTCACGCGCGAGCACGCGCATCGGCACGCGCTGCGCAGCGAGCGCTTCGAACTCGCTTACCGGCGTCAGTGCGTACGCCTGCGGCTGCGTCTCCCAGCGCGCGATCCAATCGGCGACCGACGCAATGCCCTTGTCGGGCTCGGCGTCGAGGCCGAGCGCGAGCTCGTCGCGGAACTCGACCACGGTTGTCGTGCGCCCGAGGTAGAAAGGCACGGTCTGATCGTACATGCGAAGCTGGTAGAACGGCGCGTCGGCTGCGAGCGGGCCGCTCGCGGCGCGCGCGGCTTGCAGGATATCCCAGCCGGAGCGCGTCGTGCGTATCGTCTCGAAGCCGATCAGCGCGAGCTGCACGGACACGATCGTCGACAGCGCGAGCACGCCGACGCCCGCGAGCACGTTCGAGCGGCGATACCACGCGACGAGTGCCCCGGCCCCGCCCACGACCGACACCGCCATCGCGGCGGCGAGCCAGTCCACGTACGCGGCGACCTCGACCGGAACGCCGGACGGGTACGCGAAGCGGCGAAGCACGGGCTGTGAGCCGAAAAGGAGCACGGCGAGCGCCAGTGCGCCCAATGCGACCAGCGGTGCGACGAGCCGCGCGAGCAGGCGCGCCTCGGTGCGCGTGACGAGCCAGCCGACGACGAGCGCGAGCGCCGGGAACATCGGCAGGATGTAGCCCGGAAGCTTGGAGCTCGACGCGCTGAAGAACACGAACACGAACGCCGCCCAGACCATCGCGAAGCGCGGCCACGAGAAACCGTTGCGCCCCGGCTTCGCGTCGCGCCATGCGCGCATCGCGCCCCATGCGAGCATCGTGAGCCACGGCAGCACGCCGAGGACCAGCAGCGGGACGAAATACGACCAGGCGCCCACGCGCTTGTGCTCAGTCGTCAGGTACCGCTGGAAGTGCTCGTGGATGAAGAAAAACTGGAAGAACTCGGGATTGGCGATCGAGACGGCAACGAACCAGGGCGCGGCGAGAACGACGTACACGACGAGCCCCCAGCCGAGATGCAGCCGTCGCCACGGTGCGACGTCGCGCGTGATCACCGTGTACAACGCAAGCGTCGCGCCCGGGATGACGACGCCGATCAAGCCCTTCGTCAGCGTCGCGGCAGCCATCGCGGCCCATGCCAAGAGCATGTACGCACGCTCCTCGCGCGGCGTCGCGTCGTCGTGTTGCGCAAGCAGGAACGCGCCGAGCGCCATCGCGAGCGTGGCTGTGAGCAATCCGTCGAGCGCGAGCACGTGCCCGCCGACGACATAGCCGACGGAACCCGCGAGCACGGCGCCGGCCGACACACCGAGCGCGGCGCCGCCGAGGCGCCATCCGACGAAGCCGATGAAAAGCGCTGCGGCGAGCGCGGACGCGACCGTCGGCAGCCGCGCTGTCGCATTGCCGACGCCGAATGCGTCGAATGCGCCGGCGGTGAGCCAGTATTGCAGCGGCGGCTTCTCGAAATACTTGAGACCGTTCAACCGCGGCGTGAGCCAATCGCCTGTCGCGGCCATTTCGCGCGCGATCTCGGCGTAGCGGCCTTCGTCGGGGTGGATCAACGTGCGCGTGCCGATGCCGGCGAACCAGACGAGCGCGACGATGGCGACGAGCGCAGCGAGCGCGGCGTTGGAAAGAAAGGGCGACGATCTCGGCATCGAGCGAGGCGGCCGTGCACGCGACGCCATGCCGGCTGCGGCCGCGATTCTACCTTGCTCGTGCTAACCTTTGACGTTTGGCCTTGCTTCAGCGTACATGTCGGTCGACATCGTGATCACGCCGGCCCGCCGGGACGATCTGCCCGAGATCCAGCGCCTCGCGCACGACATCTGGCACGCGCATTACCCGGGCATCATCACGCGCGAGCAGATCGGCTACATGCTCGAGCGCGGCTACGCGACCGGCGTGCTCGAAGAGTTTATCGACGGCCCGGACAGCGGCATCGAGCTCGCGCTCGCCGATGGCCTTCGCGTCGGCTTCGCGGCGTGGTACGCGACCGGCACGCCGGGCGAAGTGAAGCTCGACAAGCTCTATGTGCTGCAGGCATACCAGCGCCAGGGCGTGGGCGCACGGCTCATTGCGCGCGTCGAATCGGAGGCGAAGCTCGCAGGCGCGACCACGCTCGTGCTGAATGTGAACAAGAACAATACGCAGGCGATCCGCGCGTACGAGAAGCACGGTTTCGCGATCCGCGCTTCGGTCGAGGTCGACATCGGCCACGGCTTCGTGATGGACGACTACGTCATGGCGAAGCCGCTCGCACGGTAGAATCCGGCGCCGCTTCGACAAAACAAATGGCCAGCCCGCTCACGCTCTACGACAACTACACGCGGAGCCTCCGTGAGTTCGAGCCGCTCGTGCCTTCCGCCGAGGTCGGCCTCTACACCTGCGGCCCGACGGTCTACGACTACCAGCACATCGGCAACTACCGGACGTTCCTGTTCGAGGACCTGCTCAAACGCGTGCTCGAATGGAATGGCTACCGCGTTCGGCACGTGATGAACGTGACCGACGTCGGCCATCTCACCTCGGACGCCGACGACGGCGAGGACAAGATGGAGAAGGGCGCGCGACGCACGGGCAAGAGCGCGTGGGAAATCGGCGAGCTCTACACCGGCGCCTTCGTCGACGACATGAAGGCGCTTCGCATCGAGAACCCGACGATCCTCTGCCGCGCGACCGATCACATCCCCGAGCAGATCGCGTTCATCGCCGACATCGAGAAGAACGGCTACACATACCGGACGTCGGACGGCATCTACTTCGATACGACCAAGCAGGACGATTACGGCTACCTCGCGCGGCTCGACAAGTCGGGCCTCGAGGCGGGCAAGCGCGTCGACGTCGGCGAGAAGCGCCATCCCACCGACTTCGCGCTGTGGAAGTTCTCGCCGCCGGGCGAGAAGCGGCAAATGGAATGGGACAGCCCGTGGGGTCGCGGCTTTCCCGGCTGGCACATCGAGTGCTCGGCCATGGCGCAGAAGTACCTGGGCGACTTCTTCGACATCCACTGCGGCGGCGAAGACCACATTCCGGTGCACCACACGAACGAGATCGCGCAGACCGAGGCGCGGGTGGGCACGCGGCTTGCAAACTTCTGGATGCACGGATACTTCCTGCTCGCGAACGACGCGAAGATGGCGAAGTCGGCGGGCGGATTCCTGCGCATCGCGTCGCTCGTCGAGCGCGGCTACGATCCGCTCGCCTACCGCTACCTGTGCCTGACCGCGCACTACCGCACGCAGCTGAACTTCACGTGGGACGCACTCGATGCCGCCGCGACCGGCCTCGACCGGATGCGCAACGGCTTTTTCGCGCTCGCGCACGATGCATCGGCGCAGCCCAATGCCGACGCCATCGAACGCTTCACCAGCTTCGTCAACGACGATCTCAACGTGCCGCGCGCGCTTGCCGTAGCGTGGGAGACGCTGCGAGGTGACCTGCCGTCAGCCGTGAAGCGCGCCACGCTCGCGCGTTTCGACGACGTGTTCGGGCTCGGCCTCGCCGAGTGGAAGCCGAAGGTCGAGGACGTGCCGGCGGATGTGCGCGCGCTCGCCGACGAGCGGGCCGCCGCGCGCAAGTCGAAGAACTGGAAGGAGTCCGACCGGCTGCGTGCGGAGCTGCACGCGATGGGCTGGGAGATGGAGGACCGGCCGGACGGGTATGCGTTGAAGCGGCGCTAGGCCCGGCCAGCGCCGCGAACCGTCACGGCGACTTCTGCGGGATGCGGGAAACGACGATCCCGAACGAACGGATGCGCACGCGGTCGGATTCGGACGTCGAGAACACGTAGGGATCGACGCCGTCGCCGTTCGCCACGTCGACGGCGATCGTCTGCACGTGGAACGCGCCATCGTCGGGAAGCGGGCGGTTGACGTTTCGCTCGTTGCCGCCGGATTCGCGCACGATGATGCCGAGCGTGCCGGCTCCCGATGCGGAAAGTTCGGCGACCAGCTGGACGTGACATCCCGACGGGAACGTGCATTCGACGTGCTTGTACGCGTAGCCGTGACCCGTCAGTGCGAGGCCGTCACCGTCGGGCGTCAATCGCGCTTGCCAGGCAACGCTTTGCGGCAATCCTTGAACGAGCGCCACCTGATCGTCGGACGTGACGCGGTCGGGAAAACGCTCGACGTAGTACCGGGCAATCGTCCCGATCGCGTTGGGCAGCGTAGGGTTGATACGGTCCTGCCGCAACTGCTCGTTGGTGATCGGCTCCCCCGCGCGCAGCGATGCGAGGTCCGTGCGCACCCGCAGCGCCCACGGGTCGAGCTGCTTCGCGTAGCCGACGGCCTCGACGTACTGATTCGCGGCGAGCCACACGGCGAAAGCCCCGGTCAGCGAAACGATCAGTCCTCGCTGCAGCGAGCGACTCGACAGCGCTCGCGAAGACCAGATGATCACGGCGACGATCGCGGGCGCGGCGAACACGGCCCATCGGCTAGCGAGGTCGTAGATCGGCGAGCGGATGCAGGCGATCGCGAGTGTCGACACGAGCGAGAAGAGCGCGATCGCGGGCAGCGCGCGCAGGCGTCGGTGCTGCCGCACGTCGACGGCGACGTTCCAGGCGACGCTGCACAGCACGACCAGACCCACGAGCGTCGCGGCACCGCCGACCGCCACGCCGCCGCCGACGATGTCGACCCAGTCCACGATCACCTGCGCGACGGGGCGCGCGCGAAGCTCGGCGAAGATGCGCCCGAGGAAGTGCGGCCGCTGCGTCGCATCGAGGTAGAGCGCGAGACCGAGCAGGCCGACGAAGATCGCGTACGTCGCGGCGACGACGAGCGCGCTGCGACGCCGCCACTCGGTCGCGCGCACGGCGAGCACGAGTCCGAGCGCGAAGATGCCCGCCCCGGACGAGAAGGACGCGAGCACGCCGAGCGCGATCGCACCGGCGAGGCCGCGCGGGCTTCGATATCGGTCGGCGACGTCGATCGCGATCACGCCGGCGACGAGCGAGAGCACGAGGCCGACCTGGAAGCCGAAGAGCAGATTGTGATATTGGCGGAACGAAACGACGACGAGGAACGCGAGCAGCGCCGCCAATCGTCCCGTTCCGTGCGAGCGGGCGAGGCGATAGAAGAAGACGCCGAGCACGACGAGCAGCGCAAAGCTTGTCAATGCGAACGGCCGGTAGGATCCGTCGAAGATCGACGCCGTCGCGAGAAACGCGAGCGAGGGGATGAGGTAGATGTGCTCCTGGGCGCGGAATCCGAATTCCCAGACGGCAGGCAGGAAACCCGCCACGTCGAACGCCCGGAGCTGCGAAATCCAGAGCCAGCCGTCGAATACGGGAATGGTCGGCGCGGCCCGAAATGCGTAGAGGCCGATAGCGACCGTCATCGCGCAAGCGGCAGCGATCACCAGCGCACGTTCGCAAATGAGAGGCTTGTTCTGCATGCGGCGCACGAGTCGAATCGCGATCGTACCAAGGTACGAGTCGGCACGCGATCGGTTCGATGCCGGTAGAATGGCGGGCACTCTGCGACCGCCGGCCGCGGCCGCATCGACGCGATCGAGAGGAGTCCCAGACCATGCCGCCACCCGTCACCTCCGCGCAAGCCACCACACGCAACATCCCGCCGTTTCGCGCCGACCACGTCGGCAGCTTCCTGCGACCGAAGGCGCTGCTCGACGCGCGCGAGAGCTTTCGCACCGGCGCGATCGGCGCCGACGAGCTGCGCGCGGCCGAGGACGCCGCGATCCGCGGCATCGTGGCGTTCCAGGAGAATCTCGGGCTTCGCGGTGTCACCGACGGCGAGTTCCGCCGCACGTATTTCCACATCGATTTCCTGACGCAGCTTGACGGCGTCGAGACGAAGGGCGGCCTGCCCGTGCATTTCCACCGCGTCGACGGCGACATCGACTTCGCGCCGCCGATCATGCAGGTGACGCGCAAGATACGGCACGTCAAGCCGATCCAGCGCCGCGATCTCGAATTCCTGAAATCGGTGACGACGCGCACGCCGAAAGTGACCATTCCGTCGCCGACGATGCTGCATTTTCGCGGCGGCCGCCACGCGATCAGCCGCGACGCATATCCAGACCTCGATGCGTTCTATGATGACGTCGCCACCGCCTACCGCGACGAGATCGCGGACCTCGCGGCGGCGGGTTGCACGTATCTACAGCTCGACGACACGAACCTCGCGTATCTATGCGATGAAAAGATGCGCGAAGGCGCACGTGCGCGCGGCGACGATCCGAACGAGCTGCCGCGCCACTATGCGCGGCTCATCAATGCGGCGATTTCGGCCCGGCCGTCCAACATGACGGTCTGCGTCCACCTGTGCCGCGGCAACTTCAGGAGCGCATGGGCGGCCGAAGGCGGCTACGAGCCGGTTGCCGAAGTGCTGTTCAACGAGCTCGACGTCGACGGCTATTTCCTCGAGTACGACGACGCGCGCGCGGGCGATTTCTCGCCGCTGCGGCATGTGCCGAGCGGCAAGACCGTGGTACTCGGACTCGTCACCACGAAGCTCGACCGGATGGAGACGAAGGACGAGCTGAAACGCCGGATCGACGAAGCGGCGAAATTCATGCCGATCGAGCAGATGTGCGTGTCGCCCCAGTGCGGCTTCTCGAGCACCGTGCACGGCAACGAGATCCATGTCGAGACGCAGGCGGCGAAGATTCGCCTCTGCGTCGAAACGGCGCGCGATGTCTGGGGTGCCGTGTAGGTTGTCATCCCCGCGAAGGCGGGGATCCAGTGACTTACCGCGCAACGACTCTGGATTCCCGCGTTCGCGGGAATGACAGTTGCTACCTGTTGCTGCGTTCCGGACCGACGCCGATCGGCGGCGGCGCGAGCGTCACGATCCGCCGAAAGAGGTCGCGCAGCTCGCGCGTCGCATCCACGCCGACCAGCGGGTCCTGATTGGAGTCGAATGCCGCGTCGATTTCTTCCCAATCGTTGTCGGTGAGCTTCGCGCGCGCGGCCGGAAGCACTTGGTCTTCTTCGAGCCTCATGTGCGTCCAGTGGAACTCCGCGTACGCGTCGACGCTTTGCCGGAACGCATCGAACGAAACGCTCGACGACCGGTAATCGTCGAGCGCCTTGTGCAGCGTCGCGAGCAGCGTGCGTCCCTCGTAGTGTTGATGCTCGAGGGTGTCGAGCACACCGCGCGATTCCGGCGAGCGCCTGCGCAGCGCCGGGAACAGGTAGTCGTCCTCCTTCGGATGATGTAGCCGCTCCGGAAACGCCTCCATGTAGGCGAGCATCGCATCGAGCAGCGTGAAATCGGGCTCGCCGCGTCCGGCGCCGATTTCGCCGACGAGGTAGCGAAGCCCCTGCAGCACCGCGGCGATCGAGCGGTGCTCGTCGAGGACGATGTGGATCGCCTTCATCGTGAACCTCCTCGCGTTATGCGACCGTGACGGCCACCAGCTCGTGCAGGCGTTCGGGGTCGCGCAGCAGGCTTTCGCTGTCCGAGCGGTGCACGACGCGGCCGCGATCGAGCACCACGGCCTGGCGCGCGAGCGACAGCGCGAGCTTCGCGTGCTGCTCGACGATGATCACCGCCATGCCGGCTGTGCTCACGAGCTCGCGTATCACGTTCACCAGCTCCTGCACGATGATCGGCGCGAGCCCTTCCATCGGCTCGTCGAGCAGCAGCAGGCGCGGATTGGTCATCAGTGCACGCGCGATCGCAAGCATCTGCTGCTCGCCGCCGGAGAGCTGATTGCCGAAATTCGCGCGCCGCTCCTCGAGCCGCGGAAAGATCGAATACACGCGCTTCGGATTCCACGCGCCCGGCCGCGCGACAGCGCTCAGGTGCTCCTCGACGGTGAGCGACGGCCACATTGCGCGCTCCTGCGGTACCCATCCGAGGCCGGCGCGCGCACGTCGATACGACGGCGCGTTGACCACGTCGCGGCCCGCGAAGCGGATCGTGCCGCGATGCACGCGCGTCAGGCCCATCAGCGTGACGAGCAGCGTCGTCTTGCCGACGCCGTTGCGGCCGAGCAACGCGAGGCTGTCGCCATCGTCCAGCGACAACGATACGTCGTCGAGCACCTTCGATTCGCCGTAACCGGCCGTGACGTTCGCGAGCGCGGCGAGCTCAGCCATGCTGCGCCTCGCCCAGGTAGACCTCGCGCACGCGCGTGTCCGCCGCGATCTCGGCCGGCGTGCCTTCGGTCAGCACCTTGCCGCCGACCATCACCGTGATCCGCTCCGCGAATCGGAACACGAGCTCCATATCGTGCTCGATGAACACGATCGTCACATCGCGCGGCAGCTCGGCGATGACGCCGAAGAGCTCGGTGCTTTCGGCGGCCGGAATGCCGGCCGCCGGCTCGTCGAGCAGCAGGATCGAAGGGTGCGTCGCGAGCGCGAGCGCGATCTCGACCAGCCGCTGCTTGCCGTACGGCAGATTGCGCGTCAGCGTATCCGCTTCGCCTGACAAGCGCAGCACGCCGAGCAGCTTGCGCGCTTCGTCGACTTCGTCGTGCTGCTGCGCGACAGTCCGGTGGAACAGCGCCGCCTTCCCCTTGCGCTCGCAGATGGCGAGCACGACCGATTCGATGACGGTGAGTCCCGGAAACAGCGTGTTGATCTGGAACGTGCGCGTCATCCCGCGCTTGACCCGGGCGAATTGCGGCAGTGTCGTGATCCGTTCGTCGCCGAGGAACACGTCGCCCGACGTCGGCGGCAAAACGCCGGTCAGCAGGTTGATGAACGTCGTCTTGCCCGCGCCGTTCGGACCGATCAGCGCATGGCGCGCGCCGGGCGCGAACGTGAGGCTCACGTCGCTGTTGGCCCTGAAGGCGCCCCACTGCTTCGACAGATTTTCGGTGCGCAGCGTCGCGGTCATGCTGTCAGCGCCTCCGCACGAACGTCCAGAGCGCTTCGGCCCTGCCCATGATGCCGCCGTGTCCGACGAGCACGACGACGATCAGCAGCACACCGAGCCAGAATTCCCAATAGACCGGATTGAGCCCAGACAGGAAGTCCTTGGCGATCATGAATACCGCGGCGCCGATCAGCGCGCCGTACAGCCGGCCGACGCCACCGAGCACGACCATGATGAGCAGTTCCGCCGAGCGCGGGAAGCCGAGGCTGTCGATGCCTACGAATTGCGTCGTTTGCGCGAGCAGCGCACCGGCGATGCCCGCGATGGCGGCGCTCACGGTGAAGATCGCGATCAGCCGGCGCGAGACCGGCGAGCCGATCGCGGGCATGCGCTTGCCGCCCTCGCGAATGCCGCGCAGGCTCAAGCCGAACGGCGAAGCCACGAGCCGGCGCATCAACGCGAACACGATGAATACGACGGCAAGGCTGTAGACGTACGCGGTCTTGCCGGCGATGTCGAAGCTCCAGAGGCCGAGCACCTTCCCCATCGTCACGCCGGACAGGCCGTCGACGCCGCCGGTGATGAACGCCGCCTTGTTGGCGACTTCGAACAGCATGAGCCCGATGCCGAGCGTCACCATCAGCCGCGCGATATCGCCGCCCCGCACGACGAGGAAGCTGACGAGAAACCCGGCGATCGCCGCGACGAGCGCCGCCGCGAGCAATCCGGTGATCGGCTCGCCCCATCCGTGCACGGCGAGCAAGCCCGCGGTGTAGGCGCCGAGCCCGAAGAACGCGGCGTGACCGAGCGACACGATCCCCGCGTAACCGAGGATCAGGTCGAGCGTCACCGCGAACAGGCCGGTGATCAGAATCTGGCTGCCGAGCACGAGGTAATCGGAGAACGCGAAGTACGCGGCAACCGGAATCAGCCAGAACACGATCTCCAGCGGCCGCCAGCGGTCGTCAGGCAAGCGCAACGCCGGCGCGGCTTCGCGCTGGACCATCGGATCGGTATCGAGCCTCGCCTCGGTCATGCGCGCCTGCCGTACAAGCCCGCGGGAAAGATCAGCAACAGCACGACCATCATCACGTAAATGACGAACGCGCCGATTTGCGGGACGTAATACTTGCCCGCGACGTCGAAGATGCCGAGGATCACCGCGGCGACCAGCGGTCCCTTGATCGTGCCCGCGCCGCCGACGGCGACGACGAGCAGGAAGTACACCATGTACTTGAGCGGAAACGTGGGATCGAGTCCGAGCACGTCGATGCCGAGCCCGCCGCCCAGGCCTGCAAGACCGGAACCGAGCGCGAACGTGACCGCGAACACGGCATTGACGTTGATGCCGAGCCCCGCGGCTGCGGTCGCATTGTCGACCGACGCGCGCACCTGCGCGCCGAAGCGCGTGCCGATGAGCAGATAGTGCAGCGTGAGCGTGACGACGACTACCACTGCGATGAGGAACAGTCTGAATGCGCCGAGGCCGATACCGAGCACCTGGATTTGCCCGCGCAGGAAGTCGGGCAGCGCGACCGGCTGTTGCGACGGCCCGAACAGGTAGGTCGCTGTCGCGATCGATACGAATACCAGGCCGATGCTGAACATGACCTGATCGAGGTGGTTCGACTGGTACAGCCGCTGGTAGAGCGTGCGCTCGAGCACGATGCCGAGCACCGCGGAAACGACGAATGCGATCGGCAGCGTTGCGAGGAACGGCATGCCGAGCCGCGTCATCGCGACGACGCACGCGTAGCCGCCGACCATCGCGAACGCGCCGTGCGCGAGGTTCACGAAGTTCATCAGGCCCATCGTGACCGACAGGCCGATGCTGATGACGAACAGCAACGCTCCGTATGCGATGCCGTCGAACAGGACGCCGATGAGGCCGGTCACGGCCGCTCCGTCACGACTGCGGTTATCTGCGGGGTTTCGTCACGTGCGCGAACGCGTCGGTGCCATGATAGGCCGTCTGTCACACCGGTGTCGCGCTCGTCGATCCCGCCGGAAGGACCGAGCGCTCCGCGGCGACGATGCGGTCGATCACGCGACGTGCCTGGACGCCGCCGGCGTCGATATTGAGCTTCAGCAGATTGCGATCGGGATGCTCGAGCAGATTGCGCTGTTGCGCCTCGAGGATCTGCAGGTCCTCGGCGAAGATCTTGCCCTGGCCGTCGCGGATCGTCGCGGTGAGCGCCTTGTCCTTCGGATTGAAGTTGCGCGCCATGCCCCAGAAGTACCAGATCGACGTGTCGGTTTCCGGTGTGATGAAGTCGACGACGATGCTCGATGCCTTGTCCTTCGGGTCGGCGTTGTAGCCGCCCTTGCCCGCGTGCGCCACACCCACGTCGATCATCACATGGCTCGGCGGCGAGAAGCGGCAGATCTGCCAGCGATCGACCGGCACGTCGTCGGCAAGGTGGTTGCCGCGCAGGGCGAGCTGCCAGAAAGGAGGCGGCATGATGTTCTCCATGAAGCGGCTGGTCACCACGGTATCGCCTTCGGTCTTCGTCGTCGGCGCCGCTTCGTCGATCTCCTTCTGACCGATGCTGCCCGCGTGCACGTAGGTTTCGTGCGTGAGGTCCATCAGATTGTCGACCATCAGGCGGAAGTCGCACTTGACGTGGTACAGCCCGCCGCCGTACGCCCATTCATCGCTCTCCGCCCATTGCAACGGGTGGATCTTCGCAGGATCGGCAAGCGCCGCATCGCCGGGCCAAACCCAGATGAAGCCGTAGCGCTCGACCGCGGGATACACGCGGATCGCGGGGAAGCCCTGCACGCGCTGAAGCGGCATCGAGATCGCTTTGCCGGCCGGGCCCATCGCGAGGCCGTGATAGCCGCAGACGAGCTTGCCCTCGACGACGCGACCGAGCGAAAGCGGCGCGCCCCGATGCGGACAGAAGTCGTCGAGCGCGGCGACGCGGCCTTCGGGGCCGCGGTAGAACACGATCCGCTCGCCGCAGATCATGCGGCCGAGCGGCTTGTCGTCGATTTCCGACGGCGTGCACGCGACATACCAGGCGTTCATCGGGAACATCGTCGAATCTCCCGAAAGGGGTGATGGAGCGATCAGCGTCGATCGTCGAGCATCGTCATCGCGCCGAGCTAGAGATCGAGCACCAGCATCGCGCTTTTCGCGCGCGAGCAACAGGGCGTGAACTGGTCGTTCTTCGCGCGTTCCTCGTCGGTCAGATAGGAATCGCGGTGCTCCGGTTCGCCTTCGAGCACCCGAGTAAGGCATGTCCCGCACACGCCCTGCTCACAGGAGGTCAGGATTTCGACGCCCGAGGCCGCGAGCGCCTGCACGACGGTCTTGTCGTTCGGAATGCGGATCACCTTGCCGCTGCTTGCGATCTTGACGTCGAATTCGCCGTCGGACGCCGACGTCTGCACGATCGCGGCGAAATACTCGCGATGGACGCGATCGTCAGGCCAGCCACGCTGTCTCGCGCCGCCGATCAGCGCGTCCATGAATCCGGTTGGCCCGCATACATAGAGGTGGGTGCCCGGATCCGGACTTGCGAGCAGGCTTGCCATGTCGAGCCGCTGGTCGGGCGGACCGTCGTCGAAATGGAAGGCGACATGGTTCGCGAACGCGGATTGCCGAATCCGCTGGTAGAACGCCGTGCGCTCGCGCGAGCGCGTGCAATAGTGCATCTCGAAATCGCTGCCCGCGTGCGACAGCCGCTCCGCCATGCACAGAATGGGCGTCACGCCGATGCCGCCGGCAACGAGGATCGATCGCTGCGCACCGTGCGCGAGCTGAAAGTGATTCTTCGGCTCGCTGATCTGCAGCGCGTCGCCTTCGTTGACGCGCTCGTGCATTGCCTGCGAGCCGCCGCGCGAGCTCGGATCGCGCAGCACGCCGATCAGGTAGCGATGGCTCTCCCGCGGGTCGTTGCACAACGAGTACTGGCGCACGACGCCGCCCGGCGTGTGAACGTCGATGTGCGAGCCGGCGGAAAACGGCGGCAGCGAACGAGCCGACGGGTCCTCGAGCTCGAACGTGCAGATGTCGGTCGCCTCGACCGCCTTCCTCGCCACTCGCACGCTGAGCAAACCCTGTTTCATGCCGATTGGACGAAGCGCAGAGCGCTCGCGTTCACGCGATCGCCGGATCCTTCACGTTCTCGATCCTGTCGAACTCGACGTTCCACAGCGTTCCGCTCCTATCCTCGACCTTGCGGATGTAGACGTTCTGGACGACGTCGCGCGTCGCCGGGTCGATCGACATCGGGCCGCGAGGGCTCGTCCATTTCATCCCCTTCATCGCCTCGACGAGCGCCTCGCCGCTGCCGGTGCCGCCGGTTTTTTTCACCGCCTCGTAGATCAAGTGCATGCCGTCGTATCCGCCGACCGAGTGGAAGTTGGGCCGCATGCCGCCGTTGGCCTTCATGAACGCGTCGACGTACGCCTTGTTCTCGGGCGAGTCGTGCGCAGCCGAATAGTGATGCGAGCTGATGACGCCGAGCGCGGGTTTGCCCATGTTGTTCAGGATGTCGTCGTCGAGCACGTCGCCCGTGCAAATCAGCTGGACGCCGCCTTCGCGCAGGCCGCGCTCGCCGACCTGCTTCAGCACGGCAGTGCCCTCACCGGAAGGAACGAACGCGAACAACGCATCGGGCTTCTGGTCCTTCACGCGTTGCAGGAACGGCGCGTAATCGGGATTGCGCAGCGGCGTGCGCACGCTCTCGACGACCTGACCGCCGCCATCGGTGAACCGCTTGATGAACGTCTTCTCCGCATCGAGGCCCGGACCGTAATCGGTGACCAACGTGATGACGCGCTTCAGCTTGTTTTTCGCGGCCCAGTCGGCCATGGGCGCGGTGACCTGCGGCAGCGTAAATCCGGCGCGCACGATGAAAGGCGAGCGTTGCGGTATGACCGACGTCGCGGCCGCCATCACGATCATCGGCAGCTTCGCTTCGGTGGCGATCGGCGCAGCGGCGAACGCGAGCGGCGTCAGGCCGAACCCGGCGAGCACCTGCACGTGGTCCTTCACCGCGAGCTCCTGCGCGATGCGCTTCGTCGTCTCCGGCGCGAGGCCGGTGTCGTCCTTGACCATCAGCTCGACCTTGCGCCCGGCCACCGTGTCGCCGTTGCGCGCCATGTACAGACGGCATGCGGCTTCCAGCTGCCTGCCCGTCGAGGCGAACGGCCCGGTCAGCGGAATGATCAGCCCGATCTTCAGCGCATCGGCCGCGCGCGCGGTGCGAGGCAGAACCGTTGCGGTGGCGGCTGCCGCGAATGCCTGCAGGATTCGGCGGCGCGTTGCAATGGGGTGCGGATGCATGGTTCCTCCGTTGGAGTTTGAATTGTGGACCAGCCGACCAAGGGCGCAACGGTTTTCATTCTGCGACGCCGCGATGGCCGTCGCAATAGCAGCGCCAGTCGTCCGCACGTTTTGCCGATGGACCGATTCGACGCCATGATAGGTTAACGCCGTTGCGACTCGTCACCGCGGAGGTCCGCATGAAGCTCGCCACGCTGCGCGACGGTTCACGCGATGGAGCGCTCGCCGTCGTCTCGCACGATCTCGCGCGCGCAATGCCGGTGCCCGCCATCGCGCGAACGCTGCAGGCGGCGCTCGACGACTGGGACCGCGCCGCACCGCGGCTCGCCGAAATCGCGTCGGCGCTCGATGCCGGCGACTCGGGCGCTCGTCATGCGCAGTCATTCGACGCCGCCGACACGATGGCGCCGCTGCCGCGGGCATACCAATGGGCGGACGGCTCCGCGTACGTCAATCACGTCGAGCTCGTCCGTCGCGCCCGCGGCGCGACGATGCCGCCGGAGTTCTGGACCGATCCGCTGATGTACCAGGGCGCGTCCGATCACATGCTCGGCGCGCGTGAAGACGTCGTGCTCGCCGACGAGGCATGGGGCATCGACTTCGAGGCGGAGGTCGCCGTCATCACCGGCGATGTGCCGATGGGTACGCGCGCCGGCGATGCGGCGCCGTTGATTCGACTGTTCATGCTCGCGAACGACGTGAGCCTTCGCAATCTGATACCGGCGGAGCTCGCGAAGGGCTTCGGCTTTTTCCAGTCGAAGCCGGCGTCGTCGTTCTCGCCGGTTGCGGTGACCGTCGACGAGCTCGGCGATGCGTGGCGCGGCGGCCGCATCCATCTGCCGCTCGTGTCGCACCTCAACGGTGCGCTGTTCGGACGGCCGAACGCGGGGATCGACATGACGTTCACGCATGCGCAACTGATCGCGCATGCGGCGAAGACGCGCGATCTCGTCGCCGGCAGCATCGTCGGCTCCGGTACCGTCTCCAACAAGGAGAACGGCGAGCCCGGCCGCCCGGCGGCGCAAGGCGGCGTCGGCTACTCTTGCATCGCAGAGCAGCGTACGGTCGAAACGATTCTCGCGGGCAAGCCGTCGACGCCGTTCATGAAGTTCGGCGACCGCGTGCGCATCGAGATGCTCGACACCGCGGGCCGCTCGATCTTCGGCGCAATCGAACAGCGCGTGCGCAGTCGATAGCGCTGTCGCGACATCGGGCGCCGCCGCCTGTCGCGATCCCGGCGGTTTCGCTCCGCGTTTGCCCCGATTCGTCGCTTGCGTCTTGAGCGCGACAGGTGCGCTGCCTACGATGCAGCCATCGAATCGACAACGGCCGATGAATCCAATATCCGATCCGGCCGCATCGAATCGACGAACGAGCACCCACGACCTCAATTCGACCGCCACGGGAGATCCACGATGAACCGCTATCCGCATACCAGGCCATGCGCACCCGTGTTCGGCTTCGCGGCGATCGTCGCGACCGTCCTGACGTTGGGTGTGGCCATCGTGCTGCCGGCGCACCTGTCCGTGCAGCCGGGGGTAGACAACTCCGTGCTGGCGACGCGCGGCGCTGCGCCCGCCGAAGTCACGGTGAAGATCGAGCGCGTCGAAGCCGTCGCGGTGCGGCCCGCGCCGGCCGTCGACAAGGCCACCCCCGTTCCCGCCGCTTTCGTCGCCACCAAGCAGCGGGGCTGACGCCGGCACGGGTGTGCTTCATCCGCCGCCGAAAGCCGGGCTCGAAGGGCCGATCACGCGAGTGACCGGCCCTTCGCCTTTCGGCGGGCGTGCTCCGTTCATCCGCCGAATCGGGCCCTCGCACCGCGTTTCCACCGGTTCGTCGCGTGCGTGTTGAGCGCCGTGCGGGCGTTGCCTACGATGCACCCATCGACTCGACGATCTGTCGGCAACCGGACCGCGCCGCTGAATCCAAAACAACGCCCGAGCGCATCGAACCGACATACGAGCACAAACAAACACGCAATCGACCACCACGGGAGAAACACGATGAAGCGCTTTCCGCACACCACGCCCTGGGCACCCGCGATCGGCTTCGCCGCCGTCGCCGCGACCATCGCGACCATGGGCATCGCTGTCGTGCTGCCGGCGAAGATGACGGTGCAACCAGGCTTCGAAGCCGCGGTGATGGCGAAGCGCGAGGCGCGCTCCGCCGAAGTCACCGTCATGCTGGAACGCATCGCGCCGCAGCCGGCCGCTGCCATTGACAGGACCGCGACCGTCGATCCGGCCGCGTTCGTCGCGACCAAGCAGCGCGGCTGACGCCCGCAGCGAGTCTCCTCCACCTGCCGTCCCCCACGGCGGGCTCGAAGGGCCGATCACGCGAGTGACCGGCCCTTCGTTTTCGTGCGTCAATAGATTTGCTGGACCGCGCCGGTATAGAGCACCGGCCCTGTCGGCTTGCCGGTCGGGGAGCCGCCGGCGGGCTCGAGGCTCACGGCGAGCGCGGGAATGTTCTGCAGAACGATGCCCACTGGCGCCGCGAGCGTCACCCGGCCGACGCCCGCCGCGGGAATCAGACCCAGCGAACGCGGATCCTGGCCCTGCGGCAGCATCCACAGCTCGAGCGAGCGGTCGGAAGCGATCGGAACTGGCGCGACCGCCTTCACATTGAGGAAGCGGCTGCCGCGGTCCGCGGTTGCGATAAGCGCCGGCTTGGCATCCGGCCCGGCGAGAACGACGACGACCTGTTCGGCAGGGCGCTCGGTGCGCGGGGCGAACAACGTGATGCCGAACGCGAATGCGAGCACGAAGCCCACGGTGGCGAGCATGCGCCAAAGGGAGAGGCTCGCCCACCATGGCCGGCGCGAGGACGCCGCACGTCCGGCGCCCGTTTCGCCGATCCCGAGACGGCCGCGGATCGCGTCCCAAACCCGCGGCGCCGGCGTGATGGGGGTCAGACCGGCCGCGAGCCCGCAAAGGCGGTTCTCCCACGCCGAGATGGCAGCGGCGACGCTCGCGTCGCGGCGCGAGACGGCCGCGAGTCGGCGCCGGGCACGCCCGGGCAGCGTGCCGAGCGCGTATTGCGCAGCAAGCGCGTCGAGACGGGCGGCGCGGGCGGGATCGCCGAGGTTCACGGACCTGCTCTCATTGGACGTAGCCGGCGCGGTCGAGGCATTGCTTCAGCCGCTCGAGCGCGCGGCGAATCCACGACTTCACCGTGCCGAGCGGCTGATGCAGGTGCTCTGCGAGCTCGCCGTGCGAAAGGCCCTGGAAGAATGCGAGCGCGATCGCCTGCTTGGGCCCGCCTTCGAGCTGGTCGACGCACTCGCGCACGGCAAGCGCGTCGGCGCCGGCGAGCAGCATCTCGGCAGGGTTAGGGCTGTCGGCGGCCACGTCGAATTCGGCATCGTCCTCCTCGTCACGCGCGAGCGACACCGTGTCGAGCTCGCGCCGGCGCAACTGATCGAGGCAGCGGTTGCGCACGATGCTGGTGAGCCATGTCAGCGGCTGGCTCTTCGCCGCGCTGTAGCTCGCGGCGTGGTGCCAGACGTTGACGAACGCGTCCTGCAGCACCTCCTCGGCGGCCGCGCGCTCCCTCAAGATACGCAGCGCAACGGCGAATAGATGCGGCGAGGCGAGCCGGTAGAGCTCGGCGAACGCCGCCTGATCGGCCAGCGCCGTGCGCGCGAGCAGGTCGGCGAGGCGCGCGGAGCGATCGGCGGCGCGATCGGGGACGGGAGCGGTGGCCATGGCGATCGATACGCGATCGAGCGGGCGGCGGACGCGGGCGGGTGACGCTACGCGCCGGCGCGTCCCCGTTTCCAGAGAACGTCGGTTCGTCCCTCGGCGCGATTCAGCGCTCGCGCGAGCACGAACAGCAGGTCGGACAGGCGGTTGAGATAGCGGCGCGCCGCGTCGGACACGCTTTCGCTCGATGCGAGATGGACGATGGAGCGCTCGGCGCGACGGCACACGGTGCGCGCGACGTGAGCGATCGCCGCGGCGCGCGTGCCGCCGGGCAGGATGAATTCCTTGAGCGGCGCGAGATCGGCGTTGAACCGCTCGACAGCCTGTTCGATCCGTGCGACGTGCTCGTCGGTTACCGCCTGATAGCCGGGAATGGAGAGCTCGCCGCCGAGATCGAACAGATCGTGCTGGACTTCGGCGAGGCATGCGGCGACTGCTTCGGGCAGCGACTCGGCGCAAAGCACACCGATCGTCGAATTGAGCTCGTCGACGTCGCCGATCGCGCCGATCCGCAGCGAATCCTTGGCCACCCGCGAGCCGTCGCCGAGCCCCGTCGTGCCGGCATCGCCGGTGCGGGTGACGATTTTAGACAGACGATGTCCCACGTTGGGCTCCACAGGATGCGCGCCGCAGCATACGAGAACGCTTCGCAACCGGCAAGCGCGCGCCGCGCCGCATGCGCAGTATCATTCGCTGGTCCAGCCCGACAAGCGGCCGGAGATCCCGCATGCGCCCCGACAATCCCTACGCCCGCGACCTCGACCGCAACGAAGCCAACTACACGCCGTTGACGCCGCTGTCGTTGATCGCGCGGACCGCCTACACGTATCCCGACGCGCTTTCCGTCGTCCATGGCGAGCGCCGGTACACGTGGGCGCAAACGTATGCACGCTGCCGTCGGCTTGCGTCCGCGCTCGCTCGCGCCGGCATCGGCGAAGGCGACACCGTGGCGGCGATGCTCGCCAACACGCCCGAAATGTTCGAGATGCATTTCGGCGTTGCGATGACCGGCGGTGTGCTGAACACGCTCAATACGCGTCTCGATGCGGAGGCGATCGCGTTCATGCTGAAGCACGGCGAGGCGAAGGTGCTCGTCACGGACAGCGAGTTCTCGTCGACGATCGCGAAGGCGCTTGCGCAGATCGATACCAGGCCGCGCGTCATCGACGTCGACGATGCGCTGGGCCCGGGAGGCAAGCGGCTCGGCAACATCGATTACGAGACGTTCATCGCGCGAGGCGACCCGGCGTTCGAATGGAAGCATCCCGCCGACGAGTGGGATGCGATCTCGCTCAACTACACGTCGGGAACGACCGGAAATCCGAAGGGTGTGGTCTACCACCATCGCGGCGCGTACCTGAACGCGCTGTCGAACATCATCGACTGGAGCATGCCGCGCCACGCCGTCTACCTGTGGACGCTGCCGATGTTCCACTGCAACGGCTGGTGCTTTGCGTGGACGATGGCGGCGAACGCCGGCGTCAACATCTGCCTGCGCAAAGTCGAGGCGAAGGCGATCTTCGACGCAATCCGAGCGCACAGAGTGACGCACTACTGCGGCGCGCCGATCGTGCATCTGACGCTGATCAATGCGCCGGCCGAGCTGAAGGCGGGCATCGATCACACCGTCCATTGCCTCGTCGCCGGAGCCGCTCCGCCCGCCGCGGTGATCGAAGGGATGGAACGGATGGGCTTCGACATCACGCACATCTACGGGCTCACGGAAACGTACGGGCCGGCCGCGGTGTGCGCGAAGCACGCCGAATGGGACGCGCTCGACATCGGCGCGCGCACCGAGAGGAACGGCCGTCAGGGCGTGCGCTACACGGTCGAGGAGGGAATGACCGTGATGGATCCGGAGACGATGACCGAAGTGCCGTGGGACGGCGAAACGATGGGCGAGATCGTGTTCCGCGGCAACATCACGATGAAGGGATACCTGAAGAATCCGAAGGCCTCCGCCGAGGCGTTCGCCGGCGGCTGGTTTCATTCCGGGGATCTCGCGGTGATGCAGCCCGACGGTTACGTGAAGATCAAGGATCGCAGCAAGGACATCATCATTTCGGGCGGCGAGAACATCAGCTCGCTCGAAGTGGAAGACACGCTCTATCGCCACCCGGCGGTGCTTGCCGCGGCGGTGGTCGCACAGCCCGACCCCAAGTGGGGCGAGACGCCCTGCGCGTTCGTGGAGGTCAAGCCCGGTGCGGAGGTCACCGAGGAAGAGCTGATCGCGCACTGCCGCGCGCACCTTGCGCGTTTCAAGGCGCCCAAACGCGTCATCTTCGGCGAGCTGCCGAAGACGTCGACGGGCAAGATCCAGAAGTTCATCCTGCGCGAGACGGCGAAGTCCGCGCAGGCGATCGAATAGCGGAGGCAAGCGATGAACGCGCCCGAACGCGCCGCCACGAGCGCGGCAACCGAAGCGCCCGTGCTGCGCAGCGATGCCGGCGGTGTGGCGACGCTCACGCTCAATCGCCCGCGGCAGTTCAACGCGATCTCGCTCGCGATGCTCGACGCGCTTCAAAGCGCGCTCGATTCGATCGCGAACGACGCATCGGTGCGCGTCGTCGTCATCGCCGGCGCCGGCAGCGCGTTTTCGGGCGGACATGACCTGAAGGAGATGATGGCCAATTGCACCGAGGCGTTCGTCGGCGACTTGTTCCGGCGCTGCAGCCGCGCGATGCTCGCGATGCAGGCGCTGCCGCAGCCCGTGATCGCGCGCGTGCACGGCATCGCGACGGCCGCGGGATGCCAGCTCGTCGCCGCGTGCGATCTCGCCGTCGCATCGACGCAAGCGCGCTTCGCGACGTCCGGGATCAACCTCGGTCTTTTCTGCGCGACGCCGGGCGTGCCGGTGTCGCGCAACGTCTCGCGCAAGCGCGCGTTCGAGATGCTGTTCACCGGCGAGTTCATCGACGCGGCGACTGCGAAGGACTGGGGGCTCGTCAACCGTGTCGTGCCGCCGGCCGAGCTCGACGCCGAGCTCGCGCGACTGACCGCTTCGATCGTCGCGAAGCCGCGCGCCGTCGTGGCGCAGGGCAAGCGGGTGTTCTACCAGCAGCTCGAAGCGCCGATCGCGCAGGCGTACGCGAGCGCGAGCGCCGCGATCACGTGCAACATGCTGGGCGCCGATGCGGCCGAAGGCGTTTCGGCCTTCCTCGAAAAGCGGCCTCCACGCTGGCCGGACTGAACGCCGGCGGTCATGACCGCCGGTGTCGCCGCGAGCCGCTTTCCGGAGTAAGGTTCACGTAAGCCCGGGCGGACAGACTGCGCCACGGGCACATCGGCATCACCGGTCGCAGACGTTGCACCGGGGGATCGGGCGCGGGCCGTGCCTGCGGGCGTATCAGCGCTGCGGGAATCCCGCCCAGAAACTGTCAGACCAAGGAGGAAGCACCATGGCCGACACGAGTTTGGATTGGAAAGCGATCGACAGCGAGCCGCGCTTTCAGGAGCTGCACCGCAAGAAGATGACGTTCCTGTGGGGGCTGATGATCTTTTCGCTGATCTACTACTTCCTGCTGCCGATCGGTGCCGCCTACTTCCAGGACCTCTACAAGATCAAGGTATGGGGTCCCGTCAACGTGGGCCTGCTGTTCGCGCTGTCCGAGTTCGTCGTCGCGTGGGCGCTCGCGTTCTACTACGCCCGGCGCGCGAACGCCGAATTCGATCCGATGGCGGCTGCGATCGTGCGTGACGCCGAAAAGACGCTGGGAGGCCGCAAATGAGCTCGCGTCGCTTTGCATTGGCCGCAGGCGCGATCGCGCTTGCGTCGATCGCCACGCCAGTGTTCGCACAAGGGGCGGTCGCCGACAAGTGGCGTTGGCTGACGTTCCTCGTGTTCGGCGTGATCATCTCGATAACGATGTACGTCACGTACCTCGCCGCGAAACGCGTCAAGAACGTCGCCGATTTCTATGCCGCCGGTGGAGGCGTATCGGGGTTGCAGAACGGGTGGGCGATCGCGGGCGACTATCTGTCGGCGGCGAGCTTCCTCGGCATCGCGGGGCTGATCTCGCTCTACGGCTACGACGGCTTCATGTACTCGGTCGGCTGGCTGGTCGCGTACATCACCGTGCTGCTGGTGATCGCCGAGCCGTGCCGCAACATCGGCAAGTACACGCTGTCCGACATTCTCGCCTACCGCAACAACCCGAAGGCCACACGCATCGTCGGCGCGCTGTCGACGATCACGGTGTCGACCTTCTATCTCACCGCGCAGATGGTCGGCGGCGGCGTGCTGGTGAAGACGCTGATCGGCATCGACTACGAGATCTCGGTGATGGTCGTCGGCGTGCTGATGCTCGCCTACGTGCTGTTCGGCGGCATGGTCGCCACGACGTGGGTGCAGATCATCAAGGCGATCCTGCTCGTCACCGCGTCGATCCTGCTCGTCATGTTCGTGTGGACGCCGTACGGGTTCAGTCTGCCCGCGTTCCTGCAGGCGGTGATCGGCGACGCGAAGGTGCAGGCACAGGTCGCCTCGCTCATCGGTGACGCCGCGAAGAACATGACGCCGGAGCAGCTCGGCCAGCGCTTCCTCGAGCCGGGGCTGTTGTTCAAGGCGCCGATCGACCAGATCTCGCTCGGCATGGCGCTCGTGTTCGGAACCGCCGGAATGCCGCACATCCTGATGCGTTTCTTCACCGTACCGACTGCGCAGGACGCGCGCAAGAGCGTGATCTGGGCGATGGCGATCATCGGCGGCTTCTACGTCCTGACGATCTTCCTCGGCATGGGCTCGGCGATGAAGGTCGGCGCCGTGAACATCAAGGCGATCGACGCCGGCGGCAACATGGCCGGTCCGCTGCTCGCGCAGTATGTCGGCGGCGGCCCTGACTCGATGCTCGGCAACCTCTTCCTCGCCTTCGTCGCCGCGGTTGCGTTCGCGACGATCGTCGCGGTCGTCGCCGGCCTCGTGCTCGCTGCGGCGTCGGCGATGGCGCACGACATCTACGTCGGCGTGATCCGCGAGGAGCATGTGACGCAGCAGGAACAGGTGCGTGCAGCGCGTATCGCGACGATCATCGTCGGGGCGATGGCGATCACGATCGGCATCCTCGCCAAGGGCCAGAACGTCGCGCACCTCGTTGCGTTGGCGTTCGCGGTCGCCTCGTCGGCGAACTTCCCGTGCGTGCTGCTGACGCTGTTCTGGAAGCGTTGCAATACCGGCGGCATCGTGCTTGGCATGTTGGTGGGCACGCTGACGGCGATCGGACTGGTGCTGGTCTCGCCGAATGTCACGTACCCGCTGGCGGTCAAGGCGGCACAGGAGAAGATCGTCACCACCGAGACCGCGAACCTCGCGAAGCTCAATGCCGATCTCGCCGCGGCGCCCGATGCGGCCGCGCAGGACAAGGCGAAGGCGGCAATCGCGAAGTCCGAGAAATCGAAGGCGGGCGCCGATGCGAAGCTCAAGGAGATCGGAGATTCGCGCACGTCGATCGTGGGCCTCGAGAAGCCGCTGTTCGAGCTTCGCAATCCTGGCCTCGTGTCGATCCCGCTCGGCTTTCTCGCAGTGTTCCTCGGCTCGCTGCTCTATCGCGACAAGCGCGCCGAAGACATGTGGGACGAGCTCTACGTTCGCCAGAACACCGGCATCCTCGCAGCGAAGGCGACCGCGCACTGATTCCCTCCCTCTCCCGCTCGCGGGAGAGGGTTGGGGTGAGGGAAACTCTCCCGCTCGCGGGAGAGGGTTAGGCTGAAGGCAAACGACCCCCGCCATCGTGCGGGGGTTTTTGCTTGCGCGCGCCGTGGATCGTGCTTACGCTTGGCCGCATGCAGAAGACCGCGCCTTCGCCGCTCGTCGACGCGACCTGCGAATTCCTGCGCCGCTACGCGCCGTTCGACCGCATCGACGAGCAGACGCTGCGCGCGCTGGTGCCGAAGTTGCGCCTCGCGTTCTTTCCCAGGGACTCGACGATCCTCTCGGCGCAGAGCGGGCCGGTCACGCAACTGCACATCGTGCAACGCGGGCTCGTCGGCCGCCGGCCGAGCGACACGCAGGCCGAGCCCGACGGCACGCTGGGTCCTGGCGAGATGTTTCCGGTCGGCGCGCTTTCCGCCGGCGGCACGACGACGAAGATCTTTCACGCCGTCGACGACACGTTCTGCTATCTGCTCGCGCGCGACGACTTCGTCGAGCTTCGCCACGCGTCGCCGGAATTCGAGCGCTTCTGCACGCAGGCGATCACCGAGACGCTGAGGCAATCGCTCGAAAGCCTGTACAGCCAGTATCGGCAGCGGGCCGCCGAGCAGCAGACGTTGACGCGCACGCTCGCCGAGCTCCTGCGCAATGCGCCGGTGTCGTGCGCGGCGAGCGCGCCGCTGCGCGAAGCTGCGCAGAAGATGGCCGACGCGAAGGTGCGCACGATTGTGGTGCTCGACCGCGACGGCGCGCCCGTCGGCATGTTCACGCTGGTCGACCTGCTGCGCCGCGTCGTGCTGCCCGAGCGTTCGCTCGCCACACCGGTATCCGAGGTGATGACGTCGCCGATCGTCACGATGCCGGCATCTTCCACCGCGTACGAGGCGATGCATGTGATGGCAGAGCGCGGCATCCGCCAGATCGTCGTCGTCGACAACGGGCGGCTCGCCGGCGTGGTCAACGAGCGCGATCTGTTCGCGCTGTCACGCGTGTCGATGCGCCAGGTCACCGAAGGGCTGGACGCGGCCGAAACCATCGAGCAGCTCGCGCGCGCCGGCGACGACATCCGAAGGCTTACGCAAAACCTGCTCGCGCAGGGTGTGGCGGCCGAACCGCTGACGCGAACGATCGCGGCGCTGAACGATGCGCTGTCGCGGCGCGCGATCGAGCTCGTGCTCGAGCGGCATGACCTGGGCGACACCGACTGGTGCTGGCTCGCGCTCGGAAGCGAAGGCCGCGGCGAGCAGACGTTTGCGACCGACCAGGACAACGCGCTCGTCTTCGGCGCATCGGACGACGATGACACGGCACGGCGGCGCGAGCGATTGCTCGTGTTCGCGTGTGAGGTCAACGCGTCGTTCGATCGGCTGGGCTTCCCGCTGTGCACGGGCAATGTGATGGCGGGCAATCCCGAGCTGTGCCTGTCCACTGAGGAGTGGAAAAGGAAATTCCTGCAATGGATCCGCGAGCCGACGCCGCAGGCGCTGCTCAACGCGAATATCGTATTCGACTTCCGCGCGCTTTTCGGCGACACCACGCTGGCCGACGCGCTGCGCGAGTGGCTGTTCGGGTACACGCAGGCGAATCCCGCGTTCCTGCGGCTGATGGTGCAGAACGCGCTCGGCGTCGAGCCGCCGCTCGGGCTCATCCGCGCGTTCGTCGTCGACGACGATCCCGCCGTCAAGGGCACGCTCGACCTTAAGACACGCGGCACGCGAATCTTTGTCGACTGCGCTCGCGTGTTCGCGCTCGCGCTCGGCATCGCCGAGACGTCGACCGCCGCACGGCTGCGGCTTGCCGCCGCGCGGTTGAAGGTGGAACCGAGACATGTCGACGCGACGGTCGAGGCTTTCCACTTCCTGCAAATGCTGCGCCTTCGGCAGCAGGACCTCCCCGCCGCGCACGGCAGCGCGAACCGGATCGATCCGTACGCGCTGCACGACGTCGATCAGCGGATGCTGAAGGAGGCGTTTCGGCAGGCGAGGCAGCTGCAGGAGCGGCTGCGGATGTCGTACCGGCTTTGACGCCGCGGATGGGCGACGCGACCCGATTCGTTCGCAGTGCGCTGGATTATCTGCTCGGCGGACCCGCCGTCGGCGGCGCCGACGAGGACCGCCTTCGCCGCTGGTTCGCGCTGCCGGGCCCCGATCTCGTCGTCGCGCATGCGCGCGCCCGCTACGTCGTTGTCTGCACCGGCTCGAGTGCCGCCGAACGGTGGCGCCGGCCGGTGGCGCTGGCCGCAGTCGCCGTCGAAGGACTGCAGCTCGACTTCGCCGGCTGTTTCACCGCGCCGCTGCGTGCTGTGCCGTCGACCGCCGAACCGAAGACGGCGATTCTCGATTTCCTCGATTACCTGCAGAAGTCGCCGCTGATCGCGTTCGACGCGGCGCACGAGCGTGCACGGCTCGAACGGACGGTGAGGTCGCTGCTCGGCGTGCCGCTGCGCCATCCGTGGATCGATCTGCGCGCGCTGCTGCCGGCGCTGTTTCGCTCCGCCGGATGTTCGTCGCTCGACCAGTGGACCGCGCATTTCCACATCGGGGCCGCAATGCACGACCCCGCACTCGGCGATGCGTTTGCCTGCGCACAGCTGCTGCTCGTCGCGCTCGATGCGGCCGCACGCGCGGGCGCGTCGAACGCGCGCGCGCTGATCGATCTCGCTTGAGGCTAGAGTCGTCGGCCGGGTGCGACGAGCGAGTGCGCACCGTTTGCCAACGGGACAGGCCTTTCGCATAATGGCGCACCTTTCGACGCGGACCATGGCCGGCGACATCATTCTGGAAACGCGGGGGCTCACCAAGGAGTTCAAGGGCTTCGTCGCCGTCAACGACGTCAATCTCTCGGTGCGCCGCGGCACGATCCACGCGCTGATCGGCCCGAACGGCGCCGGCAAGACCACCTGCTTCAACCTGCTTACCCATTTCCTCACGCCCACACGCGGGCAGATCTTCTACGACGGCCGCGAGATCACCGGCCAGCGGCCGGCCGTTATCGCTCGGATGGGGCTCGTGCGCTCGTTCCAGATCTCGGCCGTGTTTCCGCATTTCACCGTGCTCGAGAACGTGCGCATCGCGCTGCAGAGGACGCGCGGCGACTCGTTCGCATTCTGGCGATCCGACCGTACGCTCGGCGCGCTCGATGACGCCGCGCGTGATCTGCTCGCTGCCGTTGGTCTGGACGAGTACGCGAACCTTCGGACGGTGGAGCTTCCGTACGGCCGAAAGCGCGCGCTCGAGATTGCGACCACGCTCGCGCTCGACCCGCAGATGATGCTGCTCGACGAGCCGATGGCCGGAATGACGCACGAGGACATCGAGCGCATCTCGGCGCTGGTGCGAAAAGTCGCGCAGAACCGCACGGTGCTGATGGTCGAGCACAACCTGTCAGTCGTCGCGAACCTCTCGCATTCCATCACGGTCCTCGCACGCGGCGAGATTCTCGCCGAAGGCGACTACGCGACGGTGTCGAAGCATCCGGCCGTCATCGAAGCGTACCTCGGGCAGGTGCATGCCTGACGAGCGGACCGTCGCCGCGCCCGCGCCGTCCGTTGCGGCCGGCGCGCCGCTGCTCGTCGTGCGCGACCTGCACTCCTGGTACGGCGAGTCGCACATCCTGCACGGCACGAGCTTCGACGTGCGCGCGGGCGAGGTCGTCACGCTGCTCGGGCGCAACGGCGCCGGCAAGACGACGACGCTGAAATCGATCATGGGCGTGGTGAGCCAGCGCGAAGGCTCGATCCAGTACGCGGGGCAGGAGATCGCGCGCTCGACCCCGAACAAGATCGCACGGCTCGGCATCGCGTGGTGTCCCGAGGAGCGCGGCATTTTCGCAAGCCTCAACGTCGCCGAGAACCTGTTGCTGCCGCCCGAGGTCGGCACGGGCGGGCTCTCGCTCGGACAAATATTCGAGCTCTTTCCCAATCTGAAGGAACGCCTCAAAAGCCAGGGCACGAAGCTCTCCGGCGGCGAGCAGCAAATGCTCGCGATCGGCCGCATCCTGCGCACCGGCGCGCGGCTGCTGCTGCTCGACGAACCGACCGAAGGGCTCGCGCCGGTGATCGTCCAGCAGATCGGCCGCACGATCACGAAGCTCAAGGCTTCGGGCTTCACGATCCTGCTGGTCGAGCAGAATTTCCGGTTCGCGGCGACCGTCGCCGACCGGCATTACGTAATGGAGCACGGGCGCGTCGTCGACATGATCCCGAACGGCGAGCTCGACGCGAACATGGCCAAGCTGCATGAGTATCTCGGCGTTTAACCCAATGGAGGACAGAAGCATGAGCACGTTCAAACGCAGCATTGTCGGAATTGCCGTCGCCACCGCACTCGGGGTCGCGGGCGCCGCCCAAGCGCAGGTCTCGGACAACGTGGTCAAGATCGGCGTGCTGTCCGACATGTCGAGCCTGTACACGGACCTCGCCGGTGCAGGCTCGGTCGTCGCCGCGCGCATGGCGGTGGAGGATTCCGGCGTCGAGAAGCGCGGCTACAAGGTCGAGTTCGTCTCCGCCGACCATCAGAACAAGCCCGACGTCGGCAGCAACGTCGCGCGGCAGTGGTACGACGTCGACAAGGTGGACGTGATCGTCGATACGCCGAACTCGGGTGTCGCACTCGCGGTGAACCAGATCACGAGGGACAAGGGCAAGGCGTTCCTCGTATCCGGCGCGGCGTCCTCCGACCTCACCGGCAAGGCGTGCTCGCCGAACACGATCCACTGGACGTACGACACGTGGATGCTCGCGAACGGCACCGGCAGCGCGATCGTGAAGACCGGCGGCGACTCGTGGTTCTTCATCACCGCCGACTACGCGTTCGGCCACGCGCTCGAGCGCGACACGGCAGCCGTCGTCACGAAGAATGGCGGCAAGGTGCTCGGCAGCGTCAAGGTGCCGCTCAACAACCAGGACTTCAGCTCGTTCCTGCTTCAGGCGCAGTCGTCGAAAGCGAAGATCATCGGCCTCGCCAACGCCGGCGGCGACACGATCAACTCGATCAAGCAGGCGGCCGAGTTCGGCATCGTCAAGGGCGGGCAGAATCTCGCGGGCCTGCTGGTGTTCCTAACCGACATCCATTCGCTCGGCCTGCCGACCGCGCAGGGTCTGATCTTCACCGAGACCTTCTACTGGGACATGAATGACCAAACGCGCGCGTTCGCGAAGCGCTTCGCCGAGCGCGACAAGGGCATCCATCCGACGATGATCCACGCTGGCGTCTATTCGGCGGTGCTGCACTACCTGAAAGCGGTCGAAGCGCTCAAGAGCGACGACGGCACCAAGGTCATCGCGAAGATGAAGGAGATGCCCACCGACGATCCGCTGTTCGGCAAGGGGACGATCCGTGTCGATGGCCGCAAGATTCATCCGGCGTATCTGGTCGAAGCGAAGAAGCCGGCCGAGTCGAAGGGCGAATGGGATCTGTACAAGATTCGCGCGACGATCCCGGCCGACCAGGCGTTCCGGCCGCTCGCTGACGGGGGATGTGCTCTCGTGAAGTGACGCGGATGTCCGAGAGCAAGACGCGAAGCGTCGCAGCGATCGGAAACAGCCGCGTCATCCCCGCGGAGGAGTCGTGAGCGCGACGGGCGAAGCCAAGACGCGAAGCGTGCGTCGCCGCGCGATCGACCCGGCCGACAGGTCGTCGTTGGAAAACGGAACAATGGTGCGGAGGCTGGGGGTCCAGTGTCGTTCCTCGCAAGACGCTGGATTCCCGCCTTCGCGGGAATGACGACTCTCGACCATGCAGGCTCTCTACGGCCAACTACTGATCGGCCTCATCAACGGCGCGTTCTACGCGCTGCTGTCGCTCGGGCTTGCCGTGATCTTCGGCCTGCTCAACATCATCAACTTCACGCACGGCGCGCAATACATGATGGGCGCGTTCTGCGCGTGGTTCCTGCTGCAGTGCGCGGGTGTGGGCTACTGGTGGGCGCTCGTCATCGCGCCGATTGTCGTTGGCGCGACCGGCATGGTGATCGAGCGCACGATGCTCGCACGGCTGTACAAGCTCGATCACCTGTACGGGCTGCTGCTGACGTTCGGGCTCGCGCTGATCATCCAGGGCCTGTTCACGAACTACTTCGGCAGCTCGGGCTTGCCGTACAGGCTGCCCGAAGAATTCGCGGGCGCGTTCAACCTGGGCTTCATGTTCCTGCCGAAATACCGGGCGTGGGTGATCGTCGCCTCGGTCATCATCTGTTTCTGCACATGGTTCGTCATCGAGCGCACGAAGCTCGGATCGTACTTGCGTGCGGCGACGGAAAACGCCGCGCTGGTTCAGGCGTTCGGCGTGAACGTGCCGCGGATGGTCACGCTCACCTACGGCTTCGGCGTCGCTCTTGCCGCGCTCGCGGGCGTGATGGCAGCGCCGATCTACCAGGTCGCGCCGCAAATGGGCGCGAATCTGATCATCGTCGTGTTCGCCGTCGTCGTGATCGGCGGCATGGGCTCGATCGCCGGCTCGATCGTCACCGGCTTCGGCCTCGGCGTCATCGAAGGGCTCACCAAATATTTCTATCCCGAAGCCTCGAACACGGTGATCTTCGTGATCATGGTGATCGTGCTGTTGATCAAGCCGGCGGGATTGTTCGGGCGGGAGAGGTGACGTGACGCCTTCGGCTGCCGTGCCCACCCGCGATCGCATGCGTCCCGAGCGGATCGCGATGGCGGTGTTCGCGGCGGCGCTCGCCGTCGCGCCGTTCCTGGGCTTCTATCCCGTGTTCCTCATGCAGGCGCTGTGCTTCGCGTTGTTCGCGTGCGCGTTCAATCTGCTGATCGGATTCGGCGGCCTGCTGTCGTTCGGCCACGCGATGTTCCTCGGCAGCGCCGGCTACGTGAGCGCGCACGCGGCGAAGCATTGGGGCGTCACGCCGGAGATCGCGATCCTCGCCGGGACGGCCGCCGCATGCTTGCTCGGCATCGTGACGGGCGCGCTCGCGATCCGCCGTCAGGGCATCTACTTCGCGATGATCACGCTCGCGCTCGCGCAAATGATCTTCTTCTACTGCCTGCAGACGCCGTTCACCGGCGGCGAGGACGGCATCCAGTCGGTGCCGCGAGGCCGGCTGTTCGGCGTGATCGATCTCACGCAGCCGCTCGCGATGTACTACACGGTGCTCGCGATCTTCGCCGGCGGCTTCCTGCTGATCTACCGGACGATCCACTCGCCATTCGGCCAGGTGCTGCAGGCGATCCGCGAGAACGAGCCGCGCGCGATCTCGCTCGGCTACGACGCCGAGCGCTACAAGTTGCTCGCGTTCGTGCTGTCGGCCACGCTCGCCGGGCTCGCCGGCGCCACGAAGGCGATCGTGTTCCAGCTCGCCTCGCTCACCGACGTGCACTGGACGATGTCGGGCGAGGTCGTGCTGATGACGCTGCTGGGAGGCATGGGCACGATCTTCGGCCCGGTGGTCGGCGCGTTCGTCATCATCGGACTGCAGAACTATCTCGCCGGCTTCGGCGAATGGGTCACGGTGATCACGGGCGTGATCTTCGTCGTCTGCGTGCTCGCGTTCCGCCGCGGCATCGTGGGCGAGCTCGCCGCATGGTGGGCGCGGCGAAAGAGCTGACGGTGCGAAAGCCTTGATCGCCGGCGCGATTCGGTCGCTGTCGCGCCCGTCGGCCGTTCATGCTTCGACAAGCTCAGCACGAACGGCCACGCTGGCGCTGTCGATGGCGTTCGCGGCCGCGGCGAGCGGCGCATCGGCAGAAGCGCTCGACGCATCGGTCGGCTGCCGTGACGGCGCGCCGAACGGCGCGTACGAGCTTCGCGGCGCCGACGGCCGGTTACGCGTGGCCGGGGCGTTCGCGAAAGGACATCGCACCGGGACGTTCGTGTTCTGGAACGCGAAGGGCGCGCGCATCGCGGTCATTCCGTACGACAACGACGACAAGATCGGAACGGTCGCGCTTTGGTATGTGCCGCGCGTCGGCAGCATCGACGGCCGGCGCAAGCTGGAAGCGCCGTATGCAGCGGGTCGCCGCCACGGCGTCACGCGCTCGTGGCACGACAACGGGCGCCCGCGCGTCGAGCTGCGCTACGAGCAGGGCATGCTCGCCGAAGCGCGCGCATGGAGGCCGAACGGCAACGAGGTGCCCGAGCGCGACGCGAGGATGCTCGCCGAGCGCGACGCCGCAGCCGACGACGCCGTATTTGCCGAGCTCGAGTCGATCGTCGCCGCCCATCTGCCCGCCTGCGAGGAAAGTCCGCCGCACGGCGCTTTGACGCTTCCCGGCGATCTAGGCTAGATTGCCGGTGCGTCGCGCGCGGGCGTCGCATCGAAGCGCCGCCCGCGACGACGCGCTCCATCCTTCGACCCCGAGGCTTCCCATGCGCATTTCGACCTTTCGCCGCGCGCTCGTCGCGACATTCGCCGCCGTCGCGCTGCTGGCCGCAGCACCCGCTGGCGCCGAGGAGCTCCGGATCGCGGTGGCTGCCGACGTCACGTCGATCGATCCGCATTTCTTCAACCTGTTCCCCAACAACAACATCGCCGAGCATATCTTCGACAAGCTCGTGCAGATGGACCCGGATTCGAAGATGATCCCCGGCATCGCGACGTCGTGGAAGGCGATCGATGCCACGACGTGGGAGTTCAAGCTTCGCAAGGGCGTCAAGTTCACCGACGGCACCGAGCTCACCGCCGAGGACGTCAAGTTCACGATCGACCGCGTGCCGAACATCCCGAACAGCCCCGGGCCGTTCACCGCGTACACGAAGATGATCGTGGGCATCGACATCGTCGATCCGTACACGATCCGCTTCAGGACGGCAGCGCCGCATCCGCTGATGCCGAACGATCTGTCGACGATCTACATCGTCTCGAAGAAGATCGCCACCGGCGCGTCGACCGAGGACTTCAACAGCGGCAAGGCGGCGGTGGGCAGCGGCCGCTACAAGCTCGTCCGCTATGTCTCGGGCGATCGGATCGAGCTCGCGCGCAACGACGCGTACTGGGGCGACAAGTCGCCGTGGGACAAGGTGACGTTCAAGATCATCAAGAACGAGCCGGCGCGCGTCGCGGCGCTGCTCTCCGGCGACGTCGACGCGATCGAGCAGCCGCCGACCGCCGACCTGCCGCGCATCAAGTCCGACCCGAAATTCACCGTCACGTCCAAGATCTCGCATCGCGTGATCTATTTCAATTTCGACCATCTGCAGCGGGTGAGTCCTTTCATCACGGGGAAGGACGGCAAGCCGCTCGACAAGAATCCGCTGACCGACGTGCGCGTTCGCCGCGCGATTTCGAAAGCGATCAACCGGCCGGCGATCGCCGAGCGTGTGATGGAAGGGCAGGCGGTGCCGTCCGGCCAGCTCGTCTCCGAAAAGCTCTTCGGTCACGTGCCGGGATTGAAGGCCGATGCCTACGATCCGGAAGGCGCGAAGAAGCTTCTCGCGGAGGCCGGGTATCCGAACGGCTTCAATCTGACGATCCACGGACCGTCGGGCCGCTACGTCAATGACGAGAAGATCGTGCAGGCGGTCGCGCAGATGCTGACGCGTGTGGGCATCATATCGAAAGTCGAGACCGCGCCGATGGCGCCGTATTCCGCTCGCGCATCGAAGCAGGAGTTCAGCTTCCACATGGTCGGCTGGGGCGCGTCGACCGGCGAGGCGAGCTCGCCGCTGCGTTCGCTCCTCGCGACGTTCAACCGTGACAAGGGTCTGGGCGCGGTCAACTGGGGGCGCTACAGCAACGTCAAGGTCGACTACCTGATCGAGCAGGCGCTGCAGCAGGTCGACGACGAGAACCGCAGGGTGATGCTGCAGAACGCGACCAAGCTCGCGATGGAAGATCTCGGGCTCATGCCCATTCACTTCCAGTTCACGATCTGGGCGACGAAGAAGGGTGTCGCGTACATGCCGCGCACCGACGAGTACACGCTCGCCTTCCAGTTCCGGCCGACGAAGGCGCCGGCGCCGTAGCGGATGTGTCATCCCGAGGCGAAGCCGAGGGATCTGCTGTTCCGATCGCACGACCACAGCAGATTCCTCGCTGACGCTCGGAATGACATATTGAACGTCCCATGCTCGTCTACATCATCCGGCGCAGCCTGCAGAGCGTGCTGGTGCTCATCGTGATGTCGGTGCTCGTGTTCGCCGGCGTGTATGCGGTCGGCAACCCGATCGACATCCTGATCAACCCCCAGGCCGATCAGATGGACCGCGAGCGCGCGATCGCCGCGCTCGGCCTCGACAAGAGCCTGCCCGAACAGTACTGGAGCTTTCTCACCGGCGCGCTGCACGGCGATCTCGGCCGCTCGTTCGTCCACTCGACGCCGGCGCTGCAATTGATCCTCGAGCGGATGCCGGCGACCCTCGAGCTCGCGAGCGCGGCGATGCTGATCGCGATCGTGATCGGCATCCCGCTCGGGTTGTGGGCGGGCCTCAAGCCGAACGGCGTCGCAGGCCGCACGATCATGGGCGCGTCGATACTGGGCTTTTCGCTGCCGACGTTCTGGGTCGGGCTGATGCTGATCATGGTGTTCTCGGTCATGCTCGGCTGGCTGCCTTCGAACGGACGCGGGCCGACGGTCAATCTGCTCGGCGCGATCCCGGTGTCGTTCCTGTCCGTCGACGGCTGGAAGCACCTGATCCTGCCGGCGACGAATCTGGCGCTCTTCAACGTCGCGCTGCTCATTCGGCTGACGCGCGCAGGCGCGCACGAAGCGCTGCTGCAGGACTACGTGAAGTTCGCGCGCGCCAAGGGGCTGTCGAACGCGCGCGTGATCGGCGTGCACGTGCTGCGCAACATCCTCATTCCGATCGTCACCGTCATCGGGCTGCAGTTCGGCGCGCTGATCGCGTTCGCGATCGTGACCGAGAGCGTGTTCGCGTGGCCGGGCATGGGAAAGCTGCTGATCGATTCGATCGGCGTGCTCGACCGTCCGGTGATCGTCGCTTACCTGCTCATCATCGTGACGTTCTTCATCGTGATCAATCTCGTCGTCGACGTGCTGTACTCGGCGCTCGATCCGCGCGTGCGGCTCGCCGATGCGAAGGGCTAGCGGTGTCGCGCGTCGCACGAAGCCATCGATGAGCACGCCCGCGGTCCCGCTTGCATCGACCGAGCCGGCGGCGTCGTCGCGCGCGGTGGAAACACCGTTCGCGCGCGTCGTCCGCGACTTCCTCGCGAATCCGGTCGCCATATTCGGGCTCGCGCTGCTGACGCTGATCGTGATCGCGGCGATCCTCGCGCCGCTGATCTCGCCGCAGAACCCGTACGACCTCGCGCAGCTCGACGTGATGGACAGTCGCCTTCCACCCGGCTCGAAGTCGATCACCGGCGGCACGTTCTGGCTCGGCACCGACGACCAGGGTCGCGACATGCTTTCGGCGATCTTCTACGGTCTTCGGATCAGCCTCGGCGTCGGCGTGATCTCCACCGTGGTCGCGCTCGCGATCGGTCTGGCGATGGGACTCACCGCCGCGTACGCGGGCGGACGCGTGGAGACGCTGGTCATGCGCATCGTCGACATCCAGCTGTCGTTCCCGGCGATCCTGATCGCGCTGATCCTGATCGCCGTGCTGGGACAGGGAACGGGCAAGGTCGTCGTCGCGCTGATCACCGTGCAATGGGCATACTATGCGCGCACGGTGCGCGGCGCGGCGCTGGTCGAGACGCGCAAGGAATACATCGAAGCTGCGCATTGCCTCGCGCTGCCGCCGTGGCGGATCGTGTTCAAGCATCTGCTGCCGAACTGCCTGCCGCCAATGATCGTCGTGGCGACCGTGCAGGTCGCCGCCGCGATCACGCTCGAGGCGACGCTGTCTTTCCTCGGGCTCGGGCTGCCGATCACCGAGCCCTCGCTCGGCCTGCTGATCGCGAACGGTTACCAGTATCTGTTGTCGGGCAAGTACTGGATCAGCTTCTTCCCGGGCCTCGCGCTGCTCGCGACGATCGTCAGCATCAACCTCGTCGCCGACCAATTGCGCGACGTGTTGAATCCGAGGCTTCAGAAATGACGCCGGCGAGCGCGCCACTGCTCGAGATCGACGGCCTGCGCACGCACTTCTTCACGCGCGCCGGCGTCGTCAAGGCCGTCGACGACGTGTCGCTCACCGTTGCCAAGGGCGAGGTCGTCGGCCTCGTCGGCGAGTCCGGTTCCGGCAAGTCGATGACCGGCTACTCGATCATGGGCCTGATCGATCCGCCGGGCCGTATCGTCTCCGGCACGATCGCGCTTGGCGGGCGCGAGCTCACGCGGCTTTCGGCGGAAGAGATGCGCGCGCTGCGCGGCAACCGGATCGCCATGATCTTCCAGGATCCGATGATGACGCTCAATCCCGTCCTTCGGATCGACGTGCAGATGATCGAGGCGATCCAGGCGCACCGGAAGGTGTCGCGCGACGCAGCGCTCGCGCGCTCGCGCGACGCGCTCGTTCGCGTCGGCATTCCGTCTCCTGACGAGCGCCTGAAGTCGTACCCGCACCAGTTCTCGGGCGGCATGCGGCAACGGGTGGCGATCGCGATCGCGCTGCTGAATCATCCCGACCTGATCATCGCCGACGAGCCGACGACCGCGCTCGACGTGACGATCCAGGGCCAGATCCTCTACGAGATGCAGAAGCTCACGCGCGAAACGGGCGCGGCGATGCTCTGGATCACGCACGACCTGTCGGTGGTCGCGGGGCTCGCCGATCGCGTTTGCGTGATGTACGCCGGACGCATCGTCGAACAAGGCACGACGTTCGACGTGCTGACGCGCCCGGCGCACCCGTACACGCAGGGCCTGCTCGACTCGGTGCCGTCGCGAAGCGCGCGCGGCGCACGCTTGAAGCAGATCCCCGGCATGACGCCATCGCTGATCGACCTGCCGACCGGCTGCGCGTTTCGCGAGCGCTGCGCCTACGCGAGCCCGGCGTGTGCACAGGCGCCGGCCATGCGAACGATCGGCGCACTCGCGCAAGGCCGCGCGGTGCGCTGTCACCATCCGCTCACCGCGCTCGCCGAAGCGGTGAGCTGACGCGAAGGGCGAATCGATGGCGATCGCGCCGACGTCCCAATCGCCGTCTGCCGGCGTCGCGCCGCTCGTCGCCGAAGCGGCACGCGCACAGCGCGCGGGGCAGATTGCGCAGGCAGCGCAGCTGCTGCAGCGCGCGCTCGCGCTCGCGCCCGACGACGTCGACGCGCTTCAACTCTACGCGTTGCTTGCGTTGTCGGCAGGACACGCGTCCTCGGCGCTGCCCGCTGCGCTGCGTTGGTCGCAGCTGCGCCCGAGCTCCGCCGAGGCGAAGAACATGCTCGCCATCGCATTGCGGCAATGCGGCCGGCTGGAGGAGGCGATTGCGAGGCTGGGTGAAGCGGTGGCGCTCGACCCGTCGTACTTCGATGCGCGCGTGAACCTCGGCAACGCGCTGCTCGACGCCGGCGATGCGGCGGCCGCGCTCGCGCACTACGAGCTCGCGCGTTCGCTCGATCCGACTGCGGCGTCGGTGCACAACAATCTGGGCAACGCCTACCGCGAATTGCGCGAGCCCGCGAAGGCGCTGGCGTGTTACCGCAAGGCGCTCGAGCGCGACCCGCGCCATGCGCGCGCGCAGGCCAACGTCGGCAACATCCTGAAGGATCTCGCCGACACCGACGGCGCGATCGCGGCGTTTCGCCGTTCGCTCGCGCTCACGCCCGATCGCGCCGACGTCTGGAGCAACCTGCTGCTCACGCTCAACGGGTCGGATCGCATCGAACCTGCGGCACTTGCCGCCGAGCACCTCGCGTTCGGCGCGCATTTCGCGCGCCTCATCACCCCGCTGCCGCCCCGTGCCGAAGCGCCGCGCGGCGACGCGCGCCTTCGCGTCGGCTACGTATCGTCGGATTTCCGCAAGCATGCGGTCGCGACGTTCTTCGAGCCGCTGCTCGACGCGCACGATCGCTCGCGCTTCGAGGTGTTCTGCTATTACAACCAGCCGCGCGGCGACGAGGTCACGGCGCGCATCCAGGCGGCCGCCGAGCACTTCGTTCCCGTGAGCGGGATGTCGGACCGTGCGCTCGCCGAACGCATTCGCAGCGACGGCATCGACGTGTTGATCGATCTGAACGGTCACACGGCGGACAACCGGTTGCCGCTGTTCTTCCTGCGTCCCGCACCGGTTCAGGCGACATGGCTCGGCTACCTGGGACCGACCGGCATGCCGACGATCGATTGGCGAATCACCGACGCGCACGTCGAGCCGCCGCGCGCGCCGTTCGCGCCCGATCTCGAGAAGCCGCTGCGGCTTGCGCGCACGATGTGGTGCTACCGGCCTTACGCCGACGCGCCCGACGTGGCTCCGCTGCCGTGCGCCCAAGAGGGACCGCTGACGTTCGGATGCCTGAACAATCCCGGCAAGGCGTCGCCAACCGTGCTGTCGCTGTGGGCGGACGTGCTGCGGCGCGTGCCGCAAAGCCGGCTCCTGCTGCTGGCGGCGCCGGATGCGGACCGAGCCGCGCAGATTCGCCGCCCTTTCACCGACGCCGGCATTGCGCCCGAGCGCGTCGAGCTCGTCGCGCGGATGCCGCTCGCCGACTATCTCGCGCTGCACGCGCGCATCGACATCGCGCTCGACACGTATCCGTATGCCGGCGGCACGACGACATGCGACGCGCTGTGGATGGGTGTGCCCGTCGTGACGCTCGCCGGCGATCGGCCCTTCGCGCGCACCGGCGCAAGCGTGCTCGCGCAGGTCGGCCTCGACGAATGCATTGCCGCGACGCCCGAGCGCTACGTCGACGCCGCGATCGCGCTCGCCGCCGATCGCGCGCACCTCGCCGAGCTTCGCGCCGGATTGCGGCCGCGAATGCGCGCGTCGCCGCTCACCGACGCTCCCGCGTTCGCGCGCGACTTCGAGGCGGCGCTCACGGCGATGTGGAACGCGCGCATCGGAGCACCGGCATGACCACGGTGGTCGCAGCCGACGGCACGCTGGTCGCGCCCGACGACGCCGCCGACGCGCTGGTCGAATTGCGGGGCGCATCGAAGCGCTTCGTCAAGACGCTCGACGTCGCGGCGCGCCTCGGCCGCCGGCTCGGCGCCAACGTGCACGAGGAGGTCGTGCACGCGGTCGATCGCGTCTACCTGCGCGTCCATCCAGGCGAAGTCGTCGGTCTCGTCGGCGAGTCGGGCTGCGGAAAGTCGACGCTCGGCCGTCTTGCCGTCGGCTTGCTGCCGCTCACCGAAGGCGAGCGTTTCTGGCGCGCACGATCGCTCGCGCGCCTTGCGCCCGAGGCGGCGCGACGCCAGCAGTTGAAGATGCAGATGATCTTCCAGGATCCGTATGCAGCGCTCAATCCGCGGATGCGCGTCGTCGACATCGTCGGCGAGGCGCCGGTCGTGCACCGTCTGATCGGAGCGCGGCAGAAGATCGAGTACGTCGGCCTGCAATTGAATCGCGTCGGACTCGATCCGACGCTGATGCGGCGGTTCCCGCACCAGTTCTCCGGTGGCCAGCGCGCGCGGATCGGCATCGCCCGTGCGCTCGCGGTGAAGCCCGAGTTCCTCGTCTGCGACGAATCGGTCGCAGCACTCGACGTGTCGATCCAGGCGCAGGTGCTGAACCTGTTCATGGAGCTTCGCAGCGCGCTCAATCTCACGTATCTGTTCATCAGCCACGACTTGGGCGTCGTCGAGCACATCAGCGACCGCGTCGTCATCATGTATCTCGGCCGCATCGTCGAGACCGGATCGACGGCGGACCTGTTCGCGCGCCCGAACCATCCGTACACGAAGGCGCTGCTCGCCGAAGTCGGCAAGGTCGAGCCGAGAAAGCGCACGTTCGTGCCGGTCAAAGGCGAGATCCCGTCGCCGCTCGACCCGCCGACCGGCTGCCATTTCCATCCGCGCTGCCCGTACGCGATGCCGCGCTGCAAGGACCTGGCGCCGCCGCTGATCGAAATCGCGCCGGGACGGATGTCGGCGTGCCATCTCAATACGCCGTGAGCGGCGAGGGCGGCTGAGGGCGCGTAACGCCGAGCCGTGCGAGCGAATCGCCGCTGCGAGGCCGACAACTGAACATGGGCATACCCCAAGCACCGTGGAGGCCGGGGTGACCGGCGGCGAGCAGGCGGTTCGCCGCCGTGGGCCTCAGGCGGGGCCGATCGCGCTCGTGCTCGACTCGCCGCATTCGGGCGAATCGTATCCGGACGATTTCGAGCATCGACCTTCGCGCGCCATCGTGCGGCAGTCGGAGGATACGCATGTCGCGCGGCTGTGGTCGGCCGCGCCGCGCTACGGCGCAACGCTCGTCGAGGCGCTGTTTCCGCGCGCGTACATCGATCCCAACCGCAGCCTCGCCGACATCGATCCTGCGCTCCTTGCCGACGAGTGGCCCGATCCGATCGCCCCGTCGCGCAAGACCGAGCAGGGCATCGGGCTCGTCTGGCGGATCGCGCGCAACGGGGAGCCGATGTACGCGCGCAAGCTGCGCGCCGCCGAAATCAGACGCCGCATCGATCGCTGCTGGACGCCTTACCACGCGGCACTCGCATCGGCGATCGACGAGCGTCATGCCGGGTTCGGCGCGGTCTGGCACGTCGACTGCCATTCGATGCCGGCGATCGGCGACGCGAACGCCGACGACCGC
>WNFU01002356.1_pt1 | contig 45949 bp, 42 predicted proteins | sample 5400121 | NCBI WGS metagenome assembly WNFU01 (sample SAMN13153360, study PRJNA577476) | soil metagenome | isolation source: 100 cm soil or saprolite under grassland replicate 1 | place: USA:California | collected 2016-06-15 | reverse complement strand
GTCATCAGGGAAACCACGCACCAGGACTTACCCGAACGATTTCAAACTGCCGAGTTTCTCGAGGAGCATGGTTTGATCGACATGATCGTGCACCGCAAGAAAATGCGCGAGCAGATCAGCCGATTGCTCAATTATTTCTCTGTCGCGCCGTGAGTCGAGCCGGCGGGAGCCGATCGAGATCGACGGGCACGCCCGTGAGGGTCGACGCGTCAGGAGACTCGCCGATCAATTACCGTGAGACGCTAGCCTGGCTCTACGATCTTCAGCGCTTCGGGATCAAGCTGGGCTTGGAAAACATCGAGCGTTTACTTGATGAACTCGATCTAGGTAGTGCACGCGCCTCGCCGAAAATTTTTGGCAAGGTCATTCATGCCGCCGGAACGAACGGCAAAGGCTCTGTTTGTGTCATGATCGATTCGATTTGCCGTGCACAAGGATATCGCACCGGCCTTTTCACGTCCCCTCACCTCGTCACGTTTCGCGAACGCATTCGCGTGAACGGCGACATGATTTCGGAAGAGGCGGTCGCTGATGGCCTAGCGACTATCCGCAACCTTGTCGCAAACTGGGATCCGCATCCGACATTTTTCGAGGTTGTGACTGCGCTTGCTCTCAAGCACTTCTCGGACACGAAGGTCGAGATCGTTATCCTGGAAACTGGTCTAGGTGGCCGGCTCGATGCTACGAGCGCCATTCAATCAGATGTTTCTGTGATCACGCCCATCGATTTCGATCACGAAAAATGGCTGGGCAAAACAATTCCCGAAATCGCGGCTGAAAAAGCTGGCATTATCAAGCCAGGTGTTCTGGTCGTTTCCGCGTCGCAGCGAGTTGACGCCGAAAAAGTAATTCAGGCGCGCGCAGCAGAATGTCACGTACCACTAGAATTCGCTATCAAGCCGTATGACGAAACACCAATCGCACTCGCTGGAGCGCATCAAAAACAAAATGCGGCTCTTGCGATCGTTGCGCTTCGCGCAGCGAAGATCGATGCCGACGACGCAGCGATTGCACAGGGACTCGCCTATATCGATTGGCCTGCGCGTTTTCAAAGATGGGACGAACGCACAATCGTCGATGGTGCGCATAACCCCGCCGCCGCGCTTACGCTTGCCGAGACTTGGCGCCAGACTTTTGGCGATCAGCGTGCCACGCTCGTCCTTGCGATCCTTTCCGACAAAAACCTACGCGCAATCTGTGAGGCGCTAGCGCCGATTAGCGAGTCCGTTCTGCTACCAAAAATTCGCAGCGAACGCGCCGCTGATCCAGAAGAGTTAGCAAAAGTCTTTCCCAACATTACTCCACCGCTCCCCTACTCCATCGTTCCATCAGTCGGCGAGGCACTAGCTCTCGCGCGCGCGAAACCGAACCCAATTCTAATCACCGGCTCGCTCCATTTTGCCGGTGAAGTGCTCGCGCATCTGCGCGGTGAACCCGCCGCGTTCGAAGAATGCGCGCAATAGATCAGCGTCTCACAGAATGAAGCCGACGGGCGCCGAGCGACATGGACGGGAAGGCCGGACGGCCGAGCGAGCGGGAGCGAGCGAGTCAAACGCCGTCGCCGACCTCAATCTGCGAGAACAACCGCCTTTGCGCGAGTTTTAGGGAACTTCACTCTCTAGTTTCCGTAGAAAAGTCGTGAATGGCAGGCCCTCCATTTGCTACGCTTGGTCTGTGAAAGGAACTCCCGGCACGCTGCAGGGTGGCGGCGCGAGCTTTGCCACGACTCACTGGAGCGTCGTCGCGCAGTCCGCTCTCACAAACGTACCCGAGGCGGCAAACGCGCTCGCGCAATTATGCGAGATGTATTGGCCGCCAATCTACAGCTTTATCCGGCGGCGCGGTTACGCTCCTGCTGATGCGCAGGATCTGACCCAATCATTTTTCGCATTCTTTTTGCGAACCAAAGCCTACGCGCGAACGGATCCATTTCACGGCAAATTCCGATCTTTTTTGCTTGCTTCGGTAAAAAATTTCGTGGCCGACAATTGGGACCGCAACCAGGCGATCAAACGGGGCGGCGATTATCAGTTCGTATCGCTCGATCGGGAAATGGCGGAAGCATTTTACGACGCTGCCAGCGGATCTGATTCAACTGCGGAACGTTTATTCGAATTGCGCTGGGCGAAATCACTCACTGCCGGCGCACTGAATTCTTTGCATCAAGAATTGCAGGTCGAAGGCAAGCTCAAGCTTTTCGAACAACTGAAGGACTTTCTTACCGGTGGCAACGTTCTTCCATCTTACGATGACGCATCCGCGCGCACCGGCCTACCGCGAGCGACAGTAAAGACGCATGTGCATCGGCTTCGGCAGCGTTATCGCGAAATTGTGCGCCGCGAGATCGCTCGCACGGTATCGGCGCCGCACGAGATCGACGAAGAGCTTCGTTATCTTTGCAGTGTTTTAGCGGACGCTGCATGAACGACGGCCAAACTGTCGAATCGCAGCCTGTGCAGTCAGTCTGTGCGCAATGCGGTTCGCGACTCAGCTCCTCTGGAGACACAGAAACAGTTTGTGTCAGTTGTCTGTTGCACACCGCGCTAGGCGACAAAGATGGTGATCACGCCGCCGGACTGCGTCGCTTAGACCAATATGAACTGGTCGCGGGTGAAGACGGCGCGCCAGTCGAGCTCGGTCGCGGCGCCATGGGCGTCACCTACAGAGCGTTCGACACGAACCTGCGTTGCGAAGTCGCACTTAAGGTGATTCATCCGCGTTATCTGGCTGACGAATCCAGTCGGGCGCGTTTTCTATCTGAAGCGCGCGCTGTTGCGCAACTGCGCCATCGCAATATCGCATCGGTGTTTCATCTCGGCAGCGAGCGGGGTGAATACTTCTATGCGATGGAACTTGTCGAGGGAGAGACCATCGAGGAGCGGGTGCACCGAAACGGACCGATCGATTGCGCCATCGCGCTGGACATCGCCTTACAAATCACGCGCGCTCTGATTGCCACCGGCACTCGGCAATTTGTTCATCGTGACGTGAAACCCTCAAACGTGATGCTTTGCAGCGAAGCCGATGGCGCGATCGTGGCGAAGTTAATCGACTTCGGTCTGGTCAGAGACGGCACTGATCAATCCGCAAGCGCAAGCAGCAGGTCAGTTCGGACCGGGTTCATTGGCACGCCACAATTCGCCAGCCCTGAACAATTCGCCGGGCAAACGACCGACGCACGATCCGACATTTATTCATTGGGAGTAACGCTCTGGTTTATGTTAACCGGCAAACTGCCGTTTGACGGCACGCGTGACGAAATTCAGCAGAAGCAACTCAGTGGCGCGTTGCCTCTCGAACAACTCAAAGGCATCCCGCGCACGGTTGTCGATCTTATCCAACGCATGCTTGAGGTCGCTCCAGCAAAGCGTCCCCAATCGCCCGCGGCGTTGAAGGAACAACTTAACAACTGCATTGCCGCGATCGATGCCGCGAAACAAAAGCACCGCCGCCGATTTGCCTACAGCGCGTTGGCGGCCGCTGTGATTATCACCAGCATCCTGGCAGCTTCTTACATTCTTCAACGCAAGTTCGTCTCCAGCGGTCCGATCGAAGTCGTACCGGAAAAAAGTATTGCCGTATTACCATTTCAAAATATGAGCGGCGATCCAGATAACGCCTATTTTGCCAATGGCATTCAGGACGAAATCCTTACCCGGCTGTCAAAGATCTCCGACCTGAAAGTGATCGCGCGCACTTCGGTCCAGCATTACCAAAGCAAACCGGAAAATTTGCCTACCATCGGAAAACAATTAGGTGTGGCATACTTTCTCGAAGGGAGTGTGCAAAAGAGCGCCGACGCCGTGCGGGTGAACGTGCAGCTCGTCAAAGCAGCCAATGATTCCCATCTTTGGGCCGATACCTTTGATCGTAAATTGACGGACATCTTTGCGGTCGAGACTGAGATTGCGAAAACCGTCGCCGACACTTTACAAGCGAAACTCACAGGTTCAGAAGAGCAGGCGATTGCCGCCAAGCCCACGGAGAATCCGGCGGCACACGAGCTTTACTTGAAGGGTCGTTTCTTCTGGAACAAACGCACGAGCTCGGATTTGAAAACGGCCATTCAGTATTTTAACCAGGCTATCGAGAAAGACCCGGGCTATGCGCTGGCCTATGCCGGTTTGGCTGACGCTTATGCCATTTTGACAGCATACGCTGCGGCTCCGGTATCCGAATCCCTTCCTCGCGCGGAGGTCGCAGCAAAAAAAGCACTCGAACTCGACGACTCACTCGCTGAAGCGCACACGTCGCTCGGTCTGCTTTTATTTTACAATCTCGATTTTCAGGGCTCGACGAAAGAGTTTGAGCGCGCGATCGCATTAAGTCCGAATTACGCTACCGCCCATCACTGGTATGGACTGGGGCCCCTGAGGTGCGTTGGCGACTCTGATAAGGCCATTGCCGAGCTCAATCGCGCACTACAGCTCGATCCGCTCTCCTTGATCATTAACGCCGACCTCGGCGTCGGCTTGATGACCGCGCGCCGTTACGATGAAGCGATCGTGCAGTTGCGAAAAACGGTCGAAATGGATCCATATTTTTACTACGCGCACTTGCATCTCGGGAAGGCGCTTCAATTGAACGGACAACTCGATCAGGCCATGGCAGAGTATAAGAAAGCCGCCGCACTAAATGACGATCCATTGGTGCTTGGGCTACTCGCGCAGGGCTACGCGAAACTCGGACAACGCGACGAAGCACTGAAGACTCTGGAGCAATTGCAACAAATAGCGACTCAGCGTTACGTGTGGAACTACACGTTTGCTCTTGTGCACATAGCACTCGGCGAAAATGACAAGGCGATCGACTTCCTCGAGCGCGATTATCGCGACCACGCCGATTATGAAATCGCCTTGATCAAGGTGGACCCGATGCTCGATCCGTTGCGCGGCGATTCGCGTTTCGAAGCGCTGGTGTCAAAGGTTTTCGCGCCGAAAGGGAATTGACCGGGCTCTGGAGCGGCGTGCCCTCACGCCGGACCTGTCCAAAACGGCCTGAGAGCAGGCCGGCTACATCTTCGACTTCTCAAACAAATTTCACCTTTTCTGAAACGCTCCCGTTTTTTTTCCTTTGTAAGGGAGCGAACGCAAAAAAGAACTTATGAAAAATCGAACCTTACCTTTGAAACCACGAATTCTTTTCCTTTTCACGCTGCTCTGCGCAGCCGTCATCAGTGTGTCAAGTGCCTACGCGGCCACGATCACTGTCACCAGCACGGCCGACAGCGGCATGGGCTCATTGCGACAGGCATTGGCCGACGCAAATGACGGCGACACGATCAACTTTGATGCCGCTGTGAGCGGCACGATTACACTAACGAGCGGCGAACTTCTGGTGAACGATAGCATCACCATTTCGGGTCCCGACGCTGACCTATTAGCAGTGAACGGCAACGCCGCGAGCCGCGTGTTTCACATTTCTTCCGGTAAAACCGTCACCATTTCCGGCCTCACCATCACTAACGGTAGCGCCAGCGGTGGGACTTATCCCAATAACTCTGGCGGTGGCATCTTCAACGATCATGCGGCGCTGACGGTAAACAACTGCGCCCTCAGCGGCAACTCGACCAGCAACAAAGGCGGCGGCATCTTGAACTGGGGTGCGCTCAGCGGGAACGCAACGCTTACGATCAACGATAGCACCCTCAGCGGCAACTCGGCAACTTACGGCGGCGGCGGTATCTTCAACGACAGTGTCAACCTCGGCAGCGCAACGCTTACGATCAACAACAGCACCCTCAGCGGCAACTCGGCCAACCAGTACGGCGGCGGAATCTACAACGACGGTACCTTGACGGGCAGCGCGACGCTTACGATCAATAATAGCACCCTCAGTGGCAACTCCGCCATCGACGTCGGCGGCGGAATCTACAACAGCGGTACCACGTGTTGCAGCGCGACGCTTACGATCAACAACAGCACCCTGAGCGGCAACTCGGCCTTCTACGGCGGAATCACCACCCGCTTTAGCGGGCCGGTTACGATCGCGGATACCATCCTGAAGACCGGCGCGGGCGCAAACATCTACAACATCTCCAGCACGGTCATCTCGCTCGGCTATAACCTCAGCAACGACGGGGGCGTGACCAATGTCAATGGCGGCACTGGCGATTTAAACGCGACCGGCGACCAGATCAACACCGATCCGAAGCTCGGCCCGCTTCAGGACAACGGTGGCCCGACCTTTACTCATGAGCTCTTAACCGGCAGCTTGGCCATTGATATGGGCGATCCAAACTTCACTCCCCCGCCCGACTACGATCAGCGCGGCCCGGGTTACCCGCGTGTGGTGAACGGTGGCATCGACATCGGCGCATTCGAGGTGCAGTCGACATCGAGTCCTACTCCCACTCCGACACCGACGCCGACCCCAACGCCAACACCCACACCTACAGCGACTCCAACAACTACTGCAACGGCGACAGCTACGGCCACTGCAACTCCGACCGCAACTATTCCACCGACACCCACTCCGACTTCGACCCCAGCGTATGCTGCGCAAGTGCAGCAACCCATTAATCCAGACGGGTCGAGCGTCTTCAACGTTAAACGCGGCGTTGTTCCGGTGAAATTCACTCTGACACTCGACGGTGTGCCGACGTGTGACCTCCCGGCAGCGACGATTGCTGTCTACCGGACGGGGACAGGAGGTAATGAACAGATCGACGAATCCGTTTACACCGGTCCCGCTGACAACGGTTCTAACTTCAGAATCGATAGCTGCCAGTACATATACAACCTGAGCGCAAGCGCGCTGGGAGCCGGCACCTATCGCGTGGACATCAGCATCAACACTCAGGTTGTAGGCAGCGCCACCTTCGGGCTTAGATAAGCCTTTTGCTGTTGTCCCGCACACAACAGCAATCTGCAATGAGCCGTCACGCGTTCGCGCGTGGCGGCTCTTTGTTTCTAATTGGCGGTCCTCAAATAGATAGGATTTTTTCAACTTTCCTGAAACGCTCCCCATTTTTTTCCTTTGTAGGGGGTGAACTCAAACCGTTACCCCGGAAGTTTAACAAAAAATGAAAAAACAAATTAACCCAAACATTAAAGCGCATCTTCTTCGAGGCGCTTTTTACCTGCTGCTGCTTGTGACCGTTGCCGTGATCCCATTTGCGCTGGGCCAGCGAGCATCCACGAAGCAAAGAACGGTCGCGACATTGCCTACCGGCGATAATCCGGCCAGCGGGAGCTGGAGTCCCACGGGCAGGCTCCACATCGCACGCTACGATCACACACAAACCTTGCTGGCTAACGGCAAGGTGATTGTGGCAGGAGGTTTTGACGGGGTCGCCAGTCTCATTAGCGCGGAACTGTACGATTCAGCCAGCGGAAATTGGACGCCTACGGCCAGCCTCGCCACCTCAAGGCGTGAACACAGCGCGACTCTGCTCTCCGATGGCAAGGTGCTTGTGGTAGGTGGTTATACCGGCGCCACCGTTCTGGCGACCTCGGAACTGTACGATCCAGTCAGCGGGATGTGGACGGCTGGCGTCGGCCTCCTCGCCACCGCACGGCGTGAACACACCGCGACTCTGCTCGCCGATGGCAGGGTGCTTGTCACTGGAGGATTTGTTGTCAGCAACAGTCTGGCGAGCACGGAACTGTACAATCCGGGCAGCGGGATGTGGACTGCTACTGGCAGCCTCGCCACCGCGCGGCGTGAACACACCGCTACTCTGCTCTCCAATGGCAAGGTACTTGTTACTGGAGGATTTGGCGCCAGCGGTGTTCTGACGAGTGCGGAGCTGTACGATCCGGTCACCGGGACTTGGAGTGCTACGGGTAGCCTCACTACCGTACGCGAGTTCCACACAGCGACCTTGCTACCTAATGGCAAGGTGCTTGTGACAGGAGGTTTTAATGGCAGCACCGTTCTCACAAGCGCGGAACTGTACGATCCGGTCACGGGGAGCTGGAGTGCCACAGGCACCCTCAACAGCGCACGCGATGCTCACACAGCGACATTACTCTCCGATGGCACAGTGCTTGTTGCTGGAGGACAAGATAGCAGCTTGAGTCCCTCCGCGGGTGCGGAACTGTACGATCCAGCCAGCGGGACCTGGAGTGTGACGAGCAGCCTCAACACCGCACGCCAGCAGCACACCGCGACCTTGCTGCCCAATGGGACGGTTCTCGCTGCAGGGGGCTATAATGGCAGCGCTCTTGCAGGCGCGGAACTCTACGCTCTTACGCCTACGCCAACACCTACACCAACTTCCACACCAACAGCAACACCGGCGGGCGTAACCTGGACTATTACGGGCAGCCTTACCGCTGCACGCGTTGAGCACACACAGACCCTGTTGCCTAACGGCAAGGTGCTTGTGGCAGGAGGTTTTGACGGTTTCGTCAGTCTCATTAGCGCGGAAGTGTACGACCCGGCCACCGGGACTTGGACGCCTACGGCCAGCCTCGTTACCCAACGGCGTGAACACAGCGCGACTCTGCTCTCCGATGGCAAGGTGCTTGTGGTAGGAGGTTATACCGGCACCACCGTTCTGGCGACCTCGGAACTGTACGATCCAGTCAGCGGGATGTGGACGCCTACAGCCTTCCTCCTCGCGACTGCGCGGCGTGAACACACCGCAACTCTGCTCTCCGATGGCAAGGTGCTTGTCACTGGAGGATTTGTTGTCAGCAACAGTCTGGCGAGCACGGAACTGTACAATCCGGGCAGCGGGATCTGGACTGCTACTGGCAGCCTCGCCACCGCGCGGCGTGAACACACCGCGACTCTGCTCTCCAATGGCAAGGTGCTTGTTACTGGAGGATTCGGCTCCGGCGGTGTTCTGACGAGTGCGGAACTGTACGATCCGGTCACCGGGACTTGGAGTGCTACGGGTAGCCTCACTACCGCACGCGAGTTTCACACCGCGACCTTGCTGCCTAGTGGCAAGGTGCTTGTAGCAGGAGGTTTTAATGGCAGCGCTGTTCTCACGAGCGCGGAACTGTACGATCCGGTCGCCGGGAGCTGGAGTGCCACGGGCACTCTTAATAGCGCACGCGATGCTCATACCGCTACCTTGCTTTTCGATGGCACAGTGCTTGTTGCTGGAGGACAAGATACCACCTTGAGTCCCTCCACTAGTTCGGAGCTGTACGATCCGGCCAGCGGGATCTGGAGTGTGACCAGCAGCCTCAACATCGCACGCCAGCAACACGCGGCCACCTTGCTTCCCAATGGGACGGTTCTCGCTGTAGGGGGCTATAATGGCAGCGTTCTTACAAGCGCGGAACTCTACGCTTTTACATCTACACCGACGCCAACACCAACACCCACTGTAACTCCTACCGCAACACCGACATCAACGCCTACCGCGACGCCAACTGCAACGGCAACCGCTACTGCAACAGCTACAGCCACAGCGACGCCTACAGCGACCGCAACAGCCACACCAACAGCTACAGCCACTCCAACGGTTACACCGACACCAGGGGTGATCACGCTGACTGCCACCGGCTATAAAAACAAAGGCGTTGCCATAGTGAATCTCTTCTGGAACGGGGCGACATCGAATAACATCGACATCTACCGCAATGGCGTGCTCATCAGGACGGTGCCTAATATTGGAACTTATACCGATAACACCGGCATAAAGAGTCGCGCCACCTTCACATACACGGTGTGCGAAGCGGGAACAGTGAACTGCTCGAACGTAGTTATCGTGCAAATCGGCGGTTAGGTGCTTGTCAACGATCAGATTGTTGCCGGTAGGACTACCGGCAACTGCAGGCTGGCAGCCCGTGCTACCCAGAAATCAGGATTCTATTCGTGGGAACAAAGGCACCGGCTTGCCAACAACATGTCCGTCCGGCAGTCTCCCCCACTCCGCATCCGCGAGTGAAAATCGTTCTTCTTTTCCGGTCAAATCCATCTTCCAATTCAGTTGATCGAAAATTCCATTGGCCGCTTTTGGTAACACAGGCGCGATCAAAATAGCGATGATGCGCAATGCTTCGGCGAGATGATAGAGAACCGCATCCAGGATTATTCGTTGATCTTTGTTTTTTGCGAGTTTCCAAGGAGCCGTTATTTGAATGAGGCCGTTGCAGTAAAGGCCTAGCGCAATCGGCTGTCCAGACGCCAAGTCGATTCGCGAAGTCTCCGTGAAATTGCGTTCATAAATTCGCAATGCCGACGGTATCTCTGAATTCGCCAAATTACGCATTTCTGAAACACCGGAAGCATCCGGCAGATTGGTTGCATCAACCTTAGTTAGTTTGCCATCTGTAAAATTCCAAATCATCGGCAGCGAGCGATTGAGTAAATTACCGATCACATTTGAGAGGTCTGTCTCAAAGCAGCTAATTAGCTGCTCTTCAGCGAAGTCCGCATCCTTGCCCGTAACAATCGCGCTCATCAAATAATACCTCACCGCTTCGGCGCCGTATTTATCGGCGAGCACGAACGGATCGATAACATTGCCAGCGCTCTTACTCATCTTGGCACCGCCGAGATTCCACCAGCCGTGCACGAGGAGTTGCGGCATCGCTTCGTCAGGAAATCCGATCGCGTGCAGCATGATCAGCCAATAGATGCCGTGCGGTGGAACAAGAATGTCCTTGCCAATGATCTGTAGCGCGGGCCATTTATCCCGGAAAGTTGATGGTTGAGAGTTGAAAGTTGGGAGACTTGGATCGTAACCGGCGAAGCTTATGTAGTTCGTCAGAGCATCGAACCAGACGTAATTGACGAAGTCCTTGTCGAACGGAAGCTCGATTCCCCAAGCGAGCCGCGATTTCGGACGCGAAATGCAAAGATCGCCACTCAGTTTCTCGACAGCGTTTCGCAATTCGATCTGACGAAAATCGGGAATCACGGCGTCGTCTCGTTGCTTAAGATAATCGAGCAACCATTTTTTGTGGTCGCTTAAGTTAAAATAATAGTTTTCTTCCTCGCGAAATTCGACCTGTCCCCATTCCGGACCGAATTGGCCATCGAGTCCGCGTTCCTTATCGGTGAGAAATTGTTCCTGACGAACTGAGTAGTAACCGGCTTGTTTGTCCTTGTAGATTTGGCCCGCATCGAACAGGCGTTGCAGAATTCCCTGAACAACTTTTTTGTGACGGTCGCTTGTTGTCTCCGCCCATTCGTCATATTGCACGTCGAGTTTTTTCCAAAGATCGACAAACTTACGCGTGATTTCCTTCACGAATTCAGCCGGAGGAATACCTGCCTTTGCAGCGGACTGCTGGACCTTCTGGCCATGCTGATCGACGCCCGTTAAGAAAAAGACATTGTCACCCTTGAGCCGATGATAACGCGCGATCACATCCGCCAGCACTTTCTCGTAAGCGTGACCGATGTGCGGCGGCGAATTGGTGTAATCAATCGCCGTGGTGATAAAGAATGTCTTCGGCATTTTGCGCACAACGTGCCGGACGAATGATTGTAGGGCAACCCCGAAGGATTTTTGTAGGTCGTTTCTATGAAACGCCGATTTGATTTGGGTTGGCGTCTGACACAGACGCCCTACAATTTACGAAACGCGCACTTTCTTCCAAACGCCGTTCTGTTCCTTCCAGTTGTATAACGGTTTGCCGTTAATCTTGTGAACGGAGGTTTCCGTGACAGTTAACTTGCCGGGGCTCACCACCATAGAGAAATCGATGTCGTAAATTTTGCCGTCGGTCCCCCTCATATCGACACAGGCGAAATATTTGTCCCCGCCAAGACTTGAGAACCGATCATCATGCACCTTGATCAAATCCAGCGCGAGGTCTTTACGCTGGTATGGCATATGAAACTTCTTGTCGGTGGATTTCGACGCGTAGCCGGTGATGAATTTCTTCAGTCCAGCTGAAACGTCGGACATGGTAGCCTCCGTCATCGCGGTTTGAGGAGCGCCTCCTGTTGTCTGCGGCAGTTGTTGCGATTGGGATTGCTGAGGCGCCCTTGGATGTTCCTGCGCAAGGAGCAACAGAACCGGTGCAACAAGCAGTACTACGAATACCTGGGTGGCGAGGCGTGTGGTCATACGATTCGACGTTGAAGTTCCTCCGACTGAATAAGACGACTCGCGATTTTTCGCAATTAAGATGCTCTCGATAGTCGCCCTCGAAACTTCAGTGTTCGGGTTCACAGTTTGACCGATCGCAGTCGAAGCGCATTCACGATAACAGAAACCGAGCTGAAGCTCATCGCGGCGCCGGCGATCATCGGACTCAGAAGCAACCCAAAGAACGGATAGAGAACCCCCGCGGCAATGGGTACGCCGAGAGCGTTGTAGATAAACGCGAAAAATAAATTTTGCCGAATATTTCGCATCACCGCTCGACTGATATGGATCGCTTTAACGATTCCCATCAGGTCGCCCTTCACTAGCGTGATCCCGGCACTCTCGATCGCTACGTCGGTCCCCGTCCCCATTGCAATTCCGACATCTGCCGCCGCCAGAGCAGGTGCGTCGTTGATTCCATCGCCAGCCATCGCGACGATCGCACCTTTGGATTTAAGTTTTTTGACGATGTCGATTTTTTCATCCGGCATTACCTCAGCTTTGAATTCATCGATTTCCAGTTCGTGCGCGACAGATTCAGCCGTTCGCTGATTATCGCCGGTGCACATGATGATCTTCAGATCCATTTCGTGAAGCTCGCGGACGGCCTCTCTGGTTGTCGGCTTAATTGGATCCGCGATACCAAGGACGCCAGCTGCATCTCCGTTCACCGCGACCCAGACCGTAGTTTGCGCGCGTTCCTGTAGGCGACGGGCTTCTTGCGTTAGGTCTTCTGAAAACCTGACATTCGAATCGGCCAGGAATTTTTCTTTTCCGACGAGGATTACCTTGCCGTCGAGTTTGGCGTACACTCCGCCGCCGGTGGTGGACTGAAAATCGGTTATTTCTCGCAAGTCGATTTTCTCTTTTTTGGCGCCTTCAACGATTGCCCGTGCAAGCGGGTGCTCGCTCGGAGATTCCACCGATGCTGCAATCTGTAAAAGTTCGCGCTCACTCACTGTGTTCGCAGCGATCTGGCTGACGACTTCTGGTTTGCCGGCTGTCAACGTGCCCGTTTTGTCCGTCACGAGGTGCGTGACTTTTTCGGTGACCTCGATCGCCTGTGCGTTTTTCACCAGAATTCCGGCTTGCGCAGCACGTCCGACACCGACCATGACCGACATCGGCGTTGCCAGTCCGAGCGCACACGGGCAGGCAATGATCAGGACTGAGACTGCATTCACGAGCGCATAAGCCATCGCCGGCGCAGGTCCGACGATCGACCAAACAACGAAAGTAATGATCGCAACGCCAATCACTGCAGGAACAAAATACCCGGATACTGTGTCAGCGAGTTTCTGAATAGGAGCCCGGCTGCGCTGTGCGTCGGCCACCATCTGCACGATTTGCGCAAGAACTGTCTCTGAACCGATGCGCTCCGCGCGCATCAAAAGCGAGCCGGTTTGGTTCACCGTTGCCCCAATCACTTTCTCGCCTGCCTGTTTGCTTACCGGCATTGATTCGCCTGTAATCATCGATTCGTCGACGTTGCTTTTCCCATCGACGATCACACCGTCGATTGGCACTTTCTCGCCCGGCCGCACGCGGAGCACGTCGCCCTTCTGAATTTCATCCACTGCGATTTCCTGCTCTTGACCATCATGAATTCGGTGCGCAGTTTTCGCTGCAAGGCCGAGCAGCGCTTTGATCGCGTGCCCTGTGCGACTTCGCGCTTTCGCCTCAATCAATTGCCCCAGCAGGATCAAAGTCGTAATCACCGCGGCTGCTTCAAAGTAGAGATCGACTTCTCCGTGGCGCTGGAACGAAGCGGGAAAAATCCCGGGCGCGACCACCGCAACGGCGCTGTAGAAATATGCTGCGCCAACGCCGACGGCGATCAGCGTAAACATATTGAGACTGCGATTAACGACCGACTGCCATGCGCGCGTGAAAAAAAAGCCGCCCGTCCAAAGGACTACTGGTGTTGTTAGAACAAACTCAATCCATTTTGCGATTTGCTTTGGGATGATTGAATCGAGGTGTAGGCCGGGAATGGCATGACTCATTGCCAGGAATAGCACCGGGATCGTAAGAACCAGCGCGATCCAGAATTTTCGCGATAACAATCGCGTTTCTCTTTGCTCCTCTTCCTCCGCTCCGATGGCTTTCGGTTCCAGGGTCATCCCGCATTTCGGGCACGCCCCCGGATGACCCTGCTCGACCTCCGGATGCATGGGGCAGGTGTAGATCATTGGAGATTGCTAAAGTCAGTTCGTCAGGATGACGTTTTGTCTGCTCGGACAGTAATCGAGAGATCGCCCTCTTGTCCGAAAAAATTCGGCACCTATCTCACCGCGTCGCTTCTGTTTTGTGGACGTGAGCCCTACTAAATAAGGGCATGGAATCGCATTCGTTTTTCCACAAGGGGTCAGCCAAGCCTACGTAATTTCAGATAGTGCGTCGGATTCTTTTCGAATGTTTCGAAACATAAAGGGCAACAGAGCGCCACCATTTTGCCTTCTACTTGGAGGTGGCAAAACCCTTCGCCATCTAGAACCGATTTCCCACAAACGATGCAGTGCTTTTGCCAATCAGTTTCCGAGCTAAACGGATCTTCGATGCTCATATTTGGTTCAGTTTATCGTCTTCACTTGTCTCTCTTCGAAGGTTTCGTCTGCCAGGAAACCCGGTAAAGAAGTGGCGCAGAGCCGAACAAAGGATGGCTGCAACGGATCTGCACGTAGGTGCCAACGTGCAACGAATCAACTGTGGAGGGCGCGCCATTTCGGAAAAACTTTGTATCCTTCGAATTCCACGCGAACGTCTCTGGCTTGGATGCACCCGTGGAAACGATCGCTAGGCTTTGGCGATCGACTCGCTCTACGGTCCCTGACATCTCATGGCTCATTTGAGAGGGCACCGCATCAACGCGTCCGGGGTTGCTAAGACTGAAAAAGACTGCCGCAAGCGCCACCGCAATCAGGATCAGTGATGTCGATCTTGGATTTGTCATCTTATCTCCTGTGTCGATTGTTACTGCTTAATTTGGTTGTGTAGAAACGCGAAAAGCCACGCGCCCAGAAGTCCAATCACGTTCCATATAACAAGACCGGAAATAAATGTCGTTAACGTCACTATGTTTTCACCCATGCTGATGTTCATATGGAGGGCGTAGTGCATGAACCAGGAACGTACGCCCGGGATCAGTGCTACACCGCCGAAACACACAACGTACACGATCGTGACCCACGCGGTGACAACCTTGAGAAGATGTTTCGTGTTGATCATGTCTTGCCTTTCGGTTTTTGCTGCGGCAAGCCTACAAGTTTTACAACAGCTTGCCTCAACAGTTGTTGTCAAAGATTGTGCGTTTTTTGCGGGCGCGTTGCGGAGCCGATGACTCCAGCGCAACCTCCGAAAATCAAACGGCTCGTTATTAATACTACCTTTCGCCGCTCAATATTTTAGCGGTCTTCGATTGGCAGTGCGTTTTTTTTGGGCAGTCGGTTGACCGGGTATTGCAATTTTCTAATGTTTCGACTTTTAACCCAAATCTCATCTATGAAAAAGAAATCCACCTCGCAACTCCGACAGCAGCTCGCGAGCATGCGAAGAATTTCGGTGTCTGCATTTTTTAGTCTCCGTGTTTTAGTTGGTCTGACCGCGTTCGTCTGCGCTGTCTTTTTGGCATTGATTGGCTTCGGCGCTTTCTCAAACGTATTTGGCCAATCAAAGAGATTAGCGTTTGGTCGCGCCGCACACTCAGCGACTGGCGCATCCTTGTCGGGTCATTTGGATGGAGGCGATACACAGTTGTCGCCGACGTCCAAAGAGAGCGATTTCGCGTACGTGGTTGAGTTTACAAAGCAGGGAATGCTGCGCAGCGAGGTGCCCGTGACGATAAAGCGAAGGTCCAACGAAGGAGCGTCAATCCCCGCGACGACTGCGGGGCCTGGCAGTTGCCCTACGACGATTACTCACTCGTTAAGCCAGTCCATTGTCGCAGGCAACTCGACGGCTTGCTTCGATGATAACACCGGCTTTACCAGAGAGAACACTTACTGGCGCGCTTTCGATATGAATACATTCACGGGCGGTCAGGCGTACGATATTAGCTCAATCTCCTTTGGCGTCGAACAAGCCAGCGGCAACGGGTTGGGCCAAGACCTCGACGTGGTTCTCTGGACGAATAATGGGGCGCCATTTCCCGCAGGGACGCTGGAACCGCTGGCTATCTTCTTCCTCACAATAATCAACGACTCGCTGTTCATGGTGGAAATCCCGCTCGACCAGACGACGGTGCCGGCTGGAACCTTGGAGTTAGTGATGGAAGTCAGTTCGCCGGACGGCGTAGCCAACGGCAACGTCTTCCTTATCGGCTCGAATTCCGACGGACAAACCGGCCCAAGCTATATCAGCGAGCCCGATTGTGGATTCCCGAATCCAGTCGATTTGGCGTCGATTGATTTCCCGGACATGCACATTGTGTTTAACGTCGATGGCAGTTGCCCAGGTGGAACGCCAACGCCAACGCCGAGTCCAACACCCACAGCCACACCCACCTCTACTCCGAGAGTTACTCCGACACCGAGGCCGCGTCCGACGCCGCATCCTCGGCCGAGTCCGTGACGCTAACACGGCGACACGGCGACACAGTGCCGCGCCTACAACGCTGCGGGATCTTCAGATCGCTCGCAGTCTCAAGCTGCCGCTTTCGCGGTTTCCATGTCTTCGGTGTACTTGCCGAAGCGCGCTTTGCTGTTGCACCAGGCGCGGTGATGGAACGCCTGTTGCGCCGCGGCGACGTTCGCCTGATCGCCCTTCCAGGCTTTAAGCACTGGAGCTTGTAACGCGCGCCCGTAGGAAAAGCTCAATTGCCAAGGCAAGTCACCGAACTGATTCATGGCGTTGAGATGCTCGGTGGCTTGTTGATCGGTCTGCCCACCGGAGAGAAACACAAGACCGGGGACAGCGGCAGGAACGACGCGTTTCATGCAGCGCACTGTGGCATCCGCCACTTCCTGCACCGAGGCTTGCTGCGGACATTCCTTTCCTGAAAGAACCATGTTCGGTTTCAGCAGCATCCCTTCCAGCGAAACCCGGTGCTCGTACAGAGCGTGAAAGACGCTTTCCAGTGTTTGCTGTGTGACTTCGAAATAACGCTCAATCGTGTGTGTGCCGTCCATAAGCACTTCTGGTTCGACGATCGGCACTAAATCCCCTTCCTGGCACAGCGCCGCGTATCGCGCCAGGGCTTCCGCATTGGCGTCGATGCATGTGGGCGTGGGAATGTTGTCGCCAATCGTGATCACGGCGCGCCATTTTGCGAAGCGCGCTCCTAGTTGCCGATACTCCGCCAGCCGTTCGCGCAGGCCATCCAAACCTTCCGTGATTTTTTCCCCGGGGAAATTCGCCATTGCCTTGGCGCCGTTGTCCACTTTGATGCCCGGAATGATCCCTTGCTCTTCCAGCGCTTTTACGAAAGTGCGTCCGTCGCAAGTCTTCTGCCGAATGGTCTCGTCGAACAGAATTACGCCGCTGATAAATTCACCCGCGCCGGCTGTTGTAAATAAGACTTCACGATATGCCCGCCGGTTTTCTTCCGTCGACGGAACACTGATGCTCTTCAATCGCTTTTCGATTGTCCCCGAGCTCTCATCCGCTGCCAGAATCCCCTTCCCCGGGGCAACAAGCTTTTGCGCTATGGACTCCAAATTCTCATTTTTCATGGTTTTCTCCTAATTAGCTGTGGAAGTTAATGTCGATCATATTTTTAGTTTTTCAGAATCTTTGCAAAGAGTTTTTGCAAAGTCGATGCCGCCGACGATCGGGTTTAGTGAAAGTACACTCGTTAGGCATTACTTTCGGCGAAGCCGGCGCAAGCTTAAGTAGCGTTTCGGGTCCTTTTCGAAGTTCTCAAAGCACAACGGGCAGCAGATTGCAACCATTTCGCCTTCTACCCGCATGTGGCAAAACCCCTCGCCGTCTAAAACAGACTTGCCGCAAACGATGCAGTGCTTTTGCCAATCAGTCTCCCAGGCCGGCGAATCTTCCATGCTCATGGTTGGTTGGTTATTGCTTTAAAGATCATTTCAGCATCATGGAAAACACGAAATCTGGCCACGCATTTCTTGGGCAAAGCTGGGCATTCTCTAAGTGGAGATTTGTGATGCTCAATGCAGCTGCGGTTCTTTATGGGACGCTGGTTGGCCTCGCGTTAGGGCTTTTAGTTGACTTTTTGAAAAACTGGAAGAGCCGCAGGCTTCACTTTATCCAGCGCTGACTCTCTTAGCCGGCGCGAGCGCCAAATGAAAAAGACTGCTGGGAAAACCACCAGCTCCATGATCGTGGAAGTGACGATGCCACCGATCATTGGCGTGGCGATGCGCTTCATCACATCTGCGCCGGCGCCGTGGCTCCACAGAATTGGCACGAGGCCGCCGATAATGACTGCGGCAGTCATCGCTTTCGGACGCACGCGCTTCACTGCGCCGTGATAGATGGCGTCGCGCAAGTCGGCAGCGTTACGCATTTTTCCTTCGCGCTGCCATTGATCGTAAGCAAGGTCGAGGTAGAGAAGCATCACCACGCCTGTCTCCGCGCTAACGCCTGCAAGCGCGATCAAACCAATCCAGACAGCGACGCTCAAATTATAGCCATCCAGGTAAAGCAACCAGAAAGAGCCGACTAGAGCGAGCGGAACGGAGAGCATAACGATGGCGGTCCCGACAAGGGAGCGCGTGTTCAGGTAGATGATGAGGACGATGATGAGCAGCGTGATCGGAACAACGATCATGAGCCGTTGCTGGGCGCGCAGCATGTACTCATATTGGCCGCTCCAGAAAATGTTGTAGCCGCTCGGAACCTGAATAGTTTTGTTTGCGATCGCTTGGTTGACGGCGCGTTGCGCCATCTGCACATAGGTGCCCACGTCGATGCCTTTCACATCGACATAAATCCACGCATTGGGAGTTGCGCCTTCGCTTTTGACGCCCATCGGCGCGCGCACGACGTTCAATTTCGCAAGTTGACCGAGGGGAACTTGCGCGCCGCTTGGCGTGGGCACGATAATTTCGCGAAGCGCTTCAAGGTTTTCGCGAAAATCGCGGTCGTAGCGAAGATTAACGCTGTAGCGCTCCAGCCCTTCAACCGTTGTCGTCAGTGGCATTCCACCAAGCGCCACTTCCAGCACTTCCTGAACATCGCCGAGCGCGAGCCCATAACGCGCGATCTCGTCGCGATTAATGGTGAACTCGATGTAATTGCCGCCCATTACTCGCTCGGCAAAAACGCTCGAAGTGCCGGGGACTTGCCGCACCACTGTCTCGATTTGCGAGGCGATACGTTCAAGCTCGGCGAGATTCGGTCCGGCGACTTTGATCCCGACTGGCGTTTTGATGCCGGTGGCCAACATGTCGATCCTGGTCTTGATCGGCATCGTCCACGCGTTGTTCAAACCGGGGAATTGGATTGCCGCGTTCATCGCTTCGGTCAGCTCGTCAACGGTACGTTTGCGATGTGCGATCGTTTTGCCGTTCTGATCTTTGATGTCCACCGCGGGCCAGTCCTTTTCGTCTTTCAGCATGATGGTCGTCTCGACCATGTCCATTGGCGCCGGATCTGTGGCGGTCTCGGCCCTACCGATTTTGCCAAAGACATGATGCACTTCTGGAAAGCTCTTAATGATCTGGTCGGTCTGCTGGAGAATTTCGCGTGCTTTTGTCGTCGAAATGCCGGGGAACGTGGTCGGCATGTAAAGTAAATCGCCTTCGTAGAGTGGCGGCATGAACTCCGAGCCGAGACTTTGATACGGGAAAAGTTTGCCTATATACCCGGCGAGCGCGCGAAGCTTGCCTTCCGGCAGACGGTTTGTGACCAGCCAGTTCCACGGAAAAAACACCCAGAGGACAACGACTGCAGAAGCCGTGATCACCCACCAGCGCCAGTGGATCACGAAATCGATCACCGGATGATAAAGCTTGATGAGGAAGCGATTGATCGGGTTCTTTTCTTCGGGCGGCAGTTTGCCGCGAATGAAATAGCCCATAAGGATCGGCGCGAGCGTGAGAGAGAGCAGCGCCGCCGCTGCCATCGAGTACGTTTTCGTGTACGCCAAAGGCTTGAACAAGCGGCCTTCCTGCGCTTGCAACGCAAATACTGGAATAAACGACACGGTAATGACCAGCAGCGAGTAAAAGAGCGTCGGCCCGACTTCGATTGATGCGTCCCGAATGATTTGCCAGTGAGGCTTCCTGCTGCCGTCGCGCTCGATGTGCTTGTGCGCATTCTCGATCATGATGATCACTGCATCGACCATCGCGCCGATGGCGATGGCGATGCCGCCTAACGACATGATGTTGGAGCTGATACCCTGCCGGTACATCACGGCGAACGAGATCAAGATGGCTACAGGCAGAATGACGATGGCGACTAACGCGCTGCGGAAATGCAACAGAAAAGCGAGGCAGACCAGCGCGACAACGATGCTCTCCTCGACAAGTTTTTCTTCGAGCGTTGCAACTGCGCGGTCGATCAGCGCGGTGCGGTCGTATGCGATGGTGTAACTCACATCGGGCGGCAGACCTTTCATTGCCTGATCGAGCCGCGCTTTAACCTGCTGAATTACCTGCCGCGCGTTCGCGCCGTAGCGCACCACGACGATGCCGCCGACTGTCTCGCCTTCGCCGTTCAACTCAGCGATCCCGCGACGCATGTCAGGGCCGAGCTGAACATTCGCAACGTCCCGGAGCAGAATTGGAACGCCACCTGCGCCCGCGCCGACCGCAACCTTTTTCAAGTCTTCGACCGAGTTAACGTACCCGCGAACGCGCAAAATGAATTCTTTCTCCGCCATCTCAATTGAGCGGCCGCCGACTTCGCCATTACTCTTTTTGATCGCCATGCTGACGTCGGCGATCGAGAGGTTGTAAGCACGCAGTTTTGTCGGATCGACAGTGACTTGATATTGTTTCACGAAGCCGCCGACTGAGGCGACTTCAGCCACGCCTTCCACGGATGTCAGTTGGTATTTTAGATACCAATCCTGCATCGATCTCAGTTCAGCGAGGCTGCGCTCTTTCGAATTAAGCGAATACATAAATGCCCAGCCAACGCCGGTCGCGTCAGGTCCGAGACTCGGCGTAACGCCTTGAGGCAGACGCCCGCTCAACCCGCTGAGATATTCCAGCACGCGACTCCGCGCCCAGTATGGATCGGTGCCGTCTTCGAAAATTACGTAAACGAAGGAAAACCCGTAGAATGAATAGCCGCGCACGACCTTCGCGCGCGGGACGGACAACATCTTGGTCGTGATCGGATACGTGACCTGATCCTGCACGATCTGCGGCGCCTGCCCCGGCCACTCCGTGTAAATGATGACCTGCGTGTCCGAGAGATCGGGAATGGCATCCAGCGGAATGTTGCGAAGCGCAAAGATGCCAGCAATCGTCAGTGCAAGAGTGACCAGCAGAACAATGCCCTTGTTTCGCAGCGAGAAATCTATGACGGCGCGCAGCATGAATCGTTATGGCCAGTGGTTTCCCGGAGTCGCAGTCGGCGTCGGTGATGGCCTGTCCGTGTTATCACTCGGAGCGGGAATAAGTGTCATTCCGCAGATCGGGCATTTTCCAGGATGGTTATATTTGATCGTCGCATGCTCTGGCATCGGACAGACGTACGCACTGGGTGTTGCTTCTACTAATCGCGTTACCGGTTCCTTTGGTGGCAGTTGATGAGCCAAATGATCTTGCGCAGGCGTCGGATGGGCATTCGGATTCAGCATCTTTTGAATCGCTTCGCGAAGCTGACTTTCCGAATCGAGCATGAACTGGCCGGAAGTGACGACGCGCTCGCCTTCCTTTAGACCGTTCAGCACTTCGTAAGTGTTATTCTCAGCGCGTGGGCCGAGCGTCACCTCGCGCGGCTCAAAGTGCCCTCCATCGAGTGCGACAAACACAGTGTTTTTCTCACCGCTTCGCAGCACGGCCGAATCGGGTACCAGTAGCGCGGATGGTTCGATTTCGGCGTTCAGCTCTACAGTCGCGAACATTCCCGGCTTCAAAAACAATCCCGGATTATGAAACTCCATGCGCACGCGCGCCGTTCGCGTTTTCTCGTCCACAGTCGGGTAGATATAGGTGACACGGCCGCGAAATTTGCGGTCGGGCATGTAGGAGAGGCTCACTTCCGCTTCCTGGCCAAGTTTAAGGAGCGCCAGGTCTTGTTCGTAGATTTGGGATTGCACCCAAACGATGCTGAGATCGGCAAGCCGATATAACTTCATTCCGGCTTCCACCATCTGGCCTTGCACTGCCATTTTCTCGACCACGATTCCGTCAATCGGGGCATTTATGCGCAAGGTTCTCTGGGGTTGGCGACTCTTCTCGAGTTCGGCGATTTGATCGTCGGAAATGTCGAACAACTTCAGCTTCTGCCGCGCACTCGCTTTCAGTCCACCGCTGCCTTGATTTAACGCGAGCACGTATTCGTTTTGTGCGCTGTAAAGCTCCGGCGAATAAATCTCGAACAATGGCTCGCCTTTGTGCACCTGTTTCCCGGTTGAATCGAGATAGAGCTTTTCAATCCAGCCACGAAACTTTGTGGTCACGTCGGCCAGCGCGGTCTCGTTGTAATCGATCGAGCCGACGGTTCGGATGACGCGTCGTACCGGCCCCTTCGTCACAACGGCCGTGCGCACTCCCATTTTTTGCACCGTGGCTGGATCGACAGTGATCGCATTCGTCTCTTCCTCGCCTTCGTACACTGGCACCATGTCCATTCCCATGCTGTCTTTTCGCGGCGTCTGACTGATCTCGCCCAGCATCATGGTCGATTTGTAATATTTGATTTTGCGACCCCGGCCGCCGCTCGATTGTCGATCTTGCCTGCCAAGGGATGGGGTCGCCGCAGCGAGCGCGGTCGGTGACGGCTGCTTGCGCACTGGCATCAACTTCATTCCACAAATCGGGCAATTCCCAGGATGATCCTGCACAACCTGTGGATGCATGCTGCATGTGTAGAGCGTTTTCTCCGCAGGCCCATGTTTCGAACATGACACTGCGAGTGTCGCCGTCAGCAAGATGCAAATGAGGTAAAGGAAACGTGAGTTCAATGTTTACCTCCTTGCTCAATGAGCGGGCTTGCTCGCCCGATAATTGCGTCCAATTCTGCGACAGCGGCTTCATATTCGGCGAGACGGTTTAGCGCAGCAGATTCCGCGTCCTGCAATGTGCGGCGCGCCGTGATCAACTCCAGAAACCCGCCCGTGCTGGCTTCGTAGGCAGCCCGGCTCGCTTCTACGGCCTGCCGCGCCAGAGGCAGAATATTGTCACGGTAAAGCTCGTATTGATTTGCTGACGTCCGAATCTTTTTGAGCTGATCACGAACCAAGCCAAGCGCTTCGGCACGTGTTGCCCCGAATTCATGTTGGGCATCTTCTACGCTTTTCCGCGCTTCCAAAACTCCCGCGGAATACTTTTTCCAGTTCAGCCACGGAACGGGAAAAGAAACGCCGACATCAACTTCGCTGACTGCCTGGGCGGCCGAATTATACCGCTGCGCCTTAACATTCAGCGCCGGATCGGGAAACCACTGGCGGTTCGCCAGTTCGAGCCGGAACTTCTCCGCGTCGATCCGATCTTGCGCTCGCCGCAACTCTGGTCGCAACGCCAGGGCCATTGCCTGCAGCTCTTCCAAAGAAAGCGCTCGCGGGGTAAAGACAAGTTCGGAAGGTCGGCCGAGCGGTGCTTGCGCGGGACGGTTCATCAACACATTGAGCGCCGACTGTTCTTCCGAAATCTGACGCTCGATGTCGGCCCGAGCTTCCAGCAGCCTTGCTGAATCGGTCTGCGCAAGGAGGACGTCCGCTTGAGTCGCCACACCGGCTTCGTATCGGCTGCGGCTGATTTGCACAAATTGGTTCAGCAATTCCCCGTTGCGGCGATTGACTTCAAGCTGTGCATAGCCGTTCGCGAGACGCGCATAGGCGGCACGCGCGCGCATGATGAGATCTAGTTCCATCCGGCGAAGATCTTCGAACGCCGAGCGCGCTTCAGCAGTGGCAGCGCGTGAACGGCTTCGATTTTTTCCGGAGATCGGTACCTCTTGCTCTAGCATCGCGGTTTGATCCATAAACGAGTTAGGCGGAATGTTAACGGAACGTTCTGCTGTCCAATCCACGCCGGTGCGCAAATCCTCCCATGCTCTGGCCTGCGGCACGCGTGCTTTCATCATTTCCCACTTTGCCAGCGCCGCTTTAAGCGTCTGGTTTTCGCGTAGCACTACACGGACCACCTCACGCTCCGCTAAAGTATCGGCTCCTTGCGCGCTTACAGAGAGCACAGACGCTGCAACGGCGAGAACGCCAGTAGCGATTTTCGTGAAGTCATCTCCCCGTTTCCAGGTGGCGCACGCGCCTAGTAGGCTTATGCGCTTGTTGCAGGTCCACTTTGCTATATCGGCATTTTCCAATTCGCTCATAAATTTTCTGTTCTGACTTCTGCTTTCCTGACTGTTTGAGGTCGGGATAATTGCGCTTTGCAATGCTTTCGACACGAACGGCGAGAAAGCATCGCCGGTCGCGCTCGACTCAGCGCCAAGCACTAACGACCGCGGTGAATCCTGCGGAAGCAGGCCACGAGTCGTTAAACTATAAAGGGCGGAGCGTGAGCAAGAATGCTCCGCTGCAAAACAGATTCAGCAAACGTGTTTGCGAACGGCGGGCCAGTATCCAGCTCAAGAACACGCGGCGCTGGATTTGAATCATTGGTGGAAATTACGGGCCCGACGAAGTAAAGCTGCAGTGCGAACAACGAAGTATCGTAGCCGGTAAAATCTTTTGCCCCTCCGGACAAGGTAGCGCGAAGCGTCTTGCAACATTCGACTCCGCTCTCCTGTTTGCTCTTGGCGGGAGATTGATCGCCACAGCAAGGTTGATGACAGTGCGCTTCTGCTTTCGGCGCATCTTTGAATTCTGCCAGAACGCAATGATTCGAGATGAAGAACCAGGCAGCGGCTGTGATGCTTACGACCAGAAGCCGAGCTATGCTCGCGCTGCGGGTTTCATTCATGAGTAATTAGTAACAACATCTAGCAAAACGTTCAATACTTAATGTCCGTATCAGACATTCGAGCTTCGATCAGCAGACAGATCTTCAGTCAGATATGAAATTGCTGCCCAAATTGAAAGAGCAGGCGTCGCGACTGAAGCGTGAGCTCCATGCGCTGTGGCTCGCATACTCCGACCCGCGCACGCCTTGGTCTGCGCGCCTGTTAATTGTGTGCGTAGTCGCCTACGCGCTTAGCCCCATCGATCTGATTCCCGATCCAATTCCCATCATTGGTCATCTCGATGATTTGATCCTGCTCCCTCTCGCCATCGCACTCACAATTCGAATGATTCCCGACTCTGTAATGGCCGATTGTCGAGAACGCGCACGCCAAGCGAGTTTCGATAAGCCATCGCAGTGGCAATGGATCGGAACCGCGTTTGTTGTGATTGTGTGGCTATTAATTGCTATGTGGATGTGGCGATTGATTCATCGCAAATCTTAATGACCGATCTTGCACGAGCTTTCATCTCCTGAGCGCGTTGTTTGAATGGCCACTGAGGTTGGGCGTGATTAGTTCGAAAGAACTTGATGACAAAAGGAACCTTGGATCGACATCAAGCGAATCTGCAGAAAGAAGGCAGCCTTGCGTCCACGCGTGCCAGCGCTGTGCGGCTGGCGCTGCTGTTGACGTACATCACGATCGGCTGGATGACGGTCGAAGGAGCAGCATCGCTCCTGCTCGGCTGGGCAATGAAAGTGTTTGGGGCATTCTTATTGGCGCGGTAGCAAAGGTCGGCATGCCGATTCTGGCCGCTTATAAACTGAAAGTTGCAGCTCGACTGGATTCCCGCGCGTTAAGAGCTGACGCGGTCGAATCGATCACCTGCGGTTATTTGTCGATCGTTTTGATGATCGGCCTGGCAGCGACACGATTACTCAATTGGTGGTGGCTGGATAGTGTCGCTGCGCTGGCGCTTATCCCCTTTCTCGTCAAAGAGGCGCGTACAGCGATCAGCGGCGAATGCGATTGCGGTAAGACTGCGTAATTTCTTCAGGGCCGCGAGCTCGGCGTGCGCAACTGACAATCAGGCGACGTCGGCGAGTCGGGTGCATTAAGCGGGCTCATCGGCGCGGGGATGGGCACCGCCGGATCGAGTACGCCGATGCGCTTGTTTACCCAGAGCGCCTGGTACGCCCACGCAGGGAGCGGCGCTGCCTTCGGCGTGCACGACCAGTTATTGAAGTGGAGGTTCACGAGATAGAAGTTCCGCTTCAGCTTCCGAAGCACCTCCACAATCTTCGGATCATCGAAGCCGTGCAGCTCCATTGCGATCTGCGGAATCGACGCGAGCAGTTCGTCAGGTGCTGCGAGAAGCGAATCCCATTCCCCGCCCTCGATGTCCATCTTGACGATCAGGCGTCGGCCGATGTCGCCGTTTTTCCTGATCTGGTTTTCCAGCGTGTCGAAGAAACGCGACTCCTTGTAGCCGGTCCGATCGCCGACGCACTCGCCGTGAAACACGAACGTGCCGCCATTGCAGGTTGGACGCGCGGGATCAAAACAATCGTACTCATACACCGGGACGTGATACCGGCGCGACACATCGCACCCCCAGTCGTCGTTCTGGCCAACGCCATATGAGTAGCCCGCATCGAGCGGCTCGATCAGATTCTCGCACATCAGGTATCCGCCGTCATTGGCGCTGCCGAAGCGCTTCAACGTGCAGTTCTTCAACGCGACTGGCTGAAGTTCCGCAAGAATCGCCTCACTCAGCTTGCGGCCAGCCGCGTGCTGTTCGAGATCACCAATCACGACGGCGGCGGCTGCTGCCACAGCGATGATGACGAACGTGATGCCGATGGATCGTCGTTTCATGAAGGATCGTTGGTGTTTCTCCTTATCATTCTGCCGATCATGGTGATCGCGAAGCTACTCCGAAAATAACCAAGATCATTCGCAGCGACCAATTTTGCGCAGCAGTAATTAGCTCTTGTCTATATACCTAGACGGGTATATAGATCAACATGACGCTCCACGGTTTAAAGAATGCGCTCGAAGCGAATCCCAAGCGGTTTCCGCGATTTGTGTTGCCGGACGGCGATTACATCCCTGCACATGCTCACGTCACTGAAGTTGGACACGTGGTCAGGAATTTCATCGATTGTGGCGGACTGACCGGAAAAGAGGAAAAGGTTGTGCTGCAAACGCACGTCGGCAATGACACCGATCACCGGCTTCGATCGGACCAGTTTGCGAAAATCCTACGCCTCGGAAATCGAGTGATACCGAGTGCAGAGCTGGAGGTGGACATCGAATACGACTGCTGTGTCGTAGCGCAGTATCCAATTGCTGAAGCCGCGCCAGAAGACGACCACCTGAATCTGATCTTGCGGCGCGGCCGGACGCAACGCCGGGCGCGTGAGCGCCGTGATAGCGAAACAGCGGCGCCCTGTTGCGCGACTTCTGCGGCTTGTTGTTAATCGCCATGGACCTGATCCAAATCTATCAGTGCTTTTGCGATCGCACGCGGTTGCGCATTCTCCATCTTCTTACCAGATCGCCGCTCTGTGTCTGCCATTTTCAGGACATTCTTGGTGAGTCACAGGTCAAGATTTCCAAACACCTCGCTTACTTGCGCGATCGAGGAATGGTAACCACCAAAAGGGACCAGAACTGGATCATCTATTCCCTGCCCGGACGACGGTCCGACGAATTGGAGCGAAATTTAAGATGTTTACAAGACTGCGTTCAAACAGATGTAGTATTCAAACGCGATATGGCGAAGCTTTCTAAACTTGCAAAGAGTTGTTGTAAGCCGCGCAGCGTATTTAGGCGCGCGGCGTAAACGAAAGAAAGACAAATGCACAAACAAAAAGTTCTGTTTATTTGCGCTCATAACAGTGCCCGCAGCCAAATGGCGGCGGCATTCTTGAATGAGACGTGTGGCGAATTCTTTGACGCGCAAAGCGCGGGATTAGAACCAGGCACAATCAATCCGCTGGTCGTGGAAGCGCTTCTGGAGCTCGGAATTGATATCTCGAAGAACACAACGCAGCGCGTTTTCGACGTTTGGACATCCGGACAGATATTCCCATTTGTGGTGACAGTGTGTAGTGACGTTGAGGCTGAAGGTTGTCCAATTTTTGCTGGCGTCACTACCCGGCTGCACTGGCCGTTCGACGATCCTTCCAAATTCACGGGCACGCACGAGGAACGGTTGGCAGGAACACGCCGAGTCCGCGATCAGATTCGTGCCAGGATCGATTCGTTCTGCGAAGAACACTGCATCGCGAGCAAAGTGTGAGGAAGCTCGCGGCGGAATTCGTCGGGACATTCGCGCTCGTCTTCGCGGGGACCGGCGCGATTATAATCGATGAAACGACCGGCGGTGCAGTCACGCATGTCGGCGTTGCGCTGACCTTCGGTCTGATCGTGCTCGCAATGATTTACACAGTCGGTGACATTTCCGGCGCGCACCTGAATCCTGCGGTTAGTCTGGGATTTTTTGCAGCACGACGCTTTCCACTTCGCCAAGCCGTCCCATATATCGCCAGTCAGTGCGGAGGAGCGTTGGCAGCTAGCGGCATCTTGCGCCTTCTGTTTCCGCAAAACGAGATGTTGGGCACGACAGTTCCTGCCGGATCGGCAATCCAGTCATTTGTCCTCGAGCTGATCCTGACTGCGATTTTAATGTTTGTAATCCTCGGAGTCTCAACTGGCGCAGCTGAGAAAGGCATCACGGCGGGGATTGTCGTCGGTGCTGTGATTGGGCTCGAGGCGATGTTCGCCGGTCCGATTTGTGGAGCGTCTATGAACCCTGCGCGATCGCTCGCACCAGCTGTGATATCGGGCCATCTCCAACACCTTTGGATTTACCTCCTCGCTCCCGTGATCGGCGCTTGTATTGGTGTGCTGGGGTGCCGTTGCGTGCGGGAATCCGAATGCTGCTCAGGCAAAACTTCGCGTCGCGCCGAAGATTGGTAGTTATTCGAGTCGGGCGATGATGTCTGCGCGTAGGCAATTCGAAACGCTAAACGCCAATCAGTTTAGTCAATCCCGACCGCCGCGGGCTACTTGACGCTGCCACGGCAGTTTTCCTTCGATTTCCAGTTGAAGTGACAAACTCAGGAACGTTCGGATAAGAACGATCAGACCCAAAACGACCACGTTTTGCAGGGTGGGCGCGACAACGACAGTCCGAATGATGTCGCCGGCAATGAGGAACTCGAGACCGAGCAGGATCGCGCGCCCTACGTCCTGGCGGTAAAGCGAATAATAATTGCCCGTCTCGTGCGCGCGGCGGGCTGCAAGTCGCGCCGTGGCAACCACCATGCCACCTGCAACAATGCATACACCCACGCCATCGACGCCGGTGCCGATGATTTCCATGATATGCCGAAAATATTCCATGCCTGCCTTCAATGCCTGAAACCGCGCCGACCTTCAACTCGCGAACGCTTTCGGAGTCAATGCCGTTGATGACATGCCGTAGCAGGATTGCAGTTGATACACAGCCGCAAAGTTATCCTTCAAGAACGACGCAGGCGATCGCGTGATGCTCGGTGTGGCTAAGCGTGACAAGCGCAGCAGCGACCCCGCGTCGTGTTGCGAGTTCTTCGGCCGGCCCGGAGAAGACCAGGAATGGTTCGCCGCTCGGCTTTTTCTGGATGTCGATGTTGCGCCAGCCCATCGCTTTGCCGATGCCGGTGCCGAATGCCTTCGAAACAGCCTCCTTTGCAGCGAAACGCGCAGCCAAATGACGGGCCGGGAATTTCATCGACATCGAATATTCAATCTCGCCATCGGTAAAGACGCGATGGAGAAAACGATCGCCGAATCGATCGATCGACCGCTCAATGCGTGCGCACTCCACAAGATCAACCCCAGTACCGATAACGCTCATCTTGAACTACGATTACGTTGAGGACCGCTTGCATCGCTATGCGAGGCATTGCCGGCAGGACAACCCGATTCACGTTTGAAGCTCATCCCGAATATTTCGCCATGACAGCGAGCATTTCTTTTACTGCAGTATCAAGCCCGACCCAAACCGCGCGCGACACGATGGAGTGACCAATATTGAGCTCGGTCAAACCTGGGATCTGGTTGATAAGCGCGATATTTTTGTAGTTGATGCCGTGGCCGGCATTGACTTGAAGATGTGATTCCGATGCAGCGCGCGCGGCCGCCCGCAATTGTTCCAGCTCCTCTTTTTGGATCTTTTCTGTGAACGCGTTGGCCAGTCTGCCCGTATGCAGCTCAACCATTTCGACGCCGAGCTCTGCTGCAGCATCAACCTGCTCCAGAGTGGGATCAATAAACAGGCTGACTCGAATGCCAGAGGTTTGAAGCCGTTTCACGGTCGGTTCCAATGTCTTGCGATTTGCAATGGCATCGAGTCCGCCTTCGGTGGTGATTTCCTCCCGTTTCTCCGGGACAAGGCAGACTTCGTCCGGCACGACGCGTAGCGCAACGTCGAGAATCTCCGGTGTGTTGCCCATTTCGAGGTTCAATTTTGTCAGAATGTTCTCGCGCAACCTTTCGATGTCCCGGTCCTGGATGTGGCGGCGATCACTGCGCAAATGCGCGACGATTCCCTGCGCGCCTGCGCGTTCGCACATTCGCGCCGCAATAATGGGATCTGGCTCCGCGTTCTTGGATTCCGGCATCGGGGCATAGCGCGCCTGCCGCAGCGTTGCTACGTGATCGACGTTGACTCCCAGGCGCAGACCATTCATGTGACTTGGAAAATTCGGTTGATCGCGGCAAAATAGGACTCAGTCAATCAACCTGAGCAAGTCGAGAAACAAACAAAGTCGTAAACCGTCGTTGTCATTCTGAGCGAAGCAAAGAATCTCTGGAAGGTTCCGCTCCGCGCCAAACAAACAACAGTCAGAGATGCTTTACTTCGCTCGACATCACCGGAAAGCCCGATGAGCGAAACATTTCCCAACGCAGTCTGGCTCCCAATTCGATTTTAGCGATCGGTGGGGGCCGGCGTATTAGGTGCCTGATTTGTCGATTTTTGATCGCTCGTTTCGGACTTCGCCTTCTTTAACGCTTTTTTAGATTTTTGATGAACCGTCCTGGCAGTTTCCTTCGTTTTCTTGCCTACTGTTTCGGCGGTTTCCTTGGTGTTTTTGCCGACAGTCTTGGCGGTCTCCTTCGTTTTTTCTCCAACTGTTTCAGCGGCTTCCTTGGTTTTTTCGCCCGCGGTTTCGAGTCCGTTCTTAACCGTCTCTCCTGCTTTTTTCGCTCCGTGCTTTACGTCTTCTATTGTCCCTTCCTGCGCGAGCGCGACAAGCGCTGTCGCCGCGGTCAAAGTAATAATAAGGCTCGTTATCTTCATGACTGCCTCCTTTTCATTTGCTGTCCCTGTACAAAGAAAACGGACGAAGCGACGTCATCGCGTGCATCGTGCCGCGCCGGGCGGGACCATTATCCTGCTAAGTGCCGGCTAGGGTGCTTGCAACAAATGCGCCCGTAAATCGACGCAAGTTTCGACAGCGGGACACCGAAGATGTAAAGCATTGCGATCAATCCGTAAGCGAGAGTCAGACGTACACGTCCAATGGTTTCATACCGTCGCGTACTTAGCAGGATCCGCTTGTGGCTGAATGTCACGCGACCGCGGCGCTGGAGTTGGCGAAAGAATTCCACGTCCTCCATTAGCGGCACTTCTGGAAAACCTCCAATATCCAGAAACGCTGTGCGCCGGCAGAATATTCCGTGGTCCCCGCACCGCATTCGCAACAAGATTCCGGCGTAATGCGCAAAACTGTCGGTCAACCGATAAACGGGGGCTCGCGGCAGGCGGATTCGAAAGTAGCCGCCAGCGACCTTCCGATCATTCAATATGCGCTCGATCTCATTCAAACATCCCGACGGAACTTCGGCATCAACATGGACAAACCAGAGCACTTCGCCACGCGCAGCACGTGCACCCACGTTCATTTGTGTTGCTCGATTGCGCTCGGTTACCACAAGCTGATCGCAAAGGCCGGACCCGAGATTAGGCGTGCCATCGGCGCTTCCGCCATCGGCGACGATAATTTGAGCGCCAGGCGCTCGTTCGCGCAGATGTCGCAGAAATGGTCGTATCAGCGGCGCCTCGTTAAATACGGGAACAATGATCGAGAACTGCATTCGACTTCGCTTCTTCAAATCGCCCTTAAGCGGTAAATCGTCGAGCCGCGTACCTGGTCAGGAAATTTAGATTTGGATGGAATAAAGCGTTCCGTCATGCATCTCCTAAGTAAATAGGATAACCGCGCTTGCTTTCCCAGCGCTGGCCGGGGAAATTCTATCAAGACATCCAACAACTTGCGACAAGACGAAGCTAAAAACGGAGGAATTCACATGATCCCGAGAATTATTATCGCAGCAGCTATTTCACTATTCTTTACGCCCGCAGGGCTGGTGCTTTCCCAGGAGCATCCGGAGCATCCGAAAAAGACGACAGAGCACCCAAAGCAAGGCGCGGAGGCAAAACAAGTCAGCACGGCTGATATCTCCGCTGGGATCAAGAAAAATATCGACGCAAAAAGCAAAAAGAGCCCCGACGGGAAATTCCGCGTCAAATATGAGGGTCAGGACCTTGCCCTAGACCTGGTGCGAGTACACGACGATCGGCTCTCCGATCTCGGCGGAGGCAAATACTTCGCCTGCGTGGACATGAAAGCGACAGACGGAAAAACTTATGACATCGATTTCTTTCTGACCGGGCAGCCGGGCAAAATGAAGGTCACCGAGACGTCGGTTCACAAAATCGACGGCAAACCTCTTTACGATTGGAAAGAAGAGAATGGCAAGTGGCACAAAGTGCCAGCGAGCTAATCTTGCGAATGGTTTTCCACCTGCCCATGCGGCTGTTGAGCCTTTTGGCATTTTTCCTGGCGGCCGCGCTTGCGAGTCGCGGTGTTGATAATCCTGGCATCGTCAAAGGCACGGATCAATTCGAGTTCGTCTATCGAGTTAAACTTCCTGAAATTAAAGGCGAGGCTCGTGTCTGGATGCCGCTAGCAAAGACCGACGCTTTTCAAACTGTGATCGAAGAAAAGCTGAACATCCCAATGAAATGGGAAAAGGTGCAGGACCGGGATTACGCCAATGATATCTGCGTGCTCTATCCGCAGCCTGCGGATAGCGGCAAAACGGTCGAGATCCGCTACCGCGTGGTCCGCAAAGAGAAGACGGCCTATTCCGCAACCGAAGCGGAAGCTGGGCATTACCTCCGTCCGGAAAAATTGGTGCCGATCAATGAAACTTTCAAGACGCTGGCTCAGAAAGCGACAGCGGGAAAAACCGACGACCTCGAACGAGCAAAAGCACTCTATGACCATGTGATGGGCCGAATGCGCTACGACAAATCAGGCACGGGCTGGGGCCGCGGCGACGCCTTGTATGCCTGCGACGCGCGAACGGGTAATTGCAGCGATTTTCACGCTTATTTTATCGCTTTGACACGCAGCATCGGGATACCAGCTCGTTTTGCGATAGGCGCGACTATTCCCGCGGACAAAAACGAGGGCACGATCGACGGCTATCATTGCTGGGCCGAATTTCTGGCGGACGGACGCTGGGTGCCTGTGGATATCAGCGAGGCATGGAAGAATCCAAAGCTGGCAGACTATTATTTCGGCCACAATCCGGCCAATCGCTTCGAGCTGACGAAAGGCCGCGATCTAGTTGTGGACCCCGAGCCGGCGAGCGGCCCCATAAACTTTCTCGCCTATCCACTGCTGGAGATGAACGGCGAAGTAATCAAGCCCGAGACAACGTTTATCTTCCGGCGCATCGGCGCGTGAAGTACTGACAAAGTACCGCGAACGCGCTCTTATTCTCTCTTATCTTGCTTATACTCGTGCTCGTATTCAATACTGGCTCGAAAGAGTAAGAATAGGAGTCAGAGGGATACACTTAAGTCTTTTACCAGCTATGCCTCCGGTCGTGCCAAGGATTCCTTTGATGGATCATGTCGGCAGGCCGCTGCTGACTGGCATATTCCTCGCGCTACTTTTGTTGCAATGGCGCTTTCCGCTGCGACGTCAGCATTTCAGCATGCTGCATCGGCTCGTGCGCAATTTTGTCCTCTCGCTGCCCGGATTCGCGATCGTCCGTCTCGCCATGCTGCCAATTCCGATCGCCGTCGCGATGTGGGCACAACAGAAACACATCGGTTTGTTAAACTGGCTTGCTGTGCCCTCGTGGGGTGCTGTGATCGCAACGTTTCTGCTGATGGATTACGGCTATTGGTGGTGGCACTGGGCCAACCATATGGTCCCGCTTTTCTGGCGTTTTCATAACGTGCATCACACCGATCTTGATCTCGATGTAAGCACCGCCGCGCGCTTCCATTTCGGCGAGATGATTTTTTCCGTCGGGTTCCTTTCACTGGCGGTGATGGTTTTTGGCATCAGTGCGATAATGCTGGTGATCTTCTTCATCACATTCGAGATCGCCACCCTCTTTCATCATTCCAACTGGCGGCTGCCGATTAAGCTCGAACGCATTTTGAACTTGATCGTGGTGACCCCGCGCATGCACGGAATTCATCACTCGATCGTACAGCGGGAGACGAATTCAAATTGGGGCACGATTTTTTGCTGGTGGGATAAACTCCATCGCACCTTGCGCCGCGACGTGCCGCAGGACGCCGTGACCATTGGCGTTGCAGCATTTCGAGAGGAACACGAACTCACCCTGGGGAAACTCTTGGCAATGCCTTTTCGTGGACAGCGTCCCTGGCGATTGCCCAACGGCGAGATCCCCGAGCGCGAAATCCAGCCGGCAAATAAACTCGTTGAGTGATTCGGGGCTGCCATTGCGGCATGCATCTCGCGATTGGTTTTCGGTGTCGGGAATAATTTCCGCAATCAGGCGCTCCAACCAGAAATGCGGCCTGCCTGAGGCGTGCGCTGCAATTAAAGAGTTAAAATCAAAAAAGGAGGAATCATGCACAAGGAAATCAAGGCAATTGCAATATCTCTCAGCTGTTTGATGCTGGTGCCGTTTAGCCCGGCAACCTACGGCCAGCGAACCGCCCCGCGAAACTTCCACGCAGGCGCAGTGTATGTTTTGACAAATCAAGTTGAAAACGCGGTTGCGGTTTTCCATCGCAGCGCCCAAGGCACGCTAAGTCCGGCAGGTGAATTCCCTACTGGCGGCGCAGGCGATCCGGTTCCGCCAGGCGGCGGCGACCCAGCACCTGATCCGCTAGCTTCGCAAGGCGCATTAATTCTGGGCAGGGGCAACCAGCTTTTGTTTGCCGTCAACGCCGGCAGCAATCAGATCTCTGTTTTGAAAATAAGAGGCGGCGCGCTGGATCTGGTTGACGTTATTAATTCAGGAGGCACCCGTCCGATCAGCCTGACGCTCCATGAAGGTTTGCTGTATGTGCTTAACGCAGGTGGCAGTCCCAATATTACCGGCTTCAGTGTCGGCGATGATGGAACGCTCACACCTTTGACCGACTCTACTCAGCCATTGATTGGCGGTGCAGCCGCGGATCCCGCTCAAATCGGGTTTAGCTCCGACGGGGGGCTGCTCGTCGTCACAGAAAAAGCAGGTAACCGGCTTAATACCTACATCATCGACGAGAACGGCCTGCCTAGCGCGCCGATAGATAATCCTTCCAATGGAATGACACCTTTTGGCTTCGCCTTTAACAACGCTGGAACCTTAATTGTTTCAGAAGCTTTTGGCGGTGCGCCAAATCAATCGGCGGTCTCTTCATATGCCGCACCGGAGGACGGCATACTAAGTGTGATCAGCGGCTCCGTGCCAGATCTTCAAACTGCGGCGTGCTGGGTGGTTACGACTAACAACGGAAAATTTGCTTTTGCATCCAATACCGGCAGCGGCAACGTTTCCAGCTATCGCGTTAGCGGCGAGGACGGAACCCTTACCCTGGCTAATTCCGTGGCCGGCGATACAGGAGCGGGCAGCGCGCCGATAGATATGGCGTTGAACAACAGCAGTCGTTTCCTATACGTGCTTACCGGCGCTTCTCAATCGGTCGCTTCGTTTCGCGTGGAAAGGAACGGGAACCTAACCTCGATTGACAGTGACGGAGGACTGCCGCTCGGCGCACAAGGTATTGCCGCCAAGTAGCTGAGGCGTTAATCAGTTGAGTATTTCGATGCGCGTAGCTTGTGCGGTCGCGCAATCGTCTCACGGGGCGCGTGTGCTCAAGCCGAGAAAACCCGAGTAGCCCACGTCTTCTTGTCCTCCGCAGATTTTGGCGTCGACATATTCGTTTTACTAACGAGATGGGCGGCTGAACCTCGTCACGTATGCGAAACATCAGACACCATGACTGACAGGCCCAAAAAACGCGTCGCGATTGTCGCCGGAGTTGGGCCAGGGCTCGGGGCAGCGCTCGTGCGCAAGCTCGTTCAAGAAGGCTGTCGAGTTGGAATGTTCGCGCGTTCGCCGGCGTTCATCGGCAAACTCGCGGATGAACTTGGACCCAATGCGCTGGCAGTTCCTACAGACGTTTCCGATGCAAAAGAAGTCGCGGCAGGGTTTCACAAGGTGCGACAGCAGATCGGGTCAATTGAGATTCTAATCGCACACGCAAGCGGTTCGGTCGGCGAAGGGTTGCTCAAAACCGCGCCTGACCAATTCGAGCAATCATGGCGAACAGCGGTGCTCGGCGCATTTCTCTGCGCGCGTGAAGCTGTGGGCGACATGCTGAAGCGCGGTGCGGGCGTGATCATTTTCACCGGCGCGACTTCGTCAGTGCGTGGGCGTGGTGGCGCCGTTGCATTCAGCAGCGCAAAGTTCGCCGTGCGCGGGTTGGCGCAGTCGCTCGCGGTTGAGCTTTGGCCGAAGGGAATTCACGTGGCCCACGTTATCATCGATGGCGTGATCGATACGCCAAAGGTTCGCCGGACCTACAAACCTTCCACCAAGGAACCGCTGCTCAAGCCAGAAGCGATCGCGGATTCATATTGGAATCTTATCCAGCAAGATCGCAGCGCATGGAGTCTGGAGATCGATCTACGCCCGAATAAAGAGGCGTTTTTTGAATGAGTCCTCTACTTAAAGATGTTGTCCAAGAGAAATTGTGCCCGGCCATAATTGCGGCCGTGCGGTCCCTGATCGTTCAAGCCCCAATTGTACGGAAGATATTTGATCTCGTAATTACCGCTCGCCGCGAACTCATGCACCGACGACGGCGCGTAGCGGCCTACAATTTCCGGGATGCCGCCTGCTTGATCGAAATCCTGCTTGAACCATTTAAAGATGCTGGAGATTTCCACTTCCCTTTCGTTAGGCAAAAACTTATTGAGGTCTTCGCGTGCCAGCCAGACGCGATACGCGCTGTCGACCTGTTCGTCGAATTTATCAGCAGTGTATGCAAATCGTTGGAGAGGCGGACAACTCCGCGCCGCGCAAACCAGTGCCGCGTGAGTGCGATAGCCAATCAAGGGCCGCAAAATTCCGTGCTCAATATCGTCTAGCGCAACTTTGCGGCCACCGATCGCGTTGCGTTTTCCAGAAAATGAATCTTTCAGCTGCCAGATGCTTTCGGTCGGGTAATTCGACAAAATCCAGCGAAGCACCAACGCGTTGTAAGCGTTCACCAGTGACGCAGCCTTCTCATTTCCCTGCGCGGCATTATCGGCCTTGGGTGCGAAGTGATGGAGATACTCATCGAGCGCAGAGATATCCGCCGTATTCTGTTTCCAGACGCCGTAGTTCACCAGTCCCTGCACGTTTACATATTTTTTCAGCAACCGATCGAAGGAATCGTGGTTGATCCCGGCACGTACCTCGACATTTTCACCGGTCTGCGCCCGCGAATTTATCGCAACGAAGACTAATCCAAAGATGATCAGGGCGATCCAGAGTTGGTTCGTGAAGGCTTGCATCGCCTGGATCACAGCAGATAACGGCGTAGCTCATCGCGCGACCCTTCGAGTGCGAGCATGTAAATCATGTTGCCCTCGCGCCACGTTGCCGTCGCCCAATGACCTTGCTGAATCGCTTTTGCCTCAGGCTTGATCGCGCGATCCGAATCTGCCGATGCATTTGTTATGACGAGATGTATTGCTCGCCCTTCCGGCAGCGTGAAGCAGATTAGTGACACTGGTTTCCCATGCCAAAAAATTGTTTTGCAGCCGATGCTGGGCAGTTTATCCAGGTTATCCGGTAAGCTTTCTCCCGTCGGCGCATGGTTCTCGCGAAGCCACTTTACCAGATCGGCCGGATTGCTCGATATCACATCGAAGTGCGATTCGTTTCGAGCAATTGATGACAAAATAGCGTCCAGCGCCTGTAGTTGCCAACCTGCCACCGGAGCCGGTCGCGTGTTATGCCAGATCAAAGCTCCCAGCGTGGCGCTTAAGACCACAGCAGCTGCGATTGCCCATTTTCGCCAACGATCCTTCAAGTGCGGCGCGTGAGTGACTTTTGCACCGGTGAGAATGCTTTCCCGCAAATCGCTCGGTACGGGGGTCGCGGATAGTTTCTGCGTCATCGCTGCATCGAAAACGACCGATTCGTCAAACCAGTGTTGCAAAATCGGATCGCGATGAACCTGCTCGAGCGCCTCGGCAAAGCGCGGATCGTTTGCGTCCTGACCGCTGGGCCGGTAAGCGCTCAACATAAATTTTGCTTCCCGATTATCCATTAGATTCCTCTCTTCTATCTGATTGGAGGGCAATGACTTTATTCCCAAGAACTTCTTCTTTTGAGAGCAGCCGCTCACGCAACTGCGCCTTGCCCCGCGAGAGCCGCGACATCACCGTGCCGATCGGCACATCGAGCACGTCCGCGATCTCGTGATATTTAAATTGCTGCAAGTAAAAAAGCGTGAGCGGCGCGCGAAACGGCTCCTCCACTTCCCACAAAGCTTCCAAAACCAAGGTGCCGTCGAGCGCACGGACGTTTGGTGAGATCAAAAGTTCCTCTTCACGCACATCGTCCAGTTCGATTTTTGGGAAACGAACTTCATGTCGGCGCCGGTTCAGAAATTCGCGATACAACGTCGTAAAGAGCCACGACTTCGCTTTCGAGCTGTCGCGTAACTGATTCCCTTTCGACGCCCAAAGAAAAAATGTCTGCTGCGTCAGGTCCGCGGCGTCGGCTTCCGATTTCGCAAGGCTGAGTGCAAACCGATAGAGTGCCGCGTATTGCTGATCCACCAGTCGTTGGAAATCCGTCTCGGTCATCTCGAATCGGCTCGCCGGCAATGTCGCCTCATAGTAATAGGAGCCGCGGAGGTCGCCATTATTCCAAATTCAATCAAGATTGCTATATCGTTGAGGAAACAGCCAGCAATGGAATAATCCGGTCAACTCACCATCCCAAACTTCGGAGCACGTCCCGATGAAAAAGGCTGAAGGCGTTTATAACGTCGTAGTGATCGGCGCCGGTACCGCTGGTCTGGTCACCGCGGCGGGAACGGCGGGACTCGGTGGACGCGTTGCGCTAATCGAACGGAATTTGATGGGTGGCGATTGCCTCAATTTCGGTTGCGTACCAAGCAAAGCGCTCATTTCCTCCGCGCGATTGATTCAGCAGATCCGCGAATCGGAAAAATGGGGCCTGGAGCAACAATCGCCGGAGTTTGTTTTCGAAAAGGTCTTTGAGCGAATGCGTGCGCGCCGCGCGAAGATTGCGCCGCACGACTCCCAGGAACGCTTCGAATCGTTGGGCGTAGATGTGTTTCACGGCGAGGCCCGCTTTGTCTCGGCACACGAAGTTGACGTGAAAGATCAAAGGCTGCGCGCGAAAAACTTCGTGATCGCTACCGGGAGTCGCGCGACGATTCCAAAAATCGAAGGCATCGACCACGTTCCCTATTTTACCAACGAAACGATTTTTGATGGGTTAAAGGAACAACCTGAAAGCATGATCGTTCTCGGAGGTGGGCCGATCGGCTGCGAACTCGCTCAAACATTTTGCCGCCTTGGCACGCAAATGACGATTATCCAGCGCGGCGATCAGCTTTTGCCAAGAGAAGATCGAGATGTGGCGGAATTTCTTGAGTACCGCTTGCTTAGCGAGGGTGTACGCATCATTAAGAATGTCGCCGTGCGGGCGGTAGCGATTAGTGACGCAGGAAAAGTTGCGCTTCAATTCTTAGATCGACAGCCGGGCGGGCTGGCTGAACGGACTTTCTTTGTAGACGCGCTCCTTGTCGCGACCGGGCGAAATTCAAACCTGCAGAGCCTGGATCTGAAATCCGCCGGGGTTGACGTCAACGAGAGGGGTCTGCGCGTTACCGACTATCTCCAAACATCTCAGCGGCACATTTACGCCGTGGGCGATGTCATTGGTCCATTCTTGTTCACGCACATGGCCGATGCGCAGGCGCGCGTAGTCGTGCGGAACATTCTCATGCCCTTCCAATTTCTGAGAGAGAAAATGAATTATTCGGTTGTGCCCTGGTGCACGTATGTCGATCCAGAAATTGCGCACGTCGGTCTCGGCGAAAAAGAAGCGCAGCAGAAAAATATCGATTACGATTTGTTTGTTGTCCCGCTCGAAGATGTTGATCGCGCGGTGGTCGAAAGCGAAGAAGCCGGTTTCGCCAAAATCTTAACGGCACAAGCTTCCGACAAGATTCTTGGCGCGACCATCGTCGCACCGCACGCGGGCGACTTGCTGCACGAGTTTGTGCTCGCAATGAACGCCAAGATCGGTCTGGGCAAAATTGCTTCGACAATCCATGCTTACCCAACCCTTGCCGAGCTCGCCCGGAAAGCTGGCGACAAGTACAACAAAACGCGGCTAACTCCAGGCGCAAAAAAAATGTTCACCTGGCTCTACAAGCGCGCACGCAAATGAGCACGAAAAGAGCCGCGCCGAAAAGCGCCATGCTTCGGCTCATTGTGCTGATCGCGATTGTGATCGCGCTGTTTCTGGCAATGAAATTTCTGCCGGTCCAGCGGTGGCTGCAAGGTTTCAACGACTGGGTTGGCAAAATGGGCGTGGCGGGTATTTTCATTTTCATCGGCGTTTATATCGTGGCCACAGTGTTGCTCGCCCCAGGCTCGATCCTGACGATCGGCGCTGGCTTCGCGTTCGGTCTATGGAAAGGCTTTCTCGCTGTTTCTGCAGGCTCAACCTTGGGCGCAGGGCTATCCTTTCTGGTTGCCCGTTTCATCGCGCGCGACAGAGTCGAAGCGATCGCGCAACGAAATGAAAAATTCCGGAACATCGACAGTGCGATCGGCAAACAGGGCGCGAAGCTGATCTTCCTGCTTCGGCTCAGTCCGGTGATTCCTTTCAACCTCAGCAATTACTTTTACGGCCTTACAGGTGTGAGATTCTGGCCGTACGTACTGGCGAGCTGGATCGGCATGATGCCGGGCACTTTTCTCTACGTTTACATCGGCACTGCTGGCCAAGCTGCCGTCTCTGCAGCTGCCGGTAGCGGAGCGATAAAATACGGCTGGCAGTACTGGACATTTATTACAGGCGGTCTCGCCGCCACGATCATCGTGACAGTGTGGGTGACAAAGATCGCGCGCAACGCCCTCCGAAAGACCGAGGCCACGTAGAATTGCGAACTTCTCAGGAATAAAACAAACTGCTAAAGCTTCGAATGGAAAATGATCGACGCTCATCGTACTGAAGCCATTGTCCGCCAGCGTTACGCGGCGGGAGCAAAGGAACGCGCGCGCGAACTTTGTTGTCCGGTCGATTACGAGTCCGAATATCTCAAAATCATTCCTCAGGAAGTAATCGAGCGCGATTACGGTTGCGGTGATCCCTCAGCGTATTTGCGCGACGGTGAAACCGTCCTCGATCTTGGCAGCGGCACGGGAAAAATCTGCTTCATCGCTGCGCAGATTGTCGGGCCAAAAGGCAAAGTGATCGGTGTCGACATGACCGACGAAATGCTGGAGGTGGCGCGGCGTAATGCGCCGATTATGGCCGAGCGCATCGGCTATGCGAACGTGGAACTCCGGAAGGGTCGCATTCAAGACCTGGCGCTCGATCTGGAACTGTTAGATCGACAACTGAAAGAGAGCCCGATCACAAACGCAACTTCGTTTCTCGCGGCTGACGAGCTGGCTGAAGAGCTGCGCGTGAAGCACCCGCTGATCGCCAGCGATTCCATCGACGTCGTGGTTTCCAATTGCGTGCTCAATTTGGTCGAGTCGAAATCCAAGCCGCAGCTTTTCAGCGAAATTTTTCGTGTTTTGAGAAAAGGCGGACGCGCGGTGATCTGCGACATCGTGAGCGATGAAGAAGTGCCAGAGGAAATGCAAAGCGATCCCGAGCTATGGAGCGGGTGTATTTCCGGTGCGCTAACTGAAGGAGCTTTTCTCGCTGCGTTTGAGAATGCTGGCTTTTATGGAACTCAAATTTTGAAACGCGATGTTGATCCATGGCGCACTGTGCAAGGAATCGAATTTCGTTCCGTTACGATCGAAGCATTCAAGGGAAAACAGGGCGAATGTTTCGAGCGCAACCAGGCCGTGATTTATCGCGGGCCTTTCAAGGAAGTGCTCGACGACGACAATCACAGGATGGAGCGCGGGAAGCGTTATGCCGTTTGCGATAAGACTTACAACCTCTACAAGAAAGCGCCGTACCGCGAGTTTTTCGAGTTCGTCGATCCGCTTGTTGAGATACCGCCAGCCGAAGCAAAACCGTTCGATTGCTCGCGCACAGCGTTGCGCCATCCAAAGGAAACTAAAGGCAAGGATTACGATGTCACGACTGAAGCAAACAACAAATGTTGTGACGGTGGCAGCTGCGGCTGAGTCCGGAAATCTTTTCGCGAGCTGATGACACTCGCTCTTCTTTTTCTCGCAACCTGCTTTCTCGCTTACTCGAACGGCGCGAACGATAACTTTAAGGGCGTCGCTTCACTGTTTGGCAGTCAAACGTGCAATTATCGCACAGCAATTTCGTGGGCAACCGTGACCACGTTCGCGGGATCGATCATGTCGATCTTTCTCGCGCACGGGCTGCTCAAGAAATTCAGCGGCAAAGGCATCGTGCCCGATCACTTTGTCGGGTCGGAATATTTTCTGCTTGCGGTGGCCATCGGCGCCGGGCTGACCGTTATCATCGCCACGCTTACTGGTTTTCCAATTTCCACGACCCACGCGTTGACCGGCGCGATTATGGGTTGCGGCTTTGTCGCGGTCGGGTTGCAGGTGAATCTCTCGGCGTTAGGCAAAGGATTTTTTCTGCCGCTACTGCTCAGTCCGGTTCTCGCCATTGCAGTGGCTGGCGTTCTTTACATTCTGTTTCACGCGCTTCGAGTCGCAACCGGAACTACCAAGGACTGGTGTGTCTGTGTCGGAGCGGAGGAACGTATCGTCGCGATGCCGCAGCCTTCTTCCTCCTTCGCGCTGCGCGGTGTAACATCGGCGATCACACTGACAGTCGATGAACAGCAAAATTGCCGCGAACGCTACGCGGGATCTATTCTCGGCATCGGCTCACAACAAATCATGGATGCCGCTCATTTCTTAAATGCCGGCACGGTCAGTTTGGCCCGTGGCTTGAACGACACGCCGAAAATCGTGGCGCTGCTTCTCCTGTGGAAGGCGCTCGATATTCGCTGGGGATTCGCTGCGGTCGCCATCGCTATGGCGATCGGTGGATTGCTCAATGCAAGAAGGGTTGCCGAGACAATGAGCCGAAAAATCACGGCGATGAATCATGGCCAGGGATTCTCGGCAAATCTTACGACCGCGATTTTGGTCGTATCCGCAAGTTTGTTCGGACTCCCGGTCTCCACGACTCACGTTTCGGTTGGTTCGCTTTTCGGGATCGGTCTAACTACCGGTAAAGCGAATCTTCGAATGATGAGCGCGATCGTTCTTTCCTGGCTCGTCACCCTGCCGTGCGCCGCGATCCTCGCTGGTTCCGCATATTGGCTAACCAATTCGCTTTTCCCATGAATCGATTTGCTGGACGCTTTGCCCAAGACGACATCTCGCTTCGCCGCACCCGCACGGAAATTCTTCAGGTGAATGTGGGCAAGCTTTGCAACCTGACTTGCGTGCATTGTCACGTGAATGCCGGGCCTAAGCGCAAGGAAATCATGACGCGCCAGACGATTGATCGGATCGTGGATTGGTTGGAGAAGACCGACATTCCGACTGTCGATCTCACCGGCGGTGCGCCGGAGATGATTCCCGATTTTCGCTATTTCATTCAGCGGATCGGAGCGCTCCAGCTACCCCGACACGTAATCGACCGCTGCAATCTGGCGATTTTGCTTGAGCGCGGCTACGAAGATCTGAGCGAATTCCTGGCGATGAACAAAGCCGAGATTATCGCGTCGATGCCGTGCTATTCGCCGGAGAATGTGAACGCCCAACGCGGCGAAGGCGTGTTTGAGGGCAGTATCGCTGCGTTACGACTGCTTAACTCGTTAGGCTATGGAATCAACTCTGAACTGCCGCTGCATCTGGTTTATAATCCTGTAGGCGCGTTCTTGCCTCCGTCGCAAGCGAAACTTGAAGCCGATTACAAGCGCGAACTGGCTGCGCATTTCGGCATTGTGTTCAATAAACTCTATACGATTACGAACCTTCCGATCGGCCGCTTCGCCAGCTATCTGCGGCGCAATGACAAACTAGACGATTACATGCGACTGCTGATCGACGCCTTTAATCCAGCGACGATCGACGGGTTAATGTGCCGCAACACAATCAGCGTCGGCTGGCGCGGCGAGGTTTACGATTGCGATTTCAATCAGCAGCTTGGAATGCAATGGTCCGGTAATGGCGGGAGCAAGCCGCTTTTTCTTTGGGACATCGATCCGGATTCGCTCGACGATCGCGAGATCATGACCGGCGATCATTGTTTCGGCTGCACCGCAGGTGCGGGTTCAAGCTGCGGCGGTGCGATTGTGTAACCTGGGAGGCCCGGGCAACTTGCCTGACTCGGTCGCTGGATCTACAACCAAGATGCTTGTCGGTCGAGCGTCGCCGCGGCGACGAAGCCTTCATTCGACTCAATTTTTTGAAACAGCTACAACGTGTGCGGTCATCGGCAAGACGAACTCGTTTCCTCTCGCATATCGCTTGACACCTTCTTCAACTGCAATGCGAATCGCGTTTAATCTGCCTGACGACTGGCGCGCCAAAAAGCCGGCTGTGCGAACGCCTGCGTCGCGCTCCGCTTCAAAAAAATAACGCGCAGTTGGAAGATGCCATTCAATCAAACGCGTATCATAGCTCATTGATTCGCCATCGAAGCCGGCTGTCTCCAGTGCCTTTCGGCACGCTTCTCTCTCGGTGTACAAATAGCGCGGCGGCCCTTCAGGTATTTGCACGTTCAGGTCCGCATGCGCTTCGATTGCGTCATTAACGATTTTGGCGCCAGGATTCTCCTGCGGGCCGGCCCAAACGGTGAAACCAAATCTCCCGCTTGATTTCAAAATTCGGCACGCTTCTGCGCATGCTTTTTGCGGATTCGAAACGTGCAGCAAACCGAAGTTGCTCAGAACACGATCGAAACAGCCGTCTTCAAATGGCAGGTTTTGTGCATCGGCTTGGATAAATGCAATATCGGGAAGCGCCATTCTTGCGATACCGATCATTTTCTCCGAAAAATCTATTCCTGTTGGGATAGCGCCCAGCTTTTTCGCGGCCGCAGATACGTAACCGGGTCCGCATGCGACATCTAATATGGACATCCCGGCCGAAACTCTTGTATCGTTAATCAGATAGGGAATGAATTGCCGCGTTAGCGACGACCACACGGAATCGTACTTGTCGGCTACGCGTTCCCAGCCTTCATGCTCAAAGCGAGCAAAATCATCTCTTGCGGCCTTCATATGGGTTCCTCGATCAAGCGAGGGGCCGCGTTGCAGAGACAGCGGGCAGCATGCGTGCCAGACCAAACTCGGCATGGATCAATTGCGCAGCGCGCTCAGCATCTTTTTCATCAATGATTACTGCAATCTTGATCTCCGAAGTGGAAACCAACTGGATGTTGATCCCGCCTTTTCCCAGGCATTCGAAC